>Ga0364887_10076_pt1 | contig 70825 bp, 74 predicted proteins | sample ExccelJu500001D4_4_FD_206924 | JGI IMG/M metagenome (GOLD analysis project Ga0364887, IMG submission 206924) | Enriched cells from Trout Bog Lake Hypolimnion, Wisconsin, USA - BchlTB.July23.5000.01.D4 | ecosystem: Environmental > Aquatic > Freshwater > Lake > Hypolimnion/Profundal zone | place...
GGGAATGATGGTGTTTGTAAATGAGGCCTCCAGTTTACATCAATATATTTATTGATCACAGATTCTGGTCTAATGGTATTGTAGGTATATTTTTCCCACCAGCATTCAATAAATGCATCAAATAAAGCAATACCGGTTTTGGCAAATGCGCAAACGGTGGTTTCATAATCTGCATGTACTGTTTTTGATGCAATACCCACGATGCTCATCCAATGTCCGGAGGGCGTGAATTTCTTACTCACAAACATGATATGGCCGGTTACATTTAATTTATTAGGATTGTCATCCCAGAAATCGGCCATATGTTTTTGTTCGTCTGTTAAACTATCTGTGGCATTTTTAACCTGTAACACTTGTTTGTAATAGTCACTGTTTTTATTGGTGATATCAAACTTGAAGGGTGGTGGTTCCTTAAATTGGTTGGCACTGTCCAGTACCATGGGCCGTATTTCTTTCCAATGTGGTTCAGTCGCCTGAAAATATCCCGGAGGTGTGGGTACCCAACGTGAAGGATCCTTTTCATTTACAGTATATTTTTCTGCTCCCCTCGTCTTGTTATAATTATCATTTTTACTCCAGGAAATGATGGCTGCACTGATCGTGTCTGCAAATTGCTGGGACGCTTTTTCGATATCAGCTGGTAATCCTTTATCTCTTGCCACTTTGAGTATGCTGTCTTTATACTGTTGCATGCTTCCTTCCGGAAAAGTTACGGCTTCACCTACTTTGATATAACTGAGTAAAGCAGCCAGATCATAATCAATAGGCTGGGTTGTATCTGGTGCAGGTAAAGTTGTTAAACCATGTAACTGACCAGCTAGTGAAGTGAATTTGGAAGGACTACCGGCAACTACCACTTCATAAGCTGCAATGGCAGCATAGGTATAATTTCTGGCTGCAATCATTGGCGGAAAATTATTGCCCATCACCACATCATTGAGCTGATGCACTGTACTGGAAAAAAGATCGGGATTGTGGAGGTATTCTTTATAAGCCAAATTTGGTTTACAGGAAAATAAGGTCAGTGCGATACATACTACCGCCAGTAAATGTTTCATTGTTTTGAATTTAATAATGGATGAGAAATAGAAAATAACGAATCAAAAAATGGGAAATTCCGGAGGCTTATCCTGTCTTTGTAAGTAAATACTGCTCGTTTTCCCAATAAATGAAGCATATTGTCCTGACTGAAATGAACTAGTTGTATGGTACAATTGAAAGCTGTGGTCATTGGCAAAAAACTGTAAGTTAAATCTGGGATGGTGGCCGGTATGATTACCGGATGATTTTTTGGAAGTCAGATTCACAAAATCATTGGCCAGCTTGAAGAAAGCGTCCCTTGCATTCATCACCCTGGTTCTTTGCAGGTTGGGAATGCACTTTAATTCCAGTGAATCATTGCAGACCCTGTATTTTACATAACTATAACTGATGCCGTTAAATTCCAGATGTCCCCTGATCGATTCGAAATGGTAAGTATTGAAATAAGGCAGGGAAAGTGGAAATTTAAAGGTGACCAGCTCAGAATCCTGGTACTGATCTGCATCAAGCCTGTATTGCAATTCCTGTTCTGATCTGGATGATAAATATTCTGCAATTCCATAATAACCTACGAGGTTAAACAGTAAGAATCCTAATAATGATATGGCGGCAAGCTTTTTCAACGTCTGTTACAAACAAATATAAAGGTTCACCGGTACAATTGCACATGATAATTATCATGAAAATTTGCTAAACGGGCTTATACAGTCATTGCCGGTTGAAATGATATCAGAAAAATACGGTCATCTTCAGCTTTGCAAAAAAGGGAACACCAGGTGTAAAGCTCACATCATCTACCGGTGCTGTTTCATATTGCAGTCTGGATACATATTCAAACTGCGATTCATTCCACTTAACATTCAATAGATTCTCAACCGATAAGCCTAATTGGTATTTGGGCTGTGTATAATTGATGGCCAGATCTGTTACGCAATAACCCATTGCATTCAGGGTATAAGTCGAATTGGCAGCCCTGTCGTGCAGGTACCGGTAACTGATGCTGCCATTCCAGCTTTTTTTAAATGTAACATCCAAAGCAGCAGTACTGGTGAATGTAGGAGCCAAGGGCAGGTAATTATGTCCTGCTGTACTGTCTATAAACCGGGGTTGTGCAAGGTTCAGGTTTAATGAAGCAAAAAGCCAGTCTGTTAGCTGATACCTGCCCGATATATCCATTCCGATCCTTCTGGTTTTGCCACTGGGTTGTATGGGGCCACCCGGCTGATCGATCAGGTCCTGCCCAAAAGTGAATTCCTGGGCCAGGTACAGATACCATAATGCCGTATTGATAAACAAGCGGGGAATGGGTTTCCAGTTCATGCCCAAATCTGCACCCCATGCTGCAGGCAGTATCTCAAATCCCTGGTTGGCAATGACCACCCTGGCATCATTGGAATGAAAACCTTTACCAGCTTTGATATATAGTTGAAAGGAAGGGTTAAAAGTATATTCGGCACTTAGTTTGGGACTAATAATCGCTTTTTCCGCATACGGACTAATTCCATTGTAAATATAGGTGGCAAAGGTATCCGTAGCCATATTCAGGTAATAAAAATGAAAATAGTCGGCCCTTACCCCCATATTGAACAGCCAATTGCCGGTACGGACCGTTTCATCCAGGAACAGATCGGTATTTAGTTGCTGGGTTTTGCCATATTGCAAATGCTCAAGGAAATGGCCATTTTCTGTATGATCTAACTCACTTGGGGTAATATGATCAAGCCGTAAACCGGCACCAAGTACCGAGGTAAAACTGGTATTGCCGATGGAAGATTGTCGGGTTAGTTTACTGCTATAACCCGCCAGATCCCTGATTTCATGCTGACGGAATTCATCGCCTGTAGTGGGATAATAATAAAAGAAAGTAAAGTTGGTGATCAGGTTAAAATAATAATGCGAATAGAATACCTGATTGTCCCAACTGGTATTGTTGTTTAACCGTGTACGGAGTTGGATATTTGCATTGGTACGACTGGTATAACCACCCTCCGAACTGTCAATTACACCATAACGGTCATGGATATAACCTTCTGCCAACGCCCTGCTGGGTATTTCCCCGGATGACCTCCAACCTGAGCTTAAAGTAGATAAGCTGATACTAAGTTTATTATTATCTCCCAGGTGTGCATAATATTTCCCAAACAGGTTATAACGGGTAAAATGTTCGGGCAGGTCAAAGGGGCCCCCATCTGAATACAACGCTTCACCGGCAATATAGGCAGACTGGCCATTGTTTTTTGCATGATCGCCGAGTAAATTAATAGCACTCACGATCCGGCCTGTATTGAATTGTCCGCCTTCTATTTTAACCATATCCTTGTCCAGCATATTGACCGTATGATAAGCCACATAACCGGCGGTGTTTAGATCACCCTTATCCGTATAATAGGGTCCTTTGCCAAAGTCATAGCCCGAAACAATTTCCGGAATGAGAAAATGAAGGTCTGCATAGCCCTGTCCATGGGCATGTGATACCATATTCACTGGCATCCCATCAACTGATACATTTACATCTGTGCCATGGTCGGCATCAAATCCCCTGAGGAAGATCTGTTCAGCCTTACCACCACCCTGGTGCTGGGCAATAAATAAGCCGGGTACCAATCTTAGCAGGTCCTGAGCCGATTTTACAGGCTGCAGATTCAAATCGATACTGGTAAGGGTATGGGAGGTTGTGAGGTTATTGCTATGATTGGTGATGATGACTTCTTTCAGGTCAAACTGACCTTTATCCAACGTACAAATTACAGGTGTAGAACCTGCTTTGATTGTTTTAGAGGTATAGCCAATAAAACTGATCTGCAAACTATCGGAAGGTCCAGCATGATCCAGAACAAATTTTCCATCCCGGTCTGTAAGGGAAGTGGCGGCACTGCGAAGGTCTCTGACAACTGCCGATTCCAGGGGTTCATGGGTAATAGCATCGACGACTTTTCCTTTTAGGGTGGATTGTGCCTGTAAGCCAGTTCCTACTAAAACGAAGACAATCAACTGAACCAGAGAAAAACCCTTTTGCGCAGGTATCAGCTTTTTTAGCAACTGTATTACAGCGATCCGGCATTTTGTCATCAGAAAGCTGATCGACAGGTAAGGGAAATCGTATTGATGATTGATGATAGATGCAGCCGGCAGTTTCGAGACATCTGCTTTCAGTCTTTCAGAACACCGGTTAAGAAGCATAAGTTGAAATTAATGGTCCGCGAATATAGGAATGTAGCTTAATAAAGGGTATGACTATTATCAGACTAAAACACGGAGAGTGTAAGCAGCCAATCGTAAAGCGGTACAGTATATGGTATGCCCTCTGTTGTTTTTTGACATGCGAAACCTATAAAATGTTTATTTTAAAAAAGGGCATGCTTATAAGTTTACAAGTGGAAGGTAGATGAGTCGCTTAAGTATAGGGAGATACAAGAACCTTAATTAGTTCGTAATGTTTTTTATACTGATCAACATTTAATGAACTGGTAGCCTACAACTTAACCACAATAATGTGGTTAAGTTGTAGGCTATCTGTGCCTTAACTGTGGTTAAGATCCGAATCAAACCTTATTCGATCCTGATGATAGACTTTGTATATCGTTGAAGATGAAGCTTTTATAGGTCTTATGTGTTAAAAAAAAGACTTGTAAAAAATGAAAAAAATCTTTGAAAAAAGGGCACAGTAAAGAAAAACACTTGATGTAGAAGATTAATAATCAGTTAGAAATGATTTTGAGTCCTAGAAAGTTAAATTAAGAATGAATGGGATGAATTTGAATGAATCATTGAACCATGACATCAGCTTTATCAATGAAGCGCCGATTAGAAGTTTGCATGAACTGCTGACTATTGCTAATCTCTATTATCTTTAATAATCAAAGGATAAAATAAAAGCATGAAAAGTATTGCACTGATTTTTTGTTGTTTCAGTTTTGGTTGGCAATTGTCTGCACAAAGCAACATTGATACACTTATCAGTGCGGAAAAAAAGTTTGCAAAGTTAGCGCTCGATAAAGGCTTTAAAGAGGCATTCTTAGCTAATTTAGACAGTAACGGCGTTGTATTTAGTGGGGGCAAAATATTGAATGGAATCCAAACTTATCAAAAACAACCTGCCGGAAAAGAAAAAGTAATCTGGGATCCTGCATTTGCTGTGATCAGTGCTTCAGGAGATTTAGGTGTTAACACCGGGCCCTATCAATATTTTTTAAATGATACAGCCCTTCAACCATTGGTGCAGGGGCAATTCACTACTGTATGGCATAAAACAGGTTCTGGCGAATGGAAGGTTTTAGCTGATATGGGTATCGGATTTCCTGATTCGGTGGCACTACCAGTAAAGCATATTCGAATAAAATTACTGCCTGCATTAACAGGTTCTATACCTACAACCATTGAATCGGTATTAAATACAGAAAAGTTATTTATCCAGGACTATTCTAAAAATGGTAATAAAGCCTTTGTTTCTGTGATCAGCGATGAAGTATGGTTTAACATGAATGGATCCAAACCCTGGATTGGGAAAGAAGCGTTTCTTCAAAAAACAGCATTCATTCCTGCGGGTATTTTATTTACGCCTGTCGGCTGCGGAATTTCCAAATCGGGTGATCTTGGTTATGTATATGGTGTGGTTGAGTGGCACAACAAAAAAGACAATTATTTGCGTATCTGGCAGCATGAACAAGAACAATGGACCTTATTATTACAGGTGTTGTTGTTTTAAAAGCGAAGCAGCTTTATTAAATGCTGTATTTTTTAAGTAAGCATAGGGTGAACTCAAAAAACTGGTTTGAATGTTTAATGTACAGCCTCAGCGGTTAACTATTACTCCATTATCAGCATGCATATGACAGCACTAATTTTTTTTGGAACCATTGTTACACTGCTGATTTTTATAGTTAGACTGATCTTAAAAATTAGTAAACGGAGGTCCATAGTTTCCACCCTTAAGACACTGATTATAATTATTGTATCTTATTCAATCTTATGGACTTTTTTTTATTTGATCAGTACTACTAAAGCAGTTCCCTTAGGAACAGATATTTGCTTTGATGATTGGTGTGCAACGATCACAAAAATAGAAAGACCAAAATACCTGGGATTGCATGCTGAAATATTATATCCAAAAGGACAGTTTATTGTTCTGAATATAAAAATGTCTAATCATGCAAGAGGAATAGCTCAAAAGCCATCTGAACCAAGGATTCACATCATTGATGGAAATGGAAATATATATTCATTTTCAGAAGCAGGTCAACAAGCACTTGAACGTCAAATCGGAAAGCAAATATCTATAGGCACAAGACTTGAATTGCATCAATCAATAGATACCCAACTTGTATTTGATCTTCCAGGTGATGCCCAAAATAGTAAAGTATTAATTGAAGAGGGACCCTTTATAACCCAATTGCTATTTTGGGAAGACAAAGAGGTGTTTCTTGTACCTTAAATTTAAAAGTGTGATTATTGAGCGCTTATAAGATGCGGTGGTTGGTTTTCTACAAAATATCAAATAGGCTTTATTGATATGTTTGCATGATTAAGATATTATTCAACTGTGATCTTACTCCTGCTGTCGATCTGCGTTCTTTTATCGAAGACAACATCTTCATACCTGGCTTCATCCTGAAGTCCTTTGAGGTGTAAAGAAGCCCTGCCATATTCTTCTCCATCTTCCGTGAAAAGTTTGATCAATACTTTATGGTCAAAAGCTTTGTTGAATATAAAATACACCGAAAGTAAATTGTCTTTGCCGGAATCAGTGCTACCGATAAGGGTCTTTCCGCAGGACAATCCGCTTTGTACAAGTGCATCTGAAAAAACGACCTTATTCCGAAAGGTCTTTACTATTCCCTTACTCATACCATTTACAAATTCTGAACCGGTTTGTGCTACCACTTCCCCGGTCTTATTCACCGTTTCCCTCGATTTATCTTTAACCCAGTTGCAGGAACTGAATAGTAAAACAACAGTAAGTAGTTGGGTTGCAGTTTTGGCTCTCATCATGTGTTGTAAGGTACAATTTATTGTGATCTAATGCCAGAGGCTTTTAATGCAGCATTCCAATTTACCTTTATTTTGACCGGGTACTTCATCCAAATTACAATGCTCGTAATTGAATGTCAAGATTCAGCTTTTGGATTGGTTAGAATTTGCCGTAAAACCCTGAAATATCAAAATAGATCTTTAGCTCTTTTTCAGCTGAAGTGATGATCGTAAGTACATCAAAAGGTTTTTTGTCATGAAAGATCAGCGACTGCAATTTTTGTTTTGATCCAGGATAATTTTCTCTTACCCATTGATATTCAGCTTTTATTCCCATGGACTCAGATGTTTCGGTAATTATAATGGCTGACTGAAAGGAAAGTCCATTTTGAATACCGATAGTTTGTGTTTGATTATTTTCAGCAACGGTGGCATGATGACTGCTATTACAGGCAACTGTAACAAAAATCATTGCCATAACTAATAAACGGCTGATTAGGTTAATCATAGAAATATTTTGAAAGTAAGATATGTAACATATTTTAAATAAAAAAAACTGGTGTGATAGATTTTAAAGTTTACAAACAGTTTTGTTATTGGGTCAAAAAATTGTAAGGTATGCGTTCGGCAGTCTGTGAATAAAAAATTTTATGTATTTTTCCAGACTATTTTAATTAGAATATTTTTAAAACAACAGTTATGATCAAGCTACAGGTAATAGGCAATCTTGGCAGAGATGCCGTGGTAAACAATGTGAACGGGAAAAATGTGATCAATTTTACAGTAGCCCACACAGAGCGTTTTAAGGATGCGCAGGGTGTACAGAAAGACAGGACCACCTGGGTGGATTGTGCTTACTGGACAGATAGAACAGCAGTGGCTCCTTATCTGAAAAAAGGCACTTCGGTTTATGTAGAAGGCACACCTGATGTACGGACTTATACCACACAGGATGGCCGGCAGGGGGCATCGCTGACCTTACGTACTTTAAGTGTTCAGTTACTGGGTAGTAAACCGGGTGAAGGCAGTACACCATCACAACCTGCTTATTCTTCATCACCTGCAAATAACCAGGGTGGTTCATCAGCGCCGGATTTGAACGAACCGCTGGATGACCTTCCATTTTAAAAACCAACAGCTTTAACAGAGGCTTACGTTTTAAACGTGGAGCCTCTTTTTATTTTGTAAGTATCTTGCAGTCATGTCTCATACCTATACCTACCAGCAACTATACCAGTTTACCCATTCGGTTTTTTTAAAAATGGGCTGTAATGAGATGGATGCTGCGACAGCCGCGAAAGCCTTAATAAGTGCAGACCTCAGGGGCATAGACAGTCATGGGGTGGCCCGTTTAAGCGGCTACGTGCGCTTATGGGAAGCCAAACGCATCAATGCACAGCCGGTCATGAAAATAGTGCATGAAACACCTTCTACTGCTGTTGTGGATGGGGATGCTGGCCTCGGACTGGTTGTTGCGCCCTTTGCCATGCAAGTAGCGATTGATAAAGCCAGGCAGGTGGGTACAGGTTGGGTAAGTGTAAAAAACAGTAATCATTTTGGAATTGCAGGTTATCATGCCATGATGGCCCTGGAACATGATATGATCGGGATGGCAATGACCAATGCCAGTGCTTTGGTGGCACCTACTTTTTCTACCGAACGGATGCTGGGTACCAATCCTATTGCTGTTGCCATTCCTGCCAAACAGCAGCCTGCTTTTGTTGCTGATATGGCCACAACCACTGCAGCCAACGGCAAACTGGAAATTCTCCAGCGCAAAAATCAAGATACCCCCACCGGATGGGTTCAGGATGAAACCGGAAATCCATCTGTTGATGCACATATTCTCAAGAAGAAAGGAGCTTTGCTGCCTCTGGGCAGTGACAGGGCTCATGGTTCGCATAAGGGTTATGCACTGGGTAGTGTGGTAGACATTTTTTCTGCTGTGCTCAGTGGTGCCAGTTATGGACCCTGGGCACCACCATTTCCGGCTTATGTTCCCATGCCTGAAAATATGCCTGGTCTGGGATTGGGGCATTTCTTTGGGGCTATGCGTGTGGACGCTTTCCGGCCTGCTGATGAGTTTAAATCCCATATGGATAACTGGATCGAACGATTCAGGGCTGCTCAACCAATGCAAGGCCATGATCGGGTATTGATACCCGGTGATCCTGAACGGGAAATGGAAGCCGAAAGAATGCTGTCCGGAATACCTATTATCGATTCTGTAGTGGAAGACCTTATTCAGACCGGAAACAGGTTTTCTGTTTCTTTTTAAAATTTCTTTTTAAAATCAATCAAACTATTCCATGAAGATAACTGTGGGTATACTGACCCTATTATTGTTCATTAATTTTTCAAATGCACAGCCAAAAACGCTGGAAAAGACCCTTCGCACATCAAGGCTAACCAAATACCTGAATGCAAAGCAATGGAACCTTTTATTTCCCAATCGGTTTCATATGTCTTCATTGCAGGATACCGCCTTCAGCAATAAACCGAGGGAGGATTTTTATAGTTTCCAGGCTTTCCTGAGGGCAGCCCGGATGTTTCCCGCTTTTCTTTCTGATGGGGATGAAATTTCAAATAAAAGAGAGCTGGCAGCTTTTCTTGCCAATATGTCGCATGAAACAAGTGGTGGCTGGGATGAAGCACCTGGCGGATATTATAAATGGGGCTTGTATTATTTGGAAGAAAAGGGCTGCATGGGTGGCTGTCCCGCTTATTCAGACAGTATCCGAAAGGATTATCTGCCAATAGCAGGAAAATCCTATCATGGCCGGGGACCATTGCAATTAAGCTGGAATTATAATTATGGACAGTTCAGTGAAGCCTATTTTGGATCAAAAGATGTTTTACTGCAAAATCCCGAAATGATTACCCGGGATCCTGTACTCTGTTTTGCATCAGCCATTTGGTTTTGGATGGAGGCCCAGTATCCCAAACCCTCTTGTCATGATGTGATCTGTGGTAAATGGATACCCAATGCAAAAGATTCTGCCAATGGCAGGTTGCCTGGTTTTGGAGCAGTTGTCAATGTAATAAATGGGGGCCTGGAATGTGGTGATCAACATGCGCCCAATACCAAATACAGGTATGGATTTTATGAATATTTCTGTAACTATTTCAAAGTTTCACCAGGTCAATATGTGACCTGCGGTAATCAAAAAAGGTTTGGATTAAAAGAATAATAAATTCTATAATGGATTTTTGAATGCGTTCATTACAGAATTGATTAATTTCAGCTCATAGTACCATGTTTTTACTTACAAATAGTTGGGTCAATTTTATCATTTTAACAATGCTTTAATAAACATATGGCACGATTTTGAATCTATGTCGTGTAAGCTTATAAAACTCAAATATGAAAAAAACTGCTTTCTATTTTCCCTTGGTGATCCTGATCGTTGTAATGGCTTCCTGTGCTAAAACAAGCAGTACAGGCTTTGCTGTTAGTGGTAAAACTTCTCTTTGGCCATTAAAAGCCAAGAATACTTTTGTTTACCAGGATTCAGCATTTGATACCAATGATACCTTACTGGAAAGTTACACTGATTCAGCGTATGTGAATAGTCTGACCACCGTGATCAGTGGGGTAACTTTTTATGGATTTACAGATTCATTGGGCTGGTTTGGAACCGGTAGTTATCTGGCAGTAGATCCTTATAATACAACGATCTATAGTTTAGACAGTCTTAATTCCACTCCTTATATTTTCTTTCAGGAAGCCAGTGCTGATGGAACTATACTCGGTACCAGTCAGGATTTTTCAAATCCTTCCTGTATTGGTAATATTACACAATACGGCTTTGCTTCTACATATAGTATAGCCGGATATTCCTGCTACAGAAACATTCTCACAGAAACCGATTGTAATAATAATACCATCTATACTGTTGTACTGTATATTGCACCTGGTGCCGGATTAGTGCGGGTTGAAGAATACTCTCAGATACCAGGCGCAGCCGGCGGTAGTTTATATAAGGATTACTCGCAAACACTAAAATCGGTTACCCTGCATTAAAATGCCAGATTACAATAGAGGATCAACATATTTCAATGCAGCTTGAATTGAAACAGATTCAAAAAGCAGCCAAAAAGAGAAGAAGGTATTCACCTTCTTCTCTTTTTGTTTTTGGTTTGACAGATAAATAACAACCATTCAAGGATTTGTTAGGGTAAAGTGGTACAGTTTTCTGATAATATGAGTTGGTTGTATTAATTTTAAAAAATAGTAATAATAGTTAAATTAGTTTATGCGGGTATTGCGTTCATTAGTAGTAGTTTTTATGTTTTTGCCGGTCATTTCATTCAGATATCCCCAGCATATTGAACGTGTTTATGCAAGGTTAGAATCAAGGCAGGTACAACAGGGAAAATCTATCACTATCAAATCTGAGATCTGTTATGATCAAAATGGAGATATCATTTCCCATTTTATTTCCCCTGCAGAATATATGATCATTAGTAATAAAGTCGGGGAGATCAAATTATATGATCCTACGAAAAATACGATCATGATCAGGCAGAATAGTATTTTCAGTAGCCAGACCTCCCAATTGTATTATTTTTTGAATGGAAAGACGGATGATATGGGACTAAATGAACTGGGATTTGTGCCCACTAAAACCTATCCTGAAAGCAATGTGATCGTTACGGAATGGAAACGAAAAACTGCCGACCTAAAATCTTCGGTTCAGAAAGTGAAGCTTGTTTCGCAGCAACAGCATCCGATCTATATGGATTACAGGAATAAGGATAACCGTATCATCAGAAAAATATATTATAGTGCTTACCGTAAATTGAATCAGTTTGATTTTCCTGCTATTTCTACGGAGATCATCTATAATGATAAATCAGATTCAACAGTTACCAGAACAGTATACAGTGATTTTGCTGTGAATGAACAGGCTGTAAGTCCTTATTTTGGGTTTAAAATTCCGGCATCTGCCAAAAAAATCAATGAATAGCATGAAATTTAAAGTCATTTATCTTCTATTGCTGATGCTGATTCCTTTTATTGGTAAGAGTCAGAATTATAAGGACGACATGGGCCTTGTATTACAGAAGCCCGTTTTGGATGTAAAGGAGCTGGCTTATTATAAAAGGCCGGGTAATGACCTACAGATCATGGAAACACACCGTCACTCATTCTTCGCTGTATATAATCCGCTTTCATTAACATTGAAATCTGCCATGTTTATTTACCAACATGTGTTATCTCCACAATTATCAAGGTCTTGTCCTTATGAGATCACCTGTTCTAATTTCAGTAAACAGGCGATTGCACAATTTGGGATCGTAAAGGGTGTATTGATCAGTGCAGACAGGATCATGCGCTGTAACAGGATCGCATTGCTGGATATTAATCCACTGGATGTGGATGAAAAGACAGGTACTATTATAGACCCGGTAAAGCGGTATTGATGTTATGAATAAGTTGATAGGATTTATCTTGTGGCCTCTATTTTTTTGCAGTGTTCATGCGCAGCAATTCAATTTTACAAAAGAGATCAAATTTGTAAGATACTTACAGGAAAAGGAGCAATTTTCTGAAGCAGAAGCTGTATTGAATAATGTGGATACTGTATTGTTGAATCCAGCTCAAAAAGACAGTCTGTATTTTGAAAAAGGTTGGTTTGCATATTCCCGGAAACAGCTCGATACAGCGGCCCGTTTTCTGGAAAAAGTTTCGGAACAGGATCGCCGTTTTTTAAAAGCAGCTTTTTTTGCACAGTATTGCAACACATTCCAGAAAAGATTTCAGGAAGCCAGGTCAGGATTTTCCCTTATCCCTGTTACAGATTCGATTCAACAGGAATTAAAAAATTTTCAACTGGCAGGTTTGTCTTTGCTTCAAAGGGATACGATCGCTTACAGGGGGTATCGCAAAGGCTTTGGATATAGTAATTATGTTATGCTGAAGGAAGAGCATTCTTTTGAACAATATTATACTGAATTACTGGCGATCAAACAACGTTCACCGGCAGTAGCAGGGATACTAAGCGCTGTTGTACCTGGCTTGGGAAAGGTCTATGCCGGAAAAAAGAAGCAGGGTCTGGGGGCATTTTTTCCGGTAGTTACAGCAGGATTACTCACCTGGGAAGCATATAACAGGGGTGGTATAAAAGATGCAAGATTCTGGATCTACGGAACACTATTCACCACTTTTTATATTGGAAATATTTGGGGCAGTGTATCAGCTGTATCCATCAGGAATCAGGAACTTAACAGAAGTTATGATAATAAGATTTTGTTTAACATGCATATTCCTCTCCGCAATTTTTTTAACTGAAGCCCAGGGAGAGCAATTTCTCAAACAGGCGTCTGTTGAAGAAGCGCAGGGGGCATGGTATAAGGCAGGCATATCATATGACAGGGTCCTGTTTTGTCAGGAAAATCAGGAACAGGTGATCATAGCTGTTTCGGGTAAACTGCGCTGTCTTAAAAAACAACAGCAATTCCGTGAAGCGGGAAAGTTTATCAAAGAAAATTATCAGCTTATTGATTCGGATAGTATCCGGTACAGGTTATACGAACAATGGATACTATGTGCATACCTGTCGGATCAGCAGGAAGAAGCCATTTCATTAGCAGATCAAGCCCTTTTGTTATACCCGCAGTATTGTAATCAGCAATGGCTATTATATTTCAAGATCCTATGTTTAAATGAATTGAATGAATGGACAATGGCACAACAGAATTATAAGCAATGGCTCGCGGGGTATAAAATAGATTCAGCTGAGGCTATTATTTATGAAAAACTGCCTGTTTTAAAAAATGAGAATAAAGCTGCCTGGCTTTCGACCGTATTACCTGGAGGCGGTCAATGGTATGCCGGTAAGCCATTAGAAGCAATGACTTCAATCCTGATACAGGGCTTGGGTATATATTATGGTATCGTTAGCTTCGAAACAAAGTATTATTTGTCTGCCTGGCTGGTAGGAGGGGGTGTATTTGGCAGCTTTCATTTTGGAAGCGTAAGAAGGGCAGAAGAACTGGTCAGGCAATATAATAAGAAAAAAGCGGCATCCTTTAATAGTACCTTGAGACAGAAAATATCTGATCAGATGAATCAGCACTTATGAATACAAGGCCATTAAAAAGCCCGGAATGAACCGGGCTTTTTGATGGTGTGACAATCTTTTTTCCTGATTACCACATAAAAAATTTAGGATTATCTACATATTTACTGATGTCATTAAGGTTAACGATCAGTACGATCAAATCAACGAAAGGAACAATACCGAATATACCACCACAGGTAAGAATGTATCCAACCCATGTGAAAGTCTTGGTACCAAGATATGCTCTGTGAATACCTAATTCTCCCAAAAAGAAATCAAGTAAAATTGCAACAGCGGCATTTTTATCACTACCCATGCTCTTTTGCTGATAAAATGCGGCATTGGTAGCTTGAGTTGTCCTGTTGTTAAACAATTCGGCATTGGCATTCATCTGCTGAATGTCGGTTGAGATGTCTGTACTGTTGTTGAATAGGGTCTCAATTTGCTGATCATCAACTACATAGTTGTTCTCAGCGGCTTTAGAACTAAATACTGTCAGTAGTAAAACTGAAGTAAGTAATACGGATAGTTTTTTCATTTGCATAGAATTTTTTTTAAAGATAGATGCATAAATATATGGAAAATAAATATTGATATCAAATAATCATAATCTAAATAAAATAATATGGAAAAGCCGGAATATGAAATAGGATCGATGAGAACATGGGTAAATAGAATGGACTGATTTGTAATACATGTAGACGCAAGACAAGGGAATGATTTCTATCAAATAACAATACTAATTGTGGACATTCACCTACATTTGCACCTCGAAAATTTTAAAGGGAAAGGCCAGATTAAATGGCCTGTGCGATTAGAATTATCTGATTTTCATTTGATCAAAGTAAAACTTGCAACCCATGAAAGTGATGAAATTTGGCGGAACCAGTGTTGGAAAGCCAGAAAGGATGCATCAGGTATCACAACTGATTACCAAAGATGCCGAACCCACTTTAGTAGTGCTCAGCGCTTTAAGTGGTACTACTAATTCCCTGGTAGAGATCAGTAACCATTTGGCCAAGAGCGATAGGGTTGCTGCAAGTGCCAGTATTGATAAGCTGGAAGCCCATTACCGGAAATTTGTGCTTGACCTTGTAACCAGTGAAGCACTTCAGGACAAAGCCAATGCAATTGTCAGTGAACATTTTGAGTTTCTGCACATCATCCTTCGCATCTCTTTCAGTGAAGCGCTTAATAAGGATATTCTTGCCCAGGGTGAACTGATGAGTACCAAATTGTTCAGTATTTATCTGGAAGAGCAAGGTGTGGACCATCTTTTGTTACCGGCACTGGAGTTTATGATCATTGACAGTAATGAAGAGCCCAATCTTACAGCGATCCGTTCGAAACTAACAGCTTTAATAGAGTTACACAGCGATAAGAAACTTTTTATTACCCAGGGTTATATCTGCAAAAATGCCAGAGGGGAAGTAGATAACCTGAAAAGAGGAGGCAGTGATTATACAGCTTCACTAGTAGCGGCGGCTGTCAATGCCAGTGTTTGTGAAATATGGACTGATATTGACGGTATGCATAACAATGATCCCCGTATTGTAGAAAAGACGGTAGCGATTGAACAGTTGAGTTTTGAAGAAGCAGCTGAATTGGCTTATTTTGGTGCAAAAATTTTGCATCCAACCTGTATCTGGCCAGCCCAGCAGGAAAACGTACCTGTTAAACTGTTGAATACCATGCAGCCTTCTGCTGTAGGTACGACTATTCGAAAAGAGGCCGGCAGTGTTGGCGTTAAGGCTGTTGCTGCAAAAGATGGTATTATCGCCATCAAGATCAAGAGCAGCAGGATGCTACTGGCTTATGGCTTTTTAAGGAAGATCTTTGAGGTATTTGAAAAATATAAGACTTCTATTGATATGGTCACTACATCAGAAGTGGCTGTATCCGTAACCATTGATAATGATAGTTTTCTTCAGGAGATCATCCGGGAACTGGAACCTTTTGGAACCCTTGAAATCGATAAGAAACAAACTATTATTTCCATAGTGGGTAATGAAATTGCGCAGACGAAGGATGTACTCAGGAAGCTGTTTGACAGTATTGCCGAAGTGCCGGTTAGGATGGTTAGTTATGGTGGCAGTCACCATAATGTTTCATTACTGGTGTCTGATGAATATAAGACCATTACCTTGCAGTTGTTGAATAAAGGATTATTTGGTTTATAATAAAAATAAATAAATATATATGTCAGCAAAAATAATCATCAGCAGAAAATCTGAATGGCTTAACAGAATGAGACCTTATAAGGTGATGGTTGATGAAACGGAGGCAGGGATCGTTAAAAATGACAGTTCTGAAGAGTTTATTGTAGCAGATGGAGTGCATCAGGTGTATCTGAAATGTGGCTTTTACAGGAGTGAAACTATTACGTTAAACGTTAGTGAACAGAATAAGACTTACCTGCTCGTAAAAAGCAGTATGAAATATTTCTGGCCGCTGTATATCTTGCTGATCGCAGGTATTTTGATTAATCTATTTTTCAGAGAATCTAAAGTCAATGGACCAGCCTGGTTACCTGTTGTACAGTCTGTTTTGGTGGCCCCCTGTCTGCTATACTTCTTGTATTACCTGACCTTGGGTAGAAAAAAATATCTTGAACTCAGTGTTGACAAGGATAATATTTTCAATGTCTGATCAATTCGTATCAGCACAATGATAACAAATAAAAAAAGTCCTGCTGTACAGCAGGACTTTTTTTTGGTTTGATTAGAACCGGATGGTATCATTATTTCAATCATCAGATGATCATCAATGCATCTCCATAGCTGAAGAAACGGTATTTGTCTTTGATTGCTTTCTTATAAGCTTCCATGGCCAGGTCATATCCTGCAAATGCACAGGTCATGATCAGCAGGCTCGTCTTTGGCAGATGAAAATTGGTAACCAATGAATCAGCCACATTAAAGTTGTAAGGAGGATGAATAAAATGATTGGTCCATCCTTCACTGGGTTTTAGTAGTTTCTGCGCTGTAAAACTGGTTTCCATAGCCCTCATTGTGGTAGTTCCAATACTACAGATACGGTGATTGGTTTGTTTGGCTTTGTTTACAATGTCGCAGCATTCTTCAGGAATACGGTAGTATTCAGCATCCATTTTATGTTTACTCAGGTCTTCTACTTCAATGGGCCTGAAAGTACCCAATCCAGTATGCAGGGTAAGTTCTGCAAACCGGATACCCTGAATTTCACAACGTTTGATCAGTTCTTTGCTGAAATGCAATCCAGCTGTAGGAGCTGCTACTGCACCTTCATATTTGGCATAAACGGTCTGGTAGCGTTCTTTGTCTTCTTCGTCTGGTTTACGTTTGATGTATTTGGGTAAGGGGGTTTCACCTAAGAATACCAACATTTTCTTGAAGCTTTCGTCATCATCATCCCAAAGAAAGCGGATGGTACGGCCACGGCTGGTGGTATTGTCTATCACTTCGGCAACCAGTTCTTCATTTTCACCAAAATAGAGTTTGTTGCCTACGCGGATCTTTCTTGCGGGATCAACGATCACATCCCATAAACGGTTGGGTTTATTCAATTCACGAAGCAGGAATACTTCAATCTTTGCACCGGTCTTTTCCTTGCGGCCATACATTCTTGCCGGAAATACCTTTGTATTGTTCACTACAAATACATCCTTATCGTCGAAATACTCCAGGATATCACGGAAATGCTTGTTTTCCATGTTACCTGTTTTGCGGTCTACAACCATCATTCGGCTGTCTTCTCTCTTTTTGGTTGGGTTCTGGGCAATCAGGTTAAGGGGAAGGTCGAAACGGAACTGTGATAATTTCATGTGTCTGATCCTTTTTTTAATGATAGCCACATTCAGTTTGCCGCCGCCTTACGGGGCGACTCGCTTCATGTTACGGCATGAATTTTTTAGAAGTGTGCAAAGGTAAGGTAAAAGCGCACATTTTCCCCAATTTTAACCATTCATCGTTCTGGAGATCTTAAATTCAGGCGATTCCGGACATGAACATTGTTGGTCTTACTATGTAGTCTGGTTCAATGAAGCATAATGACACACGATAAAATGAAACCCAGCATCTGATAACATATGTACATTTTTTAAATAAATGTTTAATGTAAGTGGATAAAGCTTGAAAGTTTTCTATCAGCTTTGGGTCAGTTATAGAGTTGTGTGAAATTTAAGTGAAGGGTCACATTTGTTGTGAAACATTCCCCTAATTTTGTCCTCCCGGATACTGAAATTCGACCATCGATTCCGGATATACAGTAAAATTTTATCTATGATTCGAAAACCCTGGTGGAAGATCTTGACCTTTATTTTGCTGATGTATGTTGCAGTGATGGGTTTTCTTGTAAAAGTTCCTGCTCCTCCCGGTGTTCCATTACAGCAGAGTATACGCAATCTTTTTTTCCATGTTCCCATGTGGATCTGCATGAACATCCTATTCTTTGTATCACTGGTTTATGCGGTTTTATATCTTCGAAAACCTCAACAGCTCTATGACACCTATTCCATCGAGTTTGCAAGGACAGGGGTTGTTTTTGGCATATTGGGTTTAGTAACAGGATCCATTTGGGCTAAATACCAGTGGGGTGCTGCCTGGAGCGGGGATGCCAAACAGAATGGTGCTGCTATTGCATTACTGATTTATTTTGCATATTTTGTTTTACGGGGTTCATTGAATGATGATGAAAAGAAAGCCCGAATTGGTGCAGTTTATAATGTTTTTGCTTTTTTTATGCTGTTTCCCACTATTTGGATATTGCCAAGGCTAACCGAGAGTCTGCATCCGGGAGGTCAGGGTAGTGAAGGTAATCCGGGACTAAATCCCAAAGATTCCACTGCCTCTATGAGGATGGTGATGTATCCGGCATTTATTGGATGGACATTACTGGGTGTTTGGATTACCACACTCAGGATCAGGTATCAGATTCTTCAGGATAAAAAATCAGGAAATGAATAAAATGAAACGAATTGCTTCACTTATATGTTTTTCAGTCCTCAGTTTAGCCGTATCGGCACAGGAAAATGCAGCTGAGCCAACAGATGTTATGAAGACGAATGGTAAGATCTATGTAGTAATGGCTGTTGTCATTGTTATCGTACTGGGTCTTTTCATCTATTTGATCAGCCTTGACAGGAAGATCTCTCGACTGGAAAAAGAATAAAGGGTATTTAATCGCTAATTTTTTTTGATCTTTCAATTGATAAATTATACCCGGACTCATTCCGGTATTCAGACCGCAAACGATTGTTTCCTTATAAAAATTACCTAAATAAGAATGTTATGTCAAATCAAACGTACAGTTTCTTTGAAAGCGTAGAAAAAAGCTTTGACAAAGCCGCAAAATTTACCAAATGGGATAAAGGCTTACTGGAACAGATCAAAGCCTGTAATAGTATTTACAGTATGAACTTTCCTGTTAAGATGGATGACGGGCGTATTGAAGTGATAGAAGCCTATCGTATCCAGCATTCACAGCATAAGACACCCTGCAAAGGTGGTATACGATTTAGTGATGCAGTCAACCAGGATGAAGTAATGGCTTTGGCCAGTCTGATGACGTACAAATGTGCCATTGTGAATGTGCCTTTTGGAGGTGCCAAGGGTGGGATCAAGATCAATCCCCGTCAGCACAGTACCTATGAACTGGAAAAAATAACCCGTCGTTATACTGCAGAACTCGTTAAGAAGAACTTTATCGGACCAGGTATTGATGTTCCTGCCCCTGATTATGGAACCGGTGAAAGAGAAATGTCCTGGATCGTAGATACATACGCTTCTTTGAAGCCAGGTGAAATTGATGCAGCAGGATGTGTTACAGGTAAACCCATAACACAGGGTGGGGTGCATGGCAGAAAAGAAGCAACTGGGTTGGGTGTATTTTTTGGTATACGCGAAGTTTGCAATATTCCAGAACTGATGGCTAAAACTGGTCTTACGCCAGGGGTAGTAGGAAAAGCCATAGTGGTACAGGGATTGGGCAATGTGGGTTTTTATACTGCCAAATTCTTCCGCCAGGGAGGAGCAAGGGTTGTTGCAATAGCAGAATATGAAGGTGCTATCTATGATCCTGCCGGATTGAATGAAGAAGAAGTCTTTGCCCATCGTAAAGCAACAGGTTCCATACTCAATTTTCCAGGAGCCACCAATCTTGCCAGCAGTGGTGATGCATTGGAGCTGGAATGTGATATTCTTATTCCTGCAGCACTTGAAAATGTGATCAATGGAACAAATGCCGCAAAAGTGAAAGCAAAGATCATAGGAGAGGCCGCCAATGGACCGCTTACACCTGATGCTGATGAGATTCTTGCAGCGAAGGGGGTTCTTGTTGTACCAGATATGTACCTCAATGCAGGTGGTGTAACCGTTTCTTATTTTGAGTGGTTAAAAAACCTCAGCCATGTACGTTACGGAAGAATGGAAAAAAGATTTACTGAAAACATGAACAGGCATATCCTCAGTCAGATCGAAAACCTTTCCGGAAAGAAAGTTGCTGAGCAGGAACGCGACTTTATCATGCATGGTGCTGATGAGATTGATCTGGTTCATAGTGGTCTGGAAGAAACCATGATCTCTGCAACCCGCGAAATTGTAGATATCTGGCATAGTAATCCTGAAATACCAGATATGAGAACAGCTGCGTATGTATGTTCTATCAATAAAGTAGCTATCTCTTATGTAGAACTGGGCATTTTCCCTTAACAGCATATAAATACATAATGATCTTTTATACAACATAAGGCGCCTATTGGCGCCTTATGTTGTATAATCAGGTATTTGGTCCAAAGGGATCGCTTCTCCCTCATTTAATTGCCAAGCAAATATGGATACCCCATTGGTGAGTACCAGGTAATCAACTGCCAGTACCTGGTTATAGCGGAGGATCTGTTCAATGGTCTCATTACTTAATGGAACATCCGATTCTTTACATTCCACAATCATCCAGGGTTTATCGTTTCGATAAATAACTAGATCACAACGCCTTTTCAGTTCACCGTATTTTATTTGTTTTTCAACAGCGATCAATGCAGCGGGATATTTTTTTGTCCTGATGAGGTAATTCAAAAAGTTTTGTCTCACCCATTCCTCCGGGGTAAGTACCAGCCATTTTTTTCTGATCATATCAAAAATGTACTTTTTCCCTTCAGCCTGCATGAACCTGAAATCCTGAATAGGATATTCAATTACAATCATTATATAAAAGTAAATTGTTTATTTTTACCAATGCTCAAAAAATAACACTGCAGGAATCATGAAAACTAAAGAAGAAATCATTACAAATTGGTTGCCGAGGTACACCGGAGAGAAACTGGAAAATTTTGGGAAATATATCCTGCTTACCAATTTCGCAAATTATGTAGACATGTTTGCAGAATGGAATAAGGTTGAAATCGTGGGCAAAGACCGGCCATTTCAATGTGCTACTGCTGAGGGTATCACCATCATCAATTTTGGAATGGGTAGTCCGGGTGCGGCTACAGTTATGGATCTACTGGCAGCTATCGATCCTAAGGCTGTTTTATTTCTTGGTAAATGCGGAGGATTAAAAAAAAGGAATAAGATCGGGGATCTGCTGCTCCCAATTGCTGCTATCAGAGGAGAAGGTACTTCCAATGACTATTTTCCGCCCGAAGTACCGGCCATGCCGGCATTTGCTTTGCAAAAAGCCATTTCTACCACCATTAGGGATTATAAGACAAATTACTGGACCGGTACTGTTTATACGACCAACAGAAGGGTTTGGGAACATGATGATGCTTTTAAAGCATATCTTACCAGGATCAGGGCTTATGCAATTGACATGGAAACAGCCACGATATTTACGGTTGGATTTTTCAATCATATTCCAACCGGGGCATTATTACTGGTAAGTGATTCGCCAATGATCCCGGATGGTATCAAGACCGAAGCCAGTGATAAGAAGGTGACCAGAGACTATGTACAGCGGCATTTAAAAATAGGAATTGATTCATTGAAGCAGCTCATCAATAATGGTATGACTGTTCGTCACTTGAAATTCTGATCTCCTTTTTCAAATCAAGGGTGTATTCAATTCTGGATATATTTGTGTTAAGCTTAAAATCATGATTGTTTGAAACAGCTCTACTATATTTTCATTTTTTTGTATCCCAGGATTGCCTGGCTGATCAGAAGCAGGAATGCAAAGGCAAAGCAATGGGTAGCAGGTAGAAAAAATATATTTACGAAGCTGGATAATGCCTTTAGGGATAATGAAAAACCGGTGATCTGGGTACATTGTTCCTCACTGGGAGAATTTGAACAGGCCAGGCCTTTAATGGATGCCATACGTAAAGAACATACCGAATATAAACTACTGCTTACTTTTTTTTCACCCTCTGGTTATGAAGTGCGCAAAAACTTTGAAGGGGCGGACTGGGTCTTTTACCTTCCAATGGATGGATATACCAATGCGCGTAAATTCTATGCCATTGTGAGGCCTTCCCTTGTCCTCTTTATTAAATATGAATTCTGGTATTTTTACCTCAATGAGGCAAAGAAACGAGGTATTCCCTTGTTACTGATTTCTGCAGTATTCAGGGAGGATCAACCTTTCTTTAAATGGTATGGGGATTTTCATCGATCAATGCTGTCCTGTTTTACTTCGCTCCTCGTACAAAATGAAACGAGCCTTTCACTCTTGCGGTCAATAGGATTCAGTAAAAATGTATTGGTTAGTGGAGATACCCGTTTTGACAGGGTAATGGAAATTGCTAACAGTTTTGAGCCTTTGCCATTGATAGAGCAGTTTATTGGTAGTAGTAAAGTCATTGTTGCCGGAAGTACCTGGACAGAAGATGATGAAGAATTAAACCATTATGCAAGAATTCACCCTGAAATTAAGTTTATCATAGCGCCTCATGAAATTGAGGAAGAACGTCTCCAGGAATGCAAAGCTTTGTATGCAGGATCTGTATTTTATTCCCAAATCGCTCAAGATCTGGAGGAAATAAAAGGAAATGTACTGATTGTTGATAATGTTGGAATGCTGAGTAAGATGTACCGTTATGCCACAGTTTGCTTTGTTGGTGGTGGTTTTGGTGATGATGGTGTACATAATGTACTGGAAGCAGCAGTGTACAGTAAACCCGTTGTATTTGGGCCTGTATTTGATAAATACAGAGAGGCAGTAGAACTTTTAGAACTGGAAGCTGCCTTCAGTATAGAAAGTGCAATTGAGGTTGAAGAAATATTTGATCAGTTATTCCTGGATGGTAAATTGTACAAAGCCGCTGCTGCAAAAGCGGGTGATTATGTATTATCCCAATCTGGAGCAACCCGTTTTATCATGAACCATTTTTATGAAAATCGTCTTTTGACCAGCTGATCAAATAGTTGAACTGCTTTATCCTGGTCTTTCCAGCCAAGTTTAGTTTTAAGCTCCCTTTTGATCCAATATTCTGCTTCTGGATAAATGGAGAAGCTGTTAATCGTTTTAATACTGCGCTCAAACATGATCTCATCTCCCCTGAATAGTTCTGTAATGAACCGAAACCTGTCATTGATAGCGATGGCTTTCTTGAGATCTTTTACAATGATGGCATTCAGGGCTGCCGCAATCTCAGTCTTTTCGGCTTTCAGCGCATCATTGATACTGTCTTTACGTTGAATGATGACTTCATTTACTTCTTTGGCCTGACTGTTTTCACTATTCGTATCCGGGGTCATATCCAACTTTTCTTCCTTTTCTATTCGTACAGGTTCTCTACTGACATTATAAATAGGATATTCCTCCAGCATGGTAATTACGTTTGCATCCATTTTATTTTCCTGAGCTGAATCAACAGAACGTATAGCATCTTCTGCAGTTTCTGCAATGGAAAGGATTCCATGGGTTTGTGGCTGGTATTTAAAGTGTTGAAGCAGGGTATTAATTTTACCGGTAATCTGAATTAAGGTATCCGGATCTGCTTTCTGGTCAAATTGGTCTTTTAGTTCAGTAATCAATATGCCCAATCTTTCCATAGGAAACAATACTTTTGGGGGGTTAGTAAGAATTAATGCTTAAAGTTAACAAGGTTTTTTCAACAAAGTATCATTTGCAGCATGTTTATAGAACCTAATATCAGTGGAGAAAGGCGTGGTTGGATAGAAGTCATTTGTGGAAGCATGTTCAGTGGTAAGACAGAAGAACTGATCCGCAGGCTTAAAAGGGTAAAGATTGCCAATCTTAAAGTGGAAATATTCAAACCTGCCATTGATATACGCTATGATGAAACCAAAGTAGTGAGCCATGATGCGAATGCGATACAGTCTACCCCTATAGAGAATTCGCAGACCATTCTATTGCTGGCACAGGGTGTTGATGTAGTGGGAATAGACGAAGCCCAGTTCTTTGATGACCAGATCATGGATGTTTGCGAGAAACTGGCCTTGCAGGGTGTTCGGGTAATTGTTGCCGGTTTGGATATGGATTACCTGGGACGGCCATTTGGGCAAATGCCTAAATTACTCGCCATTGCAGATTATATCACCAAGCTACATGCCATTTGTGTACAGTGTGGCAATATCGCTAATGTATCCTATCGTAAAACGGCACAGGAGGGACAAGTCTTAGTAGGTGAGAAAGATATCTATGAACCCCGGTGCAGGGTCTGTGCCCAAAAAAAGGATACAGAATCTTAATTAACTGTTTTAAATCAGTCTCTGACTGAATTTTGCTCATTATTTTTATCCCCGAATGAAAAGATCATCATCTGCTGCAATTTTCGCCCTCATTAAAAAGGATATACTGTTAGAGACCCGGCAGCAGTATACATTTTATGGAATATTGCTGTATGTTGCTTCAACCATTTTTGTTGTTTACCTGTCACTTGGCCAACCCGAAGAAAAGACCTGGGATGCGCTATTCTGGATCATACAGCTCTTTGTTTGTGTAAATGCGGTAGCTAAAAGCTTTTTGGCTGAAAACAGGGGCAGGATGCTTTATTTCTATTCTATTGCAGGCGCAAGGGATTTTGTACTCGCCAAGCTGATCTTTAACCTGCTATTGATGCTGCTGATGAGCTTGATGAGCTTGGCTGTGTTTACGGTACTTCTTGGCAATCCCCTTGAAAATACGTTGGCATTTATTGGGATCACGATATTGGGTGGTGTTAGTCTGAGCCTTGTTTTTACATTTCTGGCAGCAATTGCCGCAAAAGCACAGCAGCAGGCCGCATTGATGGCCATCATGGGTTTTCCGCTGATCATACCACAGTTACTGTTACTGATGAAAGTGTCCAGTGTCGCATTCTCGCAGGTTGTTCAGGCTGGTTTATGGCAGATGATTCTATTACTGATTGCATTAGACCTCATGGTTGCACTACTGGCTGTCATACTGTTTCCATTCCTTTGGAAGGATTGATCACTGGAAATCATAGTAAATCAATTATCTTCCAATCAAAAATAAAAGTACATATGAAAGAACAAAATTTCAGCAACCATGCCCGTATGGTTCCCTTGTATCATTATTATTCAACAGTTATTCTGTTGGCAATATTGATCGGATCGGTGATTAATCTTTTTCATACATCCGAGGCAGGTGTATATTCTGCTTCATTGATCACCGCTTTAACAGTATTAACAGGTTTAAGTCTTTATTTCAGCAGGTCCTTTGCATTAAAAGCACAGGATCGGGCCATCCGCTCTGAAGAAAATTTAAGGAGTTTTATCATGACAGGTAAACCGCATGACAGCAGGTTAACGATTGGACAAATCATCGCTTTGCGCTTTGCCGGTGATGATGAGTTTGTGGCATTGTCAAAAAGGGCAGCGGATGAAAACCTGTCACCAAAAACGATCAAAGAAAATATCAGGAACTGGAAACCGGATTATAACCGTGCCTGATTTAATTAAAATAAGGTAATAACCTGTCTAATAAGGGGGAAGGCATCATGGTCTTCTCCCTTGTTTTGGCATTGATAAAATATAAAACGATCCTTCCGGTAGTCAGCAATTTCCCTTCCTCATTGAACACTTCCTGATAAAATTCAATTTTATGATCAACAGGAATCTCTCTAAGCATGGTCTTTACGGTTAGCAGATCGTCATAATGAGCCGGCCTGATAAACCTGCTGTGAAATTCAACGATGGGCATAATAACGCCCATCGATTCAATATCTTTATAAGTCAATCCCAACTGACGGATACCTTCCGCCCTTCCCACTTCGAAATACTGGGCATAATTACCATGATAAACAACATTCATCTGATCTGTTTCTGCATATCGAACCCTAACCTGTGTCGTACTTTCAAACATATGGAACCTTTTGTTGGTAAAGTTATGCTACAAAGTTGTTTATCCACAAAATCTGGAATGGTCTTTGCTTAAGGTTACCCTGAATTAACTTTAATTGTTTTTTCTTTTTATTAAGATTTAAAAAGAAATCTTTGTAACTGCCAATTCCATTATTATGTATAGCATTCCAAGAATAATTACCGCCATTGGTTTTTGCTGTATCTCAATTGTATGTTCTGCACAGTTTACCAGAATGAATGATGATCCGGATGCAGCTTTTAAATCGGCAAAGGAGCTGTTCCAGAAAGAACAATACAGCCTTGCCTACCCGGTATTTAAAAACTTGTACACTTCAGACAATAGTAACAGCAGTATTCCTGTTACCATTCAATCTGAATCCAAATATTATTATGTGTGCTGTGGTCTAAAGATCAATGATGCCGCCATCGTTCCATTGGCTAAAAACTTTATTGATCTGGAGCATCATGCACCTCATGTTGAAATGGCTGCCTTTTACCTGGCAGAATATTATTTCAGACAAAAAGAGTTTGGAAATGCCATCAGCTATTATGATAAGTCCGGCATTGAAAACCTTAGCAACAGTGAGATTGAGACGATGAATTTCCATAAGGGTTATGCCCATTTTGCTTTACAGCAATTTAATGAGGCCAGGCCCTTGCTGGATGCAGTGCGACAAATTCCCAATAATCCGGATTATATTGATGCTAATTATTATTATGGGTTCATAGTATTTTCTGAAGGTAAATACAAAGAGGCATTGAAAGCTTTCAACATCGCCAATACTGCCCCTGACTACCAGAATATAGTTCCTTTCTATATCGCTGAAATCTATTATTTCCAGGGGGAACATGAAAAAGCGCTGTCTTATGCTGAAAAAGCCATCAAATTGGGAAACCAGTATTATGACCTACAATTAAAACAGCTGGCTGGACATCTCTATTTCGATCAGAAAATATATGATCGTGCAGAACCCTATCTTGAAGCCTGGGTATCTCAGGCAGATGATGTTAAGCGTGAAGACCTGTATGAATTGTCTTATTGTTATTATGCAGCCGGGAAATGGGAAAAAAGCATCAATGGCTTTAAGCAGATAGGGGGGAAGGAAGATTCTCTGACTCAAAACAGTATGTACCTACTGGCAAGTGCCTATTTGAAAACAAACCAGAAGGCAAGTGCAAGAAATGCCTTTCTATTTTGTGAATCCAACAACAGCAATCCAACCCAGAAAGAGATTTCGCAGTTCAGCTATGCAAAACTTAGTTATGAACTGGGGTATCTGGATATTTCCCTGAAAGAAATAAAGAGTTTTATTGATCGCTATCCCGGGTCAAATTACCTGCAGGAAGCAAAGGAGCTTGAAATTAGCATTCTTGCCAATACAAGCAATTTTAAGGAGGCAAAGATTCTTTTTGAAAGCCTGCCTTCACAAAGTGAAGAAGTGAAGAAATTATATCCGGGTATTTTATATGGCCGTGCTACTGAACTTGTCAATGATCAACACCTTGATCAGGCTGATGAGATTTATTCCAAAATTTTGAAACTCCCTTATAATAACAACCAGGTTCAGCTGATCTGTTTCTGGAAAGGCGAGATCGCATATAGAAATGGTCACCTGGATGAAGCCATTTCATGGTTTGTAAATTACCTTAAAAATCCACAGGTAAATGGAGAAGTGAATAGCCGGAACGGTAAATATAACCTGGCTTATTGCTTGATGAAAAAAGAAAACTATGGGCAGGCACTGAATTACTTCTTACAGGTTGCCGGATCCCAGTTCAATACTAGTGGAACACTTGAACAAGACGCCTACCTGCGTGCCGCAGACTGTTATTTTATGTCTAAAAACTACAAGCAGGCTCAATCCATGTACCAGAACGTGATCAATATGGGTGGGAAATCTGCTGATTATGCACTGTACCAGGAAGCCATCATTGCAGGCGCTGGAAATAAGGTCGCAGATAAAATAGCTATTTTGAAAAGCCTCTCTACAAAATTTCCGGGCTCCTCACTTATTCCGGATGCTAATATGGAAATCGCAGGTTCATATATGGCAGATGAAAAATATGATCAGGCCATTCTTGCATTGGAACCCGTATTGAAGGATTCCAATGCCACTGCTTTCTGGCCCCAGGTTTACCTTAAAGAAGGTATTGCTTATTTTAACCTGAATAAAAATGATGAATCCCTGCACTATTTCACAGATCTCGTTGCTAAATATCCCGATTCTCAGGAAAGCGATGAAGCAATAGACTATATCAGGAACATATTTATTGCAGCTCAACGTCCCGGGGATTTTATCAATTTCATGAAGCAGAATGGTAAACCAGTATCGTATACTGAAGAAGACAGCTTAACCTATCACGCAGCAGCGCTTCGCTACGAAGCAAAGGATTTTGACAATGCTTCCATTGGATTGAAAGACTACCTTTCCAAATACTCGGATGGTAGATATGCAGTCGAAGCCAACTTTTTCTTAGCCGAAATATTGAATAATTCAAAGGATACAAAAGCTGCATTACCCTATTATTCAGCAGTCGCCGATCGTGCTCCTAATAAGTATGCTGAAAGAAGTGCACTACAGGCTGCAAGGACCTGTTATTTCGATTTAAAAGATTATGACAAAGCGGAGTCCTATTTTATCTTACTCAGGAAAGTAGCCAGTCAGCAGGAAAATAAGCTGGAAGCCATGCGGGGATTATTACGTTGTCAGTATAAGTTGCAGCACTGGAAGGATGCGGTGACAAATGCAAGAGAACTCCTCAATGAAAAAGGACTGGCTACGGATGATAAAATGATAGCTTATCTGCTGCTTGGTAAAAAAGAAGAAGCAGACCAACATAATGATCAGGCATTGTCTTATTATAAACTTGTTATACAGGCTGGAAAATCTGAATACAGTGCAGAGGCACAATATGCAGTGGCCCGCATACTTTTTGAACAGGGAAAATATGCCGAATCCGAAAAAGCTTCTTTTGAAGTGATTCGAAAATATGGCAGCTATGATTATTGGGTTACCCGGAGTTACCTCTTACTCGGTGATATTTATTTTAAACAAAATGACCTGTTTAATGCAGAAGCAACTTATAAAAGCGTTTCAGAGAACGCCACAATTGAAGAGTTGAAAAATGAAGCCTTGCAAAAATGGAAAATGGTAACTGCTGAGAAAGAAAAAAACAACAAAATCGATCAACAGTAAAGAAAACAAAACATGAATAATTCAAAAATATTGATGGTGTTCCTCATTGCGTTGATTCCATTTACCGTATTGGCGCAACAAAAGACCAAAAAGAAAAAACACACAGCTAAAAAATCAACAACTGTTGTTCAACCATTGCAGGGAGTATCTTCTAATCATGCATCAGTATCAACTGACGCGGAAGAAATAGGGGGCAATAAGGTAGTAACTGTTACATCAGCATTTAAACCCTCTTTAAAGAATGCTGCGAAGATCAACTTTACTGCGGCTACTGCCTATCCGGATACAGCAAAAATTCCACTGAAATACCAAATACCTTCTCAAAGTCTGTTTTTTTCGTATAATCCGGTAAGTATCAAACCTGTTGAATTGGCAATTGACACTGCATTGCATTGGGAAAATGACCAGTATATAAAAGTGGGGTATGGCAATTTTGCAACCTCTTTTCTTGAAACCGGACTGGCTTTTGGTGATGGCAAAAAAGCGATCATCAATCTGAGGGGTAATTATACAAATTCAAAAGGGAATCTCCCGGATCAGGAATTTACGAAAGCTGGAATTGAAGGGCTAGGCGTTTTTAATTCAACGAATCATGAAATTACTTCCAGACTGTATTATAATAATTCGCTCCAATACAGGTATCCGGCAGCAACACTGATTCCTGCCATTTCAAAAGAAGATCTCCAGCAGCAATTTAATCTTGTTGGTTTTGAACTGGGTCTTCAAAATAAATTACCAACAGATTTTGGAACCACTTACCATCCTCAAATTAAGCTGAATTCCTTTTTTGACAGTAGAAATGGATCAGAACTCAATTTTATAGTCAAAGCACCCATCAATGAAGCACTGGGAAAAATATTTGCTTTTGATTTGAAACTTACAGCAGACATCACTTCCTTACATACTGCTGCCGTAAATACGATCAATAACAATCTGTTTTATATAGATCCTTCTGTACAATTTAAAACCCCCAATTTCAGTCTGAATGTTGGGATACAGCCATCCTGGGATAATGATAATTTTTCTATGCTGCCCAATATCACTGCCGAATCGAAGATCACCGACGAGCATTTCATCCTTCAGGCAGGCTGGATAGGGTATTTTCAAAAAAACAGCTATCAGTCACTGGCAGCCTATAATCCCTACATTATGCAACCCACTGCATTGCTAAATTCCAAAATAATGGAACAGTATGCAGGATTTAAGGGAAGCTTGGGAAAGCATCTGACTTATAACGCCCGACTTTCATTCCTTAAAATAAACGACCAGCCTTTATTTGTAAGTGATACCGGCAAAGTAGTGGCCAGTACTGCCAAAAGCTTCCTGGTATTATATGAACCCCAGTTACAGGCATTACAGATACATGGGGAAATTGGCTATACCGTACAGGAAAAATTGAGCTTCATTGCAGCCATGACCTTCACACAGTATACCAATCAGTCTGAATATGCAAAACCATGGGGATTATTACCGCTGCAATTAACAGGTACGGTACGTTATAGCCTTACCAAAAATATTCAGCTGAAGTCTGATATATTCTTCTGGGATGGTACACAAACCAGAAATGCCAGTCTGCAAACACAAAAGCTGGATCCTGCACTGGACCTGAATGCAGGATTGGAATTTAAAGTTATAAAAAGACTTAATTTTTGGATACAGTTTAATAATATCATCAATGATAAATACCAGCGTTGGGATCAATATCAGGTATTAGGGTTCAATGTTCTCGGAGGTGTCGTATATTCGTTCCGGTAAAAGCAATGCATAATGTACGAACTGTTCTATAAATATTTCATTTTAAACCACAGAACCGGATTACCGGGTATAGGTAATTTTTATCTGGAATCCATTCCTTCCAAAATTGATATTGTAACCCGGACTTTGTCCGCACCTTCACATAAAATACTGTTCAGTCAGGGCAAAGCTGAATTGGATCAGTCCTTTTTCGATTTTCTGGCTGCAGAACTTAAGCTGAACAGTATTGATATTTCCAAATATTTCAATGAGTTTGCAAGGACAATCCGAGAAACTGCTACTGAAGAAGGCGGTGCGCATCTGCCAGGATTGGGCACACTCATTCAAAATGAACAAGAGGAATTCATTTTTCACCCGGAATATAAATCTTCCACTCTCTTACCCTTAATACACCTGAATGATTCTGTAGCTGCCAATAGCAAAATTGTAGATGTGTATGATTCCGGCGAAACAAAGATCATCAGACAGAAAAAAGCCGCCGCAGCAGAAGAAAAGATCGTCATGTCTGAAAGTGATGATTATTGGTGGGTATATGCAGTAATTCTGGCATTGATGGGTTTCGGCGCTTTGTTGTATTACTATATTTAATTTTGCTTATTCAGTTTAGATGAAACATATGATCAGTTATAAACAGTGTCCCTGTTGCGGAAGTAATTATATTAGAAAATCATTGGTTGCAAAAGATTACACGGTAAGTCAGCAGGACTTCGAAATATGGATTTGTGATGACTGTACCCTTCAGTTTACACAGCATATTCCTGATGCAAATGAAATAGGGGCCTATTATAAATCTACATCGTATATATCACATACAGATACCAAAAAGGGACTGGTTAACCGTCTATACCATCTTGTACGCAATTATACACTAAAGACAAAAAGAAAGCTGATACAAGAAGCTTCCGGCATAGTTACAGGCACATTACTCGATGTGGGTGCCGGAACAGGTGCTTTTTCTCATGCTATGCAATCCGCAGGCTGGAAAGTTACAGGTTTGGAGCCTGATCCTGATGCAAGGGAAGTTGCCTTACAGAAATACGGATTACAACTTAAGCCCGCAGAAAAGTTATATGAACTGGATCATGACCAGTTTGATTGTATCACCATGTGGCATGTACTTGAACATGTGCATGACCTGCATGGCTATCTTGAAAAGTTTCATAGTATCCTCAAACCTCGGGGCAGACTATTGATCGCAGTTCCCAATTATACCAGCTTGGATGCAGATATCCATGGCGAATACTGGGCAGCTTATGATGTTCCCCGGCATTTATACCATTTTTCTCCCAAAAGCATACAGTTGCTTGCTAAAGCCAAAGGTTTTGAAGTAAGGGATCATAAGCCCATGTGGTTTGACAGCTTTTATGTGAGCATGCTCAGTGAAAAATACAGGACAGGTAGTAATGGCCTGTTAAGGGCAGTAAAAGTGGGCCTTCTGTCCAATTTTAAAACCACCAAAGATCATAAGAAATGCAGCTCAGTGATTTATGTACTGGCTAAAAGCTGATCTTGTTTCTACAATATGTTATTGATCAATTAAACTGAACCTCAAATAACTTAGACCAGTTCTTGCCGGTAATAAAGAAGCGTTTGTTCTTTTTATCATAAGCGATCCCATTGATCAGATTATTTCTTTCCACTGTTTCAGGAACATATTGATTGATCAGGTTGGTAAGGTCTGCTTTGGATACAATTCTTCCGCTGGAGGGGTCAATTTTTACAATATAATTATCCTCCCATATATTGGAATAAATAAAACCATCCACATATTCCAGTTCATTGATCTTGGCTCTTGGGCCATTATTGTCATATACCACTACTGTTTTTACAATTTTAAAGGTTTCAGGATCCCTGTAATAAAGGTTGCTGTCCCCATTATCCATGATCAGGTATTTTCCATCATTGGTCATACCCCAGCCTTCACCTTCATAATCAAATTCCCCGATTTTAGTCATGGTCTTGAAATCATAGACATAACATTTATGGGTTTGATAAGTCAGCATATACAATTTGCCATTCAATACGGTAATACCTTCACCAAATATCTCTTTTGGAAAATCTATTCTAAAAAGTTCCTTGCCGGTATTCAGATCTACCCTGGCCAGTTTGCTATGGCCATTTTCTCCTGTGGATTCATACAATACGGTATCCTGCCATTCCAGTCCTTCTGTAAACGAAGTTGAATCGTGGGGATAAACTTTTACCACAGTACAATTCATGACTGCAGGTTCTATATTGGCATTATCTGTAGTTTCAGTGTTTTCATTATGGCAGGCACTGAAGCCGATCAGGAGTAAGAGTAGTGAAAAGGAAGTTTTCATAAAAAGAGGTTAATCAAAAATAGTGTACAAATTCATTTGAAATCGTTAAATATCAGCACTCATTAAAGCAGTGATTTCTTCTGCAATAAGCGGAGAGAGGGCTACCCCCATGCCATTACAGGCGATGGCTGCATATACACCTTTTCCTATTGATCCGGCAAATGGCTTTTTGTTGTCTGTAAAACCCATGATGCCACTCCAACGGTAATCGATGCGGTATTGATAGGTAGATGCAATATGCTGCTGAAGGAAATGCTCCAATACATGTTGGATCAGATCTGTTACTGTAAGATCATTGGTCCTTTCTTCATCCAGTGCCTGATTTCTGGCACCACCCAACAATATCCGATCACCAAGATTGCGCCAGTAATAAAAACCTTCATCAAAATGGAAGGTTCCTCTTAAAGCGAGATCTGGAATAGGGGAAGTGACAATGACCTGCCCCCGGGCTGGAATGATATTGGGAAATACAGTGATATCTGAAGTAAAGGCATTGGTGCAGAAAAGCAATTGGTTACAGGTAAACCTGATGGATTGTTTTGTTTCTATGACAATTGAATCGGATAAGGATTCCCAGCCTGCAATCTCAATACCCGTTAGAATTTGTATGCCACTGTTTCGAATACGGGACATGAATGTATGCACCAGATTACCACTATGGATGGAAGCTTCGAGGCTGTTTTCTATCAGGTTGTCAAAACCTTTTAGTCCGAGTAGATCCATCTTACTATTATTCCTGATAAAAGTTTGTGCTTTACCGGTTATGGTTGCAAACAGTCCATTCAGCCAGGCTGTCTTTTCATCAAGTTCTTCAGTAGAGATCTGGCTGTTCAAAATACATTCATAACCTCCACAAGGATCCAGTCCGATCTGTTCATCTGTAAAATAGGTACGGATCTTTTGAATGCCTTTAAAGCGCATGGCTGCTACATTCAGCATTTCATCAACTCCCAATAGTCCGGCATCATGGATCAGTTCGGTAGGACTTCCAAAACAGGCAAATCCGGCATTTCTGGTACTTGCTCCTTTGGGGATGACATTCCTTTCGAGTATGGTGATCTTCAGTTTTGGATATTGTCTATGCAGTTCAAAAGCACTCCATAAACCCATAAAACCGGCACCGATAATGATGATATCCTGATGTGCAAAAAAGCTCTCTTTTTCCCAGAAGGTTACCTGTTTCATCTTTCAAATATAAAACCTTCCGGCTTTTAACCGGAAGGTCGAATAATTTTTATTAGCAGATGCTGTTATCAGGCTTTAGACATTGAACCTGAAGTGCATTACATCACCATCTTTTACAAGGTATTCTTTTCCTTCAATGCGTAGTCTTCCATTTTCTCTGCAGGCAGCTTCACTGCCATATTTTACAAAATCGTCGTAGGCGATCACTTCTGCTTTAATAAATCCTTTTTCAAAATCAGAGTGGATAACTCCTGCAGCCTGTGGCGCTTTCCAGCCTTTATGTATGGTCCATGCCCTTACTTCCTGAACACCTGCTGTAAAATAGGTTTCAAGGTTCAATAATTTATAGGTAACCTGTATCAATCTATTCAAAGCAGGCTCCTTCATATTATATTCATCCATGAACATCTGTTTGTCTTCAGGATTTTCCATTTCAGAGATCTGTGCTTCAATGGTATTATTCATAACAATTACAGCAGCACCTTCATCTTTCACAGCTTCTTTAAGCATATCTGAATATTTGTTTCCGGTATGCATACTGGCTTCATCCACATTGGCAACATAAAGGACAGGCTTGTCTGTCAACAGAAAAAGGTCTGCAATAGCAGTTTTCTCTTCTTTATCCAGTCCCAGCGAACGTATACTTTTTCCTTTTTGCAGATGGTCCAGGCATTTCAGCAACACTTTGTATTCAGCCTGTGATTTTGTATCTGCACCCACTTTTGCCATTTTCTCCACTTTGCCGGCTTTACGTTCTACACTGTCCATATCCTTAAGCTGCAGCTCGGTATCTATGATCTCTTTATCACTGATGGGATTGATGGCTCCTTCTTCGCGTAATACATTCTCATCTTCAAAACAACGGATCACATGAATGATTGCATCCACTTCCCTGATATTTCCCAGAAACTTATTTCCCAATCCTTCTCCTTTACTAGCCCCGCGTACCAATCCGGCTATATCCACAATTTCAAGCTGGGTGGGAACAGTACGGTTGGGTTTTACCAGTTCTGCCAGTTTGTCCATTCTTGTATCAGGAACATCCACCAGTCCCACATTGGGTTCAATGGTACAGAACCTATAATTGCTTGCCTGTGCTTTTGCGCTGTTACTAACAGCATTAAATAAGGTTGATTTACCTACATTCGGTAATCCTACTATACCAGCTTGAAGAGCCATAATTGTTTGTAATTTTAAAATTCTAGCGTTAAGGAAAGGGTTCAGTTAGGCTTTGATAAGGCTTCAATTTTCAAAACCGGTTTGTACTGATTCATCCATTTGCGCCGCAAAAGTAAGGGCAAACCTAATATTGTGCTTTAAATCTTTTAAAGGGGGGATCACAATGGGCAATCTGAACTGTTTTACATTCCAATCATTTGGTACAATGCTTCTCTAAGCAGCATAATTCCTTCTCCTGCCGTTTTCTCTATAACTGTTAAGTTCCGGATGCTGGAAGTATATGGAATCTTTTTATCTATGATAAAAGTAGGGATCCCTTCTGGGGTATAATTCACAAGTCCGGCAGCAGGATATACCTTCAATGAAGTACCAATGATCACAAATAGATCAGCTTCGGATACAATTTCAATTGCCCGATCCATCATAGGCACCGGTTCTTCAAACCAAACGATAAATGGCCTTAACTGACTGCCATCTTCGGCAAGATCGCCAACATGGATATCGTGATCAATAGGATAGGGCCTGAATGGATCATTGACACTGCGCATTTTAAAGATCTCACCATGCAGATGCAAAACCTTACTGCTACCGCCTCTTTCATGCAGGTCATCTATATTCTGGGTAATGATTTGTACATCAAAATGTTTTTCAAGTTCTGCCAGTCCCAGGTGTGCAATATTGGGTTTTGCTTGGGCAACATCCCTGCGCCGCATATTATAAAAATCCAGGACCAGTTGCGGATTATCCCTGAATCCCCCCGGTGTGGCCACATCATATACATTGTATCCTTCCCAGAGACCATCTGTATCACGGAATGTCTTTAAACCACTTTCGGCACTGATACCAGCACCTGTAAGTACGACCAGCTTCTTTCGTAACATATGCAGCGGTATTAAAATTTCAAATAATTTGCTTGTTCCGATCAGGACAGTTATACATGCATCCCAGCTTATTTTGTATTACTCAGTTCCATAATGATCTTCCATTCCTCTTCTTTTACTGTTTGAACCGAAAGCCTGCCCAGTCTTACCAGATCCATCTGCTGTAACCGGATATCAGATTTTACAATTGATAAGGGTACTGCTTTTTTCAGTTTTTTATAAGGTTTAAGATCAACCACCACCCAGGCTTCATTGTCAGTTGTAGGATCCTGGTAAGCTTCTTTTACAACCTTGGCAATACCCACAATTTCCATCCCTTCGTTACTGTGGTACCAAAGTACCAGGTCTCCCTTTTTCATGCCTTTCAGGTTATTGCGGGCACCATAATTGCGTACACCATCCCAAAAGGTTTGGCCATCTTGTTCAAACTGTTCCCAGCTGTATTTAAAGGGCTCGGATTTAACTAACCAGTAATTCATGGATGTTCAATCTATTTATATTAGTTAATGGAATGAGTTATAGGAACAATAGTTGCAGGTTTCAACCTACCAGCCACTGGCAAGGACATCGGCCAGGTGCATTACTTTCAGTGTACCCTGTTTGTTTTTGATACGGCCATCGAGGTGCATCAGGCAACTTGTATCTGTACTGATCAGGTAATCTGCCTCTGTAGCATTTGCATTTGTTATTTTTTGATCGGCCATTGCGATACTGATGGGATCAAATTTAACGGCAAATGTTCCACCAAAGCCACAGCAGGTGCTGGTATCTTTCATTTCTTGCAGATCAAGCCCTTTTACATGCTTTAATAGTTTGCGGGGTTCTTCTTTTATTACACACTCTCTTAAAGCCGCACAACTGTCATGATAGGTAGCTTTTCCTTCTAAAGTTGCTCCTACATCTTCAACTTTTAGAATATGAACAAGGAATTCGGAAAGTTCAAAAATGCGCTCACCTAATTCCTTCACTTCATTATGAACAGAGGAATTATCAAAAAGTGTAGGATAATAATTTCTTACAAAACCTACACAGCTGGCACTTGGTGCCACAATATAGCCTGAGCCTGAAAAATCCTTTACAAACTTGCTGCACACATCTTTGGCTTCACCCCAGAAACCTGCATTGTAGGCAGGCTGACCACAACAGGTCTGTTCAGTATTGTATCTAACCGTACAACCTACTTTTTCAAGTACTTTAACCATATTGAAACCAACGGAGGGATACAGTTGGTCTATAAAACAAGGGATAAATATTTGTACTTCCATCTCAGGTTGATTGTAGGGGTAACTATTTTATCTTTCTGGACAGGGATATCATCTTGATGGCGGTAATGGCTGCTTCCTCACCTTTATGTCCATGTTTACCACCAGTTCTTTCCCAGGCCTGTTCTTCTTCATTAACTGTCAATACCCCAAATATCACCGGCACATCCAAAGTTAGATTTAATTGCAATACACCTTCTGTTACTGTATTACACACATAATCAAAATGGGGGGTATCGCCCCTGATCACCGTTCCAAGGGTAATATAAGCATCTGGTACTTCTTTACTCCTGTTATAATGCTGACGGATAATGAATGGGATTTCAACAGCACCGGGAACAGTAATGGTCTTAGATCCAACACCTTGTTCCTTCAATATTTTCTTTACGCCTGATTCCAGTTTATTCACGATATCAGCATTCCATTCTGTTTTGACAATAACGACAAAGGCATCCTTTATTACAGGGATGCCTTTGTGTATTGAACTATTTCCTTTTGTTGCCATTAGATTAATTTACACTCAGGTCATTTTTTTCGATACTCAAACGGTAAATATATTTATCTGCCTGAGTTCCTTTATCTGTTCCCGGATATTTAGATTTGATCTCTTTATACAGTTCAAGTGCTTCCTTATTCTTGCCGGTTGTTTCGGAAAGAAGTGCCGCACGGAACAGGTATTCTGCAGAGCTGAACTCATCTTTTTCAAAAGTAGTACCCGCTTTCTTATAACTTTCTATCGCCTCTTCTTTTTTGTTCAACTCAGCATAGGCATCACCCAAAGCTCCATAAGCAAACATCTGTATCTGCAATGCATCTGTTGAAAAATCTTTCAAATGCTCAACAGCCTTATTGAATTCACCAAGTTTCAGGTAACTGATACCCGCATAATAATGAGCAAGATTTCCGGATTTGGTTCCACCATAATTGCTGATGATATATAAAACACCTTTGTTCACGCCATCTCCATCCAGTACTTTACGAGAACTATCTTCTGCAAAGTATTGCTGTGCTTTGTAAATCAGTTCTGCAGCTTTTTCATTGTTAGGGGTAACGATAAATTCATTATACGCAAAATATCCACCAATGACTATAACGATCACAGCCAGTACTGTTAGGATAGCTTTTTGTTTTTTCTGCCAAAATTGTTGTAAACTGTATAAAACATCAGTTTCCACTACTTCTGCCTGTTCTGTATGCTTATCACTCATATTTGTTTTTTGAAATGGTAAAGGAAATTAATTAATCAACATCAAAAGGATATGCGGTATCTACGTAAACATCCTTGAGTACTTCGCTATCATCAGGCCATGGGCTTTCTTCAGCGAATTTCACAGAATTGTCTACAATTTGAGCTATTTTAGCATCAATGGCTGCTATTGCTTCTTCTGTAGCATATTTGTTTTCCCTGATCGTCTTTAATACTTTTTGAATAGGGTCCTGATCTTTGTATTCATCCACTTCTTCCTTACTTCTGTATTTCTGAGGATCGGATATAGAGTGACCTTTATACCTGTATGTTTTTAATTCCAGTAAAGTTGGGCCATCACCTTCTCTGGCGCGTTTCACGGCCCTGCTTACAGATTCGTGAATAGCTTCAGGAGACATACCATCTACCATATCAGCGGGCATTTCGTATGCATCAGCCAGTTTATAGATATCAATTACATTGGATGTTCTTTCTACAGAAGTACCCATTGCATAATTGTTATTTTCGCAAATGAATACCACCGGAAGTTTCCATAGCATGGCCAGGTTAAAGGATTCATGTAAGATACCCTGTCTGCTGGCTCCATCTCCAAAGAAACAAAGTACCACATTGCCGGTATTGTTATAACGTTCAGCAAAAGCCAAGCCAGCCCCTGTTCCAATCTGGGCACCTACAATGCCATGGCCTCCAAAAAAGTAATGATCTTTACTGAAAAAGTGCATACTGCCACCTTTGCCCTTGGCACATCCGGTTGATTTTCCATACAATTCAGCCATACAGCTATCAGCACTAACACCTTTTGCAAGTGCCAGTCCATGATCACGATATCCTGTTATGAATGGATCCGACTGAATGGAAGCAGTCATACAACCTGCAGCAATTGCTTCCTGTCCAATATAGGCATGGAAAAATCCCCTGATCTTTCCAGCCATCTTATACATTTCTTCAGCCTTTAATTCAAATTGGCGAATGAGTTGCATTAACTCGTACCAGTAGAGATAAGTATCTTTAGAAAATTTAGTTGCCACTGCTCAAATTTTTGAGGAGCAAATATAGGGGTTAAAAAGCAAATTCAATGGCTGATCCATTTTTATGTTTGTAACCATGAATTAAAGGGTGTAATTGTTGAAAACTTGATCAGTATCAGGTATTTATCAAGGTTTGGCTCTTGATCAGCTTTCATGCCTTAAAGTCCTGTAAGCCAGCCATGCCCCAATAATGGTCAATACAGCCCCAACCAACATGGGTGCCCCTGCAAATTGAACCGGCGCCGATGCCGATGTGAAATAAGCAAAAAGGCTGGTCATCAAAATGGGGCCAAAAATGGATGTGGCACTCATCAGGCTGGTCAACGCTCCCTGTAATTCTCCCTGTTCATTTGGTGGAAAATGATGAGAAATGATTCCCTGTAAAGATGGACCTGCAATTCCGCCAAGCGAATAAGGTATCATAAATGCAAACATCATCCAGCTCTGAGATGCAAATGCAAACAGTAGGTATCCCAAAGCATACAGTATCAAACCAGTGTACACACTTTTATGCTGACCCAGTTTGGGTATGATGATCCTAATCAATCCGCCCTGTACGATGCCAACTGTTAATCCTACAAAACCAAGTGAATAACCTACCATACGCTCATCCCAGCCAAATTTACTCATGGTAAAATAGGTCCAGGTACTTTGTACAGCATGTGCTGCAATATACAAAAGGGTCAGGGTGGCAATCAATCCCGAAACCACAGGATATTTTCTAAGTCTCAATAAAGATCCAATTGGATTGGCTCTTTTCCAGTCAAAATCTCTTCTGTTTTCTTTTGATAAGGACTCGGGTAATACAAAATACCCATACACCCAGTTTAGTAATGCCAGTCCTGCACTCGCAAAAAAGGGAATCCTCGCCCCAAAATGCCCCAGTACGCCGCCTAATACGGGGCCAATTATAAAACCAATTCCAAAAGCAGCTCCGATCATTCCAAAATTCTGAGCTCTTTTTTCAGGGGTACTGATATCTGCAATATATGCCGAAGCGGTGGTAAAACTGCCGCCGGTAATTCCTGCAATGATTCTTCCAATGAACAGCCAAATGATATTGGGTGCAAAACCCTGAAGGATGTAATCCATCCCAAATCCAAACAATGAAAAAAGCAATACCGGCCTTCTGCCATACTTGTCACTCAAATTTCCCAATATAGGGGCACATATAAATTGCATCATGGCATAAGCAAACAGCAATAAGCCGCCTATCTTAGAAGCCTGACTCAGATCTCCATTGATCAGTTGTAAGATCAGTTTGGGCATTACCGGTATGATTATACCAAAACCGGTTATATCAATCAGTAATGTTATGAAAATAAAACCCATTGCAGCCTGTTTGCTGTCTTTGACTGTTGCCATAGGTCACAAAATAAAGATTTTTTAGTAGGGCTTCTAAAAAATAATCATTAAAAAAAAGCTCAGGTATTTGCTAAAAGTACCATATATGGGTTCTTTGGATTACCGGACTTACAGAAAATAGAAATTCAATCAGATAAATCCTTGCCCAATACACATTGGGTAGCCACTCTCTGAACAAAAACAGTATGATGGAAGTATGTTTCAACCATACTTACTTCCTATCTAACCTACCTTTAACCTACCTCTGATATACCTCTCACTTACCTCTAACCTAGCCCTAATAGAGGTAAGTGAGGGGTAAGTGAGGGGTAAGTTAAGCGAGTATCATCCTTCTGTGAGGCTTGAATTAAATACAATTATAACAGGAACCAATCTATCATCAGACCTGAATGGCAGTAAAACCGCCTTCCTTACCTATTAGTTTTAGGACGACAAGAAATACCGTTAAATATCTACACCCGTTTAAAATAAATTTCTATTATTTTATAGTGAAATCCTTTATCCGGTTTTATGGAAAATATCCTCTCTTTTTTCGAAGATGCAACTGAGTTGTTTTGGGTCATCGACCAGAACTATCGTCTGGTATACGGAAACAAGTCATTTTTTATATCTTATGAAAACTATTACGGTTCCCTTCTCCATAAAGGGGATGATATACTGAAAGCGATACCCTCGGATACCGAGCATTATAATTTCTGGAAGAACAATTACGAAAAAGCATTCCTGTTTAAGCAATATGCATCTGAACTCCCTAAAACCGATCCTTTTTTCAGACAGAGAACCCGGTTTGATTTCAGACTCATTGAGTCGCTCAGCAAATTTGTATGTGTAAGGGCTATTTTTTTGGATGCCGAAACCGGAGAGTTCAATTATAACTCGTTTATTGATAATACCGAATTTACCCTTAATATCGATGAGGAGGGTAATATCTTGCGTATATCCCCGGCGGTTAAAAATATTTTGGGTTATATCAGTGACTGGATGGAGGGTAAGACCATCATTGAATTATTACACCCCGAGGAGCGCGATATACTTAGAAACTTTTTCAGAAGCAATGAAAGTATGGAAGCCACCTGGTGTAGGATCCGTGACTTCAGTGGTAAATATTTTTGGTGCAATATCCAGATGGCTGCATTTGGTAAGCTCCAGGCCGAACGTAAGTATGTGATCACGATCAATAAGTTACAGAAAACACCGGCAGACAGTTTTGTACCCGATACCAATGTACTTCAGGTTATTGCCGAAGCACAGTCGCAATTTATCAAAACAAGTAAATCTAAACCCTGTTTCGATACCTGCCTGAGTTATTTTCAGGAAGAAGGGATTGCGCCTTTTTCATTCATTGCTGCACTGGATTGGGAAGGAACTGAGCCTTCACTGAAAGTGGTCTCTCAGAATGGGAACTGGATCTTTTCGAAGGAAGACAGTTTCAAAAAGCTCCTGAAACTGATGGCAGAAAAGTCCTATGATATACAGAAAGGGATCATCAATAAACTGCATCAGGAAATCAATAATGCCTTTCCTGTCAATTTCGAAAAAACAGGATTTCTCATGTATCTTCTTTTACAAAAAAGTGAGATCATTGGTGTTTTAGTAACTTCAGATATGGTGCCGGGAAATGGAGAAGCCCCCTTTGTAAATCCTAAAGTCATCTATTTCAGGCAATTGTTTGTATCAATTCTTAGCAGTAGCAGGTTTATAAAAAGTGCCAATATCGCCCTGCATAAACTGGCAGTGAGCAAAGACGAATTACAATCGCTGGTAACTTCTCTGGATGATATCATACTGGAAGTCAATACGCTTTTTACCATTGTGAATGTATGGTGCAATGATGCCAGCATTCTGTCTATTCCAAAAGAGATGATGATCGGTAAAAAGATCTCGGAAGTAAAAGGGGAACGGTTAGGTGGCAAATTTGAAGAAGCGATCCAAGAGGTACTGGATTCCGAATCTGCTCATTCCATTGAATATATGGATCCCCTTGGAAATAAGATCGAGTGGTTTTCTGCAAAAATGAATCTGGTACGTATGTTTAATGGCGAAAAAAGGGTTTCTATACTTATTCAGGATATCACCCAGCGTAAAGAGGCAGAATCTATCATCGAAGAGACCCTGAAGAAAGAGAAAGAACTGAACCTGATGAAATCGAAGATGATCACCAGTGTATCACATGAATTCCGAACACCACTTGCAACCATAGTTAGCAGTACCGAACTTCTGGAAATGCAGATGAAAAAAGATTATGGAAATCTCAATCCCCGTTCGGAGGAATTGCTGGCTAATATTTATGATGAATCTGAACGCATCTCAGATATGTTGCGGAGTTTTTTGGTAATGGGTCGTTTTGAAGAAAACCAGTTACCCTTTAAACCAAAAGAAACAGATATACCAGCGTTGATCAGACGAATCATCAAGACCAGATTTGATACCAAATATGGTGAAGGGAAGATCAAAATGAAAATGGTCAATCAGCCACGGCTGGTCTATGTAGACCCCAGTCTGGTTTGGCATATATTCAGCAACCTCATATCCAACGCAATTAAATATTCTCCATCAGAATCATTGGTTACTGTAGAACTTCAATTCCTTTCAGATGAATGGCTACTCATTGTAAAAGATAAAGGAATTGGCATACCTGATGAAGAACAGCAACATATATTTCAATCCTTTTACCGTGCAGGCAACTCTGATCAGCATGGTGGTTATGGACTTGGACTGGCAATTGTAGACAGGTTTGTGAGAATGCATCATGGCAGTATCGAAGTCAACAGCACATTAGGTAAAGGCAGTGTTTTTACAATACATTTTCACTATAATATCACTATGCATGAAAAAAACTAAACTTTTATTGATCGATGATGAAAAACCGTTGTTGCAAAACCTCAAACAAATCCTCGAGTTTGAAGATTTTGAAGTGGTTACTGCCGGCAATGGCGTGGAAGGATTGCTCCAGTATGAGAAGGAAAGTCCGGATATGGTCATCTGTGATATCATGATGCCTGAAATGGATGGCTATGGATTTATTAAAAACCTCAGGAGCCGGGGCCATACACAAGCTCCGTTCATATTCCTTACTGCCAAATCGGAATACGATGATCTCCGGGAGGGTATGAATTATGGTGCGGATGATTACCTGGTCAAACCCATCAAATCCAGTCAGTTGATTGAAGCCATCAATATCCGCCTGCAACGGAAACGGGAAGTCAATAAAAAAGTAGAGGCCCAGCTAACGCAGATTGAAAATGGTTTCCGTTTATTAACAGATCAGGCTTTCTTTGAATCTGTTTATGATATCATCGGTTACCTGCATCTGTTAAAATCTAAACATAACCAACTGGATGAAGAATCACTGCAGGAATATTATGGTTATATGGAAAGATCTGGCAATCGTTTGTTGGGATTATTAAGAAAGATCAAGAACTGGCATGAACAGGATAAAGCGTTAACAGAAAATAAAAAAGACCCTTCCACTGTTTCAATTGCCGGGAATATTCTGGAAAAACTGGCTTTGCAGTTTGCAGAACAATACAAACGTTCTGCCGACCTTATTTTTGAAGACATCGAAGAAGTTTTAATTCCACTTCATGAAGGATTCCTGGAAACCATACTTTCTGAATTGCTGGACAATGCCTTTAAGTTTTCACAGAAGGGTGATACGGTGGTTCTATCTGTTATTGCAAAAGAGGGAAATGCAGTGATCAGGATCGCAGACCAGAGTAAATCCAGTAATGCCACTTTCTTAAATAATATCAGACTACTCAATAAAAATAATGAAGCTGCACAGGTGGATCCTGGTTTGGGAATCGGACTTGCCATTGTTAGTATGTTACTTAAAAATGCAGAAGGTACACTTAACTTTTCGAACAATTCACCTGCTGGAATTATAGTCTCTATCAGTATTCCGTTAATCAAAGCTGCGGACTGATCAATCCTGGTTACACCGCAACAGCCGTCATTGTTATGGTTAAACAATGGCGGCTTTATTATGTTATAAAAGCAGTAAACTAAGTATCCTTTTCATTTTCAATCAATTGATATGATCCCTTTATTGAAGCTTCTGTATATTACCCTGTTGATTGGGATCCATAAGCCGGATATTAAAACGGCTAAAGCAGACCTCTCTCTTTCCATGATCAGTTATCATATGGTACACCCCCTGCACAGTTGGGAAGGCATATCTAAAAAATTTGATGCCGTTATTCAGTACGAATCAGGTACCGGTAAATTGCTGTCTGTAACAGTTACAGCTTCAGTGGCATCCTTTGACAGTAAGAACAAATCCCGTGACCAGCGTGCATTGGTCTTTACGAATGCTACACAATTTCCTGATATCATTTTCAAGTCAACCGTAATACATCCAACGGAACATGGTGCAGATATTACAGGTAACCTTTCATTTCATGGAATCAGCAGGCCAGTAAATCTAAAGGTCGATCAGTTCCTTGATCCTGGACATATCATTTGTACTGGTACATTTATGCTGCTGCTGGAAGATTTTAAAGTGGAACGGCCTTCTTTATTAATGACTAAAACCAATAATGATTTTACGATCCGGTTTTACATGAATTTTCCAGTAGGGTAGTCGTACAGTAGGCAGCCTTTTGATCATCTTCAAACAATCCGTTGCAGAACATAAAAAAAGCCCTTTTCAGGGCTTTGCTGTTTATGCTTCCTTTAAAAAAGGATAAGTATAATCAGTAGGGGGATTATATGTTTCCTTGATGGTTCTCGGACTTAACCACCTGTATAAGTTCAATATACTTCCGGCCTTATCATTGGTTCCGCTTGCCCTAGCTCCGCCAAAAGGCTGCTGGCCCACAACTGCACCTGTAGGTTTGTCATTTATATAAAAATTACCTGCCGCATTGCGCAGTTTTATCGTTGCCAGTTCTATCGCCTGTTTGTCTTGTGCAATGATAGCACCGGTAAGTGCATAGGGAGAAGTCTTGTCTACCAGTTCCAACGCTTTTTCAAAATCATTGGCGGGATAAACATAAATGGTTAGTACGGGTCCAAAGATCTCTTCACATAAGGTAACATAAGTTGGGTCTTCGGTAAGGATAACGGTTGGTTGAATAAAATAACCTTCTTCCTTACTGCAATTTCCTCCCACCAAAATACTGGCTTTGCGGGATCTTTTGGCATTGTCTATATATCCTTTGATCTTATCAAAACTCTTTTCGTCAATGACGGCATTGATAAAATTACTAAAGTCTTCTACCGTACCCATCTTAAAACTGTTTACCGCAGCGATCAGTTTCTTCTTCACTTTTTCAGCAAGGTTAGAAGGTATATAGGCCCTTGATGCAGCTGAACATTTTTGCCCCTGAAACTCAAAAGCACCTCTTAACAAGGCAGTGGCCAGCACATCCGGGTCTGCAGATTTATGAGCGATCACAAAATCCTTACCTCCGGTTTCTCCTACGATCCTGGGGTAACTCCTGTATTTGCTCATATTTTTACCAATGGTCTCCCACATATTGTTGAATACACCTGTGGATCCGGTAAAATGGACACCTGCAAATTCCCTGTGGTTAAAACATACCTGTCCCAATGTAGGACCATCAACATAGATCAGGTTGATGACACCATCCGGCAAACCTGCTTCTTTTAAGATCTTCATAAAGACCTGTGCAGAATAGACCTGGGTATGGGCTGGTTTCCATACCACCACATTGCCGCAAAGTGCAGCTGAGGTGGGCAGATTACCCCCAATAGCTGTAAAGTTAAATGGTGTAATGGCCAATACAAATCCTTCTAATGGTCGGTATTCCATGCGGTTGTGCATACCCGGACTGCTGATGGGTTGCTGTTGGTAGATCTGACTTAAAAAATGCACATTAAAACGAAGAAAATCGATTAGCTCACAGGCTGCATCTATTTCAGCCTGAAATGCATTTTTGCTTTGTCCCAACATGGTAGCAGCATTAAGGGTAGCCCTGTACTTAGTAGAGATCAGGTCTGCAGCTTTGAGAAATATGCCGGCACGTGTTTCCCAGCTCATTTGACTCCAGTTTTCTTTGGCTGCCAGTGCAGCATCGATTGCCAGGTTGATATGTTTTTCGTCTCCGATATGAAAATAACCTAGTGTGTGGCTGATCTCGTGTGGGGGATGGATAGCAACTTTATGCTGTGTCCTTACTTCTTTGCTTCCAATATACATGGGAATATCTGCTTCTTTACTTTTCAGTTCTGTCAGCGCCTTTTTCAGGGCTGCTTTTTCAGGACTACCGGGTGCATATGATAAAACGGGTTCATTAACAGGTAATGGATAAGAGAAATATCCCAGGCTCATGGTGTTTTAAGTTTAGTGCTGCAAGTTAAGAAAAGTAGATAATTATAAGATATGCTGTTTTGCCAATGCTAACATTGCTTCTTATACATTTGTTCAATATCTTCCGGTTATGGTCTATTTTATAAGATTTTGTACTATCCTTCTCAGTTTTGGGTTCCGTTTTCTGGGAGACAGGAAAAAGTCTGCCAGGCAGGCTGAAACCCTCATTCGGCGTATTGAACTGCAACTGGAGGGATATTTCGACAAAGCCACTTACCATAAAGTGGTAAAAAGTTACAGTGTTTATAAATCCATAGTACTAGACCCATTCAGCCTGCTGCATGGCAGGCGTATATCCCTGATAGAGCAGGAAAGAAGTATCCATTATTTTATCTGTAGCTCCCTGTTTGATAATTTCTTCGACGATAGGTTGCTAACAGTTGCAGAGATCGAGTCTATCACTTTTCAACCGGAAAGCTATACTGCAAAAAGCTTTGATGAAAAAGCTTTTCTGTTGTCTCATCTCTTCCTGCTCAATGGTATGAAGGATACCGGGGAATATCTAACAGTCTTACGCAGGGAATTTGAAGCCCAGCGGAATTCCCTGAAACAGTTTGATCCAACTGTTACTGATGATGAAATACAGCAGATCACATTTGAAAAAGGCGGAAATGCAGTACTCATGTGCAGGTATTACCTGGATATAACACCTGTTCCCGAAGAAGAAGATTGCTGGTTTACCCTGGGTACCCTGATCCAATTATCCAATGACCTCTTTGATATCTATAAAGACCTGCAGGATCGTATTCATACCCTTCCGGTAAGATGTTACAATGCTTATGAAATGGAACAGCTTTTCCTGAATCAGGTGGGGAGACTAAAATCGAATATTGCATTATTGCCCTATTCCGGTGAGAAGAAACAAGCATTTAGTATTGCAATGGCCACGACTTATGCACTTGGTATCACAGCCATTGGACAACTGAAATTATTACAGGGAAAAGCAGACCGCTTACCCCATTTTGAAACTTTACCCCGAAAGGCCCTGATCATCGACATGGAAAAGCCGGCGAATAGATGGAGATGGATCAGGCAGGTATACCGGATGGGAAACTTATCAGTCTGATTAACACAAGTTTCTTAGCTTTGACAAATTGAATTATGGCAATTGTATTATTTGATAACAGTCTACGTGAACAATTATTTCCGCTTACTTTGACCCGTGCAGTAGCAGACCTTCGCTGTGGCATACTTACTTTTAAAGAACGTTGGGAATTAAAACTTAAAGAAAAAGCTTTTATATCATCTGTAGCCTATCTCCAGCCATTATATGAAAGCTGTGATGAATCCGATAATTTATGGATAGATGCATCCCTGATTCCTGATGAAAGGTTAACGGAGCAGATCATTGCTTTACAGAAAGGAGAAGCCCTGAAAGATGATTTCGGATTGATCGCAGGCAGGACTTCGGGAAAAATGCCCACTTTTACTACAGAAGACCCTTTGGGTTATTTCAATAAGTTGACCACATTACCTGCGGTCAGGCGGCTGACCTATACTTTTCAACTATTTCAGTGGAATGACCAGCTGATCAGGGAAGATTTTAAACTGGTTGTTAAAGGACGTTCTTCCCAACCTATTTCACATACCAATCAAATATTGCATCAGGCTGATATCTTCATTGAAGAAGGTGCCAGCGTTGAATTTGCAACACTCAATTCAACTACCGGGCCAATATATATTGGGAAGGATGCACAGATATGGGAAACTGCAGCGGTAAGAGGACCATTTGCGTTGGGAGAAAATGCCCTTCTTAAAATGGGTGCAAAAGTGTATGGTGCAACCAGCATTGGGCCTAATTGTGCCGCAGGTGGCGAAATAAAGAATGTGATCATGACCGGGCATAGCAATAAGGCACATGATGGGTACCTGGGAGATAGTGTGATCGGTGAATGGTGTAACCTGGGTGCCGGCACCAGCAATAGCAATGTCAAAAATACCGGGGGGGAAGTAAAGCTTTGGAACCACTATACCCAGTCTTTCAAGCCTGCGGGAATGAAATGCGGGGTGATCATGGGAGATTATAGTCGTGTGGCCATCAATTCCTGTATCAATACAGGTTCCGTTATCGGTATCAGTGCGAATGTATTTGGAGCAGGTTTATTGCCTAAGAAGATCGATAGTTTTACCTGGGGACAAAACCAGCGCTACTTGTTGGATAAGGCACTGGAAGATATCAATAACTGGAAGGTTATGAAACACAAACCCATTACCGATGCCGAAATACAAGTGTTACAGCATTTATATGAGCAATTATAGAAACGAAATAAGTAGTCATATTTTTAGCTGTTAACTGATACTCTATTTAAATTAAAATCCTTACGAACCATACACAGAATCTTTAAAATTAACATTATGAGAAAACAAATTGCAGCAGCCAACTGGAAAATGAACCTCACCCTGCAAAAAGGGGAAGAATTACTGGATCAGATCATTGCAGCCCCACATCACCTGGGTGCCGATCAACAGGTCATTTTTGCAGTTCCTTTTCCTTATATTCCAATGGCGCAGCAAAAGATCGCAGGCTTAAAAGAAGTGTTTATTGCAGCACAGAACTGTTCTAATAAGAAAAGTGGTGCCTATACAGGAGAAACAAGTGTAGAAATACTCCAGTCTGTAGGAATCAGTTATGTTGTTATTGGTCATAGTGAACGCAGAGAATACTTTAATGAATCTAACCAGTTTCTGGCTGAGAAAGTGAATATCTGTCTTGAAAATCATATCCATCCCATCTTCTGTTGCGGGGAGGCTTTAGATGTTCGTGAAGCCAATACGCAGAATGCGTTTGTAGCAAAGCAATTGGAAGAATCATTGTTTCATTTATCTGCAGAACAAATTCAGCAGGTGGTGATCGCTTATGAACCCATCTGGGCTATAGGTACCGGAAAAACAGCCACCAGTGAACAGGCACAGGAGATCCATGCATTCATCAGGAGTCAATTTGCAGCCAAATATGGAGCAGCTGTTGCTGAAAATATTTCTATCCTATATGGTGGCAGTGTAAAAGGCAGTAATGCGAAAGAACTGTTTTCACAGCCTGATGTGGATGGAGGTTTGGTAGGAGGTGCGTCACTGATTGCATCAGAATTTGTTACCATTATCAGTTCGTTAAAATAATGCCTCCTATAAAAAGAGATATTGCTTTACAACCGTTATCGAGACAACATCATAACGGTTTGTTTTTTTGCCTGCTGCTTGAAAAGGGGGTTAAGAAACAGGCTGATCTTGTGATCATGCGAGACTTTTGTATGTACTTCTGGGAAAATGACCTGCAGCATCATTTTGAGCTGGAAGAAACACATTTGACCGGATTAATGATACATGAACCTTTAAGAAAGGGTATCAACAGAATGATCGAAGAGCACCGTCATCTACGCAGTTTCTTCGATCATCCTGAGGTACTGCAGGAATATTCTATATTTAATCAGTTACAGTTATTATTGGATAACCATATACGGTTTGAAGAAAGGGAATTATTTCCCCTGATCCAGGATATTATCAGTTCAGATGAAATGAAGATACTGGGAATAGCTTTTGATGGTGAAATTAATCAGAACTGTGCAGTTTATCCGGTTAAATTCTGGGAATAATTTCCAATTATTCTGTTATTGCATCAATGATCACTACATCACTCAGGAATCCGGTACAGATGCCTTTTATTTTTACTGTAGTGCCATTAATAGGAATGTTTGCTGTTTTTTTCAATGTAACAAACACATTGGACATGGGATCACCACTATTAAGTATCAAAGTTGTATTTCCACTCTGATCATGGTTCAACGCTGTAATTTCACCTGTAAGCTCCACAGCCTTATTCAGGTATTTATGATTGGCAGCCTGCTCATTGGTTTTATATTCAGTTACTATTACTGAAGCTGTTGTTACTATTCCCTGTTCATCAGTAACATCTCTTTTAAAATGAGTGGGTTTGAAAAACAAAAAAAACCAGGTTGCTGTTAAAATGACAATCAATAATAACAGTATAGATAAGATAATATTTTTTTTCATATTTTAATTTGAGTTTACCAATTAACATGATTAGCTGTTCTGGGTTTTACGACTGTAAACACCCTAGCTATATTGAATCCAAATAGGATGTCACCTTTCCCCCATTGACCATCGGTTTGGGTAATAAAACTCTTTTCATTGATACCGGTACTATTTGTAAAATGTAATTGAAATACATGCCCACCTGTTTCAATGTCAAAGCCAAGAGAGAGAGAATTATGATAGCCAACGAGTTTTTCAAACTGGTAATAATATTCACCAGTTAGGTTAACTCTTTTAGAAATTCTAGCTCTGAAACCGATACCCATTGAATAAAAATCATTGGGATTAGTGTATACAGGTACTATATTATAATGAACAAGGGTTGGAACCAGTTGCAAAGAAAAGTAGTCATTGAATTTACGGGCTATGATCAACTGATGTGCAAAATAGAAATGATCGGTATAATGGATGTTAATAGTAGTTGTTGTTGGGTCCTTTAACGATTGCCAGATACCAGTTACAGCATAACTAAGCGATAAAGGCATTTCAATCTTTCCTGTGGATTGCCTTAATAACCTGTATTTGGCGAATCCATCAAATTCTTTATTGAACGAACTACGTCCGATACCCACCATTAACCTGTCGGTAATACCATAATCCAGACCTATACGCATGGTAGCTTGATCAAGACCAAAGAAATTATAAGCGCCTTCATTTACTGGTCCAAATCGGTGTGATATTTTTAGGTCCAGTAAGCCTTCGCCAAGGTTTTCTATGGATTGACCATTGACGAGCCTGGTAGTTTTGAAAATGGCTGTTACTATATCTGTTTTTTGGGCCTTTTCTTTTTTGTCTTCCTCATCCTGTAATTTAAAAAGGTCTACATTTTGAGCCCTGGATGTAAAGTGAAAAAGCAGTTGTACAACTACGAGAAGTATATAAGGGTTAATTACTTTTTTTTTCATTGATTAGTATTAGCTTAAAGAATATTAATAGGAAACTGATAGGGCTATTTCTGCTTCATTGGCAATCTTATCGCCAATATATAATCCTGTAATGCCATATTCCTTTATTTTAATTTTGAAACTGCCATTAATGGATGGTGTACCATGTGAAATGATCATAATACCCTGTACTGTAATTTTTTGAGAAACCCCATGAATAGTTAGGGTTCCTTCGGCAGTGATATTGTATTTACCATCGGTAGTAAAATTGACCTGTGAGATATTGCTGATATAACCCTTGAAATCAGCCTTGGGGTATTTGGTACTTTCCAGGTAGTTTTCATTAAAATGGTCTTCCATCAATTGGTTATCAAATTTAAATCCCTTGATTAGAACACTGAATACAATCTGTCCGGTTTTATCAATCATTTTACTGTCGACCTGATTATTAACAGCAGCAATCTTTTCAACCCCTCCCGATGCATTGAATTTCATTTGACCGGTTCTGGTGGAATATAATTTTTGTCCATGTACTATCGTAATACTAAGGACCAGCAGCATAAACTGAAACAACATTTTTTTCATATTATTATATTTAATTGTTTAACGCGCCTTTATTGATCCAGGCAGCAATTTGACTGATTTCGCAGGAACTGATTTTGCCAGTACCCAATGGCATTGCCGGTACCGCACCATTTTGATTGATGGCATTCATCAGTTGTCCATTAGTTATATAAGGTTTTAGATTTGAATAACTGTCCATTACGATTCCTCCACCTGAAGAAGCATTGCCGCTGTGACAGATATAACAATTATTGCTCAGGATGGTAACAACTGTGGCACTATAAGTAATATTGGTTGTATCACAGGAGGATGCTGAAGGATATACCAGATCGGCTTTGTCGTAATAGCAACCGGAAATAAAAAGCATAGACAAAATGATGGCGCTAATAAATTTCATAGATTTTAATTTTAGTGAAAACCCGTTTTATTCGATTTAGTTATTTAATTCTCCTTGTGAAATCCAGGTATTGAAAAGGGTGATAAAACTGGAAGTTAGGGGTGCAGCACCCTGTGGCATTCTGGTTCCCGAACAATAAGTTGTTCCTATTTTGTTCTGGATGGAATTACAGCCAGATGTATGTCCAACTATACCGGTATAAGAAGTCATAAATGAATGACAACCACCACAGGATGGTTTTAGTACAGGCAGTATAGACCCTGAAAAGCTAACCAGTGTTACCGCACCAATTGTAAGTGTATAGTTTATTGTTATACTGCCAGCACTATTGGCAGCATTGATGATGAGAATATAAGTTCCATTTGGAATAGAATTATTCCAGCTGATCACACCTGTACTGCTATTGATCGTAACCCCGGCAGGAACTGTTCCGGTTAAACTGTAAGTAATTGTACCTAATCCATTATTGATGGTTGGTGTAGCCGAATTTCCAGCAGTAGCCTGTGCTACACTGCTGCTGTCCGGATTATAAGCCAAGCTTGAAGGAACCGTTACAGAAGCAGTTGCATTAACCGTCAATGTATACCCGGTAGTAATGTTACCAATGCTGTTAGCAGCTTTGATCGTTAAATTATAAATACCAGTATTAACAGAACTGCTCCAAGTAAGCACTCCCGTATTACTGTTGATACTGAATCCGGGTGGTATATTTCCTAACAGGGTGAATGTTACTACAGCGCCCCCTGTATTTAGTGTTGGCGTTGCAGAATTTCCTGCTGTACCCGTAACAATAGTACTGCTAGCTGGTGAATAGGTAAGGGAAGATGGTGCTGTTAAGGCGCTGTTCACATTTAGGACATAAGTTCCTTCAGTACTACCTGAACTATTGGTAGCAGTAACTGTGATCGTGTAAGTACCTGCCGGTACTGATGAAGACCAGCTGATTACACCTGTATTGCTGTTGATACTGATGCCGGATACTCCTGCGTCTGATAAAGTATAATTAATACTACTGCCGGTATTTAATATAGTTGGGGTTACAGAATTGCCTGCTGTTCCCAATATGACAGTCGAAACATTCGGACTATACTGAAGATTAGTGGGAACTGTAGTTGAACCTGAAACAATGATTTCGTGCTTACATGCCAAAACCGTTATTATTGTAATTAGAATGATGAGCATTTTTCTCATAAAACAGAAAATTATTATTAGAACTATCACAATTTATTGGGGACAGCCATTATTTATCCATTTAGTAATTTGTGTTACCTGACAGTTGGATAACTGACCCACAGGTGGCATATTCATAGCTGTATTGGTAGAGGTATAATGAATGGCATTTAAAAAATTTGCTTTTAAAGTTGTCCCAGCAGTTTTGGCACTATTATAGTCGCTTAGTACTACATTGCCTGATCCTGATGCAATGCCATGACAACCAATGCAATAGGTGGAAAATATAGCTGAAATTCCATTTGTATAAGTAGTTTGGGTGGTATCACAATTGGTAGAACTACAAACTGTATTAGTAGCTCCCTGGTTTATCCATTTCAAAATGGTTGCAGTTTGTATTGATGTCATTTTTGGATGACCGCTGGGTGGCATGCTTCTGCTGAGTACCGAGTAATATTTACTCCCCCCCGGGTTATTGGCCCTGATACCCTTCATTATGTCAAAATAATCAGTAAGTACTACATCTTCCCGGGCAGTAGCCGCATCATGACAGCCCGAACTTCCGCAGTAGCTAACATATAATGGAAGTATATTGCTGTTAAAACAAACACTATCTGAACTATTACTAACTGGCACTTCTGTTGTACTGGTGCCGGGTGCTACCATCTGATGTTTGCAGGCCAGCACAAGACACAATAAAAAGTAAGCTAATATGAAAATTCTTTTCATATTGAATAGACTGTTTTAAGGGTTAAACATTAAAAGCAAGAGGCTCTTTAAAAGACAGATGATGTCTGAATAGTGAAAGATGATTGTTAAAAATGTTTAAATATTAAAAATAAGCAATAGCTTATCACTCCTCAATGCAGTCAATAATACAAGTCATTGTTGTTATTTTTTTGACATCAATAAGTTGAGTTTTTATATGTAAGCGTGTATTACTGTTTGAATTGTAAACTTACCGATATTGTATTTGAATTAAGACCGGTAGTTTGTGTATAATGACCATATCTGATATCCATGGTTGTGATGGCAGTTTTCCAGACACCTCCCGGAGGTGCTGAATGGATACCTGCACCAAAATAACTGCTATTGAACGCCGAATAGGCATAATTACTAGTATAATAGGAATCCTGTTTGGAATGAACTTCATAAGGAGCAAAATAGGTTGAAGCAGTTTGTATATAATACCTGTAAAAAGGAGAGACCGATAAAAAAGGTGTGATCTTTACAGGTATTTCCAGACTTGCCGTATGAGCTGTGATACCCCAGGTATCTGTATAAAAACGATAATAGGTGCGCAGGATCACATTATCAGTTACAAAGAAATTGAACCTTAAACCAACTGGTAGTTTAAACCTGAAACTGGGTAGGGTTTCTACATTATCAGTACCGTCTGTAAAATATACCCTATGAAATGGTAAAGACAATAGTCCATTTTGACCCACGGCGTCTAATGTGATGCTTGCCTGCATTTTTTGATTGATCGTTTGGGCATAAGAAAGAGTACCAGTATAGGTGTATCTTGGGGAAGAAGGAATAGAACTTCCCCCGCCACCGCTGCTTGCTGAACTTACAACAATTGCCGTTTGAGGTCTTAATTCAGAGGGATAAATTAATTTTACTTTATCGAAATAGGTACTGAATTTGGTAGTCAATTCTCCACCATTGGACAACTTTTTTAAATAACTTCCATCGATTCCAAAACTATGGTAATTGAATTCTGCAGAATAATATAAGCCGATTTCCTTAACAGTACCATTCTTATCTTCTTCTGAATAACTGATGGAAGGGTAAATCCTGGTTCCTCCTGTAGAAGATGCCCCAGTTTTACTCACATAAGCTGATGATGCTGCTGTATGATAATCAATTCCCAAACCTGCTGTTAGACCATATTTATATCCTTCTTCATCAGCTCCCTTAAAATTTAAATCAATTCCATTGCTGATGTCTGTAACCAGTTCAGTGCCAATGCCACCTGTTATTGCAGAATGATGCCCGTTTTGATTGTAATAACTGGAAACAAGGTTAATTTCTTCTAGTTGAAGTGGTTTGGAAATATACACAGCCGAATCTTTTACAGACAGTTTCAGACTGTCTTTCTGGTTTTGGGAATATGCATTCAGTAATAAAATATACAGTCCAATGACAGTCAAACATATTTTTTTCATAATAGAATGGAAATTTTGATTGAATTAATTACAGCCACAGCCACCACCAGTTTTTCCAGCATTGGCTCCAGAGGCACCCTCCCGGTAAGATTGAAAATTCAATTCGTTTTTTTCCACTTTTCTGTTCGATAATGCCATTTCTGCATCATTTAACTTGTTTTTCTGGTATTCTTTTACAATTGTACAGGAAGAGTTAGTTGCCAGCAGGCATATTGTCAGCAGCGAAAAAGCAGTATATTTTTTTTGCATAAGTGCTATTTACAAGGTTTAAGATGGATAGATTTCAAAAGTATTAAAACTGCTGCCTGACTTATTGTTAATTTACTATAATTATAATGTGTTTCTTAATTATTCAATCCAGTCAATGCAATTATCTTCTATGGCAGATGTAATTTTTTACAGTAAACCCAATACTGAGAAGGGCTTGGATCGAATTAAATAGTAGCATAATTCTTTTAAATGATAAATTAATCGAATTAGTAATTAAGTGACTATTTAATATTTTATTTTTTTGGTAACTCAGTTCATTTTGTTTAAAGCATTAGAAAATTATATATATATTTGGACTTTCCGTCATATTGAAACTGCAAACCTGCATGCTGAAAAATATAATGTGTATACTGTTAGTAATTTGTCTGTCGATTTCAATGAAGGCTCAGAATTTCGATATAAATCTGCTAAGACAAATGAATCCAATCAATCCCAATAATCAGGGTTGGATTGCGGCAACAAATTCTGCATATCCCATCACTATTGGAGTGCAGGGAGGACTAATGGCCTGGGATTATTTTAAGTCCGACAGCAGTCGAGGGATGATTCCATTGCATATAGGAGAAAAGCTGGTGGTAGTTGTACTAACTGAAGTAATGAAATATGCGATCAACAGAAAAAGACCCTATACAACCTATCCTTCTCTTATTCATCCTTATGATGCCAGTGAAAAGGCTTTGTCATTTCCCTCTGCTCATACATCCTTTGCATTTAATACAGCAGCTACATTAGATATTCGGTTTCATAAATGGTATATCACGGCACCTGCTTATTTATGGGCTTCCCTTGTAGGCTATTCCCGATTGTACCTGGGCGAACATTATCCCAGTGATGTGATTATTGGAGCTGCTTTAGGAATAGGCAGTGCTTATCTTGTTGATTGGGCCGACCATAAAATAGATCAACATAAGAAGCGTAAACACCTTTTACCATAGTTGTATTAATAAAATTAAGGATACTACTATTTATACATCACAAAAATATAGTTGATAAACAGTTGATTTCTTTTCTTTTTTTAGTTCCATCATTATTGTATTAATGCCGGTCAAATAAGATGTATTAAAAAAACGAAGTCAATGTTTGTAACAGGGATATCTAATTAATCCAGCTTTGTTATAATTCATTCAATACTCAAGTCTATTCTATTTCAGCCTTAATAATAAATGATATTGGTCATGTTTGTATTTCTGTTGTATGGAATGATTTATCTGTTATCTTCCTATGTTTGGTTTTGGGAATTCACAAGTTCAGTTAATTGATAGCATCTTTCAAACGTATAACTGCATTGGGTTTCAGTGAAAGTTAAGTTTAAATTAGCCTTTTGATTTCCTTATTTTTTATGCCCTTGATAGTCCATATTGTTGTTACAACATTTAATATAAGTGACTGATCACTACAAATATTTAAAAGTGATTAATATCACTTTTTTGAATGATAATTATCATATACAGACCTGTAATGCGACACTAATTTGCGCTCTGAAATAAAGTTCTAACAACAATAGTAAAACCTCAATTATGAAATTTTTTCAAAGCACAAAATTCTGGGTCATGACTACAATTATTTGCATCGTTGGTTATGCAATAAGTTGTACAAAAACAGATCAGATTGTAGGAGCAGCAGCTGCCAGTAGTTCAAGCACTCTGGTTTCTTCCAAAACAACAACAGCTCCCGTAATAGATGGTACAATAGATGCGGTATGGAATACAGCAACAAAACTTCAGGTTACTCCGGTTGTTCCTGATCCGGGTAATGGTACCTTCGCTGGCTATATTGGAAGAAGCTATAATGTAACGCTCCGATCTCTTTATGATGCTAATAACATCTATTTTCTTGCAGAATGGGATGATCCTGATCAGAGTCTTTTAAACACGCCCGTAAGTTATAATCCTACTACTAAATTATGGTCAAGGCAGTCCAGCAACTATACATTTGATGTAAATGGAAATATTACTAGTGTTCCATTTAACGAAGATAAGTTTGGTATGCAGTGGAATATTAATAACTCTATTGCAGCATTTGCTTCACAGAGTTGTTATGCTACTTGTCATATTAATCAGCCCACCGATTCTATTAATAACCATGTTAGTCCCCCAGTTCTGGTAACTGTTCCGGCAACTGCAGGCGGCAATCACTTTACAAATGGTCCGAATGAAAAGGCCGACTTATGGCATATCCATTTGATGCAGGATGCCGTGTATGGTTATGCTGATGATGATTATATCGATTATGCTGGTGGGCAGCTTTCTGCAAATGGCAGGCACTCTGATGGCATATTTGTTACCAGCACAACGAATGGTGTTCCTACTTATTCTAAAGTACCTGGGTCTGTAACAAATACCCAGACATTAAAAGTAACAGGTGGTACTACTTCAGTAACTGTTCCTGGTTGGGTGGTACCAGGTCAAACCGGTGCTTATGCATTAATGACAACCAATACTGTAACTGGCGTTGCTGTTACAGCACTTACTGGTGTTACAGCTGTTGATGGCTCAACTGCAGCCTATCTGGTAACTGCAGTAGATGCAAATGGTGTACTCACTTTATCAAATGGAACCAAAGTTGATCCTACAACTACAACCAATTATAATACACAGTTTGATGCCAATGGAAATATCACTGGTGTTGGAACTGCTGCTATTCCTGGTTTGATCATGCAAAAATATCAGGGTGGTCGTTCTGATATCCAATTCAAAGCTTCCTATACAGGTTCAGGCTGGGTTCTGGAAATTAAGAGGGCATTGAAAACAGCTGATGCAGCTGTATTGCAGGATGTGGATTTCTCACCTTTAACTGATGTTAATTTTGGTATTGCGGTATTCAATAAAGCAAACACAGCACATGCTATTCAGCCAGGTTTGACTTTACACTTTAAGCAATAATCATTTGGCCTGTTCTTTTCGTCACTTAAAATCAAGATCATGTCAAAAAACAAAATCATTATTTCGTCCCTGATCATAACTGTACTGATAGTTAGTTTGATAAGTTGTTCTAAAACTACTACAGTATTGGAATCTAATACAGTGACAATCACTTCAACAGTTAGCTTCAGTAAGGATTTGGTACCTCTACTTACAGCTAATTGTGCTAAAAGTGGTTGCCATGCAGGTACGGTAAATCCAAATTTATCGGCTGCAGATGCCTATAATTCATTGGTTGGAGGAAATTTTGTAAATACAACAACCCCCGACAATAGTCTGGTCTACCTGTACCTCACCGGAAAGGAAGCTGTAACTATGCCTCTGGGAGCTGCCAATAATCCTTCCAATATAAATGGATACATGCTGGCTTGGATTACACAAGGTGCTAAAAACAATTAAATCATTTACCATGAGAAAAATAAATATGCATTTTTCATCAAAATACTTCAGGGCTTACCTGGTACTGTTTACAGTATCCTTATTGGCTGCGTCTGATCTGATGGCACAGGATTCTACAGCTCCGGCAGCTACGGTTGTAAAGAAAAAATCCTATACCAGGAATACATTCGAGGGCAATTACATTATCGACAATCAGTCTGTAATGGTACCTATCAAAGGAACTTTCGAATTTGATATCAATCATCGCTTTGGTATCATGTCGAATAACTTTACCGACCTCTTTGGCCTTTTTGCATTGGCCAATATGCGCCTCGGCTTTGATTATACCCCGATCAAAGATCTGCAAATAGGATTTGGTGCTGGTAATTACAATATGCTGGTGGACTGGAATGCAAAATATGCCCTGCTTAAACAAACCAGGAATAATTCTATGCCAGTTTCTGTAACATTATATGGTGATGTTGCCATGGATACCCGAGCTAAGAACAGTAGTATACCTATTGTGAATACATCAGACCGATTCAGTTATTTTAGTCAGATCCTCATTGCACGTAAATTTACTGAAGCATTGTCGCTGCAGGCAGGTATTGCGCTTACCCATTTCAACAATATCCCAGGTTTCCTTAATGCAAACAATGATATCGTTCAGGAACTGAAGAATGATAACCTCACTGCAAGTTTCAGTGGCCGTTATAAGATATCACCAAAGACTTCGATCATTTTTAGTGTTGATCAACCGCTTACCCAAAACCCGATGAATAACCCACATCCCAATATTAGCTTTGGCTTGGACATGCGCTCCAGTGGTCATGATTTTCAGGTATTTGTTGGTAACTATGGTTACACTTTACCAGAATTCAATACTGTATATAACCAGAATGATTTTACAAAGGGGCAGTTCTTGATTGGATTCAATATCAGCAGACTTTGGAACTTTTAATTAAAAAAATCAATGTAAAAAGATTTAAATTTATAACCTATTCAGTAATCATAAAACCAAACATCAATGAAAAGAAAATTAATCATGATCGCAATCCTGGTTGTTAGTCTGGCTGCGGTAGCTTTTAAAATAGATCAGCAGCCAAAACCATGGCCTGTTCCTGATAAGAATGCCAAAGCCGTGAATCCGGTTAAATCAAATAAAGAATCTATTGCAGCTGGTAAGACTTTATGGAGTACACATTGCTCATCCTGTCATGGTAAAACGGGCTTGGGGGATGGCAACAAAGCTGCCCAGCTGAAAACACAGCCTGCAGATTTTTCTAAAGCATCATTCCAGTCTCAGTCCGACGGATCTATTTATTACAAGATATCTGAAGGTCGTGATGATATGCCTAGTTTCAAGAAAAAAATTCCTGAACAGGAAGATATCTGGGACTTGGTAGTATTTGTTCGTACACTTAAGAAATAATCAGAAATGTAAACGATGAATAGGTGGCCCGGCTATAAATGCCGGGCTTTTTTATTGATATTATATTGAATGGCAAAAATGCATTTATATGATTTAAAACATTTTTTTGACTGATTTATGTCATATTATAACTTCTACTGTACCAATACTTTTACGTCAACTTAAAGTTTAAACATTTATGAATAATCAAGAAGAAACAGTTCCAGCAAATTCGAATTATAGGAGAAATCTTGTTTACAGTTTCGGTGTTTTAACCCTTGTTACTGCTATCGCTTCTGCAAAAAGCTTGTTTATTTTCAACAGGAAAGCAGTGGTATCATGTAAACCGGAAAGCAGTAACCGCACTATGAAGATGCTGACCCAGGATGGACGACTGGTAGAAGTAGATGAATCGATGTTAGGTGCAGCCAGAAAGAAAGTGACTGATAATGAACTCCGTGACTGGATCAAAAAATAAACCCAACCATCCCTTTCAAAATTTAATTTGATGAAACAAGAAATGAATTCAAGAAGAGATTTTCTGCTAGCCGGTTTGGTTGCAGCAGGAGCTGCAGTTGGATGCTCTTCTAAAAAGAATGCTTTTGAAGCAGGTGCCGATGAAGGTATCGTTGCTTCAGGTAAAAAAGTAAAATTGCTATCCGTGAATGGTGAAGTAATAGAAGTAGATGAAGCCTTTCTCAAACCAGTGCCAGATCTTCCCCAAGTATCCAATGCTGAAGCACGACTGGGTATTCAGGGTAAAAAGTTCGTAATGGTCATTGACCTATCCAGATGTAAGAACTTGAAGAAATGCCAGGCGGCCTGTAACCATATGCACCATATCAATCCAGGTCAAAGCTGGATCAAGGTAGACCCAATGCAGGAAGCGGATCATACTGCCCCTTATTGGCAACCTACTACCTGTATGCATTGCGATGAACCGCCCTGTGTTAAAGTTTGTCCTGTTGATGCCACTTTTAAACGTCAGGATGGTATTGTACTCATAGACAGTGACCGATGTATAGGCTGCCGTTTTTGTATGGCTGCCTGTCCTTATTCTACCAGGGCATTCAACTGGTCTGCCCCTGATATACCAGCTGAAATTGCAGCATTGCCTTATTCCTGTGAAACCAGCGTTCCTCAGAAAAAAGGAACTGTTGGTAAATGCGATTTCTGTCCGGATATGGCCCGTAAAGGTGAATTGCCGCATTGCGTTTCTGCCTGTCCAAATGGTACCTTTTTCTTTGGAGATCTGAATGAGGATACGGTTAGCAATGGCTCTGATACTTATCGTTTCAGTGACCTGATCAAAGATAAATCGGGCTACAGGTTAATGGAAGATCTGGGTACCAAACCCAGTGTTTATTACCTGCCACCAGTAAGCCGGAATTTCCCATTTGAAGTGGGACTGGAAAATGACAGTGTTCAGAACAGTATTGAAAAAAAATAACCCTAAATAAGTAACGGTGGAAAATATACATAATAATTCAAGTGAAGCAATTATCCAGGATCTCCTCCCTCAAAAGTTTGGCAGAAGTGGAAAGATCTGGACCGGCATCTTAGTGGCATTTTGCCTGTTGGGTGCATATGCCTATTATCGTCAGTTGCGTTATGGTCTTGTTGTAACCAGTATGAGAGACTATGCCTCCTGGGGTATCTATATCAGTAACTTCGTATTTTTCGTGGCCATCAGTTTGGTAGGCTCATTAATTACAGCGGTTTTCCGTTTGGCAGATGTGCACTGGAGTACACCACTCACCAGAATCGCAGAGATCATAGCAGTAGCCGCCATCATCTTTGCAAGCCTCATCATCATTGTGGATATGGGTAGCCCTGAAAGGTTTTATAACCTCTTCATTTATGGTCGTATTCAGTCACCCATTATATGGGACGTGATTGTGATCACCACATACTTTTTCATCAGTATTTTGTTATTGTATTATCCTTTATTACCAGATATTCAAATCCTGCTGCGTTTTAAAGAAAAGAACGGCGTTCGTTTGCAGAAGTTTTATCATTTCATTGGTGGCTTCTGGAAGGGTACACCACAGCAGTTCAAACTCAGCGACAAAGCCATCAATATTCTATGTATCACAATCATTCCTGTGGCTTTTTCTATTCATACTGTTACGTCCTGGTTGTTTGCGACAACCTATCGTCCGGGATGGGATAGTACCAATTTTGGAGCCTACTTTATTTCCGGAGCCTTTCTGGTAGGTGGAGGTGCCGTTTTGGTAGCCATGTATGTATTCAGAAAAGCCTATCACCTTGAAAAATATATTACAGAAGATCATTTTGACCGAATGGGTAAGATCGTGGTATTACTTGCGCTACTATATTTATACTTTAATGTGAATGAATACCTGGTGCCAGCATTCAAGATGAAAAAATCTGAAGAAGCACACCTTAATGGTCTGTTTACTGGCGAGTTTGCACCACTGTTCTGGTTTGCCATCCTGGTAGGTATGATCATTCCAATCATCATATTATTGTTTAAAAAAGGGAGAAAGCCTGTCCCTGTATTTATAACCGGAATCATGGTAGTTGTGGGTGCATGGTTTAAACGTTACCTTATCGTAACACCTACGCTGTTGCATCCTTTTCTTCCTATGCATGATGTGCCTGCAAGTTACCACCATTATTTTCCCAGCTGGGAAGAATGGGCTATAGCGCTGGGTTCATTAGCCGGAGCATTGCTTGTGATTACCATTCTTTCCAGGATATTCCCTATTATCCCTATTCAAGAAACCATAACTGAACAACATGAAACTGCTGAATAAAAAAATTATCGGATGTATTGGCCTGTTGCTGCTTTTATCTGGCAGTACTGTATTGGCACAGGATACTGAAAAAAATAATGTTAGTCTATCACTCAATTATTACCTCAGTAATAATTCTGTGCCTTACCTGTTGGTAAGGGCCAAAACAAAAATAGAGGGTAAGTTTAAACCCGTTACAAATATTCCTGTAAGCTTATACCTTGATAAGGAAGATGCCGCTACATTAATTGGTAAAGTCAACACCAATGATAAAGGGGAAGCCACAGCCATCATTCCTGCAAGTTTAAAGCAAGAATGGAACACAACCCTCAAACATACATTTCTTGCCAGTTTTGAAGGAAATAAAAGTTTTGATTCAGTAAGGACAGACCTAACTGTTGGTAAGGCAAAGATCATCATAGATACCACCAGCGACCGAAAGGTAACTGCTACCGTATACGAAATGAAAGATACAGTTTGGACACCTGTTAAAGGTGTAGAATTGAAAATAGCTGTAAGAAGGCTGGATGCCGATCTTTCAGTTAATGAAACGGCAACATTTACAACAGACTCTACAGGTACTGCCAGTGCTGATTTTAAGCGCGACAGTATACCCGGAGATGCCAAAGGGAATATTATCCTGATAGCAAAAGTAGAAGACAATGACCAGTATGGAAACTTGCTGATTGAAAAGGAAGTACCTTGGGGCGGAAAATTTGTTTCGGTAAGTGAATTTGACCGAAGGACACTTTTTGCCACACGCGATAAAGCACCGCTCTGGTTACAGTTCATCGCTTATTCTATTGTGATAGTGGTATGGGGCATCTTGATAATGCTGGTATTGAATGTATTCAAAATTAAAAAATTAGGCGAAGTCGCCGTATCATAAGTTTTCATGTTTGTACATGGTTGGATTTGTTAAAGCAAATGAGGCTGTCTTAAAAAGGCGGCCTCTTCTGTTTGATGCAATTTATTGTACATCATTCATTAGGGAGGAACGAGTAATCTAATTGATTAGATTCAATTAAACAATTATACTCTTCTCATACAGTATGCCTCATAAAATGTATCAACTAGTTAAATGAGTGCTTGATGTGTTTTATAAGGAGCAAAAATTATTTAGGTGATAGCTTTAACATGTCAATTTAAACAAGCAAAGCAATTGGAAGAATCATTGTTTCATTTATATGCAGAACAAATTCAGCAGGTGGTGATCGCTTATGAACCCATCTGGGCTATAGGTACCGGAAAAACAGCCACCAGTGAACAGGCACAGGAGATCCATGCATTCATCAGGAGTCAATTTGCAGCCAAATATGGAGCAGCTGTTGCTGAAAATATTTCTATCCTATATGGTGGCAGTGTAAAAGGCAGTAATGCGAAAGAACTGTTTTCACAGCCTGATGTGGATGGAGGTTTGGTAGGAGGTGCGTCACTGATTGCATCAGAATTTGTTACCATAATCAGTTCATTAAAATAATACGCTTTTACAAAGAGAAATTCCATTACAACCGTTATCGAGTCAACATCATAACGGTTTTTTTTTGCCTGCTACTTAAAAACAAGAGACACAAACAGGCTGATCTTATGATCATAGGCTTGTGCAATACTTATGTTCTCATAGGGTACATGAATACCATGTTCTGCCATTTTAAATATTGGAGCTGCAGGCGCCTGGATTTCCCGATTGTATAAACCGGATTTTCGCATTGCGCGTTATTGGGGATATCAGACTTCTACTTTCGCAATCTTATTCATTCAGAAAACAGATATAATGATGCGAAAGAAATCCACCTTGGTACTGGCTGGTATGGTTTGTATGATTGCAGGCATACTGGCCTGCAATAAATTAATGCCTTCCATGATCGACCCTTCTCAGGGGTTATGCGGGCCCATAGAATTATCCAATTCCCAATCTGTCTATTTTGCAAAGGGTAATGATGCCTTTTTTGCCAATTTTACAGCCAGCAGTGGACTGGGACCTTATTTTGTTGCCACCAGTTGTGGCAGTTGTCATGGAAGTGATAACCGGGGGCATCCTTTTACCATCCTAACCCGCTTTGGGCAGACCGACAGTACCGGAAATCATTTTCTGGCTATGGGAGCCCCTCAGTTGGGCAAATTCTGCTTGCCCGGTTATACACCGGAACAGATCCCTGTTGGGGCCACCAGCTCGCAGTTCATTGCTCCTATTACTGCGGGAGTTGGTTTTTTGGAAGCAGTGCCTGATTCGGCCATCATCGCCATGGCTGCAGACAATCAGCACAATCCGGATGGGGTAAGGGGTCATCCCAATTATAATACAGTTCCAGCTTATGTTACCCCATTGAATGGATCCATACAAAGGGCGGATGGAAAATATATCTGTCGCTTTGGCCGAAAAGCTTCCACCTACAACTTATTACAACAGGTTGCGACGGCTTATAACCATGATATGGGAATTACTTCCAGCTTTATGCCCAATAACCCATATAATTACCTTGATCAAATGCCGGCTGTGGCAACGGGTACCCCCGAAGTAGATAATACCACCGTTAATGCAGTCGTATTTTATGTTACCTGTCTGCAAACACCAGTGCAAAGAAATCCCATGGATCCTGGAGTACAGTATGGCAATCTGGTCTTTACCAATATCGGTTGTGCAACCTGTCATAAGCAAACACTTACCACAGGCTATTCTCCAATAAATGCACTTTCATACCAGACATTCAGTCCGTTTACCGATTTGCTGGTGCATGATATGGGACCCGGATTGGATGATGGTTATACAGAAGGCAATGCCAAAACTTCAGAATGGCGAACAGCGCCTTTATGGGGATTGGGACTCGCACCTGATGTACAGGGCGGACAAACCTACCTGCTGCATGATGGCAGGGCACACAGTATTGAACAAGCCATACAAATGCATGGTGGTGAAGCATCAGTAAGTGCAAAACGTTTCAATCAGCTGTCTGTTTCAGACCAGAAAGCCTTAGTCACTTTTCTCAAATCACTTTAACGATTCCAATGCATCGAAAACAATTCATTAAAAGCTGTAGCTATGCTTGTTTGGGTGCCACAGCCCTTGCCGCTTTGGCAGCAGGTTGTATCAGTCCGAAACAATTAGAAGGCAGCCTGGAACAGTCTGGGTTAACGGTTCCACTATCCAGTTTCGTAAATAAAGACCAGTCATTTAAACAATACATCGTGGTTCACCAGGAACATCTAAAATACCCCATCTGTTTATACCGATTCAATGAAAAGGAATATGTGGCATTATGGATGCGTTGTTCACACCAGGGTGCGGAACTGCAGGTCTTTGGGGACAGACTGGTATGTCCGGCACATGATAGTGCATTTGACCAGAAAGGCATCGTGCAAAACGGTCCTGCTGACCAAAACCTGCGAACCTTTCCCGTAATTATACAAAACCAACAAATCAAAATACTATTACAATGAAGCGATTGAGCGTTAATATATGGAATTCCTGCCGTTATTTGGTATTAGCAATAACAACCCTTTGTTTACAGCAGGCGGTAAATGCACAGGTAGACAGTAGCTTGTTTATAACCCCGGCAAAAGATACAGTAAAACAGGGTTTGACCATGGATGCGGTATTTAACCGTCCCTTTCTGAAAACAGGAAAATCGCCAGTTTCTATTGGCGGATATATGGAATCAAACTGGCAGCATGTAGCTACATCCGGTATCAGTGCCGGAGACCAGTTTCAGTTCAGGCGTTTCAGTTTGTTTGTTGCATCCTCTATCTCAAAACGTATCAAATTCCTGTCGGAGATTGAATATGAAAATGATCCAACTGGTGATGCCGGTGAAGCTGCTGGTACACCTCAGTTTGAGATCGAATATGCGGCGTTGGATATCGAATTTCATCCAATGCTCAACTTGAGAGGAGGAATGATTGTAAATCCCATCGGTAGTTTCAACCAGAACCATGATGGACCCAAATGGGAGTTTACAGACAGGCCCATCGCTATGACACAACTATTGCCAGATACCTGGAGCAATACTGGGTTTGGAATTTATGGAAAGCAATACTGGAAACACTGGATGTTTGGATATGAGTTATACCTAACAGGGGGATTCAATGATTCGATCATCGACAATACCCAGGGAAAGACATTTTTACCAGCTTCTAAATCCAATAGTAACCGCTTTTCATCCAGTGTTAGTGCGCTGCCCATGATTACCGGAAAGCTATCTTTTAAACATGACCAGATCGGGGAGCTGGGTTTGTCGTTCATGAGTGATGTTTACAATACATGGCAGGTAGAAGGAGTACAAGTAGATAATAAACGCAGCCTGCATGTACTGGATGTGGATTTCAATACGACGATACCTCGGTTAAAGACTTTTATTACGACTGAGTGGGCCTGGATCTTTGTGGAGATGCCTGCAGATTATACGCCACAATATGCCGGGCGGCAGTTTGGCGGATTTATAGACATTGTACAGCCAGTGTATAAGGGAAAGATACTGGGTTGGGATCATGCAGTTTGCAGTATAGCTTTACGTTCGGAATATGTAGACTGGAATGTGGGCAAATTCAGTGCAACGGGAACCAGGATGTATAATGATCTATGGAGTTTTATGCCTGCTATTAGTTTTAGACCAACACCACAAACAGTGATCCGGTTCAATTACAGACACCAGATGCAGCGGGATATAACAGGCAATACAATTGGTGCAACGATCGGAACAACAGCCGGCTTCAGTATGGGAGTAGCTACCTATTTTTAGCAAAAGGAAATCATGAAATACCAAAACTTAAGTGTACTACTATTATAGTTTGTTGTGTTGATTTGATTGTCTTGTAGCAAGAAGCAGCTAACGTTTGATAAAGGAAAATGGAAGGAGCAAACAGACCCGCTTTTCCCCGCTTCCTAACATTCTCAAATGCTTACGGACTTAACTTCAAATTATAAGTAGGTAGGATTTAGGTATTCACAATTAGTAGCGCTTTGGGTATTCCTGACGATACGAATGGTAGTTCATTATCTTATACAATTGTTGTTGATTATGGGATGCTATAGACCCTGTGTAAACAAAGAATGTAGATTTTTATTTTTTGAAAAGATGCCATGATTACCTCGGTTAAGAGTAATGAATAGAACAAGTAGGTAACAAATTAAAATACAAAGCCCCGTGAGGGGCTTTTGTATTTTCATAAGTATAGGCATTCTTAGCTTGGTGTAGATCAATGGGGGTATGTCAGGTCAAAAGCAATTCTTAGGATAGCTTAATCAATGGAAGTATAGATGACATATTTACTTGTTATGTTTCAAAAATGATTATCTTTAGCCATATGTGCGAAATGAAAGCCCACAAAATATGTTCTTTGATAAGTTAACGATTCAGTGTAGTAGTGGACCATTGCAGGAAGAAAAGAGGTTCTATTTTACCAACAGATCAATAATAAAAATGGAAATAATATTTTATAATAAACGAACTTATCAATATAGATTTATAAATTCAATGATATGGCCTAGTATCATGGCAATTTTTTTCTTAAGCTTGTATTTTTTTGCGAGAAGAGAAATGGTTTTTTATAAGTATGATTTAATATTTATTATAACTGTTATATCAGCTTATACTTGGAGTTATTATAGCACAAGAAAGGAAACTAAATTTTGGATTGAAAAATTGGCAATTTTTGAAAATAATTCAGTATACTTAAAAGTGAATTTATATAATAGTGTTTATATTGACCAAATGTTCAATATAAACGAATTTAATCTGAAATTAAAATATGTTGAAGGTAAAGGAACGATATATAAATTGGTTTTTACGTCTGATAAATTTAGTTTTGAACAACGACAAATT
>Ga0364887_10077_pt3 | contig 68202 bp, 52 predicted proteins | sample ExccelJu500001D4_4_FD_206924 | JGI IMG/M metagenome (GOLD analysis project Ga0364887, IMG submission 206924) | Enriched cells from Trout Bog Lake Hypolimnion, Wisconsin, USA - BchlTB.July23.5000.01.D4 | ecosystem: Environmental > Aquatic > Freshwater > Lake > Hypolimnion/Profundal zone | place...
GTTCCTGTTACAGAGAATCAGGGAAGTATTTTTCACAACCGATAAACCAGAGAAAAAAGACGGTCTATTCCATATTGACGAAACATTCATTGGGGGAAAGAATAAAAACCGCCATGCTGATAAAAAGATAGAAGGTTCGCAGGGTAGAAGCACAAAAGACAAAACCGCCGTATTCGGAGTAATGCAGACAGGCGGGGAGGTATTTGCAATCAAAGTACCCAACACCACAACAGAAACATTAAAGCCAGTGATTGAGGCCCTGATTGAGAAAGGTGCCATTATCGTTAGCGATGAATGGACTGCATACAACAAATTGAGTGCTGACTATGACCATATAGTATTAAACCACAAAGCAGAAGAATATGTTCGTGGTGCTTTCCATAATAACAACATAGAAGGATTCTGGAGCCTGTTTAAAAGGGGGTATATTGGTATCTACCACTACATGAGCCCAAAACACCTTGACCGTTACTGCATGGAGTTCACCTATCGTTTCAATAGGCGTAGAACCCATGATATGGATAGGTTCTCAGATGCTATCAAACGTACACACGGCAAGAGAATTACGTGGAAGGAATTAACCGCCAACCCAAAAACAGAAAACGGAGTCGTCAGTGAAACACGTGCGGTGGTGGAATAAACTCTCTTCTTAAATAAATCAATTGATTTATTTATTTAAATTGTTTGAGTAGTTTCAAATAGCTATGTTTGTGCTATGTTAGTTTCAGCTAATGTTGCTGGTGGCTTAGTAGGCATATCCGCAACCGTAGCCAATAAGCATGTTGGAGTACTTCTTGTCTTCGTAGGACTTGAAATACTCATTACAGGCTTGGCTATGTTACCGTTAAGTCCAAGTATCTAGCTTGGCTAATGTGGGTCAAGCCACATTAAGGTAACACAACTAACACACATCGCAATGCTTCAACTTTTGTTGGGGCATTGCTTTTTATAGCTATTCAAAGAACTACTCAAACAATTTGATAACTATTTATATGCAAATTGTTTGAGTAGTTTCAAATAGCTATGTTTGTACTATGCAAATCAGCGCATCAGTTGCAGGTGGTCTTGGCAGGGCATCTGTAACCGTTACCGCTAGGCAATTTCTGAAGTTCATGTTCGTAACAGGACTAATAACTTCAATAACTTGTCTGGTAATGTTATCGCAAAGACCAAGTTTTTAACTTGGCAGTGTGGGATTAACCACATTGAGATAACACACGGTAAACACACATCGCAATGCTTCAACTTTTGTTGGGGCATTGCTTTTTATAGCTATTCAAAGAACTACCCAAACAATTTATAACTATTTACATGCAAATTGTTTGAGTAGCTTTTAGTGTTTACATTTGCGATATGTATGCTGGTATCAACGTTGCAATTGGCAAAAAGCAAAAAATCTCCGTAGATACTTCCCGTAACCCGTGTTTCGGGGTTTGCTTTTTATAAACACTTCAAAGAGCTACTCAAACAATTTGATAAAGTATAGTTTTAAATTTTGCTAGCGTTATTGATGGCTGAAACTCCAGCAGGCGCACAATTACACTTCTTATTATATAACACTTGCAAAACCATATTCAAATTAGAAAGTGCAGTTGCATAATTCTTATACTGCCCTATTTCTATTTGTAGTGTTTCAATAGTAGGGGTTCCACTTCCACTAATACCGGAATATTCCGCCAATTGACTTTTTGCTACATTATATTGGGTAGCCAACTGAGAGCAGGACATCCCATTTAGTACTTGCGGATTGAACCCGCCCAATAATGGAACGGTACCCATAGATTGACCATTTGCAACTCCTGTTTGATTTAACCACGGATGTGGTTCATTTTCATTAAATACCATAAATTTAAATTTAGTTTTTGTGTAAATAAATATTGATTCATCAAATAATATATTTGGCTATTTACCCCCCCCCCCATCATTATAATATATTTTCATATGCTTCTTTTATTTTGTCCCAACACAACAAGAGTTACCAAAATTTTTTAATGAAAATCAGCTGTATGATTATCTGATTGCTATCCTCACTATGGGTATTATGCAGGCCATAATGATGAATACAAAAACCATTCCAACAAGGTCAGTGAAACTTTATTTCTAACAATTCACCTTTAACTATGCCGGTGAAAATCTGCAAAAACTGGTATTCATTATAACTATTATAAACCATAACATTATCTCTCCATATAGTATATACAAAATACCTCTTCAGCCGACGCCTGAAAAGCAGATACTGATTGTGCAGGTAGTAACTTGTATCGGTGTTTAAAACCGACCAGTTTATCTGTGCCATGACAACAAAATTAGGGTTGTTGGCAACCAAAGGCAGGTATTCTGGAAATTTGTGGATATCTTTATTGGAATCTGCTACCAGATTGAATCTTGGTATTCAAAAGTATCCACAAAACATAGGAGTAACTGTATACGTATCTATCTGTCTGAGCCAAATTAACTATAAATGATATATATTAAAACTAATATATGGTAGCACTTAATGACGATATCTAAGGATTAGCCATCTCCTTCCATTCTGGCCCCAGTTGCAGTGCGCTGCCAATATAGAGCTGCATGATTTGCACCATTTCTTCAGCATCCCAGGAGTAGACCCCGGCAGCAAAATAAACCCTGCCTTCATATGTCTCAAAATAGAGATTGCCCTCATCGTGCAGGCTTTGAATCAGATGCTCCTGAGTCTCAAAGCCCAGGTAGTCGTAGCATTTACCTTTAAGCGGATGATCGGTTTTCATGCGCTTGCCTTCGTAGTGCAGTGCGCCTATCTCGCGCAAGTTATAGCGCCTCACCTGCTGAGCCAGCGCCCATTTCCTTATTATGGTCAGTGATTGGGTATCAATCAGCAACCGCTCACTGAAAAATATCCTTGAGAGAAACCGGAAAGCAGCAAAAAGATACAAACACATGCCCCCCACCCCGGCTGCCCAATCGATAAATACATGCCTGAAAGGAAGTGATTTGATCAGAAGTACAGTGGCTATAAAAGAGGTAAGAATAAATTCGGCAATAAACAAAGCACGTATCCGGGCATTGGTTCTGTTGCCCAGTTTTATAAGCAGGCTTCTGTCGCCCCAATAATATGTGATTTCATTCTTTGCCAAAATACTTCAAATCATATATAAAGATACAAATTAAATTTCAAAATTAAAATACCTGAATCAATATCTGTCTGATTGTAATCAGTGGCAACGCAAAATTTCCAAACCGCGTTTTCAGACAATCAATAAGTTCCTCATTCAATTGTAATATCCGCTCCAAAAACTTTACCAAACTCCTGCCGCAATAATTGTTTTACCTCCTCAATATCCACTTCACGGACTAGTTCCTTTTGCATAGAAGTTACCGTCTTATCTGTGATACCACAGGGTACTATGTAATCGAAATAGCGCAGGTCAGTATTTACATTCAGCGCAAAGCCATGCATGGTAACCCACCTGCTGCATCGCACACCCATAGCACATATTTTACGGGCCCTGCCCTTAATTCCGGCATCCAGCCATACACCCGTGCAGCCGGGAATTCTGTCGGCAGTAATGCCATAATGCATCAGCATCCTTATCATTACTTCCTCGAGGTTGCGCATGTATTTGCCCAGGTCGGTACCAAAGTATTCCAGGTCCAGAATAGGATAACCCACCACCTGCCCGGGCCCATGATAAGTTATATCCCCTCCCCTGTTGGTCTTTACAAAAGTTACATCCAGTTCTTTCATGCGGGCATCATTCACCAGAAGATTTTCTATATGACCACTTTTGCCCAGTGTGTATACATGAGGATGCTCTACAAACAACAGATGATGCTGGGTGATGTCATCAACCAGCACACTATCATCATCCTGCTTATTAAAGCGCCTTGCTTTTATTTTCAGGTTGGCCTGCATCAGGGTTTCCTGGTAGTCCCATGCCGCATCGTAGGCCATTTTGCCGAGGTCCTGAAAGTGTATTGTTTGCATAATTGGATATGCAATTTAGGGGATTTTGATGATTTAGTTTTTCAGAAATTTATTCTACAAAAAATCATTTCCAGTATTTTCAATTAGTGGAATTTGCTAATTTTATAAGATGCCATTTCCGCAGATACCAAGGCAAGTAATTGTCGGGCTGTTTTATGCAGTACCGCTGCTGCTGCTTTTGGAGATGAATTTACATAAACCAGCAAAAGTGGATTATACTGTTTATGATGAATTTTATCAACAATCTGATGATAATATCAAAGCGACTAATGATACAATTATCTGGTTTATCAGAGATGGGACACAAAACCTTACATTTCATGAGCCTGCACTGGAGAAAGCTTTATTGGCGGATTCTATAGTCAAAAGACTTTTTAATAAAACTGAACAACTGAAAAATTATCTGATAAAAGAATCAGTCAGTAATATAATTTATGAATTTCATTTGCTCAGAGACTTAGAGGATCAATATGTTATTCGGAATTATTTTTATATTAAACATGGAGCTGATACTCTTCAGGCTGCTATTAATCAAACATTCAATTCATTATTAACCACCGTTCACGGAAGAGATACAGAGACTCTTCGCAATGTTATCAACTATAACTGGTATTCGAAAAATATTGAAGGGCTCAGATTTTTGGGCCCCACAGATGGAGGATATAAAGCCAATGAAAACTGGTGTATCCAAATATTCAAAGATGAAAATATCAATTCGTCAATAGCACTTTTATCGATGATTCAAAACAAAGCATTACAGACTGAAAGTTTTTTTTAGACAGGATTTATGAAGAGTACCGAAGCCATTGTGGTATAAGAATATTACCAGTGGGGGCTTATTTAATACCCACCTCATGGATTGAACTGAAAAACAACAGGCTTAAAGCATATATATTATATGCCGAGTTTTCCAGTGATTTTTCTAACCAATACTTTCAGTCGAGTGAAGGCTGGATTGACCCGCATAACTATAGTTTTTGTAAAGGATTGACTATTAATGCAAAAGGGCTGGGGCTGCATAAAGTACAAGGCAATGATACACTTAAAACAAAAGATTCAACAAAAGTATACCCCTGGTCGTTCAGCTATTTAGTATTAGCGCAGGGTGTATCAATAGAACTGGATAGTATGAGTATTCTTTGCAGTGGCATCGCTAACCCGGTAACTATCAGTGTGCCGGGCTACCCGCTCTCTGAAATTTCGCTGAGAGTGCCGGGAGCAACTATCAAAAAGATTGCAGATGGGCAATTTGAAATAATAGTTTCTGAAAAAGCGCCAAAAAAACTAACTGCCTATACTGATGCAACCAACAATAAAGGAATAACCAGTACAGTGAACAATACAGAACTAAAAGTGAAAGACCTGCCGCCACCGGAGTGCCTCTTAAATGGCTTGAAAAATGATACCCTTAGCCTGAATGATTTTCAAAGCCATGCTGAACTGAGTATTCGGTTCGCTGATAGCAATTTTGTAGTAAAGTATAATCTGGTAAAGTATTCAGTTAGCCTGCGTAAAAGCAATCAACAATGCATAGGGCCTATTGAATGTAACAGCCCTGTACTTGCAAAGAATGAAGCACTATCAGAATTATTAAATCAGGTTGAGAACGGGGATAGAATCTATATTAATGATGTGTTGGTTAATAGCGAAGGCAGGAAAAATATTGAAGCAATGCCTGCTACCGTTTTATTGAAACGGCTGTAACAGGTAAAAATTCAATCTAAATCAAATAACTAATCACCTTCTTCTAAAAAACACAAAACCATTGCTACTGCCCGTCTGCTCCAGTTGAGGCAATAAAGCATATTTAGTACTGTCCTGAACTTTACATATAAAATAAGCAGGCTTATCAAGTTTACCTCTGAGTAACCACTTTTCATTTGGTTCCGGCTGCTTGTCCCGACCCTTACTTTCTATGCGTAAACTCTGGTATGAGGGATTGAATGATGGCTGTTTTCGGGAATAAAATAGTGTGGCATAGCTTTTGAATCCCAGTGAATGGATATATACATCTTTACCTGCAAGACCTTTGTAATACTCAATTGCAGCCCCTTGCGAAAATGATTCAATTTTGGGTGTAAAATGTACCAGAGCCACTTCTATAATCAGTATCTGAATACCGCAAAGCATTAATATCCCTTTCCGAAATTCCTTCTTCATGATTACAGCCGTGATAATAATACCTGCCATATATACAATACCCCACAGGCACTCAGAATAGCTCCAGGCAACATCTGCCCGCAAGTTGCCCCTAACAAACGGATCATCAATAAGAGGAATAAGTTTATCCTTATAAATGCCGACAAGGGGCAACAGGGCAATCAATAATGCAATAATGGAACCAATAGAAACCAATACAGGCCTGATCCATTTTTTAATATTACCAGGGTTATCAATCAAACGGCTGATCTGAACAGCGGCAAGGTATGTAAGCGGGAAATAACAGAGTGAAGAGTAATGTACAATTTTGGTTTTAACTACCGAAAACAGGATCAGTACCACCCAGAACAGGATCCACATCCATCTGGTGAAATCTGCTTTGCCGGCGGCCTCACTGATCTTTTTTCGTGAATACTGAAAAAGAAAAACAGATGCCGGAAAGCAACCAATGAGCAGCACAATAAAATGATAAAAAAATGGCCCTCCGTGATCGGCATCCTCGGTAGAAAACAGCCGCACCTGGTAAATCAGGAATTCGCTCAGAAACCATTTGCCATAGGCGGCCCCATAATGAATCACGGCCAGGCATAGCCAGGCTGCCACCGGTATTAAAGCAATAAATGCAATGCAGAGCAAATTGAGCAATTTATAGCCATTAAGCCCCCGATTGATAACCAGGTATACCACCATTGTAAGCGCTGCAATAAGTAAAGCCACTGGCCCTTTTGTCAGCACAGCAAATCCCAGGAAACATCCAGCAAGCAGTACATGCATCACTTTACCACCCGACAAACGAAGAAAATGAACCTGAAGTATGGCCAGGAAAATGAACAGGTTAAAAGTAGGGTCAATGATGCCCGAATGAAAATAAAAATGAGGTAACCAGGTTGCTGCATAAATCAACACCCACCAGGTGGCAGTTTTTTCATTGACTATTTTTTTCCCGGCATAAAACAAGACACACAATGTAACCACACCAGCCAGCGCATCGGGAAACCGGGCTGCAAATTCACCAACGCCAAACAGCTTCATGGACAATACCTGCATCCATATAAAAAACGGAGGTTTTTCCCAGAAAGGCATAAAGTCAATTTGAGCCCTCAGGTACTCTTTTGATACAATCATCTCCCTGGCACATTCTGCAAAGTTGATCTCGTCCCAGTCGAAAAGGTGAACATGCCCAAGGAACGGGAAGAATAACAGGCTGGCAGCGCAAATGATGAAAATATATTTCAGGTAATTAGGCATCAGGCTGTAAGATTCTTTTTGAAGAATTTGCTTTTATACTGATTCATGATGCTGAACATAAGCATTGTTAGAGTTGTGCCCAGTATACTTCCGGCATATACATCATCGAAAAAGTGTGCTGCAAGATACATACGGGAATAACAAACTGACAATGCCAGCAAAAAAAACAGGAGACCGAATGCCTTATACCTGGCGGTTAACAGCAAAGAAAGGAAACAAAAAAAACTGAAAGCCCCTGTGCTGTGCCCCGACGGAAAACTCCTGCTCAGGTATACCGGCCATTCGGGGAGATAATGCATCCACAGCCTGTCGTAAAACAACAACCGGGGCCGGGGCCTGTCGAATAAAGTTTTGAGAATTTGTTCTGCAAAAAATGGAACCAGGTTACAAACCAAGGCAGTGGTAAAATACCACCAGTTTCGAAACGGGCTATAAAGCATTAATAAAACAAGAACAGGTATTATCACTTCTCCCTGTCCCAGCCATGTGGTATAAAACATAACCACATTGGCCCAGTCTGAATAATTTGTATTGGGTGTAAAAAAGAGATCTCTGCGCGAAAAGAATAAAAGCAATAATGCTCCTGCCGCAAACCACAGCAGGAATGGAATAATGAAAAAAGGATTAGCTGCTATTTTTCTATTTCCGGCCAATGGCATTTAATTTTATAGGTACAATTTTTACAATTAACCGCCACATGCGCACGTACCACTCCTTGGTAAATATCTGAGAATCATTGCGGGCTGAAGTAACCAGCCAGGCGGCCAGCGGAAGCATAATAATTGTAGACAACCACATACCAATCCATGGAATCACCGTTTCCGATTTAACCAGTTTTTCGCCGGTAATATTCAGAATATGAAACACCATAAAAAAGATAACAGCTATCACCAGCGGCATACCCAGCCCGCCTTTGCGGATTATTGCACCCAATGGCGCTCCTATCAGGAAAAGCAGAATACAGGCAAATGACAATGCATACTTCCTGTGCCATTCCACATCGAGTTTTAAATAATTATCGAGCTGCAGTTTTTTATCGTAGGAAGTAATATCCATAGACCCTTTGAAATTCCGGACATTATTCAGAGCAGTAGTCAGTGCAGCGCTCCGGTTTGAATCGGGAATGTGCTGTAAAAATGAGGTATCGTATTTAATGAGGGCAATCTTATTGTTTTTTATTCCGGCCAGCAACTGATCACTTTCTTTACTCTTGTTATTAAACAAAATATAGGGAGCAAGGTATGAATTTACAGAGCCAATGCTTTTTTTCACCGTCCGCTTAATACTATCCATCTGTTCAGATAATTGGGAAACATTCAGCATCTGGTTGGATGTTTTAAAAAGATCCTCGTTGGTACGTGTGAACCTGAGCGCAGTAAGGTCAAACACTTTATCCCATTTATCAAAATGCATCCGGGTTTGGGTAAAGTCATTTACACCTCTGGTATATCCTTCTTCATAACGCCAACCATCTCTCAGCTTAAAAACCAGCGATTGTTTATCAGGCGAAGAAGTCATTTCCCCTTCCTTTGCCAGTATTATTTTATTATTCCCAAGGTTATCTGAATGGTCATAAATGATAATATCCCTGATCGTATTGCCATCCGGGTCTTTGTGGCCAACCCTGATGGAAAATCCGGGAATATCACTGGAGAATTTATCCTCCTTAATATTCATGGTAGGCTTGGCATTACGGACATCATACAGAAGGGAAAAAGCCTTGAGATTTGCCACCGGAATTACATTATTACTGAAGACAAATGCCAGCCCGCTTATGAAAATTATAAAAACGAGCAACGGACTCATAAACCTGAGGAAGGAGATACCTGATGATTTAATGGCTACCAACTCAAAGTTTTCGCCCATGTTGCCAAACGTCATAATTGAAGCCAGCAAAATACTCAGGGGCAATGCCAGTGGTACCAGCGTTGTAGACATGAAAATAAGCAACTGGAGAATAGTCCAGGCATTTACCCCCTTGCCTATCAGTTCATCCATGTACAACCAGAAGAACTGCATGACCAATACAAAAAGCGCTACAAAAAAAGTAACGATAAATGGCCCTGTAAAACTTCGGACTATGAGAAAATCCAGCTTTTTTATCAATACCAGGAGGCTTTTAGATTACAAACCTACATAAAAACACGGGCTAATACAGTAAATAATTGCTATCATTAACCTTTCTTTATATCACCAATGCCTGCTCTCAGAAGCAGGCATTGTTATTTTCAGGACCAAATCCTGTATAAGCTGGCCCTTTATAATGACCTGCTATCCTATCAGTCTTAAGATTAACTGCCGATCCTGTGTTTCAATTCGCTCACCTGCGAATTCCAAAGGCGCTGCTGATCTTTCATATCGGCCTTATCTGCAAAATCAGTGATTCTGAGAATAGTTTCATTGGTTATATTACTCTGGTCAATACTAAATTCAAAGAATTCATCCTTATTGGAATAATCCCACCTCAGCCTGATGAATTCATTGTCTATATGCTCCAGTATCTCAGCCGAGTCAGTACTGCCGTTCCAGGTAAAATAAAATGTATTATCCTTCTGATCTACCTTGTCGGCAAACCATTCCTGCAGACCAACGGAAGTTGATAAAAATTCGTATAAAATATTCGGAGAACAGCGAATAGGGAATTCCACGGAGTACATTGTCTTCTTTTTATTCATTATCGGAGTAGCCACTTTTAGTAGTTTGGGTGCAATAATAAAAAAAGGAAGCTAGAATCAAAATTTTATTATCGTTTCTGACAGATATTTATTAAGCGTATCTGCCAATATAATGGATTTACGTTAATGGATTCCCAAATTTTTTTTGGGTGGGAATGTTAAGACCCTTAGATTTGTCATGATAATCTTTTAATTAAAGGTTCTCAAAGTTGTGCGATTTAAACATAACCACTCAATTCTTTGCCTATGTCTATGCGTCAGTTAAAGATCACAAAATCAATTACTAACCGGGAAAGTCAGTCATTGGAAAAGTACCTCCAGGAGATCGGCAAAGTTGATTTGATAACACCTGAGGAAGAAGTTCAGCTCGCCATCAGGATCAAACAAGGAGATCAGAGAGCGCTTGAAAAATTAACAAAAGCTAATCTTCGTTTTGTCGTATCTGTGGCAAAACAGTATCAGAACCAGGGCCTCTCCCTCAGCGATCTGATCAATGAAGGAAATCTCGGACTGATCAAAGCCGCCCAGCGCTTTGACGAAACAAGAGGGTTTAAATTTATTTCTTATGCAGTATGGTGGATACGCCAGTCGATTCTGCAGGCCCTGGCCGAACAATCGCGTATTGTACGACTTCCGCTCAACAAAGTAGGTCTTAGTAATAAAATAAGTAAAGCTTATTCTCAACTGGAACAGGAGTACGAGCGCGAACCATCTACCGAAGAACTGGCTGAATTGCTGGATATTGGTACTGAAGAAGTGGAAACAACACTGGGCGTAGCTGCAAGGCACGTATCGGTTGATGCGCCCTTTGTGGACAGCGAAGACAATACTTTGCTGGACATACTGGAGAATCCTAATTCAGACTCAGCAGATGCAGAACTGTATCATGGAGAATCACTTCGTTGCGAAATTGAACGTTCGCTCAGTACACTTACCGACAGGCAACGGGATGTAATCAAATTATATTTTGGTATCGGAGTGGCTAACCCGATGAGTCTTGAAGATATAGGCGATAAATTTTCGCTTACCCGTGAGCGTGTGCGCCAGATAAAAGATAAAGCAATCACCAAGCTGCGCACAGCAAGCAGGTGCCAGTTGCTGAAGACTTATTTGGGGAATTAATAAATATTTAGATTTCAAACAGCCCTTTATATCACTATAAAGGGCTGTTTAATTTTATGTTTAAACTAATAATAAAAAATAAGCTATTTCTCCGGATACATCCGCCATTCCAAAGCCAGTTTATTCCATTCGCCTTCCTGTAATGCTGGGGTTCCATTATAAAAACCCTCATTTTGTCTCTGCCTGAACGCTTCATAAAGTGTAATAGCACATGCTACTGAAATATTCAGTGACTGCACCATACCTACCTGAGGAATTATAAAATTTCCATCACAATACCTGAGGCATTCTTCAGTTACACCGGCATGCTCATTGCCGAAAACCAGCGCAACTTTATTTGTTAGTTGAAGATCATACAACGAAACTGATTCAACACCAAGATGGGTTGCATAAATTTTATCGCAACGTTTGCGCACTTCATTCATACACTCCTCCGTATTTTCGTATTGGTGGATGGTCAGCCATCCCAAGGCGCTGGCAGCACTTGTTTTCCCGAATTTCTGGTGCCTTGGCATAATTGTCATCAGCACAAAAACATCCTGCACACCTACTGCATCACAGGTGCGCATTACTGCAGATATATTGTGCGGGTCGTGCACATTTTCAAGCACAACCACCAAGCCCGGCTGGCGGTTATTCAACACTTTTGTAATTTTCGCACTTCTCTCAGGTGTCATACTTAGCCTTAGTAAATGCCAAAACTAATCAAGGAATATTAAATCATCAACAGTATCTGTTTCCTGAGATAAAGATAAATTCATCTGCTGTTATCAAAGCCATCTGGCATAACCCGCAATTAATTACTGGCCTGATTTGAAATTAGTAATAAAGAAATTCAGCAGAGAGCACCGGAAATGTTGTACTTTTCACCTCTAAAATCAGAGTAGTTCAGGCATAATTATTCATGAATCAAGGCATAGTACTTGGAGCCGTCCGACCAGACCTCTTGCGCGATGAAACACTTGCGGATATTTTCCGTATGTCGGCTAAGACATACGGTTCAAATACTGCATTGATTTTCAATAATCAGAATATCAGTTATGCCGAACTGGACAAGTGGAGTGATGCCCAGGCAGATTACCTTTACCAGCAAGGTATAATGCCAGGCGATTCTGTTGGGTTATGGTGGCCTCGCGGCCTGGAATTGCATGTAGCCGTTTTAGGCATTGTAAAAGCCGGTGCCGCTTATGTGCCGCTGGATAGAGAAATGCCTGCGGAAAGAGTTGAAACAGTACTGAAAGAAGTTGGCGCTAAAGGATATATCAGTGATGAAAAGCTTGCTTTGAATTGCCAAATGTTTGGGGTTGTCCCTCAGCCGAAATCTGATGTACCTGTTTACATTACCCCTGGCGCTCAACCCGATAACTGGGCCTATGTTTTGTATACATCGGGCAGTACAGGTAAACCTAAGGGCATACCTATTGCCCACCGCCAGATATGCCATTTTGTAAGAGCCGAACAATCAGTTCTGGAGATAACCAGCAATGATAAAGTTTACCAGGGGTTTTCTGTTTCTTTTGATATGTGGTGCGAAGAAACCTGGATATCTTACTTTGCCGGGGCTACATTGTGGGTAGCAGATATGGCCACAGCCAAATCTATTGATGAACTGGGTGAAGTCATCCGCAAAAACCGGATAACTGTGCTCCATGCCGTGCCCAGCCTGCTAGCAGTAATGGAGGACGATATACCGCTTCTGAGACTGGTGAATGCCGGCGGGGAAGCATGCACACAGCAGGTACTGGCAAGATGGTCTGTTCCTGGCCGAAGATTTTTTAACAGCTACGGGCCTACCGAAACAACTGTTACAGCAACGCTTATTTCATTACAACCAGGCGATGCTATCACAATTGGCATTCCATTGCCCAATTATAACATAGCAGTTGTAGATGAAAACCTGAATATTCTGCCAGTTGGCGAACGGGGCGAACTGGTAATAACGGGTCCGGGTGTTTGCAAGGGGTATATTAATCTTCCGGAATTAACTGCACAGAAATTTGTGCCTAAACCCCCTCAGATGGATTCGCTGCCGGGGGATATGGTATACCGATCAGGCGATGCAGCTATAATAAACCCTGATAAAAGTATAGATTTCCAGGGCCGTTTTGATGATCAGATAAAACTGCGCGGATACCGTATTGAACTAGGTGAAATTGAAACCAGGTTAAGCAATCTGCCCGATATAGCCGCAGCGGCAGTAGCTGTAAAACAGGATGTAAACGGGCAGGACCATCTTGCCGGCTATGTGGTTTGCGACGACCCGGTAACCATGAATCAGCAGCATATACGTGGTGAGCTGGCAAAAGTATTACCTGCCTATATGGTGCCAAGCGTGATCATGCAATTGTCGGAAATGCCGCGCCTGCCCAGTGGCAAAATAAACCGGAAAGCATTACCAATACCGGCAATGCTGCTCGAAAATGCAGGTGCTATCACAAACGAAATTATAGACCTTGATGCCCCTATGGGCGACAGGGTTATAGCAGCGTTAAAAAAGTTTTTCCCAAACAGGATAATAGAACTGACCAATGATTTTTTTACAGACCTTGGCGGGCATTCCTTACTGGCAGCAGCTGTTGTTTCGCGGTTAAGGAGGGAAGCCAACATTCCCCAGGCATCTTTAAAAGACATATACCAGCACCGGCCTTTAAGCAACCTGGTTCAATACTGGGAAACCAAACCGGTTGCAGAAACAAAAGCAAAGAAAATATTTAATGAAATACCCCGCAAAAGATACCTGCTTTGCTGGCTGGCACAAACATGCTCCCTTATGCTGTTTTACTGCCTGTTTGCTGTTCAGATTTTCTTTCCTTACCTGGGTTATTATATAGTAGTAGAGGAAACCAAAAACATACCTTATGCCATCACAACGGCTCTTTGTCTATTTTGTTTTATACCCCCTTTATTTTCGCTGCTCACTATTGCCGTTAAATGGCTGGTTATTGGTAAAATGAAGGAAGGCGACTATCCGCTCTGGGGCACTTATTACTTCAGGTGGTGGTTTGTAAAAACAATGCAACGTTTATTGCCATCGCAGTTTCTGAATGGAACTCCTCTTTACAATGGCTTTATGCGACGTATTGGTGTAAAAGTGGCCAAAGACGCACAGCTTGGCGCCATGACTATCGGAGCCGAAGACCTGGTAACTATAGGCAGTGATGTCAGCATCAGTTCGCAGGTGGTACTCAACAATGCTATTGTTGAAGATGGTATGCTCCGGTTGCGCAGCATTCATCTTGGCGACCATGCCTATATAGGAAGCAGCGCTGTAATTTCTGGCGGAGCAAGAATCGAGGACTGGGGAGAATTGCAGGATCTCAGTTTCCTGCAGGAAGGCAAAACTATAAAAAGCGGTGAAGTATGGATGGGAAGCCCTGCTGTGTTTAAAGAAAAGAAAGCCATCGAAGACCTGCCCCAACCCCTGTTCGTATCCAATGCGAAACGCAACCGGTATACTCTTATTTTTTCGCTTTCATTACTCATTTTCCCGTTCGTTGTTCTATTGCCGTTATTACCCACCATCATCATCATCAACAATCTTGATAACTCTACACCTGATTACGATTTCAGTTACCTGATTGTAACCCCATCGCTGGCACTGAGTTACATTATAGTGTTTACGCTTGTAACTGTTGTTTTGACCCGGTTGCTGCAGCGGGGAATTAAACCCGGCAAGTATCCAATTTACAGCTGGTTTTATGTGCGCAAATGGTTTGCCGATCAGCTGATGTCACTATCACTTATTGTATTGCATCCTATCTATGCCACAGTATATATATCCCTGCTTTTCCGCGCACTGGGTGCCAAAGTGGGCCGCAATACAGAGATTTCTACAGCCAGCAGTGTTACCCACCCCTTGCTGGAAATTGGTAAAGGATCATTTATAGCAGATGCAGTAACCCTTGGAGAGTCGGACATAAGAGGACAACAACTGATACTCGATAAAACGATTATCGGCAATAACAGCTTTGTAGGCAATAGTGCGTTGATTCCACAGGGGTATAATCTGCCTGGTCGTATGCTTATCGGGGTATTGTCTACACCTCCTACAAAAGAACAAATGGCTGGAGAAACTGCCCGCGATTGGTTTGGCTCACCTGCTATTGCACTACCCAGGCGCCAGGCAAGCAGAACTTTCGCTACCGAGCTCACTGCCCGCCCACGGGCCTCGGTGGTTTTAGCGAGGAGTATAGTAGAGTTTATCCGTATTCTGATACCTGAAACAGTAATCCTGATCTGCAGTATTCTTTTTATTGCCTATACGCACGACCTGCTTGTAAGCAAGCCCTGGTGGATGATAATACTACTCATGCCATTTTACTATTTATTCTTTATGGGTTTCCCTACATTCCTGATAACGGTGATATTAAAATGGATAACTGTAGGAAAGTATATACCCGAACAAAAACCAATGTGGACCTCCAAAGTTTGGCGAAGCGAAGCCATTACCTCAACTTATGAGGCCCTGGCAGTTCCCTTCCTGCTCGACTTTATGAAAGGCACTCCATGGCTGCCTATTGTGCTTAGATTGCTGGGCATGAAAACAGGCAAAAGGGTATGGATGAATACAACAGACATCACCGAACATGACATGGTAAATATTGGCGACGACACTGCACTTAATGAAGACTGCGGACCGCAAACCCATTTATTTGAAGACAGGGTAATGAAGGTTGGGCCTGTTAAGGTTGGGAAAAAGTGCAGCATAGGCGCTAAAACCATTATACTTTACGATAGTGAGATAGGCGATAATGTAAACATAGAGGCTCTTTCACTCGTTATGAAGGGCGAGAACCTGCAATCAGACAGCAGTTGGGGAGGGAGCCCTATCAAGCCTGTGTAATGTTTGATTTTGAATAAATGGTGAACCGGATGTATTACCCGGGAAACCGAAGTGAGATAGTCCTGATGCTAAAGATGTGTGTGAAGTTTTATTTTACAGCGATAGTTATGAAAATAGTACTCAATCTGCTACCATTAAATCAAAATCTATTCTGCCTGAATCATCTGTAATTTGGATAGTACCTTTTTTATCCGCAATCTGATACTTATGGAATTCAAAGCCAAAATTGCACCTTACTTTTGCTGGTATAATTCAATTTGTTCATGAATAGTTTATATGTTTAATCTGAAATTAAATTTATAGCTAAATAATAGAATCAAGTAATTTTATACTCAAAATACATCATGAACCTATCTTTCCTTAACCTCACCCTCCGCGACCTGACCAAAGAAGATGGCCCGGAATTTTATTCCCTCATAGACCGCAACAGGTTGCGCCTGCGCAACTATTTTCCGGTAACTATTGCAACAATAAGCGGCCTGGACGCTTGCTTTAAGTACATAGATGAAAAAGTGGATCAGGCTTCTAATAGGGAACATTATGCTTTCGTATTAGAAGATGAAAACAAACAGCTACAGGGCCTGTTTTTTATAAAAAACATTGACTGGCGGATACCAAAAGGTGAGCTTGCCTATTTCATTGATAAAGGCCTGGAAGGTAACGGCATAATGACAAAAGCTTTGGGAGCAGTAGCTGATTATGGATTCACTAATTTAGGAATGAACAAGCTTTTTTTGATTACAGCCACCCACAACCTTCCCAGCCGTAAAATTGCAGAGAAAAACAATTTTAAACTGGAGGGTATTCTGAGGAGTAATTTCAAACTATCATCTGGCGAACTGGTGGATATGGCTTATTATGGTTTATTGAGTACAGATAAAATTACTGTGTGATATTTCTTCGGTTTATGGGTCTGCCGGATTAAGACTTTACCAGGTGCCTCCCGGCGTGGCATCTGTGTAGGGATTGCTGGAGAACATACATATACTGGCGGGCCCCATGATAGGAGGCAGGGCGTAGCTCAGCCCTGCGAGCTGCAGAGCAAAAATTGATAGAGCTGTTTTTTTCATCTTTTTGGTTTTAAAAGTGAATTAATAATTTGATGTTGTTAAAAGTTTATAATCACGATGTAAAAATACCCTCAACTATACGCATTTAGTTTTGTGCTAATACCAAATTGGAAGTTTAGTACTTATACTAAATTTAACTGGCAGTCATTTCTTAATATTACAATCTTAATGACCTATTCATGCTCACTCACAAAACTTTTTTAAAATTTATAAGCCTTAAGGTTGTTAGCCTCTGTTTGATTTTGGTTTGTATGGCTAATAGATGCGCCGCGCAAATGGATACTGTATTGAAACCGGGTACGGATACTGTACTTATTTTGCATCTGATAGATTCGGGCCAAAAATCAATCAATCCGGCAACAGATATAAAAATATACGACAAGCCTCTGCAACTAAGTATTAACGGCAATTACACCTTTGGCATCCTCCGATCTCTTAATTCCATTGCCAGAATCTACATTACGAAAAATGATTTTGACAGCGTAATATTCACCTACAACAAAGCGCTGTCTTATTGCATGATGCCGAGGCAGAGGGCCCGGTTCCTCTCATACATAGGCGAGCAATACCTGAGGCATGCAGACCTTACCAACGCTGCCGAAAAATTCTACGCTGCGCTGAGCGAACTTAGCCATGACACCACTTACGACCGCTATAGCACACTCTGTTACCTCGGTACGTATGGCGGGTTGGCGCAGGTATACCTGTGCCTTGGCGACGATAAAAATGAAACTTATTATTTCAATGTCGCAGAGGCGCTGGCAAGAAAGAGCCATGAATATGCTTCATTGTCCGCCACATTGTCAAATAAGGGCAACTATTTCATACAGCACAAGATGCTCGACAGTGCCGGCATATTATATAGGGAAGCGGCAACTGTCGTCAGGGATCAAAAAATTAAAAGCCGCGAGTCCGATATAGGTGTCGCACTGGGTTGGTATGAGATTTACTGCGGTGAGTATGAGAAGAACAGAGGCGAGGTTGAGAAAGCCAGAAGTGCGTTTGAAAAAGCCATGGATTATTTCAGACAAGCGATTGATACCTCGGCACTGAATTATAACCTGCGACCCGACAGGGTGAAAATGGTGGTTAGCTATGGTATGGGTGATGCCCTTCGCCACCTGGGCAAATATGAGCAAGCCGAGGCAATACTACTGCCTGCTGTAGCCCGGGCAAATGAAAAAGGTATGGACGAAAATATCGCTGATGCCTACCTGGTGCTGAGTGATATATACAGGGCCACCGGGCGATACAAAAAGGCGCTAGAATACATGGATTCCGTGACGACAATAAAAGATTCGCTGGCAAGTGAACAGAAAAGAATGTCAGTCGCCCAACTGGAAATTAACCACCGGCTCGCAGAAAAAGACAAACAACTGTCACTAAACAAACTGCTGATAGCTCAGCAACAAAACAAAATAGCGCGGAAAGACCTGTGGACCGCTATAGTCTCGGCTATTTTACTGTTGGGTGTACTGCTTGCTGTTGGTGTCTATCTCAGTATCAGCAATAAAGCAAAGTCACTGGCCCGGGAAAACAAGATCCATGTCCTGAAAGCATCTATCACAGGAGGAGATGATGAGAGAACCCGAATAGCCAGGGAACTGCACGATGGCATTGGTGGTATGCTAAGTGCGGCAATGATGCGCTTCAGCTCTATGCATCACGAAAATGCGGAAATAGCCCATACCACCGCATATAACGACACAATGGAAATTCTCAGGGAAATGGGCGATGAAATAAGAAAAACTGCACACAACCTGATGCCGGAAGTATTGCTGAAACAAAGTCTGCCTGAGGCAGTGCGGGTTTTCTGCAACAATGTGCAGGAGGATGGTGCATTAAAAATAGATTTTCAGAGTTATGGTTCTTTTGACTGCCTTACCCAGGGGCAGAAACTGAACCTGTACCGCATAGTCCAGGAACTGATAAAAAATTCAACTGTTCATTCCAGGGCTAACCACCTTCTGGTGCAACTGATGCAGAATAAGAATAAACTGATAGTTAGTGTGGAAGATAATGGTATAGGATTTAATGAGAATGAAATAAAAGGAGGAATCGGGTTACACAATATACGCACAAGGGTCAGCAGTATGGATGGGCTCTTTACACTGGAATCAAAGCCAGGTAAAGGTACTACAATTATAATTGAACTGGAAGTTACTTATATTACGGTTGCGGAAGAAAATGTGGCTTGAAAGATAAAAACTTAATAGAATAACAAACTGATTGATACAATTTTAAAATATGGGGGAAGCCCAATGTCATTAACTTAATTGTTAGGTTGGCCCTGAAAGGGTCTGATACATCAGCGAGGGGAGAAGCCCCTCGACAGTAGAATAAGTGTAAACAAGCCCTGAAAAGGCGAAATACTGCGGGTACATTCTTAAGTTAATGACATTGTGGAGAAGCCTTTAAACATGTTTGAATTTATGATAAAAATAGCTATAGCAGATGATCACCCTTTGGTTATAAACGGCCTCAAATTGATTCTCGCCAACAATGGCGAAATGGAACTTGCCGGCAGCTATAACAATGGCCGGGAGTTACTAACCGGCTTTAAGAGTTGCCTGCCTGATATACTTATACTCGACATTCACATGCCCGGGCAAACAGGCGATGAACTTGCTGAAATTATTACAGCTATGTATCCGTCTGTAAAAATCCTCGCGCTCACCAACGAAAACAGTGTATATCACATCAAAAATATGCTGAGAAAAGGAGTGCATGGATATATACTTAAAACTACCAGCGAGGATATTTTACTTGATGCTATACTTAAAGTTTACCGGGGCGAACAATACCTGGAAACAGTGCTTAAGGAAAAAGTAATTCAGGATACATTGCAGGCGAAAAAACAGATATCAGCGGCGCCTGTACTCTCAGACAGGGAAAAAGAAGTGCTGCGCTACATTTCGCAGGATATGACCAGCCAGCAAATAGCTGATAAAATTTTTGTGAGCAAAAGAACTGTTGACTATTACAGACTGAGTATGCTTACCAAGATGGGGGTAAAAAATACCGGGGCCCTTGTGAAAAAAGGAATTCAGCTTGGGTTGATTGATTGAATTGCAATCTGAACTAAAGAAGACCTTGCAAACCAGGGAGCATGGCTTACCTGAACTATTAATATTCGCAAAACTCCATTTGCTACAGGATCAAAAGCATATCCTTTCCAGACTTTCCGGTAAAATCTTATCTTTGGAGATCAACTGATACAATGAAGAAAAATATCGCTCTGCTTGCCGGCGGTTATTCCGGTGAATACGTCATTTCCATACAGACTGCTGAAACCATTCAGAAAAACCTGGATGAAAGCCTGTATAATATCTATAAAATCATCGTTACACGCAATGAATGGTATTATGAAAACGACGGCAGTAAAACCCAGGTAAATAAAAATGATTTTTCTCTGGACCTGGAAACAGGCAAAGTAACTTTCGATTGTGTTTTCATTGCCATTCATGGTTCTCCCGGCGAAGATGGCCGCATCCAGGGATATCTCGATATGCTGCGGATACCCTATACCTCGTGCAATGCAATTGTATCGGCCCTGACGTTTAATAAGAGTTACTGCAACAAGGTGGTAAAGGCTTTCAACGTGGTGAATATTGCCAATTCGGTACACCTCATAAAAGGTGAGCCCTACTCTATGGGGGCTGTGCTTGATGAATTGAGGTTGCCGGTATTTGTAAAACCAAATGAAAGCGGCAGCAGCCTTGGAATAAGTAAAGTAAAGAAGGTGGAAGAATTGTTTCCGGCTATTGAAAAGGCCTTCCGGGAAGACGACCAGGTGCTGATTGAAGAATTCATAGAAGGACGGGAACTGACCATAGGCGTTTACAAAGCTAATGGTTACCTGTATGCACTTCCCGCAACGGAAATTGTAAGCAAGAATGAGTTTTTTGATTATGAAGCCAAGTACACACCCGGAGTAACCAATGAAATTACACCTGCCCCGATTGACAATAACCTGAAAGAACAACTGGAAAACAAAGCAATGTTTATTTACCGGCATCTGAATTGCCGCGGCATTGTCCGGATGGATTTTATTCTGCAGAATGTTACAAACAAGTTATTTTTCCTTGAGGTTAATACTATGCCCGGTCAAAGCGAAAACAGCATAGTGCCGCAGCAGGTAAGGGCTTCAGGCCGTAGCCTGAAGGATTTTTACGGGCAGATACTGGAAGACTGTGTGAAGCCAGTTTCAGCATAAATTACTACTTTTATACGGTTAAACGATTTATGAAAGCAAACATCAGGAAGTCCTTTTTATTTAATTTGGGTATCATACTGGTTCTGTGCCTCTTATTGTATATAGCATTTTTTGCCACCCTTAAATGCATTACCCGGCACGGACAGGAAGTAATGATTCCGGATGTGAGGGGTAAAGAGATAAATGCTGCAATTACAATGCTGAAACAGATGCGATTTGAGGTAAGTATTGATTCTACTTTTGAGCCCGACCAGAAGCCGCTTACTGTGCTGAAACAGGTACCCGATACCGGCTCAGTAGTGAAGGAGGGCAGGACAATTTTCCTTACAGTAAACAGGGTTGTGCCGCCACAGATTGCCATGCCCGAACTGGTAAATCTTTCTTTTCGCAGCGCTGTAATGATGCTTCGAAATAATAAACTGAAACTGGGTGATACAACTTTTAAACCCGACCTGGCTGCAGGTCTGGTTTTGGAACAGCGGTATAATGGCCAGCAGGTAAAACCAGGAGATGTTGTTCCGCAGGGAAGTAAAATAAGTCTGGTTATTGGTGATGGAATGGGTAAAAATACATTCAATGTACCGGACGTAGTCAATATGACAGTAGATGAAGCTGAATTAACTATCAATTCAAACAATCTGCAATTTAGCATTACACCTGCCGATCCCTCTGCTACAATTTCAGATACATCATCTGCTACAGTTGTTAGCCAGGTACCATCGCCGTTGAATGATTTAGGCGAACACAATACTGTAAAAGCCGGAACCATTATCAATTTAATGATTAAATAATTCCTCTTAAGAATAAGAATCTTTTAAACAATATTTACGGTGTATTAAGCGTTATCCAGAGTTAAAGTGAAGCAATTGAAACCAATATCTTTCATAAAATATATATTTTTTACCCACCTTATTGCAGCCTGTTTTTTAGCAGATGCACAGGAAATGACTGGCCCGCTAATGTGGAATCCGATATTGCAGAACGTGCATAGTAACTCAAAAAAAACTGCAAAAAAAACTACTGCTGCATTATCCCTTCCCTTTTTCGAAGACTTTACCTATTACACTCCCTATCCCGACTCTAATAAATGGGTTGATTTTGAAGCCTTTATCAATAATACTATGGGGCGTACCCCTGTCAGTTGGGGAGTAGCCACACTCGATGATCTAAACCAGCTTGGCCTACCATACGATTCTTTCAGTAATAATACCACAAGATATTGCGATAGCCTTACCTCCCGGCCAATAGATATCAGCGCCAATACGGTTGGCGACAGCTTATACCTGAGCTTTTTTTACCAGGCCCAGGGAAATGGGTTTTACCCCCAGCCTGAAGACTCTTTGCAGCTTTACTTTAAGAACAAATATGGCGATTATGAACTGGTCTGGTCTGTTCCCGGCCCCGATCCTGGCGCTTTGGTTCAGCCTTTCCAGATAGTTATGATCCCTGTTACTGATACGCTCGATTTTCACGGTTCTTTCCAGTTCAGGTTTGTCAATATCGCTGCACTCAACTGGTCGGATGCGGTTTGGAATGTAGATTACATAAAACTGGATAAAAACCGTACCCTTTCTGATACCACAGTGAGTGATGTAGGGTTTACCTGCGCCCCCGGTTACCTGCTGAATGATTATACTTATATGCCCTATAATCAATTTAAAGCCAACCCTAATTCCGAAATCGTATCTACTCTTTTTGATAGTATCAGAAATGATACGTCCTATGGCCAGACGGTGAATTTCTCATTTACAGTAAAAGATAGTGCAACTAACATAGCCGGGAGCGCGGGGTCAAGCAGTATTTTTCTCTCTGGATACCAGGCGAACCAGGTAAATGAACCATTTTTACCCTTCGGGTTCCCGAGTCATCCTGCAAATTCAGTTGTAAATTACCAGGTTAAATTTTTTATTGACAGCGATATAACAACGGGACCAACCGATAATGATACGGTAGTCCGCAACCAGGTATTCGACAATTACCTTGCCTATGATGACGGCACTGCTGAAAAGAGTTATTACCTGGAATTATCTACATCATTACCTGGGAAAATATCCATAGAATACCATCTTAATCAGCCAGATACATTAAGGGCTTTGGCTATTTATTTTGGCAGGCAAATCCCATTTGCTAACTTTAAACCTTTTTACATCGAAGTATACAGCGCGCTATACAAAATTAACGGAGATACAATTGCTGATGTACCATTATATTCCTCACTGACACCTCAGAATCCTGCCTATACAGATAGCATAAACCATTTCTGGATCTATACATTGGATACCCCAATTGGATTACCGGCTGGTGTTTTTTATGCCGGAACCATGCAGGATATAGATGATGGCAGTGACAGCCTGTATTACGGACTGGACGTGAACAGGATAGGTAGTAATCATGCTTATTTCAATGTGGATGGAAACTGGACGCCTTCAACAATCGGTGGAGCTATAATGATACGGCCCATCCTCGGAAATGTAGTATCGGGCAGTTATGTTAAGAATGTGCAGCAATCAGACGTTAGTAACTGGCAGTTAAACCCTAACCCGGTAAGCGATTTCCTTAAGTTTGAGTTTGGAACCGATCAGGCGGCACAATATATACTTACAGATGTGATGGGCCATACCCTAATGACCGGATCTGTTTTCAGCGGCAAATCAATAGACCTGGAAGAACTGCCACCCGGTATGTATTTTGTATCGCTTCGTGCCAGCGGGATTTCACCGGTTCCTAAAAAGATTATCAGGTTGTAATCACTTCCCGGTTTTCTGATTATTCCTTACAGCCGTATTTTGTGGCTTTAATACTTATTTTACAGATTATTACCACTGCCATTGAATACCACTTCCCTGCTTTTTATTAATTTTGCAGAAACTAAACCAGGTTTATGAAGAATATTACCGTAGAGGAATTGAAAGCGAGAATGGACAATGGAGAAGCACTGAATATAATTGATGTGCGCGAACCAGCTGAATATGCAGAATACAATATAGGCGCAAAACTGATACCCCTAGGTAAAATAGCAGCTATGCAATTGGAAGACCTTGAAGATCTTAAAAATGATGAATTGATCATTCATTGCAAAATGGGTGGCCGTAGTATGCAGGCCTGCCAGATACTCGAAATGGCAGGGTTTACCAATGTGGTGAATCTCACCGGTGGGATGAATGCATGGAAGCAAAAAATCGGATAAACAGAACGTGTAGTATATGGTCGAAGTGTGCCACACCTTTAAGGTGTGGCACACTTATAAATCCAACCCTTTTACAACTCAATATAAAAATAACCGATGCACGAAATAGAACCCTTCTACAACTGGCGACACTTATATACTGCCGAAGAAGATGAAAACTCACCTTATTTTGGTGTGGAACATAGTGAATTTGAATTTTCAAACACAGTGTATAACTATTACATTCACCCTCAGTGGGATGAGTTCGGATCGAAGACCCTATACCTTAAGGTGTTGTTTGCAGATTATGAACTAAGCTATGCAATTATAGAAATGATAGGTGAATGGAATGATGCCATTGAAAATGACATTATGCAACTGAAGCGCTCATTGATAGACCTTATGATAGCTAAAGGAATAACCAAGTACATCCTGATCACCGAAAATGTATTGAATTTTCACAGCAGTGATACCGATTATTATGAAGAGTGGCATGAAGATATAAAGGATGACGGCGGATGGATTGCAGCAATAAATATGCCCGACCAGACACAGTTCGATTTTAACCGGTCGCATATCGACAGGTATGTAAAATTAATTGACAGCCCCAACTGGCGCACTTTTCAGCCTCAGGATTTCTTCCAGGCTATTGATAACCAGATGATCCGTTTGCTGTATTGATTCTGATGCATAAAATCATTCGTTGCACCCTACTTTCGACTTAATACTAAAGCCTTTCGACTAAAGACTACAACCTACATTCCAGATAATTTGCGCATCAGGTTTACCCCGCCCTTTCTTGATTTATCTACAATTGCCTTAGCCTGTTTTCCACCCTTGGCAGTAGGGTGATTGGAAAAAGATATGGTTTTCGACGGCAGTTTCGATGGTCCTTTTTTAGCAGCAGGCGCTGGTTTTTTCTGTTCTTCTTTCTGATTAGGAGTATCCATATTAAGCTTTGATTTTTAATGGTACTGCAATTTAAACATAATTGCACAAAAACCGCAAAGAACAATTTCTTTTCGCTGCAAATTAAATCATGTTTAGTGTAGTAGCTAAGTAAAAAAATAAAGCGGGTTTTTAAGGCCCGCTGTTATCCATCCCCATTTATGAAAAAAATCAGTGCAGATAAATTGTGTAAGTAGTCGTGCCTATGGTCAGTTGGGCCCATGCATCGCAACCTCCGCCACCATAAGTATAGTTGAGTGTGCGAGATCCGGCAGTAAACGAGCTACTCGTTATTACCACTGTACCTGCTTCTATATAGGGGCAGGCCACTGCTATCTTCAGCGGATCGGCAGTTGAAATAGTAAAGGTGTATACATTGCCATCTGCTCTGGTTACCGATGTTACGCCCCCTATCAGATATACATCATCAAGTCTTTCGGCAGTCGGATAGCCGGCAAACCAGGTGCGTGTACGGGTACCTGTCCAGCTGATAGTACTATCTGTTGATCCATCAAGCAATATAGTATCGTTTACCGTAACGTTGTAGTATACCTGTCCGCTGTCATTAGTGCCCATATTGTCTACGGTTTTATGAGCCAGAATCTGGTTTGTGCCTAAAAAATAATTGTTGGTGGTAATAGTCCGGGTACTGCCACTTGCTTTATAAGGGCCTGTATAGTTTACTATAATCTGGCCTTTACGGGTTTTTCCATCAAGGCCTGTAACACCCGCTGTACCAAAATCAATAGTCAGTGTAGTATCTGTACCAGATACCGTCTTTGTAAAAGTGGGGTACGGTGATGTTACTCTCAGGTTACTTGTACTACCTGTTGTAGCCACAAAATCGGAAACAGACAATACATCATTGTTGGCCGATTCCAGTTTAGATGCATCTGAGGCATAGCCTCCATTGTCATCAGCACTCAGTGTGGTTTGCGTCTGGTTGTTATTGCTTGTGCTTTTCTTGCATGCTGCAAGAGTGAGCAAGGAGGCTGCTACTAAAAACAGACCGTTCCTTATAAAGGATGTGTTCGACATAGTTTTTTGCTTTTAAGTTTTGTTTTTAAATTGCGCCGCGTTGCAGTATTAAGACGAAACACAATAAAAAAAGTTTAACGTCACAACGTTAAAATAAAAAAACTTAAAATAACATATCGACTTAAAAGCAAAAAACAGGATTATAATATACGGCAGCGCACAGTAAATCTTTCATTAGTAACCAAATAAAGCGGCTTATTTCAGCTTGCTGTTTTTACGGCTATATGCAAAATAAATTACAAGACCAATAATTAGCCAGCCACCAAGGCGTGCCCAGTTTGTCCAGCCTAGTCCGGCTATCATTGCGCCACAAACAATAATGCCTAATATTGGCACCAATGGAACAAATGGCACTTTAAACTGCCGCTTAATATCCGGATTGGTCCGGCGCAATATCCAGACTCCGGCACAAACCAATATAAAGGCAAATAAGGTTCCGATACTGGTCATATCTCCTACAATATCGCCTGGTATGAAAGCTGCAAAACCACCTACCAGAACCAGGAAAATCCAGTTGGATTTATATGGAGTGCTGTACTTTGGGTGCAGATCTGAAAACATTTTAGGAACAAGGCCATCACGGCTCATAGAATAGAACACCCTTGATTGCCCCATAAGCATTACCAGGATAACTGATGAAAAACCAAATAAGATAGCTACTGTTACCAGATTGGCCAGCCAACCATATCCGGTCATGTATGTTTTTATAGCATAAACCACCGACCCCTCCTTTCCGGCAGTACGGAAATCATTTACTGAAGCAACACCTGTAAGTACATAGGCAAACAGGATATAGAGCACAGTGCAAATTACCAATGAGCCAAGAATCCCTATAGGCATATCCTTTTTAGGGTTTTTGGCCTCCTGTGCTGCTGTTGATACAGCATCAAAACCAATGAAGGCAAAGAATACCACACCGGCCGCACCTAATATGCCCCATATGCCCCCAAAATTGTGCCCTACGCCCTGGCTGTCTGTATAAGTAGTTGCAGGAGGTATAAAAGGAACATGATTGGCAGGATTCATATAACTCCATCCCAATACAATAAATATAATTACAATAGCAACCTTCGAAATAACGATGATACCATTTACAAAAGCAGATTCCTTTGTTCCTCTTATCAGTAATATGGTCAACATAAATATGATGAATAGCGCTGGGATATTCATCAGGCCATGCACACCAAACTCATCCGGGAAATTAGCCGTCTGACTATGCAACTGACAAACTTCAAACGGGGAATGGCACCATTTAAACGGTATCCGGACATCAAATATGGCCAGTAGTTTATTCAGGTATTCACTCCAGGCAATTCCGACTGTTGCTGCCCCTACAGCATATTCCAATACAAGGTCCCAGCCAATAATCCATGCTACCAGTTCTCCCATAGTGGCATAGGAATAAGTATACGCGCTGCCTGCTATAGGTATCATACTCGCAAATTCGGCATAACAAAGCCCTGCGAATGCACATCCAATGCCAGCGACTACAAACGCCAGCGCAACAGATGGTCCGGCATTGTTTGCTGCTGCTGCTGCTGTCCGCACGAAAAGTCCTGCACCAATAATAGCGCCTATGCCCAATGCAATAAGGTTACCAGCGCTAAGACTTCGTTTTAGTCCCTTCTCACCATCGTCTGCATCGAGTATCAGTTTGTCAATTGGTTTTTTTGTGAATAAACCCATGGAGTATCATTATCGCGTGAAAGGCTAAGATAGGTATTTAGTTGATAATTCTAAGCCACCAGGCCAGAACTCTTTTTCTGATATAGTTATTCGCCAGGATTACAAAATTTACATTAGGTTTGATTTATGGTTTTGAAGCTCCTGCTTTATGGCGTATTTTTAATTTCGGTTGCTTCCTGTCCGGCCCTGGCTCAGCCTGTGCTGCCCGATATTGCAGGAACTGCCGGCAGGGGTTCGGTAACACTTAACTGGCAATGCCAATATAGTACCGTTAAAGCAATTTCTGTACTTCGCGCCACCGACAGCAATGCCGTTTATTCATTAATTGGGTATGTTGAACAAACAGATAAAGGCATCCAGTCGTTTAAAGACATCCATCCACTTACAGGCCTCAACTGCTACAAACTGGCAATAGAATTCAAAACCGGTCTTATCTGGCGTAGCAACCATTATTGTCTCAGGGTGGAGAAATACACCATGGAGTCTGAAAAAAAATTATTGCCAGACAATAAGGCTGTGGAACAAAAACCGGACGATAGAAAAACTGAACCCTCGTCAAAACCAGCCGATGCCAGTTCTGCTCAAATAACCATTAAACTTAAAATGCCTCCTGTACCGGATGATACTATTGATAATACTTCAACTAATGTTTTTTCCCGCTATTGTAGTGCTGATACCCATACAGGCAATATCACCCTCAGGTTGCCTGCTGATATAGAGCGATACCTTTATTCCATAAAATTTTTCGATCTTCAAAATCACCTCATCACTGAAGTGCCACATATAGGGACAGCCAACCTGATTTTTGACAAAAGAAATTTTCAGCGCAAGAAAAACATCAGGTTTGTGCTGAGAAAAGACGGGGTGGAACTGGAGGAAGGCTGGTTGCTGATGCCATAATCCTCATTGTTTTTGTTACCTGTTCATTCTACAGCTTCCACCGGTTGATAAGAATTAGCCGCTGCTCTGACGGATATCAATCTCCCGCAAAAGCGCTGATTTTAACTTTGTGAAAAATAATTAAACATGAAAAAGACATTACTTACAGCAACAATGGCATTGCTGATGTATGGTGTTGCTAGTGCTCAAAGTTGCCCCAATCCGGATTTTGAAAGCTGGAATTCAATGAACAATTACGCCCCTGATTCAGGATGGTACAACTCAAATGTTCAATCGCTGACATGGCATGATTCCCTTACAGTATGGAGTGTCAGTGGTTTCAGCGGACATGCGGCACATATTCAGACAGCTATAATAGGTACTGATACCATGCAGGCATGGCTGATCAATTCTGTTGGCGATCCGCGTAAAGGAATAGGAGGTGTACCCTACTCTCAGCAACCAACCGCGCTAACAGGATACTATCGCTACAGCCTTCCCGGAAATGACAGCGCAGGAATAATGGTTGTTTTCAAAAAAAGCGGAGTAATCGTCAGCACAAATGGTATGATGATACGGAATGCTACGGGCAGCCTGCTCACTTATACTCCGTTCAGCATGCCCATTACCCTTGCTGTAGTCCCAGATACCGTAATTATAGCCATTGTAAGCAGCAATCTTTTTGGCACAGGCCTTCAATCAGGCAGCTGGCTTGAGGTCGATCAGCTGTCATTTACCGGTACGGGCATTACACAGATTATTCCTGATGGCAATTTCGATACATGGATCAATAACCCGGTAATAGTGCCTGAGGGCTGGCTCTCAGGTGCCAACTTTAATACTACAGGCGTCAGTCAGTCAACAGATGCCTATTCTGGCTCCTATTCAGTACAACTCGTCAGCACTCTGGGCGATAATGGATCAGGTGCCACCAGGGTAATTGGCGCTGAAATAACAAATGGCAGAATGGTATCAAACCATGGACCTGAAGGAGGCCTGCCTTACACACATGCTGGTGCAGACACTTTGTTCGGATATTATAAATATACCCCGGGAGGCACCGACAGTGGTGCCATATCAGTTAACCTCACCCATCTGGGAACTATGGTTGGCGGCAACGGTATTACCCTACCTGCTGCCTCTGCCTGGACACTATTCTCATTGCCCCTCAATTCAATGAGCACACCGGATTCTATACTTATAACCATTCAGAGTTCTTCCTGGAATTCAACCACTACTATTCCCGGCAGTACACTCAAAGTAGATCACATGTGGCTAAAATCACAGCCATTATACCTTAATGAATTATCCAATTCAGCGGGTCTGGTTGTTTACCCCAATCCGGCAAACGATGTGCTCAATTTCGGTTTTGATGAAAAGGAAACCGGCCCGGTATCCATTAAAATATACGATCTGATGGGAAGGGTAATTGATAATTATGATTATGTCAGAGTACCCTCTATAATAACTTTACCAGTAGAACCATTACCAAATGGCATGTATTTATATGAAATCAGGAAAAATGGTATTATAATAAGAGATAAGTTTATAAAAAACTAATAAAATTGCATCAGTTCCTAAACAATTAGTCCCCGGAATAACCGGGGACTAATTGTTTAGGAATTGAAAAGTTTCTTTACTTAAAACATCATTCAGGTTGAAAGTAATTCCCCATCGAAACAAAACAGCTATTGGATGAATTTTACTGCAATACATCAAATTACACTCAAATAATTAAACGTTTCTGTAACAATAGCTGATGCATTTACGACATAATAGCAACTACATAATAAAATTATATTCCCGTACCTTTACATCCTTTATACGTTTACAATAATGAAACAGATAATCCTTACTTTTTCTGCACTTTTGTTTGCCTTTTGGGCTTATGCCATCAGCCCGGTATCCGGCCCATCAGTAGTATGTGTTTCCTCCACCGAAACCTATACTGATTCAAGCATTGGTGGCAACTGGAGCAGCAGTAATATTTCTGTAGCCACTATTGGCTCTGCAAGCGGTCTGCTTACCGCCATTTCATCAGGCACAGTTACTGTTACCTACACCGTTGGCGTCAATTCAGCCACCGAAACCATTACTGTAAACCCTTATCCCACTTCATTTACACTAAATGCCAGCGCCACAATTTGTGCAGGCGATTCAGGTACTCATCTTATTTTATCAGGTTCTTCATCCGGGGTCAGCTATCAGTTATATCAGGGAATGGGCTCTACAGGCCCGGTCATCTACGGAACCGGGACAACCCTGGACATGGGGTTGCAGACCATACCCGGCACATATACCGTAAGAGCAACTGATACTACCACAGGATGCAGCCAAACTATGGCAGGGCACCCGGTTATAACAGTTAATTCTGCTATTACAGCGATTTATGGCCCTTCAGAATTGTGCCAGGGTACTACACTAACATTAAGCAACATCACGGCTGGAGGAACTTGGGCCAGTGGCTCACCAGCTGTAGCGTCGGTCGATCCTGCCACAGGGGTTGTTAGCGGCGTTTCTGCCGGTTCTTCGGTTATATATTACTCCTTTACCTCAACAGGTTGTTATGCCGCTGCGTTGGTATCAGTTGATGCTTTGCCCTGTAGTAATGTGAGCGTCAAAGAAACCAGCTTACCCGACAATTCATTAGTTAAAATTTACCCGGTACCTGCATCAGGTAGCTTTACCATTACATCTGCACCAGGCGCCTATAACCACTATACTATTACTGGTATGGAAGGGAAAATAATTAAAGAAGAAAAGATAATTACTTCTCCGCTCCAGGCAGACATAAGCAGCCTGCCCGATGGGCTATATTTACTTACCTTTTATGGTTCTGACGGAACAAAAGTCCTGAAGCTGCAGAAAAGACAATAATATTTTACCAGATTGTTACTTGCTCTGTACAACTCCATTCTTTGGCCTGAGTTGTTACGTTATAGCAACCAGGAGGAACAACGCCTGCATTAATAATCTTTACCGTATTGGTAACACCAGTAATTTTCATTACTTCCTGCCCTTTAATGCCAGTCAGTATTATTTCAACTGGTTCATTTAACAAGGAAGATACAGACATGTTAAATACTCCTGTTGAAGGCTGAGGCCATATTTTTATTAAATGGCTATACATTTTACTAAATGAAGCAGTTTGATTATTGAACGCAGATATTTCCCTGACAACATCAGCGAGAATATCTGCTATGTAAATATTGTCGGCATTATCAGCCAGAACTGCTATCGGGGAGTTAAGTTTAGCTGCTGTTGCAGGGCCGCCATTGCCCGAATTGCCAACTGTTCCGTTTCCTGCAATAGTAGAAATGATGCCTTCATTATTTATTGATCTTACACAGTTCTCTCCCAAATCAGCAATAAATACATTACCATACTTGTCAACAGCTACTCCTGTAGGATAATAAAGTTCTGCCGCTGTCGCCTGACCGCCATCACCGGTATAGCCCAATGAGCCATTTCCTGCTATTGTATGAATGATTCCATCAGTATTTATTTTCCTTATTCTTGCACTGTTATAGTCAGCAATGTAAATGTTTCCCTCATTATCTGTTGTCACACCACGCGCATCCAGTTCGGCACTGACAGCAGGTCCTCCGTCTCCGCTGAAAGAAGTCAAACCGTTGCCGGCAATGGTGGTGATAATACCGGACGTATCTACCTTTCTTACCCTGCTGTTCAGATTATCAGCTATATAAACATTACCGGACTTATCTACAGCTACACTGGTTGGCCCGAATATCCATGCTGCAGTAGCAGGCCCGCCATCTCCTCTGTATCCCGCCGAATCATTGCCTGCAAATGTAGAAATTATACCCCCAGAAGTTATTTTCCGGATGCAATTATTATTATAATCAGCTACATACAAATCCCCGTTTGCATCTGAAGCAATTCCGGATGGGTTATTTAAAGTGGCTGCAGTAGCTGCGCCCCCATCGCCGGAGTAACTTCCATATCCTGTTCCTGCAACTGTTGTTATTATACCTGCTGTGTTAACACAACGTATCCTGTTATTATGGCTGTCAGAAATAAATAAATTTCCGCTTCCGTCTAAAGCCACCCCACCCGGACCAAATAATCGGGCTGCAATAGCAGGCCCGCTATCTCCATTGTAACCCGCCGTATCATTGCCTGCAACTGCAATAATAATTTGAGCATATGCCAAAGAAGTCCAGAATACCAGAAAAACAAGAACAGAATATCTGAAGTAACTCATAATAACTATGCTGAATAAATTAAACTAATAGTGTTAAACGGGCTAAAATCTTGGGTTCACAAGAAAATAATAATCCGCTTATCTAATAATGAACGTTCGATTATACACCAGCCGCGCTTATTTCTTTAACCTGTCCCTGTTCTATTCGCACCACCCTTGCAGGGTACTTCTGTATAATGCTGTAGTCGTGGGTTGCCATTATAAATGCGGTCTGATCATCCCGGCAGATATTAAACAGCAACTGCATAATTTCATCAGTGGTGTCCGGATCAAGATTACCGGTTGGTTCATCTGCAAGGATCAATTTAGGCTTATTCAAAAGCGCCCTGGCAATATCCACACGCTGTTGCTCCCCACCCGACATTTCGTAGGTCATTTTATTACCCCTGTTCTTCAATCCTACTTTAGCCAGCACATTCTCAATCGTTTCTCTTATTTCATCCTTATTTTTCCAACCTGTTGCCTTAAGCACAAATTCCAGGTTCTGGTATACATCTCTGTCTGTAAGCAACCTGAAATCCTGAAATACAATACCCAGATTGCGTCTCAGTAAGGGTATTTTTTGCCAGGTCAGGTCTTTCAGATCAAACCCGGCTACATTCCCCGCCCCCTCCTTCAGATACAATTCACCATAAAGGGTTTTCAACAGACTAGACTTACCAGTACCTGTTTTACCAATCATATAGATAAACTCCCCTTTATCTACTTCCAGATTAACATTATTCAGTACCAGGCTATTGCCCTGATATATATTGGCCTCCCTCAGAGATACTATATTGTTTATCTGGTCTGTCATTTCATCTGTTATTTAATACAAAGGTAACTGCATTTGGATTCAAAAATAAACCGGAAAGATAAACAATCTCTGGTCATTTTATAAATAACAAACCAGCTTCTACGCCCTTTATCTGAGGTCAAAAAAAATGGCTGCCCTGACAAGGTACAGCCACTTTAAAATACTTTTATCAATCAATTATTGAACCATCAGTTTCTGAGTATGAACCTGGCTTCCTGTTGCAGTTTGAACCACATACATGCCTGGAACAGAAATTACATCATGAGGAATCAGGATCCTCGCTTCATTTGATGTCAATTGCTCGCTGGTACGGAACACTTCCTTGCCTGTGATATCACAAACCACAATATTGGCAACAGCATACTCGGCATCTTTAATAATTACGTAAGCATCACCATTGGTTGGATTCGGAGCTATTGCAACATCCATATTATCCAGTTTTACATTGGCAACACCTGCTGGGAACGGACTGAAAAATACCCTGTCCATAAAGAAGTTGTTACCACTGCTGTAAATACCGGTTCCTACAGTGCCATCATACCCGGCAGCAACGCCTGGTTTGTAGCGCCAGCGGAATACAGTGTAAGATGTCTTGGCAGCAGCAGGCAGGTTAATACTCATTTGTGCCCAGTCGCTGGCAGAAGTTGGGTAAAAAGCAGTACCAAGTGGGCCCACATTATCAACTCCTCTTTTGGTAAGCACAGCCAATGTATTCCATCCTTGAGACTCCTTTACCGAATAATCAATTTCCAGAGTATCATTCAGATCGAATGCGTTACTGGAACGTGACGCTCCTGAATAAAAATAATTAAGACTGCAATATCCGGTATAAGAGGAAAGATCAAATGGGATACTGAAAAAATCATCAAAATCACCATAAGGGCTTCCTGTATTTGGATAGCTACCGGTCAATGGATTATATCTGTTATCATAACCTGCATACATAATACAGCTGTTATCTAAATAACCCACATTGGCCCATTGCCATTTGAATTCATTGTTATAATAGTTGAATGAAGGCCATTTAGCCGTATCAGCACCATTAAAATCCTGAAAATAAGAATTTGCATTGAGACCTGTTGCATCCGCTACGAAAACCGCACGTGGCCACTCAACTGTGGTATCTCCGCTGGTCCCGTTACCAGTAGCATGCATTTTTACATCAACCCAGCCCGGCGTAGAAAAATTATTATTGAAGTAGGTAAGTGCGCTATCATTGGTTGATGAATTAAAATCTGAATGTAAGGCACCATTTGAGAATGTCCAGTCCAGATTGCTCAAAGTATCATTCCATGTTTCGTTACGGAAAGTTACTGAAGTACCTGGGAAAGTAAAATACTCAGGATCATTATGATATTGCAGGCTTAATGAATAGGGAGTTACTTCAAACTCAGGGATTGGTTTCAGGTCCAGCCGTGGCGTAAATGTCTTTGCAACTGTATCATTCATTACACCGGTAATATAAAGGTTGCTAACGCTCCACAGATTGTTACGGCCTGCCACATCGCTGTTCAGCGCCTGGTGCATACGGTAAACCTGTCCCTTTGTAAACATCCTTGAACAATATGTGTAATCCATTATATTCTGGGTATTCGTAGTATCTGGATAATTAACAAGTGAATCCAAACCTGCATCATTTGTATACAGTTTAAAATAATTTGTTGCACATGCAGAATCATAAAGACTGTTAGGGTTACTGCTTGGAAGATCAGGACGGCAACCAGGCTCGACATGACCCATAGTTGGAGGTGTATCATCTACATCGTCATCGCCGCAGGCTACACCTGGATTATTTGTTCCTCCCCAGGGATGGTACAGGCTGAATACATGGCCCATTTCATGGTTAATGGTTTTACTTACCGATAATGCACCGGTATATTCATTGGCCAGGTATGACGCATCCGAAATTACACCATCATAAAAAGGAACATATGTTACTGAGGATGGAAAATAGGCATAAGCTGCTGCTTCACCGTTTCCGGTAGTAATTACTTCTACTGTCCAGATATTTACATATGAAGTTGGAGGCCATCCATCAAATTTCGACTGATCTCCACCGTAGTAGTTCAGATAGCTTCTATGCCGGGTAATACCCTTGCTAGGTTTACCATTGGGATCTCTTGAAGCAAGGTGCAAACGGATGTGAGGATTACCAATATAAGGTACAAATGGTGTTACTACACTGTTTGTATCATAGTTTTGCTTGGCATATACAATATTCCAGTTCAGCAGGTCATTGAAAATATCATCATCTGTAAGGTATAAGCTTTTGTCATTACCATAATCATGTATAACATGCACTACAATTGGAATATCATACCAGAAATTGGTACTGTCAGTTTCATCAGTAAATGTTGTCTTTTTTGCGGTTTTGAAGTCAATTTTTTTCAGACCTTCATTAATCTGTTTTTCATATTCAGCTTCAAGCTGAGCCAGTTCCGGATGGGCGAACAATAAACGCTTATGCATTTCATCAGTAGCACAGGGGCGATTTTGAGCATAAGTGCTGCCTGCAAAACATACAAGTGCAAGCGCTAATAGAAAATAGTTCTTTGTCATTATTAAATAATTAAGAAGTTCCAAAGATAAAAAAATAAACAAACTTTCACAATAATTTCAGAGTTTAATGACCACTAAAAAGTAAATTTCTGATTATTAATAAGGTCATCTTCATACATAGACGAGTATTACTGCAAAAATCTTGGGTATCTTTAAAAATATTTTTTTTGTGGATAAAAAAGAGTGGGTTCAATTGCATATACAAAAAAAACCTCAATATTATAGTTTTAAATATTGAGGCTTTGAGCGGAAAACGAGACTCGAACCCGCGACCCTCAGCTTGGGAAGCTGATGCTCTACCAACTGAGCTACTTCCGCTTATATTGTAAACACTGGTTTTACAGGTGTAAAAGTAATAGGTTTTCTTCAATTTCCAAGTAATGAGGGCGGGTATGGTATTAACTGTTGCTTACTAACATAAATTGAATAGTTTATATTGGATAGTTTATTATCTTTGCTATATTAAGATGCAAATTATGAAACGGGTTTTGTTTATACTCCATTTTTTAGCGACTGTAGTATGTTATGGACAAACCACTATTACTTTGCCAGCATTTCCATTATACACTACAAATTGGGTTTGGCCTATTGGAACCAGTTACAAGGATGCTGATACGTTTGTGCTTACTAAAGCGGTTGGAGGACAATCTGGTTACGCCTATTATTATTACTTAGCTGATTTAACTGGGCCAACCGCAAGTTTTTCTATTGATTTTGATTTCAGAATTGATAGCGGTGCTGATCCAACTGATACGTCCGACGGAATCTCATTTTTCTTCCTTAAACCTGGCTATAACTATTCAGGGTCCACTGGTGAAGCTATTGGCATACCAAATAACGACACAGGATTGGTGATAATTTTTGATACCCATGATAATGACGGCAACAATAATAATCCTTTGATTACAATGAGATATTTATCTGGCGTACCTTATATAGAGGGAAGTACTACTGGTTTGCTGGCACCAGATATAGGGAATAAGTATTTCATTTGCGATATGAGTTGGCATCATTGTGCCATTAATTATTCATCAGGAAATATCACAATTTCGTTTGACGGTTCTCCTCCGCTCATGTCAGGGTATTATCTAATAAATTCGTACGGTAACTTTGGATTCACAGGGAGCACAGGTGGCGGGTACAGTAATCAGGCAATACGTAATGTTTCCATTAAAGCTCCAATAAAACTCCCTTGTGCGGTAGCATTAGGGAACGATACTGTAATTTGCGCTGGCGATTCGGTAGTACTTTCATCACCGATATCGTCTGGCTCAACTTATCGGTGGAGTACAGGTAGCACAGACTCATTTATTACTGTATTTAATGGAGGTACATATGTGCTTAGTGTTACTAAAGACAGTACCAGTTGTTCTGACTCAGTCGTTGTGACTCAGGAATTGCCCCCGACCCTAAAATTAGGGTCGGATACGGTTCTGTGCAAAGGTGATATATGCGTACTAAGCTATTCTGGCGCGACTCCCTTAGTTTGGAGTAATGGGCAAAGGTCAACTAGTATAAGGGTAACAAGTTCAGACACTTACTGGGCATCTTTAACTAATGAATGTGGTACCGCAAGAGATTCGGTTAATGTAAATTTCGTTCAATGTGATTTGTTTTTCCCTTCCGCCTTTACTCCAAATAATGATAACAAAAATGATATTGCGAGAGTCGTTGGTAACTTCAGTTTGTATAGAGATTTCGCGCTTAGTATTTACAATCGCTTTGGACAGCGCGTATTTTATACCGAAGATATTAACGCTGGTTGGGATGGTAAATTTCACGGTGTGAACGCAGACCTTGGCACTTATTTCTATTTAATCTCTTATAACTTAGAAGGTAAGAACCACATAATGAAAGGCGATTTGACGCTAATTCGTTAAACCTTTGCTACTAGCAAAAATAAATATCGTTTCCACCATAATCACCCATCAGGTGAGTTGATACCTTCTGATGCTGATAAGTAAATTACAATGCAGGTAAAGGAAGCCTGTGGCTACATGACTATAAAGCTGCTGGATCATCTAATATTGGGAGGTCTTGATACGTTCATGAGCTTCAGCGATGATGGGATAATAATCTTGTAAGTAATCAATATTCAATACCATTCGATGCCACCACCCCAGGTGGCGTTTCTGTTTTTATTCAGTTCACATAAATATCAAATCATGTTTCAAGAAATCAAAAACATGCTGGACGTTATAGCGTTTCTGCATCACTTAACATCCGAGTTGGGCGACCGGAATCCGTTCGAAGAATTTGGTAATCCAACAATATACACTCCAGAGAAAAACGAGAGGCGAAGGAAACAGATGGAGCAATGCTTCGAGGTAGTAAAAATGCAGAGCAGCAATTTCATCTGGCTAACAATAGTACTCCTTGAAGAAGCCCAGGACAATCCCACACACAATCAGTTCACACTAAAAATCTACAACAATGATTAAACAAATCACAAACATGGAGGACGTAGAAACGTTCAGTACACAAATTGCCGGTGAGATAAAAGACTTTCACCCACAGTACGATTTCAGGTTGTACATTAATCCTGAAACAAACCAGCCACGTTATACGGAAGAAGAATCAGTAGTAAGGGAAACCCTGATGGATAAATGTCTTGATGAAGTTGCGAAACATAACCCTGATTTGTACACTTACTTGCTGGAGGTGTTTAATCTGGCTTTGGATAAGCTGGCGCCAACGAGTGCATTATAACTCATCAGCCAGGAATAATCTTACCGCATCCATCTTGAAAAAGCACACATGCAGAGGCAGCACATGGCTAAACCACATTGTATACTTTATCACTATGGATGTAAGATTTTGATTAACTTTAAAACAGATTGGAGATATTGCCTTGTAAAAAGCTTGGAACTACGGAAATTGTTCGAAGATAAAACTACTTGAAACCTTGTACCAGTAAGCGATACAGCCTACAAGCCGTTACAGCTTGGGAAGCTGATGCTCTACCAACTGAGCTACTTCCGCTGGTTACTTTACCAAGGGTTAAAGTTAGGAGATTCTCCGTAATTATCAAATATCGGTTACCTTACAATGACATTTAGAATTGCGGATATTTGCACTAATGAAAAAGAAATGGTTTACAGACATGATGGGTAATCACGTAAGTATAAATTACCCGCCTATCCGAATAATTTCGCTTGTACCCTCACAAACCGAACTGCTCTTTGACCTGGGATTGAGTGAGGAGGTGGTCGGCATAACTAAATTCTGTATCCACCCCGAAGAGTGGTTCCATGCCAAAAAAAGGGTTGGTGGCACCAAAACATTGCATTCTAACATTATAAGAGACTTAAATCCCGACCTGATTATTGCCAATAAAGAAGAGAATACCAGAGAACAGATTGAAGAACTTGCCGCCATTTTCCCGGTTTGGACTAGTGATATAAAGACTATTGATGATGCCCTGAGCATGATAACTAAAGTGGGTGATTTGACAGGGAGAAAGGAACAGGCAGGCAAATTGGTTTCGGAGATCAGAACTGGGTTTCAAGGCTTGCATCAGGTTGAAAGTGGAAATAAAAAAGTGGCCTATTTTATCTGGCGCAATCCCTGGATGATAGCCGGGGGTGATACCTTTATAAGTGATATGCTAAAGGCTTGTGGCTGGGAAAATGTATTTTCAGGCATTGATCGTTACCCGGAAATAACACTGGACCTCCTGAAAGAAATGCAACCGGAACTGGTATTGCTCTCTTCAGAGCCCTACCCTTTTAAGGAAGCTCATATCGAGGAGATAAAAATAGCTTTGCCCGCAACAAAAGTGCTGCTGGCAGACGGAGAAATGTTCAGCTGGTATGGAAGCCGTATGAAGCTGGCTCCTGAGTATATGAAAGGGTTGTTATAACCCCTTTATCATCCTTCCGAACCTTTTATGGTAGGCCTGCTCCAGGCTCTCGCGGTGATCGGGATGGGCAATGCCAGCAAGCAATATGGCCCTTTGCTCCAGGTTTTTGGCATAAAGGTTCACTATGCCATATTCGGTAGCCACATAATGAATATGCCCCCTTGTCGTAACAACTCCGGCGCCCTCATTAAGGTGCGGCACTATTCGCGATATCCCTTTATTGGTAACCGATGGAATAGCTATTATAGGTTTACCACCTTCCGATAAAGCTGCACCGCGCATGAAATCCATCTGGCCGCCAATACCTGAATACTGATAGGTGCCTAAAGAGTCGGCACAGACCTGGCCGGTTATATCTATTTCTATGGCACTGTTTATAGCAACTACTTTAGGGTTCCTGCGGATAACACTTACATCATTAACATACGATACATCCATGGCATGTATATAAGGATTATTGTCAACAAAATCATACACCTTGCGGGTACCCAGGATAAAAGAAGTGACCACTTCACCGCAGGATATCTTTTTCTTTGAATTGTTGACAACACCACTTACTACCAGTGGAATGAGCCCGTCTGAAAACATTTCGGTATGCACGCCAAGGTCTTTGTGGCTGCCCAGTTTGCCGAGGATGGCATTGGGAATAGCGCCTATACCCATCTGCAATGTCGAACCATCTTCAATAAGATTTGCTACCCGCTGGCCTATTTTGTCGGCCACCAGGTCCACTTTACCAGCATAGTCCACCTCCGGAAGCTCGGCTTCCTCCCATACCATAGAATTAAATTTCGATATATGAATAATGCCTTCTCCCAGCACCCTGGGCATCCGGGGGTTGATCTGAGCGATTATTATTTTAGCATTCCTGGTTGCACTGATAGCAATATCCGTTGAAGTACCCAAAGTGCAATAACCATGCTCATCGGGTGGAGAAACATGAACCAGCGCCACATCAAGAGGCAGATAACCTTCACGGAACAGCTTTGGGATTTCACTCAGAAAAACCGGCACAAAACCACCATATTCAGAGTTGGCCCACCCTCTTATGTTTTCAGAAACGAATAGCGAATTCATAAAAAAGGATTGCATTACCTCAGGGTGATTCCAGTCTATTTCCCCATAGGTGCTTATGGAAACCAGCTCCACATCCTTAACCTGCCCTGCACGTTTCAGCAATGCATCTACCAGTTTAAGGGGGGTTGCTGCACTGCCATGTATAAAAACCCTGTTGCCACTCTTAACCAACTTTACTGCTTCTTCTGCCGTTGTATATCCTGGTTTCATAAACTCTGTATTTCTGTTTTCAATGCTTTGTTCTGCGCCATTAACTTCAGACTAAATACTAAAGACTTAGGACTTATCAATCCCCCAAACCTATTACCTCATGCAGCGATGGTATCTGCACATCCAGAAAGCCTTTCTTTATCAGCCTTTCCTTAAAATTCATCTGCACATCATAATCGCCATGCACTAGGAACAATGTTTTTACATCTTTCGGGTTCTGACAGGCCAGCCACTGGCACAAGTCCTCATAATCACCATGTGCGCTAAGTGTGGCAATCTCATCCACATGGGCTTTTACCGGAAATTCTTTACTGAATATTTTCACATACTCAGGTTGCTTCTTAAGCCGGCCACCCAATGAATTAGGTTCACAATAACCCGTAAACAATATAGTATTCCTGCTATCAGAAACATTATTGGCTATATGGTGCTTTACCCTTCCCGCTTCAGCCATACCCGATGCCGATATGATTACACAGGGCTCCTCAATACCATTCAGTTTAATAGAATCTTCAACTTTGTCGATATACTTAAGACCTGCAAACGAAAAAACATCTTCATCTTTATGCAGCAACTGCTTTACATCATCATTATAATAATCGGGATACTTTTTGATGGTATCAGTTATTTTGATAGATAACGGGCTATCTACATAATAATTAAGTGGTGGCAGGCGGTGTTCCAGTTCCAGCCGGTTGAGTATAAATAATACATCTTGTGTCCGCCCCAGGCTGAAGGCAGGGATAATCAGTTTTCCTCTTTTCTTCAGGCAGGTATCCACTATAAATTTCAGAAGCTTATCGGCAGTAGCTGTAGATACTTCATGAAGCCTGTCACCATAAGTCGACTCCATTATAACATAGTCAGCCTGCGGGAACGGCTGCGGATTGCGCAGTATCATATCGTGGTAGGAGCCCACGTCGCCACTGAAGGTGATCCGCACATCTTTACCATTTTCCTTTATTTTCAGGTTCACTGCTGCGCTGCCCAGTATATGGCCGCAATCCGTAAACATCAGGTCTATGCCGCTTTCAATTTTGTAATGCTCATTGTAAGGAATGGTTTCAAACAAAGGAAACACCTTTATAGCATCATCTTCGTCATATAGCGGTTCAAAAAGTGGCTGCCCTGCTTTCTCCCGTTTTGCATTCACATAGCGCAGATCATCTTCCTGAATTCTGGCAGAGTCTATCAATAATAATTTAGCGAGGCTGGCAGTTGCAGGCGTACAGAATATCTTGCCCTTATAGCCGTCCTTTACCAGTTTGGGCAGTAGCCCTATATGGTCTATATGAGCATGGCTGATGACAACATAATCAATATCGGCAGGTACAAAACCCCAATCACTGTTCAGCTCCGTTGTCTCCTTACCCATGCCCTGGTAAAGGCCGCAGTCCAGCAGTATCTGCCTGCCTGTATTAACATGTATTATGTGCTTCGAGCCGGTAACTGTCCGGGCAGCGCCATGAAATGCTATTTTCATATTTGTTCAGATTGAAAATTAATTGACTGATTGCTGCTACTGCAGGTATAAAGCAAGGTAACTATAAAAATTGCTCCCTTGCACCATAACTGGTAAATTGCTGGTAATTTAGTATTACATTTAAATTCAGGTACAAAATTAGCGGCAGAAAAAAAGACAGTTTATGACAGGAAATAGTTGCCAGTATGACCTGCATCAGATAATAACGGGGGTATAAATAATATTTTTGCTTTAAATATAATCAGAATGAAAAAGATATTACTGGCTTTCGATGGCCTGCATTTTTCAGAAGGGGTATTTGAATTTGTAAAAAAAATGAACGAACAGCAAAAAGTACTTGCAACAGGTATTTTTCTGCCTTCTATTGATTATATAGAGTTGCTGTACTCCTACGGCGGCGTGCCGGCCGGACCGTTGTTTGTATCAGAAACTGTTGAAAGTGATGAACAGAGACTCAATCAAAACATTGCCCGTTTCGAGCAACTTTGCAATGACAGTGGCATTGCCTGCAAGGTTCATAAAGATTTCGAGAAGCATGTAGTAACACACCTTAAAGAAGAATCCAGGTTTGCCGATCTGCTGGCGCTGAGCAGTAGTTCGTTTTATGAAAATCTGGGCCAGGAAACCCAGGAAGATTATATCTCCAATGTACTGCACAAGGCCGAATGCCCGGTTATGTTGGTGCCCGATAATTATTCGGTACCCAAAAGCATAATACTGGCTTACGACGGCAGCGAGCAGTCAGTTTATGCCATCAAGCAGTTTGTTTACCTGTTTCCTGAATACCATAATATACAGGTATTGCTGGTTTATTTTGATTCAGGAAAAGCAGGTGTACCTGAGCGCGAATCCATAGATGAATTACTGGGTCTTTATTTCGAAAACCTTACCGTATTCAAGTTGAAAATTAACCCCCGCAAAGAACTCGAACAATGGCTGCATGACCATGGTGACTCAATGCTGGTGGCAGGCGCTTTTGGCAGGTCGCTGTTCTCCGAAATGATCAGGAAGAGCTTCATTACCGATGTCATCCACGATCACAAAGTACCCATTTTTGTAGCTCATAAATAAGTTTGCTGCGCCAAATAACCCCGTTAATAGTAATGGCTCTAAACGTAGCAAGTAACATATTTAAGAATGGCAACATTTTCAGCACATCAATATTGGAAAATAATTGGACGCTATTAGCATCTAATTGCCAGTTGTGTTTACATCCTGCCTCAGATTTCTCAGGCTCTTCCGTTTTTGATTCTATTAATAAAAAAAAGAACAGCAAAACAACTTTGAATTGGAAGTTTACAAGACAAGATGCAGATAAAAAGCTATCCACGCATTATGTTTCATAATAAATTTGTCAGAACACTAGTCTATTATCAGACTCATCCAGACCATGTATAATAAATCACATAAGTCATCATCCACGTACCAGCTGCTCATTATTCTCCATAATGGTTTTTTCCACATAGTCCATCACAAGGGTATTTAATTCAATGCCTCTATTGAAGAGCACTGATACTGTTATAGGCAATATAGCCACAGGTATACCCCATTCCCTTATTTTATCAAAGTGCAGTTGAAGGCGGGCTGCATCTTTTTCGGTAGTAACAATAAGTTTATTTGTTTCTTTCCAGTTGTCGTAAGTTTCCTTTATTTCCTCCAGGTCGGCAGTTACAAAATAGTGATGGTCTTTGTAGGTGAGCGTATGCACCTCACCGGCCATAGTTTTAAGATAAGCTACCAACGGCTCAGGTCGGGCAATGGCACATACCAATACTATGTTTTTGCTTGAGAGGTTTACAGGTTCTTCTGTAATAAAATCAACCGGGGTATCGTAACGTATGCCTGTAAAAAATACTTTTTGATCAGGCAAAGGGTTGATCTTGGATTCTATTTCTTTGGCCTGCTGCTGGGTCAGATCGGCAGGGCATTTGGATACTATGATCACATTGGCCCTTTTATAGGCGTTCCTGCTCTCACGCAGGCTCCCGAATGGCAGAATGTGGTCTTTATAAAAAGGACGCGAATAATCAGTTATCAGTACAGATAATCCAGCTCTTACGGTACGGTGCTGGTAGGCATCGTCGAGGATAATAACATCTATATCTGGTCGGCGCTGCAACAATGCCGGAATACCGGTAATGCGCTCTTCGGCCACACTTACTACCAGCTCAGGAAACTTGAGGTGGTATTGCATCGGTTCATCGCCAATACGAAGGGCATTTGAATCTTCACCGGCAATAATGAATCCCTGGGAGTGACGCTTATACCCCCGGCTCATGGTAGCTGCCTGGTATCTGTATTCCATCAACCGAACGAGGTACTCAACATGGGGTGTTTTACCTGTGCCACCTGTAGAGAGATTGCCAACTGTAATAACCGGCACGCTGAACTCGATAGAGCTGAAAATTTTAGCGTCATACATGCGGTTGCGCAACCATACCAGCGCGCCATAGATGAGTGCAAAAGGATAAAGCAGCAATCGCACTAACGAAAAGGCGTAGTAAAGTAAATTTTTGGAGTCCATTTGAGATGCAAAGAACGGCATTAAATTCCAATGTTAAAATTAGTGGCAACTATAGGGTTATTGATTAAATTGCGGTCTATGAACTGGATACAACACCCAGTAATACTGGAAAGTGATAAAGTAAAGTTGTTGCCACTGGATCATGCTCATTTCAATGATTTGCTGGCAATAGCCCGGCAGGAAAAGATCTGGGAGTTTTTTTCGGTAAAAGGATACGATGAAGTGGTAATGCTCAACCATCTAAGGAGTTCTATATTGAGACGGCAGAACGGTGAAGTTTATCCTTTTACTGTAACTGATAAAGTAACGGGTAAAATAATCGGGAGCACCTTGCTGTACAATTTTTTCCCTGAGTTCAGGAAACTGGAGATTGGCTGGACCTGGTACGATCCTGCTTACTGGCGCACCGGGCACAACAGGCAGTGCAAAATACTGCTGCTTACCTACTGCTTTGAGGTTCTGAACACCATCAGGGTACAACTTATAACCGACGAAAATAACAAAAGAAGTGCTGCTGCAATTCTGGGTATAGGGGCAACTTATGAAGGCACTCTGCGCAATGAAAGAATCAGGTATAATGGGGCTTACCGCAACAGCATGATGTTCAGCATTATTGATTCGGAATGGCCTGAAGTAAAAGAAAAACTGATTAACCCTAAAAAATAACCCCTGTGCTTATAGCAAAGGGGTATATGACTTAAATGAAATTGCAGCTGATATTATCAATAATCAACATCGCAATTCATTATCCGGTAATCAAATGTTGCTGTATCATTCTGTAAGTACACAGTATCTTTATATGTATTCACCAACTCATAAAATTGAGCCTGTGCTTTAGTAAGCTGGCACGTAACTCCGCTATTATAATGAACTTTATTAAGATTAGGTATGTTAGACGTAACCGAATCAGTTTGGGTACATGCATAACAATTAACGTTTGCTGATTTTTTCACACAGCCTAACCCACATAAAATAATTAAGGACAACAATATAAAAGTGTATCTCATAGCTATATTAAAATTAGCGAAATAGTTTTCAGGTATTAATTTAATATCAAACTGATCAGGATAACAGGATACAATAATAATTATTGCAGGAAACTGCAATGAAAATCGGTATATCCGTAAGCCTGAGAATCAGTATGCACAAAAAAGGAATCATACGGAATATGAGTTGCCATATAAAAATTTATCAGTCCCTGATTTTTTTCACACTGGGTATCTGAAATACCATTAGGAAATACACGCCAGCCACCATTGTCTTCAAGTGAATCGTATTGGTTGCATACATAGCAACTGGTAGGTACTGAATGTTTCTTACAAGCTGTGAACATAACAGCGAGTGATGCGATAAGAATTAATGCGTACTTCATAATTGTGGCTTTGACTTAATAATGAGCTATTCCGTAAAAGAATGAAACTTTGTAAAGTTAATAAATAATTGTTTTGAACCGTAATTTTGAATCAGAAAACTATAAAATATTACCCTTAAAAAATTCAGTAATGCAAATATAGCGTTATTTTCTTTCACCGGAATTTTCAAACTAACTACCAGAAAAAAATAACAAAAAAATTACAGGTTTATAGTTTTGGAGCAGGGAAAATTTAGGTTCCCTGCTCCAACTAAAGATATTTCAAACTTATTGTTCTACTACCATGTGGTATACCCTGTTATCATTTCCAGAACGCAGGTTCAGCAGGTACATACCATTAGCCACCGAATTGTCAAGTATTACTCTTTCATTCAGTTCGCCATTGTGAGCAGTAACAGCTGTTTTATAAATTACCTGGCCCAGCAGATCAGTAATTTCAAGCGTGTATTCCGATTCTCCTGCAATACCCACATTACCTGAAATGGTAAACTGACCTTTGTTCGGGTTTGGAGACAACCTGATGTCGCCGCTACCGTTTACAACAGGCTGCACACCTACATTAGCTGATATCACAGTAGCGCTTCCCTCAACTGATTGGGTTCCGCATGTGGAATTGACAATAACATAGCAGGAAACCACATCACCACTGGTGAGTGAAGGTGCAGTATAGCTTGCATTGGTAGCCCCAGCAATAACAGCACCATTAATGAGCCACTGATATGATGGTGAGAACCCGCCATTGGTAACACTTGCAGTGAAACCTGTATTATAAACTACCGGCCCTGCACTGGTACCATAACTTACAGCTACAGTAACTACTGCTGTGCCACCCGGCTGAACAACCATGGTTTCATAATTACTTACCGCAGTTGCAGACAATACGCACTGGTAATTGCTGGTCAGCTTACAGAAAAGTATATCACCATTTGATGGCGTAAAGCTGTATGTAGTTCCTGTAGCAACAGGATTACTGTTCAGTATCCAGGAGTAGGCCGGAGCGCTGCCACCATAAACCGATGAAGCTGAAAAAGCTGCTATGCTTCCGGAACATATGGTATCTCCAGTTAGTGCCGTTACAGAAACCATTGGCATTACGTTGGCATTAACCATCATCTCAAGCATATCCGTTGCTGTAGCAGGCGCCGGACATGCGGCACTGCTGGTGAGTGTTACACTTACTGTATCTCCGTTTACCGGCAGGTAAGTATAACTGCTGCCCGAACCAACCGTTACACCATTAATACTCCACTGGTAGCCAGGGGCTGTACCGCCATTTACAGGAGCAGCTGAATAAGTAACCGAAATACCAGAACATACCGTATCACCAAGGCTGGACAAAATGCTCACTGATGGCATTACTGTAGGTATCACATTTACAGTTGCAGTCCCCGACATATTTGAAGTACATCCTGTAGCAGTATCGGTAGCTACGGCAACATATACAGAACCTTCTGTCTGCAAGCCAAATGATACTGAAGAACCGGTGCCATGAACAGGGCTGCCTGTTGCAGTAAGCGGTGCAGTAGTATACAGTTGGTAGCTGATACCTGTTGCTGAACCTACAAGCCCAACTGCAATACCAGTACCTCCTTCACAATAGCTGCCACCACCGTTAACAGCAACAATACCCGGAACAGCATTTACAGCAACATTGGTTACACCATTCATAGTATCCTTACAACCTGTAGTTGCATTCGTTGCAACTACGAAATAAGAACCCGATGTGGTCTGAGCGCCGAAGTTCATCAACAGTCCTGTGCCGCTTGCGGCTGAACCAACAGCTGCAGTGTTATAGAGTTGGTAATTGATGCCTGTATTGGATCCGCTCAGTGTAACATTAACCCCGGTACCACCTGCGCAGTAACTGCCACCACCAGTCATATTATAAACAACAGGGAGCGCATTAACTGCAACAGCTGCTGAACCGGCCATATTGCTGACACAACCTGTACTGCTGTTTGTAGCAATTACAGTATAAGTGCCTCCTGAAGTTTTCAGGCCATAGCTGAGTGAAGATCCGGATCCGCCAAGAGGAGAACCAGCAGGCATTGTACCATTGTAAAGCTGGTAACTGATACCGGAATTGGATCCGCTCAGTGAAACAGGAACACCTGTACCACCTGCGCAGAAATTGCCGCCTCCGGTAACTGAATAGATAGCTGGCAATGCATTAACTGCTACAGATACACTGGTAATCATAGCTGTAGAACAACCTGTACCCGGATTAAATGCACTTACTGTATAAATTCCCGCGTCTGTCTGCGTACCAAAACTCATTGCAGAACCAGTACCTGGCACATAGGTTCCTACCGCAATACCACCTCTGTAAAGCAGATAACTGATTCCGGTTGAAGAACCACTCAAGCCTACCGCAACTCCGGAACCACCTGAACAATAACCGCCGCCACCGGTAACTGTAAACTGGAGTGGCAATGGATTAACTGATATTAATGCAGAGCTTGCCATATTATTTACACAACCAGTAGTTGCATTGGTAGCAATAGCAGTATAAGTACCGACTGCAGGATATACACCCATATCAATTGGCAACCCTGTACCGGCAACTACCGGTCCGGTTGGTGTGCTGCCGGCAATATAGAGATGGTAATTTACGCCAGCCTCAGAACCATTGATCATAACATGAACTCCGGGTTCGCCGGCACAATAACCACCGCCGCCTGTAACCGTAAATACACTTGGCAATGGATTGATACCTATTGTTGCCGAACCGCCCATAATACTTGTACAACCGGTAGATGCATCAGTTGCAACTACAGTATAGGCGCCTGCTACAGTCTTAAGACCGAAATCAAGACCTGAACCTGTACCTGCCACAGGTGAACCTGATGCAATTGTGCCCACATAAAGCTGGTAATTAATTCCGGTTGCAGAGCCATCAAGGAAAATATGCTGACCTGCACCACCGATGCAATAACCTCCGCCACCGGAAACAGGGTACACAACGGGAGCAGCATTAATTGTAATAACTGCGCTGCCGGTCATGGTATTCATGCAACCTGTACCTGTAGTTGTAGCCTGCACTGTATAAGTTCCTGCAGGCGCTTCCACTCCGAAATCAAGTGAATAACCGGTACCTGCCAAAGGAAGGCCGGTTGCTACACCACTCAGCATCAGCTGATAGCTCGTGCCAAATTGAGAACCGCTTAGGCCCGCATGCAGCGTACTTAATGCAGAAGCACAATAACTGCCACCACCTGTTACACTGAATGTAGCCGGCAACGGATTAATATTAATAACTGAAGTACCTGACATATTGCTCATGCAGCCGCTGAGTGCATTGGATGCAGTAACCGTATAAATTCCTGCTGCCGACAGTATACCAAAATCGAGCGGTAAACCAGTACCCGCAACAGGGCCGCCTAATGGCACAATACCTTGGTACAGCTGGTAATTTACACCCATATCAGAACCTGCCAGTCCAACATCAACTCCGACACCACCGCTGCAATAATTGCCACCACCTGTCATTGCATAAACTACAGGCAATGAATTGATGGAAACTGTAGCGCTGCCGGTCATAGTTGCAGTGCAGGCTGTACCTGAACTTATTGCTACTACAGTATAAGTACCTGTTGCAGTCTGAAGACCAAAATTAAGCAGAAGACCTGTACCCGGAACCGGACTGCCAATCGCAGTTGTACCATTGTATAGCTGATAATTAATACCTGAATGAGAACCGTCCAGTCCTATATATACTCCTGTACCACCCGCACAATAACTGCCACCACCGGTAACTGTGTGGTGTAGTGGCAAAGGATAAACCGATACGGTTACAGAACCTCCCATATTATTTATGCATGAAGCAACACTGGTAGCAACAACCGTATAGGCGCCTGGTAATATCTGCAAACCGAAATCAAGTGATGAACCAGCTCCGGTCAGCGGCGATCCTGCTGCGGAGGTGCCATTGTATAACTGGTAAGAAGTTCCGGCATCAGAACTGCTGAGGCCAACATGAACTCCAGTTCCTGTAGCACAATATGCACCACCACCGGTAACAGTATAAATGGTTGGCAATGCGGTAATACTAATTGATGCACTGCTGGTCATTAAAGCAATACAACCTGTGGCAGTATTGGTAGCTGTAACTGTATAGCTTCCAGCCATTGTCTGGGCACCGAAATCAAGGCCGGAACCAGAACCTGTCATAATGGTAAGCGGAGCAGTACCATCAAACAACTGGTAGCTGTTACCAAGATCAGAGTTGCTAAGCAAAACATGCTGACCCGCGCCACCTGAACAATAAGATCCGCCGCCAGAAACAGTATATGCTGTTGGTAATGCATTTATTGATATTGTTGCACTGCCGCTCATACTATTAGAACAGCTTGTTGTCATATTGGTAGCTACAACTGTGTAATTGCCTGCAACTGTCTGCAGGCCAAAATCAAGAATCGCCCCAGTTCCGGGAATTGCAGCGCCCACCATAAAGGTACCCTGGTATAACTGGTAGTTTACACCAACTGCCGAATTACTCAGGTAAACATGCATACCGCCTCCACCTGCGCAATACCCGCCGCCACCGGTAACATTATAAGACGTTGGTAATGTATTTACAGTAACAATTGCGTTGCCAGCCATAACGCCTGTACAACCAGTAGCAGTAGTAGTAGCTGTAACTGTATAAGTACCTCCGGGTGTAATCAAACCAAAATCAAGCGCAGAACCTGTACCGGTAACTGCCGGACCATAGGAAACAGCACCATTGTACAACTGGTAAGTATTTCCACCAACCGAGCCATCAAGGCCAATATGCACCCCAGTTCCACCAGCACAATAAGCGCCACCACCTGTAATATTATTAACAGCCGGAGGTGCTGTAATGGTAACCGTAGTACTGCCTGCCATAGTAATGGAGCAACCGGTAGTACTGTTGGTTGCAATCACTGTATAGCTGCCGGCAGCGGTAAATGAGGTACCAAAAGTAAGGGCAGATCCTGAGCCGGCTAATGGAGTTCCGGCAACAGATAACCCATTGTATAACTGGTAGCTGACCCCTGTTACAGAACCATTCAATCCTATTGTTACACCGGTACCACCTGCACAATAACTGCCACCACCGGTAACATTATTAACAGGAGGTAGTGGGTTAATACCGATAGTAGCACTGCCGGTCATGTTTTTGGTACAGGATGTAGCTGCATTTGTAGCTACCACTGTATAGTTACCTGCGGTGAAGAATGCGCCAAAATCAAGCGGTGCGCCGGTACCTGCAATAGCGCCGGTTACTGGTGTTGAGCCGCCAAATATCACCTGATAGTTAATGCCAATATCTGAATTACTCAGCAGCACATGAACTCCTGCACCACCTGCACAATAATTTCCTGTGCCGGAAACGATATAGGCATTAGGCAAAGAATTAACCGTAATGGTAGCCGATCCGGTCATAAGCGCTGTACATGTGCCTAATGTAGCAACAGCCGTATAAATACCTCCGGTAGTTAATAAAGGTGAAGACAGCGGTAATCCGGTTCCGGATAATGAACCAGGAAGGGCAACGCCACCCAGATATAACTGATAGGTTGCGCCAACCTGTGAACCACTAAGGCTGTCCAACACACCTGTTCCGCCTGAACAGTAAGGACCACCGCCATAGAAGGTATAAATATTTGGTAACGGATTAATTGAGATAACTGGTGCACCGGTCATATTTTGTGTACATCCGGTAGCCAGATTGGTTGCGATAGCAGTATATGTACCTGCACCGGTACGCGCTCCAAAGCTGATTGCGCCTGCTACTGTGCTGGTAACAGGGCCGCCGGAAGCAACAGTAGTAACTCCATTATTGTAGTACAACTGGTAACTGAAACCAGCCTGTGAATTGCTGAGATTAAGTGTTAGTCCTGCACCACCTGCACAATAAGCTCCGGTACCGCTGACAGTTAAGGTAAATGCATTAGGTAATGGATTTGTAGCCACAGTTACTGAACCCAGCATACCTGTTGTGCAACCTGTAATGGTATTCAATGCAGTAACCGTATAGGCTGCTGCAGTTGTCTGGAGACCGAAGTTCAGCGAACTACCAGTACCTGTAAGTGTTCCTACAGCAAGCGCACCGGCCTTCAATGTATAAGTAAGGCCTGCATCTGAACCACTCAGCCCGACAGTAACACCAGTGCCACCTGTGCAATAATTACCACCGCCTGTTACGGAGTAAATTGCAGGTAAAGGATTAACGGATACTGTAGCCACACCAGTCATAGCCTGAGTACAACCAGTACCGGTAATTGTTGCTATAACATTATAAGATCCTGCTGTATATAATGTACCTAATGACAATACCCCACCCGTACCGGATACAGGAGCGCCAGAAGCAACACCAGCATTATATAACTGATAAGTGGTAGGAGGTGCAGAAACCGAACCAGTTAAACCAACGGGTATTCCGGTGCTGCCTGCGCAATAGCTGGTTCCTGTTTGTGTAACGGTAAATGTTGCCGGCAAAGGATTGATGACTACTGTGGCACTGCCGCTCATCAGCGAATTACAGCCTGTGCTGTTAACAATTCCCTGAACAGTATAAACGCCTCCACCTGTTACAGGTCCGAATGATAATGCATAACCAGTTCCCGACCATGGCGTACCAAGCGGAATATTGATAACTCCGTTGTTGTAATAAACCTGGTAGCTGTTACCTAACACAGAGCCAGTCAACCCTAATGATACTCCTGTACCACCGGTACAATAATTGCCGCCACCGGTTACAGAGAAAGTTGCTGGTAGTGCATATACAGTGCCAGGTAAAGTTGCTTTACAGGCAGTTGGTAATGTATAAGTAAATACAAGTGTGCCTGCCGAAACACCGGTAATAGATCCTGTCGAAGGATTGATGGTTGCTAAGGTAGGATTGCTGCTGGTAAATATACCTCCGGCAGATGCATCGGTAATAGTACTCGCGCTAAGTACGCATACTGTCGGCGTACCCAATATTGAAGCCGGCAATGGATTAACCGTGAGCGGGAAGGTTACTATGCAACCTGCCGGCAATGTATAGGTAACATTAATGGCTCCTGCTGTCAGACCTGATAAAACACCGGTAGTAGACCCTATGGTAGCAACACCGATATCGCTGCTGCTCCATAATCCGCCAACACTTGCATCAGACATTGTTATGTTCGAAGACACACACACATTGCTGACACTTACTATAGGCGCAGGTGTAGGGTTAACTGTCATAGGTTGTACCACATAACAGCCTCCCGGCAGAGTAAAAGTAATATTCACCGTGCCCGTAGTAAGACCCGAAACAATACCGGTAGCAGCACCTACGGTAGCAACTGCTGTTGCACTGCTGCTCCATGTGCTTGTGCCCGATACATCAGCTAAGACTGTGGTAAACCCGGTACATACTGTCGATGCGCCTGCTATGGCAGCTGGCTGCTGATTAACAGTCATTGGCTGAACGGAAAAACAACCCGCAGGTAAGGTATAACTGATATTTACAGAGCCGGTAGCAATACCGGTAACAACACCTGATGCAGAAACAGTTCCTACAGTCAGGTTGCTGCTGCTCCATGTGCCTCCTGTAGTTGCATCAGCAAGCGTGGTATTAAGGCCGGTACAAACTGTCGTTGCTCCTGTAATTACTGCAGGCTGAGGATTAACGGTAATTGGTGTTACAGCTATACAACCCGTAGGCAGCGTATAGGTAATGTTAGGGACATTAGCCAGAACACCTGTTACTACCCCGGTACCTGATACAACAGAAGCCCAGAGCGGATTGCTGCTGCTCCACGAGCCACCTGACGGTGAGGATGATAGTGTGGTTGAAGATCCAACGCATACACTTGGCGCACCGGTAATAGCCGATGGCAATGCATTAACGGTAAACGGCATAGTATTGAAGCAACCTGTGGCTGCTATAGTATAAGATATAGTTGTGGTACCAGCCGCTACCCCACCAACAACTCCTGCTACTGAAATTGAACCATTTGCTGGGTTACTGCTACTCCATGTACCACCGGTTGTCGGGTCGGTCAGTGTAGTTAATAAACCAACACATACATTGTTGGTACCTGTTGGCGCCGAAGGGTTTGGATTAACCACTACCCCATAAGTAGTCAGGCAGCCTGTAGGCAATGTATAAGTAATGGTAGGTGACCCGGCAAGAACACCGGTTACAACTCCCGTGCCTGCTACAACAGTAGCCAGTGCGGTATTGCTGCTGCTATATAAGCCACCCGTTACAGCATCGCCCAGATTGGTAACCTGGCCAACACATACTGTATTTGTACCTGTAATAGCCGCCGGAACCGGGTTAACGGTGAATCCGGTTGTAGCATAACATCCTGTTCCTAATGTATACGATATAGTTACTGTCCCTGCCGTAACACCGGTTGCAACTGATCCTGCCATGGTAACATAAGTAATACTGCTGCTCGACCAGGTACCTCCCGGATTAGCATCTGTAAGTCCTGTGCTTGAACCCTGGCATACCTGGGTTGGCCCTGCAATGGCTCCGGGATTAGGATTAACAACAACAACTGCAGTTGCCGAACAACCAGCTAATGTATAACTGATAACCGGGCTGCCTGCTGTAACACCTGTAACCAGCCCTGTAGCTGCAACAACAGATCCGTAAGCCGGATTGCTGCTGCTCCACGTACCGCCCGATGGTGAACTGCCTAATAAAGTAGTCTGACCAGGACAGGTACTCAATATTCCTGATATAGTCGATGGTGTGGTATTAACAGTGATTTGTGCTGTTGCATAGCAGCCTGTGCCCATAGTATAAGTCATGGTAGGTGTGCCTGCACTAACACCGGTAACTACTCCGGTTCCTGATACAATGGTTGCTTCAGGACCCGAACTTGTCCATGTTCCGCCTGTGGTAGCATCTGTAAGCGGCATTGTGCTACCGGTACAAACCGTACCTGCACCTCCAATTGCCGCCGGATTCGGATTGACGGTTACAATAGTTGTAATTACACAACCTGTTGGTAATAAGTAACTGATAGTAGAAGTTCCTGCCGCTACACCTGTTACAACTCCCGAACTTGCTCCGATTGTTGCAGCTGCTGTATTAACACTGCTCCAGGTACCGCCTGCACTGGCGCTGGCCAATGTTGTTGTAAGACCCGGGCATACACTGGCTGTGCCGGTAATGGCAGCAGGCAGCGGATTAACCGATACAAATGCGGTTGCAGTATTACTGCAGGTTCCGTTTGAACCGGTTACTATATAAGTTGTGTTCGAGGTAGGTGATGCTGTTACAATCACACCGGTAGTAGCTGACAGACCAGTTGAAGGCGACCATGAATAGGACGACCCGCCGGAAGCGGTAAGCGTAGTTGAAAATCCGTTACATATAGTACCCGCACCGCTCACAGTAATAGTTGGAAGCGGATTAACAGTAATGATGGCACTGCCAGTCATTGTTGTAGCGCAGAGTGTTGTGGTGTTTGTACCTATTATAGTGTATGTTCCTCCTGCTGTCTGTGCGCCAAAATCAAGCGATGCACCGATACCTGTAATTGGAGATCCGGTAGCAACACCATTATAATACATCTGGTAACTGACGCCTGCAACCGAGTTGGAAAGGAATACATGCAGCCCCGCACCACCGGCACAATAGCTACCTGTACCGTTTACTGTATATGAAGTCGGGTAAGCATAAACATTAAATCCGGAAGTATTTCCTGCAGAAGTTGCAATGGTACAACCGTTACTGTTTGTAATCTGGGTAATTGTTACAGTAGTAGCACCTGCCACAGCCAGTGACCCGGAAGGTATGGTAAATGTACCCGAACCGCCGCCGCCCATTGTAAGGGTAGCTGTGTTGGCGGTGGCTGTATTGGCTCCGCTGAGATTATAAGTTACTGTGAAACTACCTGCTCCCAGGCTGGCTGATGTAACGGTTACCGTGCCGGTAACAGTAGTACATTGAGAAGTGGCGGCTGTAGCAAATGAAGAAATATTAGGCTGGCCGTTTACCGTAATTGCATAAACCACAAAACAACCACCCGGCATTGTATAAATTATATTGACACTCCCTGCGCTTAAACCGGTTACAACTCCAGTGGTGGCACCAACAGAAGCATTGCCATTGCTGGTACTCCACGTACCGCCGCTGCTAATATCACTTAAAGTAATGGTTGAGGCAACACATACCACAGTTGGTCCGGTAATAGCAACCGGTGTCTGGTTAACGGTGAATGGCCATGCCGAAAAACAACCATCACCCAGGGTATAAGTTATTGCAAGCACACCTGCCGAAACGCCGTTGATTACGGCGGTAGTAGCTGTAGTGGCGCCTATGGTAGCCATAGAAGGCGTATTGCTGGTCCAAGTGCCACCACTTGTTGCATCTGTTAGCGTTGTAGTTGCTCCTGTGCAAACACTGCTGGCACCGGTTACTACTGCTGGCTGTGCAAGGACATTGATTGGCGCGGTAACAGAACATACACCACCTAAAGTATAATTGATATTGGTAGACCCTACTGCATTACCTGTAACCACACCACCTACCGAAACCGATGCAGTGCCCGGAGCCGAGCTGCTCCATACGCCACCGGTAGTAGCATCAGTGAATGTTGTGGTAAGACCATTACACACACTGCTTGCTCCTGTAATTGCTGCAGGGGTCTGATTAACCACAAAGGCTTCTGAAACCGCGCAACCGGTACCCAATGTGTAAGTTATAGTTAACGCTCCTGCTGTGAGGCCGTTTATTACAGCTGAAGTTGCAGTAGTTGCACCAATTGAAGCATCAATTGGGTTACTGCTGGTCCATGTACCACCGGCTGAGCTGGTTAAGGTTATTGTGCTGCCTGTACAAACTGCCGAACCGCCTGTTATAGCCGAAGGCAATGCATTCACCACAAAAGGCGTGCTCACAAAACAGGCTGTTGCCGGAATAGTATATATAATATTAGGTGTGCCCGCGATGTTGCCGGTAATGGTCGCTGATCCGGTTATGGTAACATCTGCCGGAATACTCGAGGTCCAGGTTCCACCAGGTGTAACATCAGTTAAAACAGTTGATGACCCCACGCAGACTGTTGCAGTACCTGTGATAGGCGCTGGTGTAGGGTTAACAAGATATGAAGTTGTAGCTATGCAACCGGTAGGGAAGCTCACAGTGATGGTCGCTGTTCCGCCGGAAATGCCACTTACTGAAGTAGTGGTGGAAGGGCCTGCTGTAACGGTGGCAATAGTGATATCACTGCTGCTCCAGGTACCAGAACTGCTGGTAAGTGTAGTACCAAATCCCGAACATATAGTTGTAGTTCCGGTAATAGCTGCCGGGTTCGGATTAACTGTAGCCTGTGCTGTTGACGCGCAACCTGTTCCTAATGTATAGGAAATAGTAGAATTACCGGATGATACACCCAGTAATGAACCGCCACCGCTTATTGTAGCTACCGATCCAGTGATACTGCTCCAGCTTCCGCCCGGAGTTGCATCTGTTAAAGGTGAGGTAAGGCCAATACATACTGCAAGTGAACCGGCAATAGGCGCTGGCAATGGATTAACTACTACAAATGCTGAATTAAAACATCCTGTGGCTGGTATGGTATAAGTAATTACGGGGCTGCCGGCAGATATACCACCTACAACGCCTGTTGACGAATTAACTGTCCCCAAGGCAGTGTTGCTGCTGCTCCATACGCCGGTACCTGGCAGGTAGGCATCAGAAACTGTAATTGTGTTTCCTACACAAACTGCGCCCGGAACAGTTATTGCTGAAGGTGTCTGGTTAACGGTAACAACCGCTGTGATGATACAACCGGCAGTAGAGGTAAAAGTAATTGTAGCATTGCCCGGTGCAACTCCGGTAACAACACCCGTGGCTGGGACTACACTTGCCGTACCAGGTGCACTGCTGCTCCATGTTCCGGGCAAAGAATTGGTTAATGCGGTAGTGCTACCTGTACAAACAGTAAGCGTACCTGCTATAGCCGCTGGAGTAGGATTAACTGTTTGAACGAGTGATGCAGTTGAGGTACAGCCATTGGTATTGGTAACCATCAGGGAAACAGTAAAATTGCCTGATGAGGTATAGCCATGTACCGGATTATTGCCCACTGCGGTAGCGCCATCACCAAAACTCCAGGCATAAGCGGTAATACCTGCCGATGCATTATTGAAGGTAGAAGTAAATGTTGCGCCCTGGCAGGTAGGATTTGTACCGGAGGTAAATGCAGCACTGGATTGAGGGTTAATGGTAATCAACTGTGTGGTATAATTACCCAATGTCAAAGAAGTAGCAGTACCCTGGTAGGTAATGGTGGCAGTGCCACCGGTAATACCTGCCAGCACACCGGTAGTAGCGCCAATTGTTGCATTGGCATTGCTGCTTGTCCAGGTACCACCCGGAGGCACATCACTTAAAGTAGTTGTGGGGCCGGCCTGACAAACTGTAAATGTGCCGGTAATGGGTTGCAGTGGGTCATTTCTCAGTACACTGATTAAGTTTCCACCTCCGCAAACTGCAATATCTGCTTTGCCATCGCCGTCAAGGTCGCCTATGGTTGCATTCCATCCTGTAGCGCCACCTGCATTGGCTGTGAAGTCAACATTCTGTGCAAATGATCCAGCATTGATAACTCCGCTGGTTGCAGTATTGCGGTATACGGAAACGGTAGAATTATTGTTCGATGCCACCACATCGGCTTTGCCATCGCCATCAATATCTCCTATACCAACTCCTGTACATAAAGTCCCGGTAGTTGTGAAATTGGTAGGCCCCGTCAAAGTGATTGAGCCGGAAGAGGATGTATTTCGGAATACCGAAAATGAATTAGTACCCCCATTAGCTACTATTATATCTAGTTTGCCGTCACCATCAATATCACCAAGGGCAGTTGTATAAGGCCCGTTACCTGCACCGGTACTCGTAATACCGGCCATGTTTATCGTACCGGGAGTTGAAGTATTTCTGAGCACACCAATAGTGTTGGCGCTTCTGTTGGGAACCACTACATCAGGTTTGCCATCTCCGTCAATATCACCCACCCCAATAATGAACGGTCCCGAACCGGTTGCAAATGTAACCTGCCCGGCAAACGATGCAAGATTGATTGTACCCGGCACTGCGGTATTCCTCAATATGGATATAGTATTACTGCTATTATTTGAAACAACCAAATCCTGCTTGCCATCACCATCAATATCAGCGATCTTTACATCCCAGTCGTTGGATCCTGTTGCATAATCCACGTGAGCAGAAAATGAAACCGATCCAACTGATGACGTATTACGCAGCACAGATACAACCCCTGTCCGGTTTGCGACTGCGATGTCTAATTTACCATCTCCGTCTAAATCTGCTGCTGATATTCCGCTTGGGGTACCCCCCACTGCCAGAATCACGGGAGAACCGAAGGAGCCTGCAGTAATAGAGCCGCTGCTGCTGGTGTTCAGAAATATTGATACATTTCCGGTTCCAAAATCTGCGCTGGCCATATCTACTTTGCCATCGCCGTCAAAATCCCCAAATGCGATTCCCTGAGGATTAGCACCTATTCCGGCTGAAAAAGTGACATTATTGTCGAAATTAACTGTGTTGGTAATATAAGCGCCATTGCTGTAATCCTGCAGATAATACAGCATTGAATTAGCCTGGAGTCCGCAGGAGGTGTTCTCAACAGTTATCGGGCCATATACCGATCCCAGAGGAACGCTTACAGTCAATGAGGTTGCCGCAGCCGATGTTACTGTAGCCCTGTTATCGCCAAACCAAACTACATTATTCGTCGAAGTAGTATTAAAATTGGTACCCGTAATCGTTACTGAAGATGCCGGGAACCCAACAGTCGCACTTATCGCGGTAACAGTTGGAGCAGCCGTAACAGTAACAACCGTTACCACAGTCTGCAATGTACCTGTAGTTGTATAAGTAATATTGGCAGTTCCGCTTAGTACTCCTGTTACTACACCTGTGCCACTCACAACAGTAGCTACCGCCGTATTACCTGAAGTCCATGTACCACTCCCAAAAGAATTACTGAGAGTAGTAGTTAATCCGGGGCAAACAATAGCTGTGCCCGTATTGGGAGAAAGTGGTGAATTAAGAAGAACTGAAAATTTGGCAGCGCTCTGGTCAGTAACTACAATATCTGTTAATCCATCGCCATCAATATCAACTGCTCCAAGCTGTGAAGCACCTGTATTTGCAGTGAAAGAAGGAGGGAGCGGTCCTGCAACAGGTAATGAAAATGAGACCGTACCGCTTACACTTGTGTTACGGTAAACTCCCACATTGCCACTGGTTATACTGGATACTGCAACATCTGGTTTGCCATCGCCATCAAAATCACCAATAGTAAGGTATTGATCATTTGCACCAGTGCCAAAATCCGACCGGGCGCCCATACTTATCGTTCCGGGTGAGCTGGTTCCTTTGAACACCGACATATCATTAGGCGTAGTACTTGAACACACAATGTCCATAATACCATCACCATCTATATCAGCCATGGCAATATTAGTAGCTGAACCCGGAGTAGTAAAATCTTGCCTGGATGCAAAACTTACAGTGCCGGGGGTACTGATATTTCTCCAGGCTGAAACACTGGTTGTACTGTTTGATACCATCACATCTGTTTTACCATCACCATCCAGATCGCCGGTTGCAACCCCTGAAATATTGGCAGGGGCTGTAAAGTTTACGCGGGCTGCAAAACTGATGGAACCAACTGTACTGGTATTGCGGTAAACAGCCAGATTGGTGAGCTCACTACATAATATATCTGGCAAACCATCACCATCAATATCAGCTATTGCCGAAATATTGGCATTAGTAAAATAAGATACCGTTACAGCGCCCGCAAAACTAATACTGCCTGGCGTACTGGTATTTCTATAGATATATAAGTTACCTCCACCTGCTGCGGCTGCAACTACAATATCTAGAAGTCCGTCTCCGTCTATATCTCCTATAGCTGCACTACCTGCACCACCTGCTGCAAGCGGCAAAGTAGCAGCAAGCGAAAAGCTAGGGCTTCCGGTTGTGCTGGTATTGCGGTAAACATAAACAGTACTTGTTCCAAAATTAGATTCAATTACATCCACTTTACCATCTCCGTCTATATCACCATATGTAAGATGATTTGATGAAGAAGTAGTAGTAATATCTACATGTGTTGCGAAATTAACCGTCTGAGGTGCGTAAGAAGAATTATTAAAAGTTGGAAGGAAAGGTTTATTATAATTACCTTCTATAGCGCAGGAGTTGTTTTCAACTGTAATGGGTGCAAAAATACCGCCATTAGGCACATTTACACTTAACGAAGTTGCAGATGCTGCTGTTACAGCAGCACGCGTAGCACCGAAATAAACAATATTATTACCCGGAGTTGTATTGAAGTTGGTACCGGTAATAGTAACACCAGAAAGCGGATTTGCAAAATTCGGACTTACAAGGGAAATGGTTGGAACCGGGTTCACAACTACATTAATAACTGTAGTAACTGAAGTAACACCATCAGAAACCTGCACCGTAAATGCGTCAGTGCCATAAGTACCAGCGAATGGGGTATAGGATACAGCAACCGGCGAAATATTAGTGCCGGACGCTGCAGTCTGGGGCAAACCAATTATTGTACCATTTGACGGTCCGGATGTAACTGTCCATGTGAAAGTAAGACCGGTTGCATCTGTAGCTGTAAGCAACGAATTAATCGAAGTTGCAGAATTGAAACATACTGAAAGGGATTGCGGGCTGCCATTATTGAAGGATATGGCAAAGCCGCCGGTACTCATCCCAAACAACAAAACACCTAAAAACAGAAGTGCTTTTGAGGCGCTGATTCTGTTTGTTTTCCGGTAAGCATTCTGCATTTGGAAGGATAGATTTCCTGATCTCATAAGTCGTGATTTATTTAAAAAAAACGCTGAAACTAATTAAATTATAAATTTTTTAATGCATAAAACTAAAGCCCCGGCAAAGCAGTATCCGGCACTTTAACATTATGAATTGTAAACATAATGCTTTATTCCAAAAAAAACAAAACATCACTGAAATAAATAGGCGAAGACCTGTATTTTTTATTTTCGAAAATGACGAAGAAGGAACGATTGAGAAGACTAATTATAAATTAAACTTTTTGTGTGCTGCACAACATCAGGAAATACATAATACTTCGATCGAAAATATTATATATTGATTTTAACTACAAATAGATGTGAACAGGATGTTTTCTCTGCTTTAGGTTCATCATTCAGCTTACCAACGAGTCTTATAAAGGAAAACACTTAAAACAAAAATAAAATAACTGAAAGATTGATCAGTATAAAAAAATAGTAATCTTAAAAAAGGATTCTACCCCACCAGCTCAGCCGGAATAAGCCTTGATGCCCATGCATACAACGATGAAAACTGCTCATCTATCAGGTCGTGTGGCAGTGAAAATGGCTCATGCTTTGTGGTAAGAAAAACATTGTACATACTTAGCCGCTTCCCGAACTCCATATCGCTGATGCTGTTTCCTATCATCACGCATTTCTTAAAATCTATCTCCGGAAAGTCTTCCTGGGCCTGCAAGCCCATACCTGTATTGGGTTTCCTGTTGCGGTCTTCATCGGTTACTGCTGTAGCAGCATATATCTTATCAATTCTGCCGCCATGCTCCACTATAGCTGCCCTCATATTCTTGTTTATTTCGCGCAGGGCGTCCATGCTCATAATGCCGCGCCCTACCCCTCTCTGATTAGATACCACAACGATCCTTCCGAATACATGCGATAAATTCCTCAACGCTTCCAGCGCCCCATCATGAAATACAAATTCATCCCATGTAGTAATATAAGAACCCACCGTCTCTATATTGATAACTCCGTCGCGGTCCAGAAATAATGTCCAGGTCTTGTCTATTTCGGGTTTATTATTAAGCAGGTCCATAATGATAATTTTATTGTTTAAATAAGCTTTGTTCCACCAGTTGGCAGATGATATGTCCGATCATTATATGCGACTCCTGTATCCTTGGCGTATCCTTACTGGGCACATTGATCAGGTAATCACAGCAATCTTTCATTTTACCACCGGTCTCTCCGGTAAGTACTACACAAATCATACCAATTTTTCGCGCCTGCTCCAGTGCATTGATAATATTAACAGAATTCCCCGAAGTGCTTAGCCCCACCAGCACATCTCCGGCCTTCCCCATGCCCTTTACCATTCGGCTGTATACTACATCATAGCCATAATCATTGGCCACTGCCGTAAGGTAAGATGTATTGCAATGCAACGCCTCAGATGGCAGCGGGTCGCGGTCGCTGTAAAACCGTCCGCTGAACTCGGCCGACAAGTGCTGTGCATCAGCCGCACTGCCGCCATTGCCGCAGAAGAGCACTTTATTGCCATTGGCAAATGCCGTGGTAATAACGCTGGTAACCTTTTCTATAGTGCCAAGGAGCACCGGGTCTGAAAGCAGCTTTTGCTTCGTTTCAATTGAAGACTGTATGATCCTTATTATTTCCTGTTGCATCGGTTTTGCCAAAAATACGTGCTAAAGTGTAATTCTGAAATAAATTTCCAAAACATTAAAAAGTAATGCACACGTATTTAACAATAAACGGACCAGAGAGGGATTTTGTTTTACCGGAATGATAATAAAAAAGCGCACCCAAAGGCACGCTATAATTAAAAAATTACCAGAAATCTTCCTTACTGCATTAAAACCTTATCCGTAACCCTACCCTCTTCAGTTATCGCAGTTACAAAATACAAACCCGGTGCAATGCCCGGCCTCACTTCGGTATCCTGATTGGTTGTTGAAATTAACTCCAATAATTGTTGCCCCAATACATTAGTAATAACATACTTAACAGGCCCATCAGCCACACCAGAGAAATTAAGGAAAAAGTCCCCCTCATTGGGATTGGGCCAGATATGCAATGAAGGTGAGGTTATTGATGTTTGCCCCATGCCAAGGTATGGACATGAACGAACCATAACCAGGTGGGTAGCCGCCACCGGTCCGCACACATTACTCACTGTATAGCTAATTGTATCCAGCCCTGTAGTAATGCCGGTTACCACACCTGCCGATATGGTTGCATGTGTATTGCTGGCGCTCCATACCCCGCCTGTACTAACATCACTGATGTGAATTGTATCATCAATACATACCGTATCCTTGCCTGTTATAGCGCTTACAGTAAGGGGCGGCACAATAGAAACACAGATGGTAGTGGTATCCATACCATTGCCGCAATCGGTAACCCTGATTTTAAAAGTATCGCTACCTGTATAACCCGCCACAGGCGTATAATACAACCCAGTGGGTGTAACTGTTCCGGTAGTAGAAATACCCACATAAGCCCCCGCCACAGTGCCATGAGAAGGGCCGGATAATACACTCCAGTTTTCAGTTTGCGCTGTGTCGGCATCGGTAATTGCCAGCAGTGAGTTGATGGAATCTGTGGTATTTTCACATATCGTAATGGTTTGGATATCCCCCCCGGTGAATGTTGGGGGATGGTTCTGCATAATTCTGCGGATGCGGTTGTTGCCGGGATCAGTAAAATAGATAACACCTGCAACATCTCTAACCACCCCATATGGGCTGTTCATTTCCGCGGTTGTTGCAAGGCAATTATCCCCACTAAACCCGACCAAACCATTTCCGGCAATTGTTGATACAATTCCTCCAATATCTATTTTCCTGATCCTCGCGTTATAGACGTCGCTCATGAAAACATTTCCAATACTATCCACAGCTAAGGCCTGCGGCTCCATTCCTGCTGCCGTAGCAGGTATACCATCGCCACTGTAACCGGGGCTTCCGATACCAGCAAGGGTTGTAATTATTCCACTTGCGTTTATTTTTCGGATTCTTTCATTATCAATATCTGCAATAAGTATATTTCCGGTAAAATCAGTCATTACCCATCTTGGTGTATTTAACTGAGCGTTGGTCGCCATCATGCCATCGCCACTAAAACCTGCCATACCATTACCTGCAATAGTTGAAATTACACCTGTTGTAGTTACTTTTCTTATACAATTATTTCCTTCATCTGCAATTAAAACATTCCCCGCACTATCAATCCAAACACCGTAAGGAACATAAAGTTTTGCTGCTGTTGCCAATCCCAAATCACCAGCATAACCTGAAGTTCCATTACCGGCAACAGTTGAAATTATTCCTGTTATATCAACCTTACGAATACGGTTATTGCTCCTGTCCGCAATATACATATTGCCGGCGACGTCAAATGCTATGGCACATGGATAATTCAAATCGCTGGCTGTCGCAGGGATACCGTCAGCATTGTAACCAGCCACTCCCGTACCGGCAATTGTCGTAATTATGCCCATGGTACTTATTTTGCGTATCCTGTTATTAGACACATCAGCTATAAATAGATTTCCGGCCAAATCAAAAACCATACCAGCGGGACCTCTGAATTCTGCATCAATAGCAGGGCCGCCATCGCCGCTAAAACCATATATTCCATTTCCTGCAATCGTCTTAATAATCTGGGCATGCACTTGTATTGCCAGAAATGAAATTATGACTATTAAAGTTCCTGCTTTCATAAGAAATAAAATTATAAATACGAAAATACCTATTTTTCACAAAATAATTCTTTACTGGCTGAAAAATAAAAAAAGCGCACCCAAGGGCACGCTCTAAATTTTTTTAATATTTTATCAACCAACTTTAGACTAAATACTTTAGACTAAATACTAAATGACCAACATCGCATCTCCATAACTGAAGAAACGGTACTTTTCCTTTATAGCTGTTTCGTAAGCAGTCATCATCAGGTCGTAACCCGCAAAAGCGCAGGCCATAATCATCAGGCTGGTCTTGGGCAGGTGGAAGTTGGTGATCAGCGAATCGGCTATCGAAAACTGGTAAGGCGGGTGAATAAAGATATTCGTCCATCCCTCTTCCGGCTTCAGGAAACCCTGTGCGGTTACAGAGCTTTCCAGCGCCCTCATAGTAGTGGTACCTATTGAGCAAATATGGCGTTTCTCCACCTTTGCCCTGTTCACTATATTGGCGGCATAATCGTCTACCCTGAAGTATTCGGCATCCATTTTATGCTTGCTCAGGTCTTCCACCTCTATCGGACGGAAGGTACCCAGGCCGGTATGCAGGGTAACCTCTGCAAACTTCACCCCTATTATTTCCAGTCTTTTTATCAGTTCTTTGCTGAAGTGCATACCCGCTGTTGGCGCAGCTACGGCCCCTTCATACTTGGCATATACGGTCTGGTAGCGCTCCTTATCTTCTTCTTCAGGTTTGCGCTTGATGTACTTTGGGAGCGGTGTTTCGCCCAGGATGTCCAGTTGGTTTCTGAACTCCTGCTCATTGCCATCAAACAGGAACCGTATAGTACGGCCGCGCGATGTGGTATTGTCTATTACTTCAGCTACCAGTTCGTCGTTATCACCAAAATAGAGCTTGTTGCCCACACGTATTTTACGCGCAGGGTCCACGATCACGTCCCAAAGGTGGTTGGGTTTATTGAGTTCGCGCAACAGGAAAACCTCAATTTTGGCGCCGGTTTTTTCTTTGCGGCCATACAGGCGCGCCGGAAAAACCTTGGTATTATTTACAATCATTACATCCTTATCGTGAAAGAAACCGAGGATGTCTTTAAAAACTTTATGCTCTATTTTGCCTGTAGCGCGGTCAATAACCATAAGACGGCTATCTTCACGTTTTTTGGCGGGATGTTGGGCTATGAGATTGAGTGGTAAGTCGAATTTAAATTGCGACAACTTCATAAATAAGCGGAGATTGATTTAAAAGGGTGCGAAGTTACGAAAATTTATTCAACATAACGCCAAACCTGTTTTTGGGGTAGTTGCTGTGTTTGATTGTTAACGGGAGGTTATTAATAAAGAGCGGTAGTGGCTCAGTTTAAATTTTGATCGCCCTTATTCTTTCTCTGCCTGCCAATCACTCCGGTTATTTTTAAAATAATATAAACGATTACGATAAATGCGGCGGGACGTAAAACTTGATAGATTAGGAAGTGCGAGTTCATGGAGTGGTCTATTTTAGCACAATATACAAAAAAGGCTGCAATCTTAGGCAGTACATATTTCCTATTCATTCTTTCTTTCCGCTTGTTGTCTGATGCAATTCAT
>Ga0364887_10084_pt1 | contig 67703 bp, 51 predicted proteins | sample ExccelJu500001D4_4_FD_206924 | JGI IMG/M metagenome (GOLD analysis project Ga0364887, IMG submission 206924) | Enriched cells from Trout Bog Lake Hypolimnion, Wisconsin, USA - BchlTB.July23.5000.01.D4 | ecosystem: Environmental > Aquatic > Freshwater > Lake > Hypolimnion/Profundal zone | place...
ATTAACCACCTGATAATACTAATTGCGTTCTGAGTGTCGAATTTCTTTTTAAATACTTTCCGGCAGAAAATTATAACCAGAACGCTCATGAACATTCCTTTTATAAGGTTGGTGCCGACTAATCTAATAATTTCGTTAAATGTGTCCATTAACTTTCTTTAAGGATTTATCATTACCAAACTTAAGGATATATACATAAAACCACATTGGGTAAGATAAAAACAACGTGAGTTTGTAAAAACCGGTAGATTAAAAAATATCCGCCTTAACATGTCCTCTGCGAGAGACCCTCCAACGGAAAAGTTATCAATCTTTTGCATTTATTAAACTATATGCAAAAAGCTATCTGTTTGTAACAGATTATAGCCTGTTAAATTAAAACATAAAATCCACTTTAATGCACAACAACACAACATTCCCGGATCAATAAAATCTGGATTATCAGCAACAAAAAAACCGGTGTTCATTAAAGAACACCGGTTTTACAGCTTAAATATTAATAAAATAAGGTGGCTTGCTTATCTTATTTTTAATTTAACTGGTAGTTGACGTTTTGTTCGGCAATCTGCGTAAATAAGGCATCCGCAGCCTTGTTTTCGATGAGTGTTTGTTTTAAAATTTCGGCCGCGTTGTTATACCCTATTGTTTTAGCCAGGCTGGCCAATCCCCTGTAAGTGGCTATTTTATAGTGTTCGGCTTTTTGGCCTGCAAATATAAGGCCTGTATCTCTTTGTGGGGTGCCTTTAGCAGTTTCGTCAATAAGTTCTTCACCCTCACCCACAATATCGGCCATTGCATGGCATTTAGTGGCATCAACTTTTTCGTGAACCATCCCAAACACCTGCTCCAGGCGTTCAACATGATTTTGTGTTTGCCGGCGATGTTGCCCAAAGGCATCCTTCAGCTCGGGTGTAGTGGCTGCTTCCTGCAGCTTAGGCAGTGTTTTAAATAATTCTTTTTCAGCCCAATAAATATCCTTTAACTGGTGAACAAAAAACTCCTTGAGCTTTAAATTTGTTGCTTTCATTGTTTGTGTTTCCATTGATGTTTGGTTTTTAAAAGTTTATATAAAATTTATAGTACTGCGTATTCAGGGCATATAATAAAATAGCTTATATACGTTTAACACCCGGATTACCCGGCTAATAAAAAGAAATTAATGAACTTAAATCGATGTGCCCTTAAACAAAAAATAAAAAAGTATTTTGTAACTTTTAATTAATATTCGCAATGCTGTTTTTTTAAGCTGTCTGAATTGGTTGAAATTCTCTATACAGATTTTATATATGTTAAGACGATAAAATTGGACACTTATTGCCTTTTATTTCTAAGGAAATTTAATTAGAAGCAATAAAAAAAGATGTGAGGAGGCTAACTAATTAACTATTAGTTAATTACGGAAGTGATGATTTTTGAAAAAAAATTCATTTGATTTTATCCCTGAGACCCTGTCAGGCGAAAGCTGGCGATTCGCGGGCACGGGATAACAGGGATACTACAGTACCGGGTTTGTCAGGATAAAATATGACTATGCAACCGGTAAAGAAAATAGTTTACAAATTAATTACCTAAAACCATTTTCTCCAGGGCATCAATCCACAACGGCGAATCATTCAGGCTTTCTACCAGCTGAATATGTTCTCCGCCAAGGGCTTTAAATTCTGCGCCGTATTCTTCCGTCACTTCGTAAACAGTTTCCAGACAATCGGCAACAAAGGCAGGACAAAATACCAGCAGTCGTTTTTTGCCTTCGTTAGCCAGTTTGGCTACAATTTCGCTGGTGTATGGTTTTACCCAGGGGTCTTTTCCGAGCCGTGATTGAAAACAAATGGTATATTTTTCTGTTGGGATATTTAATTTTTCAGCAATCAGTTGGGCGGTATGGTGCGACTGTGCCGAATAGCAAAGCTTATTGGTATCATTCAGGGTATCGCAGCAGCCATCGACTTTTAAACAATAGGCGCCTGTGTGGTCGCATTTGATCAGTTGCCGTTGCGGCAGGCCATGAAAGCTGAAAAGGATATGATCGTAAGTTTCGGGTTTGTATTTTTCAGCGTTAGCCGCGAAGGTTGCTATCATCAGCTCATTGTCGTGAAATGAGTTTATAAAGGACATAGCGGGTATGGTTTGCCAGTCCTTAACTACGTCCATTACCTTTTCGTGAACCGACCCTGTGCTTGCCGACGCATATTGCGGAAACAGGGGGATTACTTGTATTGAATCAACCAGGGATGCTTTTAACCTGCTCAGCGCCGATTCAATAGTGGGGCTTTGGTAGCGCATGGCCAGTTCAACCTGGTAACCGTCACCTAAGCGTTGCTGAAGTAAACGGTGCTGTAGCTTGCTGTAGTGCAGTAGGGGCGATCCGGTTTTTTCGCTCCATATTTTTTTATATAATTTGGCCGATTTAGGGCTCCTGAAAGGAACAATAACGCCCTTCACCAAAAAGGTGCGCAATACCGGGTTTACATCAATCACCCGCGGGTCCATTAAAAATTCATCAAGGTACTTGCGTACATCTTTAGTTTCGGGGCTATCAGGCGTACCCAGGTTAACCAGTAAAATTCCTTTTTTCGACATAATTTTTTGTTGCGTAAAAATAGCGATTTGGTTTTAGAGATTAGAGGCCGGAGGTCAGAGATTAGTTGTTTTATGGAATAATAAAATCAGAGCTAAGTGTTGTTTGACTAATCTCTGATCTCTAACCTCCAATCTCTGCCTTTAAAACTTCTCCAGCACCGCCTTCACGTCCTGCATAAGCCACATGGGGGTAGAGGTTGCGCCGGCTATGCCAACTTTGTCGCCGGGGGCAAACATGGTGTTTTGGAGTTCGGAAACGGATGAGATGAAAAAGGTATTGGGATTATGTTTGCGGCACACCTCAAATAAAACCTTGCCGTTTGATGATTTACGGCCCGAAACAAATACTATCTTATCAAATTTGCTGACAAACTTAGGGAGGTCCTGATCGCGGTTTGAAACCTGGCGGCAAATGGTATCATTGGCTTTAAGTGCATAGCCGCGTTCCAAAAGCTGGTCTTTTACCTGGTAAAACTTTTCCATGCTTTTAGTGGTCTGGCTGTATAGGGTAATGTTATGTGGTAATTCAACGTTATCCAGTTCGGCGATGTCCTGAAAAACCAGGGCCTCGTCATTGGTTTGACCCTGCAGGCCTACTACTTCCGCATGTCCGTGTTTTCCAAAGATCAAAATCTTTTCATCCGCATCGAATGATGTTTTTATCCGGTTTTGCAGTTTAAGCACCACCGGGCAGGAGGCATCAATCAGGGTAATATTGTTTTCCAATGCAATCCGGTAAGTATCGGGCGCTTCCCCGTGTGCGCGGATCAGCACTTTTTCATTCGACAGGTTTATCAGGTCGGCATGCTCAATGATCTTTAAGCCCTTCGCTTTAAGGCGTTCTACCTCTTCATCGTTGTGCACAATATCGCCCAGGCAATAGAGGTAGCCATCTTCAGCCAGTATCTCTTCGGCCATATCAATGGCATACACAACGCCAAAACAAAAGCCAGAATCCTGGTCGATAGTAACTTTTAACTGATAGTCTCCCATTGCGGCACAAAATTAATATAAAAAGTCTGAAGTAAAGAAAAGGACTAAATCCGATTTGTGAAGCAGACTTGAGACTTTTAACTTGATTCCTATCTTAAAATCGTAACCCATCCCGAAACCACCTGCCCCTGATAATTGGTATTAATTACATAATAATATACCCCAACTGGCAAAGGTTTGCCGTTATAAGTACCATCCCAGGCTTTGGGGTAACCTAAAGAATGAAATATTTTTTGCCCATAACGGTTAAAAATATCGACGGTTGCATCAGTGTAGGCAATGAGGCCTTTTATATCCCAATAGTCATTAATGCCATCACCATTTGGCGTAAATGTATTGTCAATATTAATCGGTGGCGATACAATTATCCGGGTCGTATCCTGGCTGAAGCATCCTCTTACATCGGTTACCGTTAATGTGTACAGGCGATCGACATCACCCGTTATAACCGGGTTTTTTAATGTATCATTGTTTATATCAACATTCGGCGACCATAAATAGTGTACATTATTATCACTAACAGTTGGGTTCAAAGTGATTGTGCGGCCTTTTAAAACATATCTTGTGCCACCGGCGTTTACGGTGGGTGGCGGAATGAATTTTATGGTCATGCTATCGGTCGGAATATAACAAACGCCGGCGCCGATAATATGCAGCACCAGGGTGACGGTCCCGCTTTTTGTATCGGCAGGACTTGGAATATAATCAGGCGCCAGCATGTTTGCCGTTGGGCTAAAAGTGCCTGTACCTGAAGTGGTCCATTGAATACCCCCGGCGGTAGTTGTGGTACCGGTTAATTTTACAGCGCCAACCTGTGAACAAACATCCTGGGATGGGCCTGCATGAACGGCAGGCAAAGGGCCAAATTTAAAGACCACAGAGTCCGTTGCGATATTGCAATTGTCCTTGCTTGTTGATGTTATGGTAAGCACAACCTGCCCTGCTGCTTTATCGGCTGCTGTTGGCAGATACTGGCCTATCAATGAGTTGTTTGAAGGCACAAACGTACCGGTGCCCGAAGTTGTCCAAATACCCGTAGTGGTGCCTCCGGTTACACTGCCGTTAAGCAATATCGAAGGATCGGCAATACAAACTACCTTACCGGTGCCTGCGCTCACTACCGGAGGTTCGTCGACAGCAACAGCAGTAGTTACAGGCAGCGTTGAACACCCGTTAACCGTAACCACCAACGCATAAGTTCCCGCATTCAAGCCCGACACATTGGTAATACTTGGGTTTTGTAATGCCGAGGTAAACCCGTTGGGTCCCGTCCATGAATACGTTCCGTTTGCAACCGGCGCCGTTCGTAAATTTATGGTGCTGCCTACACAAACAGGTGAATTACTGTTAGCCGTAGGGATGCTGATTGGAGGATTAACCTCCGCGATATACTGAAAGGGAGTACCCGGACAGCCATTAATTATTGGTGTTATTATATAAAAAGCATCCGTGATGCCGGAACTGGTGTTAATTAAAGTTTCGCTGATTGTTCCTGATGTTTGGTTGGTTACTGTCGGGTTACTGATATTAGGCACAGCTTTCCTGCTCCAGTTAAATGTGGCCGTCTGCACATTCGATGTGATTACATAGCTCTGGGCCACGCCGGTGCAAACCAGGGCCGCCGGCAAGCTGGTTATAATTACTGTAGGGCTTACTGTAACTGTTAAATTAAAAGGGGGGCCTGCACAGGTGCTTGTGTTGTAACTAATTACATAATTAACATCTATAGGAGCATTTGAGGTATTAAATAACACTTCTTTTATTGTCCCGGCATTTTGTCCGGATACTGCCGCATTACTTATACCTGGTACTGCAGCCCGGCTCCATGAAAAAAAAGTTGCAGGGGTATTAAACGCAATGGTGTAATCGACTGCGCTCGCATTACATATAACAACCTTAGCCGGGCTGGTCACCATAGGAGACGGATAAACAGTAACGGTATATGTAAAAGCAGGACCAACACAGTTACCTGCCGATGGGGTAATAACATAAGTTACAACAACAGAATTTATTGTTGTGTTGATAAGCGTTTCGTTAATAGTACCCGAAATTTGGTTGATCACTCCGGGGTTGCTTATTCCGGCTACCTTAGCGCGGCTCCATGAAAAAGTTGCTGTTGGGACATCGGCAGTAATAGTATAATTTACGGGGTTGCCACTACAAATGGTTCCGGTTGCCAAACTTGTTACATTAGGGATCGGGTTAACGGTTACAATTACCTGGGTGCGGGGGCTTGTACAGCCATTTAATGTCGCTTGAACATAATAGCTGGTATTGGTAGTTAAAGCGGGGGTAGTATAGCTATTGTTTTGCGATAACAGGTTGCCACCTGCAGCAGCATCATACCATTGATAGATGCCAGCCGAGCCGCTTGCGGTAAGCGTGGTTGTATTGCCATTGCATATCTGTTGTGGCGCCACAATAGGCTGTGCCGGCGGTATGTTAACAGTTACAAGTACCGCTGTGCGATTGCTGGTGACCCCGTTTTTGGTTGTTTGTACGTAATAGGTGGTATTGGCAACGAGCGCCGGGCTTGTGAAATCAGGCCCGGTTGCAAGCAGATTGCCGCCAACGGCTGCATCATACCACTGGTAAACGCCGCCGGGTGCTGTTGCCGATAGAGTTGCACTGCTGCCCGAGCAAACCAAATCGCCTAACGCCGTGGGGTTATTGGGGCTGGCGGTAAAAGTGATGGTTACCTTGCTTGACTTTGCACCGCATGGGCCTGGAGGGTTGCTCGATGTTAAAGTAAGCGTAGCCACTTTTTCCCCGGGGCCCGGTGTATAAACAGCATTAGGAAGCGCCGGATTGGAAAAAGTCCCGGTCCCTCCTGACCATGTCCCTGTGGTGGTGCCACCGCTTATACTGCCTGCAAGCTGTACCGCAGTGCCTGCTTTTACAGTTTGATCAGGGCCCGCATTCACAATTACAACCGGGTCAATAGTAACTGTTGATGTCGCCACATTTGCAGGGCATCCGCCACTGGCATTAATGGTATTCGTTATGGTATAGTTTCCAGCCTGGCTTTTAGTAAGATCAATTTCTCCGGTGACTGCATTTACAAATACCAGCCCTGCTGGCGTAGCGCTGAAAGTACCCGATGACGCCAGGTTTGAAAAAGTAGGCAAAGGGTTTACGCCGTTCTGGCAGTATGGGCCGTTGTAAGAGAAGCTGGCGTTCGTAGTGATCACAATAGCAATCTTTGCAACTGTTGTGTTTCCACATGCGCCGTTACTGGTAAAAGAAATGACGTAATGGCCCGGTTTGCTCGCAGCTATATTAATTTCGCCGGTAGTTGTACTTACAAAGACCAGGCCAGCGGGCGCGGCGCTGAATGTGCCCCCATTTGGATTATTTACTACAGGTGTGGGATTAGGGCCGGTAGCGCAAAACGTGCCGGATGGGTATTGGAATTGGGGATCGGCAACTGAATTTATGCTTACAGTTACAGGTACGCGCAGGCTTGTACAGGTGGCCGTTGTAACCTGAACATAATATGTAGTATTTGTACTTAAAATTGGTGTATTGTAAGGATTGCCGGTTTTCAAAAGGTTACCGCCGGCAGGGGCGTCGTACCATTGAATCACTCCGGGCACAGCTACAGCTGTTAATTTTGTTGAAGTGCCTGAGCAAATTGTAACTCCGTTTACTGTTGGCGACGGTGGCAGAGGGTTAACTGTCGCCTTTACCGGCGTACGCGCACTGTTGCAGCCGTTAATTGCCGACTCAACATAGTAAGTGGTGGTAGCTGCTAAAGCCGGAGTAACATATACCTGGGCTGTTGATAATAAATTTCCACCGACAGCAGCATCGTACCACGCATAATTATTAGTGGGACTTGTAGCCGAAAGAATAGCGGAACTACCCGAACAAACATTAGTATTTGCAGCAACTGGTGCGGGAACAGCCGGGAGCAGGGTAACTGTTACTGCCGCTCGCGGGCTTACACAACCTGAAATAGCCGTTTGGACATAATACGTGGTATTAACATTCAACGGAGGTGTAGTAAAGTTCGCGCCTGTGGCTAATAAATTACCGCCGACCGGAGCGCTGTACCAACTATAGATACCACCTGGCCCCGTTGCTGTTAATGTTGCAGCAGAACCCTTGCATACGATAACTCCGGCAACGGATGGGGCCGCAGGTTGTGTTCTGACAGCAACATTTACGGCACTGCGCAAACTAACACAGCCCCCATTATTGGCCAGTACATAATAGGTAGTCGCCTTATTCAGCACAGGGGTGCTATAGTTAAGGCCGGTTGAAAGTAAATTGCCGCCGACTACCGCATCATACCACTGATAGATTACGGAAGGGTCTGCCCCCGCTGTTAATGTTATACTGGTGCCTACGCAAGTGGTGTCGTTTTGAATAGCCGGGGCTTGCGGGATAGGATTTACGGTCACTGTAACCTGGGTACGGGGGCTTACACATGTGTTTAATGCGTTTTCTACGTAATAAGTAGTGGTGGCAGCTAATACCGGCGTTGTATAATCGGGGCTTGTTATTAATGGGATTCCCCCGGCAGGAACGGAGTACCAGTTAAATATCCCAGACGGCGCGGTAGCATGAAGATTTGCCGAAGTACCTGAACAAATGGATGTACTTGAAGCTGTTGGCGCCACCGGCAACGGGGTTACAACAGCCGTAACAGGGGTTGGGGCACTTGTGCAGCCGTTAGAAACTACAACTACGTAATAGGTGGTGGTATTGAACAATACCGGTGTCGTAAAAGCAGGCCCCGAACCAACCATGTTCCCCCCTTTTGCGGCATCATACCAGGTATAGCTGGTCCCTCCGCTGGCTGATAAAATTGCCGCATTGCCGGCGCAAACTGCCCCATTTGTAATAACCGGCTTACCACTCAAGGAAACAAAAACAGGGGTTCTGGAACTTGTACAGCCATTTACTGTGGTTTCCACATAAAAAACAGTGTCTGAGTTTATTGGCTGCGTGACAAAAGTTGCGCCGCTGGCCAGAAAATTGCCTCCAACTGCCTTGTCATACCATTGATAATTACCACCGGGGGCTATTGCACTTAGCGTTGCCGGACTATTTACGCACACAATAACACCGAGGGCAGTTGGAGCAACTGGTGTAGCCGAAACCACTATAGTCAAACTCTGTTTTACAGGTTGACAGCCGGGTGTTTTGTCGCTTACTGAAACCGTATAGGTTGCTGCTTTGTCAACATTTATGGATGGGGTAGTTTCGCCTGTACTCCATATATAACTATAAGGCGCGGTGCCTCCCGTTGCAGTAGCAGTTAATGTAATATTATTCCCTGAACAGATTGTTGGCGCCGACTGCGATAAGGTCACCTTTAAAGTACAAGGCTGGCTGAAGCCCCAATACGATAACAGTAAAAACAAAGATGTTAGTAAACTGCACTTCATAAATCCTGACAGATCCTTTAATTCGCTATATTTCTCAATGATCAATTAAACCTCTTTTTTGGTCTCACGTGATCGTTATCAGCCATCTTGGCTCATGATAATTGATGCTCAGCATCGCTGGGAAACAATGTTAAAACTACCTTTTAACGTAAATTACAACCAAATTGTTCACTAAAGGTAAGAATAGATGACTAAATAAATTCATATCAATAAAAATTTGGATAATGATAAAATATGAAATTGGGGTTTCAAAAACCAGGCCTTCAAAATTTGCGCATATTGCTTTTAAGTTCGGGCAAATCTTTTTCAGGAAGGTTTTATATAACATTCGAAAGTCAGTGAAATATAGCTTTTGGGTTAAAATCCTGGGCGACAGACCCCGAAGAATAAAAATGCATGGGATCGGGTTGATTTTTAAAGAATTTTGATCATTGATCAATATCCCTGGCTGACAATTTTATATGGTAAATAAAAATGGAATATAATGAATATCCTGCCTGTAATCTTTTATTTTTGTTCATTAAAACCAACACCCAACAACGCTTTCATGAAACTTTATTTTTTGTTTACCGGCGCATCGCTATTGTTTTTTTCTTTGCAGGGCATAGCCCAAAAAAGAGCTGTGGTATATCATTCGCCAGCGTACACCGTTTTCGCGGATGGGGTAGTGCAAGGAAAAAATAGCGCGACGGCATTATCGGGAGCTGAAATTGTTTCTAACTACCAGAGTCCGGCCAACCAGTTTCAAAGCCCGGAAGTCGAGTTTAAATTCAGCATTAACGGGAAGGATAATGAAATGATTGCGGGGCAGAACCATCATTTTATCCTGGCAGCAAAAAATGGCAATAATGAAACCTCTCTAATAAAATTCGGCACCCAGGTTGCTGATGATAAATCGGTTTCGGCAACAGGTTATTTGAAACCGGGAGCAAGTTTAAAGATCCGCCTGGATATGCGCGACGTATTGGGTGCTTTTAAAAAACAGGGTTACTATGTGTGTTTTAATGGGGATAAAATATATAAAGATGATTTTAAGGGCGTTTTTGTAGCCGGGAAGCCTTCGCCGCTGATGTGGGACTTTAATAACCTGGTTAACCATCCGCAATTGCAGCTGAAAGACCCTGACGGGGATGGTATTTATGAAACAACCCTTGTTTTTGGCAACGATAATAACCGAACTGCATCTTCCTGGAAATTAAGTAGAGACATAAGTGCGTTTCCGCAATACCACTCGGGTTATAAGATAACTGATGCCTTATACAACCTGGCATTGGAAGAAATGCAGAATGCCGTTGAACCTGACAGCACTTTCAGGACCGGAAAGGAATGGGGCGGGGTTTGGACCAGAGATATCAGTTACAGTATCATTCTTTCGATGGCCGTACTGCAGCCTAAGGTTGCCTTTTATAGCCTGATGCGTAAAGTTAAGAACGGGCGCATCATACAGGATACCGGTACAGGTGGCGCATACCCCGTTTCGTCCGACAGGATGATATGGGCTGTTGCGGCCTGGGAAGTATATAAAGTTACCGGGGACAAAGACTGGCTGGTAAAAGCTTATCAAATTATAAAACAATCGGCGGGGGATGATGCTGTAAATGTGTACGACCAAAAAACGGGGTTAGTGCGTGGGGAGTCTTCCTTTTTAGACTGGCGCGAAGAAACCTATCCAAAATGGATGCAGCCGGCCGATATTTATGAATCCGAATGTTTGGGCACCAATGTGGTACACTACCAGGTGAATAAAGTGCTGGCCGCCATGGCTAATTTACTTAAGGACCCCAGCGCAGCTTCAAACTATAACAGCAGGGCCGCCATAATTAAAAAGAGTATTCATGATTATTTATGGCAAAACAGCAAAGGGTATTATGGACAGTATCTTTACGGACGGAATTTTAGAATGCTTTCGCCACGGTCAGAAGCCCTGGGCGAAGCGTTAGCAGTATTTTTTGATGCTGCCGGACCGCAGGAAGAACAGCGGGTAATCAGCAGTACTCCAGTGAATGCATTTGGCATACCATGTATTTATCCCCAAATCCCAGGCATCTTACCATACCATAACAACGCGGTTTGGCCTTTTGTTGAAAGCTATTGGGCGATGGCGTCAGCCAAGGCAGGTAACGAAACTTCATTGCTCAGGGCAATCAGCGCGGTATATCGGCCTGCTGCATTGTTTTTAACCAATAAAGAAAACTTTACAGCAACTGACGGCGATTATGCGGGCACACAAATTAATTCAAGCAACATGTTATGGAGTTTATCGGGTAATATCGCCCTTGTTTACAAGGTGCTGTTTGGTATTCATTATAACGAAAATAGTTTGCAGTTTAATCCTTTTGTGCCAAAGGCCCTTGCCGGCGAGCGCACCCTTTCTCATTTTAAATATCGTAAAGCATTGCTGGATATCAATATGTATGGCTATGGTAATATTGTAAAAAGCATCACCCTTGACGGCAAAGTTCTAAAGGCAGGAGTTATCCCGGCTGATCTGGAGGGCACACATAAAATAAAAATCGCCCTCGCAAACAATATCTCATCGGGCAAAAGCAATCTACAGCCTTCTTATTTTACGGCTGAAACGCCCGTTGTTACTTACAATAGCGCGAAACTCAGCTGGCCGGCAATACAAGGGGCCACGGCTTATCATGTTATAAAAAATGGAAAATACGTAAGCATTGTAAAAGCCCGCAGCTATTCCGTTTCTGAAAATGAATATGCTGAATACCAGGTTGCCGCAATAGATAAAATGGGCGTGAGTTCTTTTAACAGTGAACCTGTTCAGGTAATACCTGCAAATACATTAACGGTTATTGAAGCTGAAAGTGTTGTCCCTAAATCAGATTTGCCTTACCAGGGATTTTCAGGAAATGGCTTTGTAAAGATTAGCAAAACAGAAAACACGACATTGAATATCCCAGTTAACATTACTGAAAACGGTACTTATGCCATTGATTTCAGGTACGCCAATGGAAACGGGCCAATTAATACAGAAAACAAGTGTGCGGTACGGACCTTTACCGTTGATAATAACGTTGCAGGAGTATTCGTTTTACCGCAACGGGGAAAAGGCGAATGGTCGAACTGGGGATACAGCAATACCATTAAGGTGCAGCTGCCAAAGGGAAGTCACATATTGTCGTTGCAATTTAAAGAGGCAAATGAAAATATGAACGGCGATATTAATGAGGCTATGATTGATAACGTACGTTTGATAAAACTGAATACCAAATAGAAATTAATCTCCATGGATTGTACTTGCTTTGAAAAAAAATATCTGATATTTGTATCTTAAATGATTTATATACAGCATCATAAATTTAAAGAGATGATTTCAAAATGGCTTTTGGCGGCTATTTTGATTTTGAGTTTTTTTGCTGTTTCCGGATCAACCACCCATAGCACTGCTAATCAGTTTACCCGGCAAACCACCTTATTGACCGGCAAATGTTGCCATCCGGTAAAAAGTATGGCCTATTACAGGGCGGTACGGCAATTTTACGGGCAGCAAGCAGCTAATTGTTTTTTGGTTTTGCCAGCCGTCAATTTAATTAAGCTGCATAGCCTGCAAACCAGCATCCGTTTAAAAAACAATTCGGGCCCGAGTTTGCCCTTGCAACAAAAAGCTTTTTTTTATCGGTCTAAAACCATTCCCTCAAACAAAGTCGGCGAACCGGTTGCCTATTTAGGATAAGATCCTTCATGCCGTACCGCACCGCGGTGCCTCTATTAAAGTTTGCATTAAATAATGCAGGCTGACCCATTATTTTTTTACAAATGCATACAAATGAAACATCTCAAAAAGATACTAAGGGTGTGCAGCTTGATCCTTTTCCTGTTACTGGCTATAGCTGGCATGAGTATTTCAGGAATAGCTGTTACATTAAATAAAGACAGGAAATTATTTGCAGACGAGGAGTCGAAAATAAAAATGGTCGAAGAAAGGATAGAAGAGATATCAGCAGGCGAGGAATTAAAATTCTAAAGCCCGAGGGACATTTTTTAGGAACAGTATTTTCTTTTACATGACGTGGAAATTTGCAGCCATATTTTTGTTATAGAAATGTCAAATAAACAATGAATTTTAATGGAAATATGATTACAATTGCAGCAGTCAGCTTTAAATTAAAAAGCCCGTTTTTTTGAATTGAAACAGGGAATAATAAAATTTGAACCTGCTATACGCTTTTATAAATTTTTAAGTTTAACACATAGTACAGTATTCCTTCAAATTCATGAATTAATTTCGACGATTATTCTGTTATTACCCCCATTATTTATTCATGAAAAAATCGCTTCTCTTTTTTGGCCTCCTGATCTTCGGGCTTTCATCCGTTATGGCCCAGGGCAAATGGGAATTGAAAAAGGATGAAGACGGTATACAGGTCTTTACACGAAAACCTGCAAAAGGTAATTTAAAGGAGCTACGGGTAGTTTGCGAACTGGAAGCTACCAAAGCGCAATTGATAAACGAGTTGCAGAATATAGGTGATTATAATAGCTGGGTGTATGCCAACAAAAAATCGGAAATCATAAAAATGGTTAACCCGCAAACCATCCTTTATTACGCTCAATCACGTTTACCTTGGCCCATAAAAGACCGCGACCTGATTATCCAGCTTACCATTTCACCTACTCCGGAAGTTTTAATTATCCAGGCAAAAAGCCTTCCCGATTACCTGCCGAGACAAAATGAATATGTGAGGGTGCCATACTCCTTAGCAGTTTGGAAAGTAACACAGGGATCCAATAATAAATTAAAGGTTGATTATACATTTAGCGTTGATCCGGGAGGCAGTATACCTGCCTGGCTGGTTAATGCTACAATCACCGTTGGTCCGTATAATTCATTTTATAAATTACGTGAAATATTGAGAGCTCAGAAACAACCAGTAATAAATTAAGCCTGAAATTTCGAACCGGAAAAAAGGGACCTGGTTGATAATAAAATAGCAAATCTTTTCAAGGGTATTCAAAGCCGGGGAATACAATGTGAAATATACTCCACCAGCCTCCTTCAAGGGTCATATACAGCTTGAATGGTCCGCCAAGGCGAACGGTTTCGCCGCTCTCTAAAACCGCTTCATATTTTACGCCGCCCTCCGCATGGCCAACACCGGTATGTTCATCTATTTGGAAACCGATATCTATTATTTTATGTTTCTCATCCTTAAACACAGTATACGCGTCAAAAATGCGTTTCAATTGGGCAACCACCTCAGCTTTACTCAAAATTTTTCTGTCGGGCAATATGAATTGGTCAGCCAGCTCCCAGCTTTTGTCATCAAAACTTCGTTTAAACCATTCCGATATAAATTCCATAGCCCGGTTTTCAATATCTTTTTTGTGGTTAGGGTGAAATTCCTCATAATCAAAATGGGTGGTCATACCCTTCATCGGTGTAATGGTGGTTTCGTGATCGAATAATTCTTCGGTAATAAAACGATATTGCAGGCGGCTATCGTAATCATCGCCAAAATACACTTCCATGTTTTTTTCGGATAACAATTCATTTATTCTCTCCAACTCGTCTTCTATCTCAATATCATCCAGATCATCAGTCTTTTTAAACTCGGGCCTGCCCAGCAGGTCGTACACTTTTGCAGGTTTTGCATTGGCCCAATTTTGTTCAAAAGCTAAAATGTTTTTCAGAAATTCGTTTTCAATTTCGGGATCTATTTGTGAGCTGGTATAGGGTTTTGCGCCCAATTCAGCCTGTAACTTTAAACGCAGCAGTTCATTTTCCATCCGGAGGTTTTCTTCGGGGTCGTCGCTAAGTGGCTGGTCGGGCATATCGTTATGGTTGTTCATAGTGTTATTGTGATTTAGTAAATCAAAGTTAATCTTTTGATTGTTCATTTTAATGATTTAAGGTATACATTTGAGAAAAAACAGTTGGACCATCAAAAATCAGGGATTGAGAATAGGTTAAGATTCAACAACATTATGCCAATATCTGATACTAAATCCGCATTTATTTTCTTAATTTTATCCGTAATTATAAACTGGTAAACCCTCATTACTGAATTAATTTATGCAGCGGCATTTGTATTTGTTGTTGATGATAGGTATTGGATGTATTTTATGCATTTGCAATGCTTGCAACCATTCGGCCACGAGTATCGCGGACCAGATCCCCGACACTGTAAGCTATAATTTCAATATCCGCCCTATACTTTCGGATAAATGTTATAAATGCCACGGCCCCGATGCGGGCAAACGCCAGGCTGGCTTAAGGCTTGATGACCCTGCAAGTGCATTTAAGGCTTTGAAGGATGATCCCAATGCCCATGTTTTGGTACCGGGCAGCCCTGAAATGTCTGAATTATTCAGGAAAGTATCCACCACTGATACATCTGAGATGATGCCCCCTTTAAATTCGAACCTTAAAAGACTAACACCGCATGAGGTCGACCTGGTAAAAAAGTGGATAAAGCAGGGCGCTAAATTTGAAAAGCACTGGGCGTTTGTTCCGCCTAAATTATCACCTATACCGGAAGTCAAAGATAAGGCATGGCCAAAAAACCAGATCGATTATTTCATTTTGCACAAACAGGAACAATACGGCCTTGCCCCAAATCCGGAAGCCGATAAAGAGCGACTTCTGAAACGATTAAGTTTTGATCTTACAGGATTACCGCCCTCGATTGAAATGATGGACAGGTTCCTGGCTGATAAAAGTGCGAATGCTTACGAGAAAATGGTGGATGAACTGATGGGAAAGCCAGCCTATGGTGAGAAGATGGCGCTCCATTGGATGGATGTGGCCCGCTTCGCCGATTCGCATGGTTACCAGGACGATAATTACCGCAGTCAATGGCCCTGGCGCGATTGGGTGATCCATGCTTTTAATGAGGATTTACCTTATAATAAATTTATTACATGGCAGTTAGCCGGAGATTTGATGCCAAATGCAACCAAAGAACAGTTATTGGCAACTGGCTTTAACCGCAACCATAAAATTACCGAAGAAGGCGGTGTAATTAACGAAGAATACCGGGTGGCTTACGTAACAGACCGCACCAATACTTTTGGCAAGGCCCTATTGGGAGTTACTATCGAGTGCGCGCATTGCCACGATCATAAATACGATCCTTTTTCGCAAAAGGAATATTATCAGCTTTTCGCTTTTTTTAATCAAGTAAAGGAACCGGGCATACAAAGTACTGTTGGTGGCCCCGAAACTTATGCTAAAAGGCCGCTGATGCAGATCACCGACGATGATGCAAAAAGCATTCTGAAATTTGTAAATAAACAGGATACGAATAAACTCATTGTTTCTGTTATGGGCGACAGCGAGGCTTATCGCAAAACCTATATCCTGAAACGCGGCAACTACGATACCCACGGCGATGAGGTGATGCCCGGTACGCCAAAGGCAATTTTACCTTTTGATAATAGCTACCCAAAAAACAGGCTTGGGCTTGCCGAATGGTTATTTAGCCCTAAAAATCCATTGGCGGCAAGGGCTTTTGTAAACCAAACATGGCAGGAGATTTTTGGAAAAGGTATCGTAAAAAGCTCTGGTGATTTTGGCATGCAGGGCGATTTGCCGTCGCACCCCGAATTGCTCGACTGGCTTTCGGTTGATTTTATGCAGCACGGCTGGGATGTTAAACGTCTGGTTAAACAACTGGTCATGTCGGCAACCTACAGGCAGTCAGCGGCGATCAGCGCCGAAAAATTGAAGGTCGATCCGGAAAATACATACCTGGCACATGGACCCCGTTCGCGCTTACCAGCCGAATTTGTTAGGGATATGGTATTGGCCAGCAGCGGTTTGCTGACCCGGACGATCGGTGGCCCGAGTGTAAACCCTTATCAGCCGGCCGGTTTATGGGAAAATGCTACTTCCGGTCGCGGGCAATTAGCTTCATACAAACAAGTGCACGGACCTGGGCTCTATCGTCGCGGTATGTACACGCTGATAAAGCGTACCGTGCCGCCCGTAGAAATGGCCATTTTCGATGCCAGTAACCGCGATCAATGCGAAGTAAAAAGGCTGAGGACAAATACACCATTGCAAGCCTTGCTAATGGAGAATGACCCTACCGTACTTGAAGCGGCAAGAGTTTTGGCCGCCAAATTATTACAGGATAAAAGCAGCACCGCTGATAAAATAGGGAAAGCTTTCAGGCTGATCATTTGTCGTAAAGCAAATGAAAAAGAACAAGCTATACTGGATGACTATTATAAGGAAGAGCTAAAAGCAATGGATGAGAAAACCGCTGTGAAAGTGCTGAATGTTGGCGAATACCCCATCCCTGAAAATTTGAATAAGGTTAACCTGGCGGCTATGATGAAGTTAGTTGATGCCATTTATAATTTAGAAGAAGCGATTACAAAAACCTGATACGTATGGAGAAAGACCTTTTAGAGCATCGCCTCAATGTTAACAGGCGCCGTTTTTTATCGAGGCTAAGTTTGGGGCTTGGCAGTGTGGCCCTGGGGTCGCTGCTTATTCCTGATCTTTTTAGCGGCATAGGTTCGGATAGTGAGGCTGATTTTATACCTGGAATCCCCAATTTTGCACCAAAAGCAAAACGGGTGATCTATCTTTTTCAGGATGGTGCGCCCTCCCAACTGGAATCATTTGATTACAAGCCGAAACTAAGGGAAATGATGGGGCAGGATTTACCGTCGTCTGTTCGCGGCAATCAGATCCTGACTGGGATGACTGCCAATCAGGCCCATTTTCCATTGGTTGGCTCATTTTATGATTTTAAACAATACGGCGAATCCAAAGCATGGATAAGTGACCTATTTCCGCATATTGGGAAAATTGCCGACGATATCTGTATCATTAAATCGATGTACACCGAGGCCATCAACCACGATCCGGCCTTGACATTTTTCCAGACCGGAGCCCAGCAGGGTAACCGCCCGAGCATGGGCTCGTGGGTTAGCTATGGCCTGGGCAGCGAAAATAAAAACCTGCCGGCTTTTACCGTGTTGCTATCAAAAGGCAAAGGAAACGGCCAGGGTGTGTATTCGAAGTTATGGAGCAATGGCTTTTTAGATTCCATTCACCAGGGCGTGCAGTTTAGCAGTGGCGAAAACCCGGTGTTGTACCTGAATGACCAGGATGGTATCGACAGGCGCGACCGCCGTAAGATGCTGGATAAACTGGCCGAACTGAATGATATATCCTACAAAGAATTTGGCGACCCTGAAATAAGCACCAAGATCCAGCAATACGAAATGGCATACCGCATGCAATCAGCGGTGCCTGAAATAATGGATATTTCCAAAGAGCCCGATGATATTGTAAAAATGTATGGACCTGATTGTTTGGTACCAGGAACGTATGCTGCAAATTGCCTGCTGGCACGCAAGCTTTCTGAAAACGGCGTCCGGTTTGTGCAGTTATACCACCAGGGTTGGGATCAGCACAGTAACCTGCCGCAGGAAATGGCGGGACAGGCAAAGGATGTTGACCAAGCCTCGGCTGCATTGGTTACAGACCTTAAACAACGCGGCCTGCTGGACGAAACGCTGGTGATTTGGGGCGGTGAATTTGGCCGTACCAATTATAGCCAGGGCAAATTGGAAAAAGCCAATTACGGCCGTGACCACCACCCGCGCTGTTTCAGCATCTGGATGGCAGGCGGCGGCATTAAACCGGGTATGGTTTATGGCGAATCGGATGAGTTTGGGTATAACATTATAAAAGACCCCGTGCACGTGCATGATTTTCATGCAACTATACTCAACCAGTTAGGGATAGATCATAAGAAATTAACATTCAAAAGTCAGGGCAGAAGATACCGCCTAACGGATGTGGCTGGGAATGTGGTGAAGGGAATAATATCTTAATTGATTTTATGATTAGAGAGCTATTTCACCGATTAATTATCGTACAATCAAAAAAATCAATCGGTGCAATCAAACAATAATCGGTGTAATCCTAAAAATATGGAAAGAAGAAAATTCATCAAACAAACTGCTGTTATTTCGGCAGGTGTTTTTATCGCAAAGGACCTGTTTGCAAAAAATGACGGTCCGGTTTACGGGCATGGCAATATGCGTTACCGGATGGATAAGTCGTGGAGCAAAGCAGATCCGATGAAAAATCCGGTGAATGATTGCCATGAAATGGTGCAGGACAAAAAAGGGCGCATTTTGCTGCTGACCAACGAAACAAAAAACAATGTGCTGATCTATAATAAATCGGGTAAGTTACTGGATACCTGGGGACATGAATTTCCGGGAGCACACGGCTTAACATTGGTGAATGAAAATGGTGAAGAATTCCTGTTCATCACCGATACAGTGAAGCACCAGGTTTATAAAACCACGATGGATGGTCGCATATTGTTAACCATAGACGTACCGCTGGAAACCGGAGCTTATAAAAAAGCGGAAGAGTTTATCCCGACCGAAACCACAATAGATACCAACGGAGATATTTTTGTCGCAGATGGCTACGGCGCGCAATACACCATGCATTATGACAAAAATGGCAAACTGATAAACTTTTGGGGCGGCAGAGGAGATGGTGACGAGCATTTTGATAATGCCCACGGGATATTGATAGATCGCCGTAAACCAACGCCAACCTTGCTGATAACCGACCGTACCCGCCATTGCTTTAAGCGCTTTAGCATGGATGGTAAATTGCTCGATATTATTAAACTACCCGGTGCATGCGTTTGTCGTCCGGTAATTAAGGGAAATCATTTATACGCTGCGGTGCTGCGTTCGCCGGAACTGGCAAATGCTGATTCAGGTTTTGTTACTATTTTAGATAAGGACAATAAAGTGGTTTCGAACCTTGGCGGTACCGAACCAGTGTACAAAGATGGCGTATTGCAACCCATGGCCCAGGCCGATAAAATATTTTTGAACCCCCATGATGTTTGTATTGATAATGATGAAAATTTGTACGTCGCACAATGGGCATCGGGCAAGGTTTACCCGTATAAATTTACAAGGGTGTAAGTGAGAGATGTTTTTTACCGCAAAGGCCACAAAGAAGACACAGTGTACACAGAGAAATGATGGTGCAATTTTTCCATGATGACGGAAATAAAATGATAAATAAAACAGTAATTAAAACTCAGCGATCTTTGTGTCTCCTCTGCATCTCTGTGTTAAACCCACAAATGATTAGCTATATACTTAGATGATAAAAACCAGTTACAAAGGTTTTGCAGAGAACCTGCTATTTGCCCTCAATATATTTATCATCTTTTTCCTGCTGGTTGGCGGGAGTATCGTTATCCCGCAATGGCTGCAGCCCATCGGCAGAATGCACCCGTTGATCATCCATTTTCCAATAGTGTTGCTGATCATGGCCATGCTGCTGGAATTTTTCAGGTTTAAGGATCGCTTTCAGGCCGAAAAACTTTACCATGATTTTACTGCATGGTTGTGGTTATCGGGAGCTATTTTCGCTGCGCTTACGGCTATTATGGGGCTTTTTCTATCGAAAGAACAAGGTTATGACGGTGATGTGGTTCAATGGCATAAGTGGTTTGGCGTAATCGTTGTTTTTGTTTCATCCATTATTTATCTGTTCCGGGACGCTGGATGGTACAGCCAGAAAATTGCCCGCTCGGGTGCAGCCTGTGTGGTGCTTTGCCTGGTTGTCGCGGGGCATTTCGGTGCTGATATTACCCATGGTGATAATTTTATTTTAGCCCCGGTTTGGCATCCTGAAAAGAAATTAGTGCCCATTGATAAAGCACTGGTTTTCCGTGATGTGGTAGAACCTGTTTTTGAAAATAAATGCAATGGCTGTCATAACCCCGGTAAAAGCAAGGGCGGTTTAATACTGACAGATGAAAAATCCCTGTTAAAAGGTGGTAAAGACGGCAAACTTTTTGTTGCCGGGCAACCGCAACTGAGCTTGCTGCTGCAACGGATCCACATGCCGGAGGGCGAAAAAAAGCATATGCCGCAATCCGGTAAACCGCAATTAACCGCCGATGAAATGGCTATAATTTACCTGTGGATAAAAGAAAATGCATTGTTCAACAAAAAAGTGATTGATTTGCCTGTCAATGATTCCCTGCGTGTACTGGCGGCCAATTATTTAAAGCCAGCAGAGGCGACTGAAGAACAATACGATTTCGCTGCTGCGGATGACAAACTCATCAAAAAACTCAATAATAACTACAGGGTGATCTACCCGATAGCACAGGAATCACCAGCGCTTGGGGTAAACATCTACAATAAAAAAACCTATCAGCCTAAAGCGCTGGAGGAATTAAGCGGAATAAAAAAACAAGTAGTGACGCTCGACCTCAACAAAATGCCTGTAAAAGATGCGGAAATGAAAACCATTGCACAGTTTGAAAACCTCCGTGTGCTAAATCTTAATTTCACTGATGTAACCGGGAGTAATTTAAAAACATTGGCATCACTTAAATATTTAAGGTCGCTTTCACTGGCGGGTACAAGATTAGATCATGAGGCAATAAAGCAAATCAGCGCGATAAAAAGCCTTACAAAAGTAGCACTATGGGATACCGGTTTGCCCGATAATGAAATTGCAGAACTACAAAAGAACAATAAGAACATCGATTTTATAAAAGGATTTAAGGATGATGGCAAACCTGTTAAACTGAATGATCCGCAGGTAAAAAACACAAGCTTTGTATTTACCAAACCTATGCAACTGGATTTGGGCCACCCAATTAAAGGGGTTGATATCCGCTATACAACCGATGGCACCGATCCGGATAGCGTCAAAGGATTGCTGTACAAACCCGGAATAATGATTGCCCAAAATACAAGTATAAAAGCCAGAGCCTACAAAGTGGGCTGGTATGGCAGCGATATAGTGCAGGCAAACTTCTATAGAAGCACTTATTCGCCCGATAGTATCAGCTTTATTGTTGGCCCCAACTCAAAATACAGCGGGGATGGTCCCAAAACCTTAATTGACAAGGATCTGGGTGGCAACAACTTTGGCAATGGCAAGTGGATAGGCTCGCAGAAGGATCTGGTAGTTTATATGCAATTTGCAAAACCGGTAGACCTGCATACCATTACCTTAAATTGCATGCGCAACATCGGCAGTCAGATATTTTTGCCCATTGGCATCGAAATATGGGGCGGTACAGATGCCACCCATATGAAATTATTGAGCAGGTTAAACCCGGCGGCACCCAAAAAGGATGATCCTTTTATGGTGAAGGGAATGGATTGCAATTTAACAGCGGCACACCCATTAACCTGCTTAAAGATCATAGCAAAACCAATACAAAACCTCCCCTCATGGGACCCGGTAAAAAAACAGCCGGGATGGGTATTTATGGATGAGATATTTTTAAATTGAAGCTTAATTAATTTTCTCTTCCACAGCGCTTTTGTCGAAGGGGTAGATTATTCACGTGATAATTGTATTTTTAAAGAAGTTCATTAGAGCTTCACTGTTTAGGTGAGGCTAAAAAGGAAATGCTTTATGGAAACAAACACATACGACGCTATCGTCATCGGTTCGGGCATCAGCGGTGGATGGGCCGCCAAGGAACTGTGCGACCTGGGGGTAAAAACCCTGGTGCTTGAACGCGGACGGGATATTGAGCATATCAAATCGTATCCGACAGCATTCAAAAACCCATGGGATTTTCAACACCGCCTGGAAGAGCCCTTAAAAATACATGAAGAAAACCCGGTGGTAAGCAAATGTTACGCATTTGACGAAGCTACCCAGCATTTTTTTGTGAAGGATAAGGAACATCCATACATTCAGGAAAAGCCATTCGACTGGATTCGTGGGTACCAGTTAGGTGGGAAATCAATTACCTGGGGGCGGGCTTGCCAGCGCTGGAGTAATTTTGAATTTTCGGCGCCGCAGCGATATGGTTATGCCATTGACTGGCCCATCCGTTACGAAGATATTGCACCATGGTATTCGCATGTAGAAAAGTTTGCGGGTATTTGCGGTGGGAAAGATGGACTGGAAGCCCTGCCCGACGGTGAGTATCTGCCCCCCTTTGAAATGAGTTGTGTTGAAGAAGAGATACAGCGAAAAATTAGCGCGCATTATAAAGACAGGTTTATGGTGCGTACCCGCTGGGCACATTTAACCAAACCCGAACCCATCCATTTGCAACAAGGGCGGGGTCAATGCCAGGCGCGTGATCTTTGTTATCGCGGTTGCCCGTTTGGTGGCTATTTTAGTTCAGTTTCGTCAACTTTGCCCTGGGCTAAGAAGACGGGGAACCTTACCGTAAGGCCACATTCCGTAGTGCATTCTATTATTTATGATGAGCAAAAAGGAAAAGTAACCGGAGTGAAGATAATTGATGCTTTAACCAAACAGGAAGTTACTTATTATGCCCGGGTGATATTTTTAAACGCGGCCTGTTTAAATAGCAATCTGATTTTGCTTAACTCAAAATCACACAGATTCCCTAACGGTTTGGGTAATGATAACGGTCTGCTTGGTAAGCTTATGGCCTTTCAGAATTATAGGGCAAGTGTGGGCGGCACCATCGATGGCTTTGAAGACAAATACTATTACGGGCGCAATCCAACTAACCCTATCATTGCCAATTATCGTAACCTGCACAAACAGGACACCGATTATTTGGGCGGCTTTTTAACTTTTGTTTTTTCGGGCCGGGGACCTGTTTATAAAGAAGGTGCAGATGGTGTTGGCGGCAATTATAAAGACGCAATAACCGAACCGGGACCATGGTATGCGGGTATGTTTATGCAGGGCGAAACTATCCCCAAAGAGATAAACCATGTCCGTTTAAGTGCCGGCCAGGTTGACCCATGGGGTATTCCGCAATTGATCACTTCTATCGGGTACGATGAGAATGATGATAAAATGGTGGCCGATTTTTTAACCCAAAGCGCCGAAATGCTGGAAAAGGCCGGGGTAAAAAACATCAACAAAAATGACACCCACCAGGCACCAGGACTGGATATTCACGAAATGGGCGGCTGCCGAATGGGGAACGATCCTAAAACATCATTGCTCAACAAATGGAACCAGATGCATCTTTGTAATAATGTTTTTGTAACTGATGGCGCCTGCATGACGAGTACCGGAAACCAAAGCCCGTCGATTTTATATATGGCCTTTGCGGCAAGGGCGGCGCATCATGCAGTGGAGGAGATGAAAAAGGGGAATATTTAATTTTTGATATTAACAAAACTCAGCGTACTTTGCAGTGTCTTCAATGCAATCAATTAGATAAAACTGAAGATTACCAAGTACCAAGTACAAAGAGCAAAGGGATTTTTCAATTTACCTGAACAAAAAATGCTAAACCGCAGATCCTTCATCAAAAATACCAGCCTGCTGGCTTTATCATTACCATTAATAAAAAGCAATCTTTTTGCTGCCTCAAACTCAAAGCGGTTACCCGCCATCGGTATCCAATTGTACATGGTGAAAGAGGCTATGGCAAAAGATCCCGCCGGTTCATTGGCACAGATCGGTAAAATGGGTTATACCCAAATTGAAAGCTACGGCGGTGATAAAGGGATCTTTTGGGGGATGACCAACAAGGAATTCAATAAGCAGGTGCAAGGCAACGGTTTAACGCTGATCTCCAGTCACTATGCAGGCAACGCGGAAGGATTTGAGAAGACTGCCGCCGAAGCTGCTGAAATTGGCATGAAATATTTGATCTATCCCTGGAAAGGCCCGCAAAAAACCATTGATGATTTTAAAAGAATAGCCGAGGAATTTAACGGCTACGGCGCTATTTGCCAGAAAAATGGCTTGAGTTTTGCCTATCACCCACATGATTATCCCTATAAACCGGTTGAAGGGCAATTGCCGATAGACGTTTTGCTTGCTTATACCGACAAGGAGTTTGTCGACTTCCAGATGGATTTTTATTATACCGTTACCGAAGGCCAGGATCCGGAGGCTTATATAAAAAAGTATCATCCCCGTTTTCGCCTCTGCCACATGCGCGATGTGTTGAAGGAACGTTTACCGGCAGGCAGCGAAGATGAATCGGCTTGTGATTTAGGGCAGGGGATCATTAATTATCCGCACCTGCTTTCCACGGCGCTTGATAATGGCATGGAATATTTTTTTGTAGAGCAATCACGCTTTTTTAACGAAACTCCCCTGCAAAGCGCTAAAATCAACTTTGACTATTTGAAAAGTATCAAACTAACATAAACCATATCGAGATGAATGAAGCGGTTTTAAAGGGAAAGATCAAGCTTTGGCTGCTGTTTTTCATCACCGGCCTTGCCCGTAGGGGCGACCCTTGTGGTCACCCAGTGTTGCGGTCCCCCATTGTTTTATCACCCAAATTCGTTATTGCCGCACGTTGCCCGGTGTTGACCCTCGTCCTTGTTTCGTTTGGAATTAGGGCGACCGCAAATTCAACGTCATTGAATTAAGGAAGAAGATTTTTTGAAGGTTTTTTACCCTCTTTTTTGCTTGCAAAAGAGAGGGTGGACCAGCGTAGCGATGTCCACCCTCTCTACGGCAAGCCGTAAAGAGGGTAAAAGACCACATCCTTAACTTAGGGTGACCACAAGGGTCGCCCCTACGGTTATTAACATGTATGGAATTTGTGTCGGTTGGTCAAAACAAAATTATTTCAATTAATTTATGGAAAACCTCCCCTACCCGCATCCTTTGATCAGAACTAATAAAATTTAATAAAATGCGTTCTTTATAATTAGTTCAACAAGCCTTTGAAGAAAGAATATTGATACCACTTTATGATTTCCACTTTCGGCTTTCCGCTTTTTTATCACTAATATTATACATCCGATTTAACCTGACCAATTATGCCATCAGCCCCACTCCGAATACGCAAATCCCTGCTCATTTTTAGCATGTTGCTTTGTTTTTACACCGCAGGCGCCCAGGTAAAATATGACGCCATCAGTTTCCGTATCGACTCCCTGGCAAATATCGGCCTGCCAAAATCGGCATTAAAGGAGGTTGATAAACTGGATCAACTTGCCAGGCAAAATAACAATGCGCCGCAGCAGATGAGGGCGGTGATTTACAGGATGACTTTCCAGTCGTATTTGGAGGAAGACGCATTGGCGGCAATCATCAGCCGGCTGAAACTGGATATAGGCCAGGCGGAATATCCGGTTAAACCGGTTTTACAATCGCTGCTGGGGCAAATGTACTGGAACTATTACCAGCAAAACCGTTACCAGTTTAGTCAGCGGACCAGGCTTGCAAAAGCCGATACCGATTTCACCAAATGGGATTTGCAAACCATCATCAATGAAACAGGGCATCTTTACGACCTTTCCTTAAACAATGCGGCAAAAGAACAAAACACCCCGGTAAGCGTACTCGACGGCGTTTTGGAAGGTGATAGTACCACCCGCTACCTGCGCCCGACTTTGTACGACCTGCTGGTACAGCGCGCCTTTGATTTTTTCCTTACGGACGAGGCCGGGTTGCCAAAACCAAAGCTGCCATTTTCACTCAATGACCCGCGGTTTTTTAGCGACATCCGCACTTTTGCAAACCTCGAAATAAAAACAAGCGACACCCTTTCAACCGAATATAAAGGTATCCGCTATTTGCAGCAGGCCACCCTGTTTCATCTTAAAACTCCCAATGAAGAAGCCCTTGCAGACATTGATTTGCAAAGGCTAAAGTTTTTGTACGGCAAATCGATTGCGGAACATAAGGATTCGCTGTATTTGACGGCCTTAAAGCAAATTGCGGCAAGTTTTTCAGCAAAACCCATCAGTGCCGAAGCTTTGGTGTTGCGGGGGCAGTACTACCAGGGATTGGATAGTTTAACGATGGCGCACACGCTTTTTAAGCAGGCGGTTGCGGCTTTTCCGGAAAGCTTAGGAGGTAAAAACGCGGCGACCTTGATGAGGCAGATAGAAGAAAAGGAATTATCGGCAACCGTGGAGGATGTGAATGTGCCGGGGAAACCATTGCTGGGGTTGATTGAATATAAAAATCTTACAAAAGCTAAAATAGCTATTTATCGTTTATACGAATACCAGTTAAATGATTACTCAGACAACTTCGGCACCAATTACTCAAGTCCAGATCAAACAAAATATAAACTTGATTTTCTAAAAAAACTAACCCCTGTACAATCCAAAGAACTTAAATGGGCGGATATGGGCGACTACCGCAGTCATCGTTTGGAGTTTAAGATTGATGCTTTGCCTCCGGGGAATTATGTACTTATGGTTAATAGCGAAGATGCAGGCGAGGGATATTTAACGGGTTTAAGTAAATTTAAAGTTAGCGGACTGACCTACACTTCACGAATAAATCCTGATGGTAAAATGGACATACGGGTAATGGACAGGGAAACGGGAGCGCCATTAAAGGGTGTAAAAATAAATTTAATCAGCAGGAATTCCCGTTATAATACCGCTACCAATAAGAATGAATGGAACAATATTGATGAACACGGCAGTTCAGATAAGGATGGGGCATATTATTCTGATAAATTTTCACAAGGTGATAACGTATCGGTTAATCTGGTGATAAAAGGGGATACATTAAGAGAACAGCCAAAATATGTTTATGGCGCAAGAGATAATTCAAATGAGGATGCCGACCCGGAAGATAAAACCATATTTTTTACCGACCGTCAGATTTACCGGCCAGGGCAGACCATCTATTTTAAAGGATTGCAAATACAACTGCTTAAAGGTAAAAGTAAAATAATGCCTGGCAAAAACGTGGAGGTGCAATTTTTAGATGTAAACAATAAACAAGTATCCTCCTTAAAGCTAACCACCAATGATTTTGGCACCGTTAGCGGCAGTTTCATTATCCCGCAAACCATGCTGGACGGTAATGTAACCATAACAACGGATAATGGCGAAATTGAAGTTAAGGTGGAGGAATACAAACGCCCGACGTTCCAGGTGGCTTTTTTACCTGTTAAAGAAAGTTATAGATTAGATGATTCGGTTACCGTAAAAGGAAATGTAACAGCATTTTCGGGGTATGGATTATCGCAGGCTAAAGTTGCTTATCATATTGTACGGTCAAAAAACAGACCTTTTATTAATCCGGTATACGGACGCACTTTATATGGGTCGAGATATAACTATAATCCCGAAACAACCGAAATTAAGACAGATACTATAACCACCGATGATCAAGGTAATTATAAGATAAAATTCAAAGCTGTTCCCGGAGATAATATTAAATCAGATTATACCTATACCATAAATGCTGATGTTACCGATGCAAGCGGCGAAACCCGATCAGCGCAAACAGCCGTAACCATAGGCAACAACGATATTACGATTGATAATTATTTACCTGAACAAGTGTTTGCCAAAGACACTTTAAATCTTCCGGTGAGTATTAATAACCTGAATGGGCAGGCACAAAAGGGGAACATTAAGGTCGAAGTTTACGCTTTAAAAAATGCTGACCGCGTGTACAAAAACAGGTTATGGACTAACCCCGATCAATTTATGATAAACAAGCCTGATTTTAAAAGTGACTTTCCTGAATACTCATATAATAATGAAGATTTTGTTCCGTCGTGGCAAAGGCTTAACAAGGTGCTAAGTTTAAATATACCTGTTGACACAGTAAAACCGGGAATTATTAACCTGGATTCGTTAAGGAAACAGCTTTCAGGAATGTATAAGGTGATCATTCGGGCCCGAAATCAAAAAGGCGATACCACATCGATAACTCAATATGTAAACCTTATCAGTGATCCTGCAAAGCCCATAAAATTTGATAATTGGGTGATCCCGGTTCTTAATTATGTTAAACCTGGTGATACAGCCGCGTTTTTAGTCGGGATAGACCAAAAAGTCAGTGTATTGATGGAGCGTTATAACGGCGCTAAACTAACCTCTTCACAATGGATCACCATTGAAAAAGGACAACAAAATATTAAATTTCCGATAGCAGATACTGATAAAGATGTCGCAGTGCAGTTTATGATGGTGTATCAAAACAGGATCTACACCAGTTATCAAAAAATATACATTTCAAACCCTGATAAAACTTTAAAAATAAAGTTCCTCACTTTTCGCAATAAGCTGCAACCCGGCGAAAAGGAGCAGTGGAAATTGCAGGTAAGCGGTCAAAGCGGCGAAAAACAAGCCGCGGAAATGGTAGCTGATCTGTATGACGCTTCATTGGATGACATAACACCCCCACAAGACTGGAAGGATGTGCTGAACCAGGAAGAAAGAAACCAGCCCAACTATTTCGCCTGGAATAGCTGGGATTTTGTAACTGCGGATAATACAAGCCCGGTAATGGACAGGCCCCAACATATTGGCATGTTGAGACGTGACTACGAGAAACTAAACATGTTTGGTTACAGTTTTTACGGCGGTTATAATAGCAGCTATCACAGATATTTAGAGCAGGTGAAAGAGAATTTAATGATTGTTGAAAATGATAAGCAGTTGGACGCAGACTATGTAAAAAATGCTGCTCTTGTGAAAAATGGTTACGATATAAGCGGCAAAGTGATAGATGCAAATTATAAGTCTGGTATTACAGGCGTAGTTATTGCCATTAAAGGAACCAAAATTAAAACAGCTACGAATTCATCAGGCAATTTTAAAATACGGGTGCCTGTAAACGCGACGCTGATATTTAGTTTTATTGGCTATAATACCGACACGGTTTTAACAACCCAAAGGACAACATTGAACGTAAGATTGAAACCGACTTTGAATGCGCTTGGAGAGGTTGTTATTATTGGTTATGGATCGCAGAAAAAAAAGGATGTGACAGGAAGTGTTTCGACAGTAATGATAAGATGCCTTAGTTCAACAAATGCAGCCATGGCCTCAGAAGATTTGTTGAAAGACAAGGCATCGGGGGTTTTTAAAAGTGTGGACGGAACCACAGGTAACATTGTAATGCGAGAAATTCGCACTGCTCCCGGTGCTAAGTTTGATAAAGAACTGCTGATAAGAAACCCCATCCCCCTCCGCACCAACTTCGCCGAAACAGCTTTCTTTTACCCGCAGCTGAATACCAACGAAAAAGGCGAGATATTAATTGATTTTACTATACCCGAGGCGCTTACCCGCTGGAAATTCAGGGGACTCGCCCATACGCAGGATTTGCATACCGGGTATGTCGAAAATACGGTCATCACTCAAAAACAACTGAGCATCAGCGCCAATACGCCCCGCTTTTTACGGGAAGGGGATACTATAACCATATCGGCACGCCTGGCCAACTTAACCGCTGATAAATTAAAAGGCAAGGTGCAAATGCAGCTGTTTAATGCTTTAAATATGCAGCCGGTGGTTTTATTTGCCGATAAAAAAGATGCGGAGCAGTCCTTTGAAATTGTCGGCGGTACTACTGAGGCTGTTTCGTTCCGTTTGGTGATCCCTGCCGGACTGGATGCTTTGGATTATAAGCTTACCGCAGATGCCGGGGAGTTTACCGATGGCGAAGAAAACACCCTGCCCGTGCTGCCCAACCGAATGCTGGTTACCGAATCTATGCCAATGATGGTGCGGTCGGGACAAACCCGCGATTTTACCTTTGATAAGCTAATAAACCAAAACAGCACCACCTTAAAAAACAAAACCTTAACCTTGGAGTATACGCAAAACCCTGCATGGTACGTCGTGCAGGCTTTGCCGTATATGATGGAGTTTCCGTATGAATGTTCGGAACAGGTGTTTAGCCGCTACTATGCCAATAGTTTGGCCACAAGCATCGTAACAAAATTACCTGCCATAAAACAGGTGTTCGATCAATGGAAAATGAGCAACAGCACCGAACTGCTCTCCAACCTCGAAAAAAACCAGGAGCTGAAATCAACCTTGCTGGAAGAAACACCCTGGCTGAAGGATGTGGTAAGCGAATCGGAACAAAAAAAGCGGATAGCCTTATTATTCGACCTCAATAAAATGAGCGATGAACTGAAACTGAACCTTGATAAGCTGCAAAAACGGCAATTACCCGATGGCGGTTTTACCTGGTTCGGCGGCGACAGGTCCGACAGGTATATCACCCAGCATATAGCCGAAGGAATGGGTGAACTCTACCATTTGGGTATTGCGGACAGCCAGCTTCAGCCAATTGCTGATAATGCCATCAGGTACCTTGACGATCAGCTCGCGGCAGACGAAAAATTGCGAAAGAAAAACAAGGACAACACCTGGTTTTATGGCGACCTGGAGATCCACGCCTGGTTTACCCGTAGCTACTTTTTAAACAAACCGCTGAACAATACCTTAAAGACAGCCCTTACCAATTATTTAAAATGGGCGGCGGATGAATGGAAGTTTAGGAATGTTTATGAGCAGGGCGTGATAGCCTTAACCATGCAACGCTATAATAAACCGGAAGTATGCGCACAGATCGAGCGCTCCTTACTGGAAACCGCGCAACAATCGGATGATCTGGGGATGTATTGGGGCAAAAATCAGCGGGGTTATTTTTGGTATGAGTCGCCGGTAGAAACCCAAAGTTTATTGATAGAACTGTTTACCGAGGCCGGTGATAATGCAAAAGCCGTTGATGAAATGAAGATCTGGCTGCTCCGCAACAAACAAACCAGCGACTGGAAAACAACCAAAGCCACCGCTGCCGCCTGTTATGCCCTGTTGTTAAAGGGCAGCAACCTGCTGGCAGATACCGGACGCTCTGTAATTAAACTTGATGGAAAGCGGCTGGAAGAACTAAAACCTGATGTTAAAGCGGATGAAGGCACCGGCTATATCAAAACAAGCTGGGCCGATGAGCAAATAAAACCGGCCATGGGCAAGGTTGAAATAAAAAACGATGGTACAAACATCAGCTGGGGAGCATTGCACTGGCAGTATCTGGAGAATCTGGATAAGATCACCTCTTCTCAAACAAATATCCACCTGGAAAGAAAATATTTTATACAGAAACAAATAGATGCCGGGCCGGTATTAACCGCAGTTGACGCTGCACATCAACCCAAAACCGGCGACCTGCTAAAAGTGGTGGTTTACCTTAAAGCTGACCGTGATTTTGAATATGTACAACTAAAAGACATGCGCCCCGCAGGTACTGAACCCGTGGAAGCCATATCTGCCTACAAATACCAGGACGGCTTGTATTATTACCAGGTAACAAAGGATGTAGCCACAAACTTTTTCATCAGTTACCTCAGCAAGGGCAATTATGTATTTGAGTACCAGTTGCGGGTAGCGCAGCCGGGCAATTTTTCAACGGGGATCACTACCATACAATGTATGTATGCCCCTGAATTTAATGCCCATTCGCAGGGCGACAGGCTAACAATTAAACCCTGAAGGCAACGGGATTTCAATTTGGCGGGGCTTTGATGAATACGCATCAAAGCCCGCAAAAGCCATTTTGTACCATATAAAACGCTTTTTATGAATCCGTATTAACACGGTTTTTGCTGCGTAAAACTACGCGACTTTTTTTGCGGCAATGTGTGCTATTCAGCTATTAGTTGCTGATAATAAGTAAATTATGTACTTTGTTTGCGTGCCGGTGTTTTTCCTTGTTCGATCTGACCTTTTGAAATAACCACTAAATAACCTTAGTTTTATGGAAACTATTAGCTAACCCATATTACATTTAAACAATGGAAACACTACAAAATGAAATTCATCTCACAGGTAAAGAGGGCGGTGAATTCGACCTTGAACTGGCTGCAAGCTGGACCAAAAATTACAGGGATAAACACCCCGGTGAAACAGTATCGCATTTTTTTGGTAAAGAAATCTTACAAAAGATCCTTGCGCAGGAAGGTTGCCAGGGTATCCGGTTTTATCATGGACATAGCAAGCCGCTTAACGGATGGCAGCGCTCAATGGTATCATTAAGCAATTTTATATCAAAAGTTATCGGAAATATTGAGGGTGACAAACACCTGATCATAGTTGGCGCCGGAAGTGATGGTAAAGACCAGATAGATTTTGCAGTTGTTGAGGCGCTCTCCAGGGGCGAATTAAGGTCGCTTACCATCCACAAAACCTATATGGTTGGCGATCAGTCTTATCCGTGTCCGGGTTCGCCAGGCTGTCCGAAAAGTCTTTTAGCGGGTGGTTAAAGGGTGTAAAATTTAAATAAAATACAATGTCAGCAGATTATATCTTGCTAATTTCCTCTACTATTTCAGGTGTTTTACCCGTTGTTGCGGCCTTTTATAACTACAGGCATTTGGATAAAGTACTAAAAATAGCGACTGCCTATTTTGTGCTCTCCGTTTTATCCGATTTGGTGTTGTATACGACTACTGCGATGAATATGCCTAATAACCATCCGGTTATACATATTTATATTGCATTGAGTATCGTTTTTTTTGCGGCAATTTATTACAATGCGTTTTTTAAACCCGCAATTAAAAAGATAGTTATTACGACGGCTGCCCTTGCCTTACTTGTTGTTATTATTAACATGATTTTTATTGAAGGAATATGGGATTATCCTTCACTGTCAAATACTGTTTTAAGTGTGCTGCTCATCTGCTTTTCCCTGGCCTATTTTTTTCAGTTATTAAGCAGGCAGGAGTTTGTACATATTGAAAAACAAGGTTTATTCTGGATAAATGCCGGTGTGTTGTTTTATTTTTCGATCAACATATTTTTGTTCATGCTTTTTAAAAGGATGATCACGGCACACCAGGAAGGTTATTATATGATTAACAATATAACGAATATTATCGCTAACATTTTATATTCAGTCGGATTACTTTGCAAACCCCAGAAAACAACCTGATACCGGTACTTATTACCGGCACGCTCATCATCGTGATACTGGTGGTTTTTTTATTCTTTTTCGTGATCATATATCAGCGGAAAATGATAAAGAACCAGGTGGAATTGCGTAAACTGCATGATGACAGGCAAACCGATTTATTGAATGCTGTTTTTGAGACCCAGGAAAACGAGCGCAAACGGTTGGCTGAAGATCTGCATGATAGCGTGGGGCAGGTATTATCGGCCATAAAACTTAATCTTCACCGGCTTGATAAAAGCTGCGTGAGCGAAAGCACGCAACCCCTGCTGGCTGATACCCGCAAACTGGCAGATGAATGCATCGGCGAAATACGGAATATCATTCATAACGTTTTACCACCGGTGCTAACCGATTATGGTTTACTGGAAGCCCTTGAAGGCCTGTGTGTTAAAATTGAACAAAACACAGGCGTTAAAGTAGATTTTAAAAAAAAACTAACAGGCATAAGGTTTAAACCCGAAATTGAGCTTGCATTTTACAGGATAGCCCAGGAATTATTCAGCAATGCGATAAAACATTCAGCGGCCACCAGTATTCATTTAACGCTTACCGACGAACAGGGCTGGCTGATAATGGAGTTTAAGGATAATGGAAAAGGCTTTAATATAAACCAGGTTAAACATGGCTTTGGCCTTACCGGGTGCAGCTTATAAACGGGGAAATTAACATTTATACAAAACCCCAAAGCGGAGCTGTCACTATAATAAGGGTGCTGATGCCATAAGGGAATAGCATTATTTATGGAATATAATATCGAACACCGAATTTTGACTGTTGAATTTTGATGTGTATTTGGGCGTTCGATATTCAGAATTGCGAAGCGCTTTTGAACGCCATAAAAAACAATCGTGAAAAACTCACTATTCAATATTTTATTTTCTCTCTCTAAATGACATTAACAATATGGGAGCATTTTGTTATATTTATTCAATCGTTGTAAACCATGGAAAAGATCAAATTAGCTATTGCCGACGATCATAAAATATTCAGAAATGGCTTGAAAGCTACACTGGAAGATTGTCCTGATTTCGATTTGGTATTGGAAGCCTCAAACGGCAAACAACTTATCGCTATGCTCGCCTCTGTTACACCGGACGTGATACTGATGGATATTAAAATGCCAGAGCTCGACGGCATACAAACTACCGCCTACGTTAAACAGCACTATCATCAGATTAAAGTACTGGCGCTTTCTATGTTTAACGAGGATAAATATATTGTAGACATGATGAAGGCGGGGGCATCGGGCTATTTGCTGAAAAATGCTGAACCCGAAGAGATCATTGAAGCGATATCAACTGTTTATCAGAAAGATTATTATTTTAACGAGCATCTTTCGGTAACCCTTATTAAACAACTGGCCGGCAACGCCCACCCCGGGAATACGGCCCAGTCACTTGCTGATTTTAATGAACGCGAAATAGAGGTTTTAAAACTGGTTTGCCAGGAATACTCCAATTCGGAAATAGCCGATAAAATATGCCTAAGTGTGCGCACCGTTGAAGGTTACCGCGCCCGCCTGTTCGAAAAAACAAAATCAAAAAATCTCGTTGGCCTGGTAATCTTTGCAGTAAAGACAGGGATTATCAGCGTGTAAGCTAAGTCAAAAGCCTTGAGTCGAAAGTCTTAAGTCTTTATTGCTTTGACTTGGTGCTTTCGACTCAAGACTTCAGACTCACTGTTGTCCGGTAAAAGGTTTATCTATTTTTTTTTACCGGACAGCCGAATTGAAAATGGCTGCGATATTTGCGTTTTGAAAATAATTTTGCTTGTATATTGCAGCTATAAATAGTCTACGAGCAAAAAGATACAATATTTTCGCTGACTTTTACCGGACAGCCGATTTATACTAAAAACATAGAAAGTAAAAAAATAGGGGGGCTTTCTTTTTAAAATGTGCTTAAAAAGCCCCTCTATAGAGTTTTTTCGATGATTTACAAGTTAATTTTATTTTTACCGGACAACAGTGACTTCAGACTTTAAACTTCCTCCGTAACTTTCTCCCCGATCTGCTGGCGCCACATGGCATAGTACAGACCCTTTTGGTTAATCAGGTCGAAGTGTTTGCCTGATTCAATAATGCGGCCTTTTTCCAATACAAAAATATTATCGGCATGCATAATGGTACTCAGACGGTGGGCAATCAATATGGTAATATGGTTTTCAAATTCCGAAACATCGCGGATGGTTTCAGTAATTTCTTCCTCTGTAATGGAGTCGAGTGATGAAGTTGCTTCGTCGAAAACCAAAATATCGGGCTTACGCAGCAAGGCACGGGCAATGGATAAACGTTGTTTTTCTCCGCCCGATACTTTTACCCCGCCCTCGCCGATTACAGTGCTCAGGCCCTTGTCGGCACGGGCCAGCAAGGTTTGGCAAGCCGCACGCTGCAATACTTCCATACATTCTTCATCCGTAGCGCCCGGGCGTACAAACTGAAGGTTCTCACGTATCGTGCCCGAAAATAACTGGGTATCCTGGGTCACAAAGCCTATTTTTTCGCGCAACTGGTCAAGGTCAATATCCTTGCTCAGGATGTTGTTGTATAAAATATCACCCTCCAATGGCTGGTAAAGGCCCACTAATAACTTAACCAATGTGGTTTTTCCCGATCCCGACGGCCCCACAAAAGCGATAGTTTCTCCGCTGTTGGTTTCAAAGCTGATATGGTTAAGCGCATTGCGGTTGGCCGTAAGGTGTTTAAAAGTTACATTGTCAAACGTTAATGTGCTCACTTTTTCTAATAATACCGGTTTTTCCGGTTTGGGATCAATTGGCGTATTGATAATCCCTTCGAAATTAGCCAAAGAGACCTGTGCCTCCCTCCATGACTGGATAACCGTGCCCAACTCCTGCAAAGGGTTAAACAAAAAGAAGGAGTAGAACAAAAACATGAAATAACTCCCTGCAGATAACGTCCCTTTGAAAATAAGCATGAGCAGGATCACCACCATTGTGCTGCGTACAAGGTTTATTACTGTACCCTGTACAAAGCTCATGCTCCGTACATATTTTACTTTTTTTAACTCAAGCTCAAGTATTTTATAGGTTGTACTATTTAATCGTTCAATCTCTTGCTTTACCAGGCCCAAACTTTTTACCAACTCTATATTTCGTAATGATTCGGTGGTTGAACCAGCCAGTACCGTGGTTTGTGATACGATCTTTTTTTGTATGGTTTTAATCCGTTTGCTTAAAGCCATGCTTACAAACATTATAACCGGGATAGCGCCAAAATAAACCAATGCTACAACGTAGTTTACTTTTATCGCAATCACTATCACAAAAATCATCCCTACGAGGCTCACAAAAAGTACGCTGATAAACGAAGTGATAAAGGCCTGGCAGTCCAACCTTACTTTTTGCAGTATTCCCAAAGTTTCGCCGCTACGCTGGTCTTCAAAAACCTGGTAAGGCAGCTCAAGGGAATGTTTCAGGCCATCGGCGTACATTTCGGCACCTGTTTTTTGGGTAATGATATTGGTGAAATAGTCCTGGAAATTTTTAGCAATCCTCGATACCATTGCGGCGCCTATGCCTAAACAAACCAATATTAAGGCGCCATGCAGCCTGTAATCGTAACTATAAACTTTATGATTAGCTGGAACCATGTACAAGTCAACGATATACCTGGTTATTAATGGGTCGCAAAGTGAAAACCCAATATTAATGGCCGCGAGTACCAGGGCAAGTACCACCACCCAGCGGTGTTTTTTAAGATATGATAGGAGTATTTTCATGCTAAATAATAAAGTGTCCAAGCAAAAATAAAAAAAGGGAACGGCTAATACAGCAGTTCCCTTTAATTTGACATTTGAACGATTTTATCTTTTTATCGCCTCACCTAAATCCTCTCCAACCGCGTGCCGCCTTAGCTTTAGCGGTGGCGCAAGGAGAGGACTTAAAATCCCTCTTTTAGCACCCTCTCCTTTGGAGAGGGCAGGGTGAGGCTACACTGTCATAATATCTTTTTCCTTAGCCGCCGATAAACCGTCAACTTTTATAATGTAAGCATCGGTTAATTTTTGCACCTCGGCTTCTCCTACTTTCATTTCATCTTCTGAAACACCATCGGCTTTCAGTTTCCTGATCTTTTCATTCGCGTCCTTGCGGATATTGCGGATGGCGATCTTACCGGTTTCCGCTTCGGCTTTTGCTTTTTTAGCCAGGTCACGGCGGCGCTCTTCGGTTAATGGCGGTACATTAATGCGGATAATTATACCATCGTTTTGCGGATTTACGCCAAGGTTGGCTTCCATGATGGCCTTCTCAATAGCGCTTAGCAATGATTTTTCCCAGGGCTGTACCACAATGGTACGGGCATCGGGCGTATTTACGCTGCCTACCTGGCTCAATGGGGTTGGGCTACCGTAATAATCAACCATTACATCATCCAGCATTGATGGGCTGGCCTTCCCTGCGCGGATCTTGTTTAATTCGTTATCGCAATGGTCAATGGCTTTGTCCATGTGTGCCTTTGCGTCAGTAACTTGTTTTTTAATGAGTTCGCTCATTGTTTCAGATTTTTGACAAAAATAGTAAAAAGGTTCAATTTACGTTAATTAAAAGCTGAACGATGGAAAGTAGAAAAAAGTACCGGGTTGTTTGAGCGCTGTAGCATAATGGATTTAATTCAATTTTTGGTTAGATAAAGTTATTGCGCAAATATAACTCCGAATGAATTTTTGGATTCAAACAAAGACGCTCCCGCTCGATTGCCACGGGGCTAATCCTTTTTTGTCTTGATAGGAGACTATATATAATATACGTGTTAGATCATGCGCTTCTTTATTATTATATAAATCAATGCAATAATTAAAATAATTGCAATTAGTATCTGCCACAATTGAATGTGGACAACGAAAAAATAACCATTGTCAATAGCGCCCTCCTTATTTCTCATCACTCTGAAAAATTATGCCCATTAGTGCATTCATTATCCGATATTCCCCAAATTTTTACATCACCACCTTCACTTTTAGCTGCCCGTTGGACAGGGTGCGAATGATTAGTTTTTCGCTGGTTGGATAGATCGCCTGGATATCCAGGTCGCGTATGTTTACTTCCGAGCGGATCCCATTGCCAAGGTCTCGGCTCAGTTCGCTTTGTATACGGGTTTTACTATCGACGATAAATTTGCCGAGATTGTAGGTGGCCCGCTGACGCAGCATATCTGCTATTTTACCGGTGAACATCCATTTGGCAACTTTAAGCATCCAGGCTTTCGTTTGCAGGTCGAAACTCAGGTCGGGGAACGATATTTCGTGTGTTACCTGGTTATAAACCGGGGTGCCAACCAGGTAAATTGTACCGGTATTGGTGCCTTTAAAATCAACCTGCATAGCTATCTGTTTGCCAATACCCCAAATTTTGGTGTTATCAACAATAAACTGGTTGCCTGCAACTTCGGCATTCATGCCAACCACCTGCTGGTTTACCATTTTGGTGAGGTGGTCATAATTCTCCAACAGATCCAGGTAAACATTAAAGCCGTTTGCAGGCGCATAAGAAGTTAAATTGGGTACGGGTTTTGGCAGAGGAGGGGAACTTACCGTAGTTACCACAGGTTTAGCTGACAAACCAACAGAAAAACTAAGCAGCGAGCCATTTAAGTTAAAGCTGCTTAAGCGCACCGACAGGGGATTAACAGAAACGTAACCCACGTCGCCTATCTTGGTTTCGCTGGCGATATTGTTCCAGATCTGATCAATCATCGGTTTAATATTATAAGCGGCTATTTTGGCGTCTACCTGTTTTCCCAAATCGTTCAGCGGGCCGCTGATATATTTGATCAGCCTGTCGGTAACGTCAATATTCCCCATAAATATGTTGCAGCGGTCTATAGGCTTTGGCGCAGGGAATAATATTGTTTTTGATTGCAGATGAAAATCGGGCGTTACATTAATGGTAGACTGGTAGGCGATCTCCATCCGTCTTGGTGGCTCACCGCCAACCCCGCACTGTGCAGATAATGTGGGGACTATACACTGTGGCCCCGAACCTAAAAGCGTGGTACACTTGGCGCAATACGATGCCGAGAAGCCGTAGCTGCCTGTAAATTTCAGGTTTACCACATTGTTGCTGCCGGTTATGGCAAAAGGGGTACGCGTAAAAGTATAAGCATAGCTTAAACCTTCGCAAGGTTGCTGGCTACCCGAAAATTTATTGGGTACCGAGTTTTCGGCCTGTACAAAATACGTTTTCAGGTCTACCGTAACCGGTACCTCCACATTTGAAACCGGCTGAACTAATGCCGGGATATCGGCCTCGGTGGCAACCGGCGCAAGCGGCTTCATGGTTGAACAGGAATAAAACGAACAAAGCAGTAAAAACGCTGCGAAAAAATGTTTTGGGTTTAGTTTCATTTTTATGGGGAAATTAACCTGTGTTTCATACAAAAGCCACGCAGGTTTTATGGCTGCAAAAATAACAAAGGTTTCGAAGTTTAGTCCGAATAATTTTAGTTTTTCCATGGAGACCAGAGTAAGGTGTCCGTTTTTTTAATCATTTTCTACTTCCTCTGTGGATGTTTTTTCTGTCAGCACTAACCAATCATAACCATCGGGCCTGTCTATCTGGGCTAATTGTTCATTTGTTATAATAACAGAGGTTGTTATTTCATTGGTTTTATCAAATGGATGAACCCTTAGGAGGGCATTGTATGTGCCATCAAACATCTGGATCGATGCATCGCCGTTAAGTTTGTAGGTTGGGAACTGGCCAATAACAGTTGCAGCCTGGGCCAGTCTGCCTTGCCTGAAATCCCTGTAAACATCGTCTTTTTCAATAACCACCAGGTGGGAATTTTTCAGAATTCTTAACTTAATATCCCTACGGGAACATTCATCTTTGATCGAAAAAATAGAACCATTTTCACCTGCGCTAAATGTTTGGTGTGCCCCGATCCATAGTTCCGTCAATTTTATTCCTGTATCTTTATGTAATTGATCAAACAAAGCTCCGGCGCCTGCCTTCAGATCATCCCGGGCAATATCCAATATAAGGACATTGTTGATGCCCAGATATTTTAAAAATTCAATCCGGGCATTTAAGTCAAAGTAGTCGCGGAAATAATCCGTGTAAATAAACTTACCAGGGTTTGGGTACACAATGATCACATAAGGATTTAAGCCTTTTTTCCGGCTGTACGTTAGCAGTTCTTTAAATAACGCCTTATGTTTTGGTAATACCGGGTTCCAGGCGCCCAGTACCGCTATAGCATTGGGATTAATGTTTTTTTGTAATTTCATTGATTGATTTTCCGCCAAGTGCCCACGCTAAACCGCACCCTTCCCCTACTCCCCCACCATAAATACCGCATTGCTCAGCAGCAATTTTCCGTTCTCCCAAAAGCTGCGGAAGATAGGGTCATCTACAATATAAACTACTGTACCGCGCCCCAGGGATTGCACACCAAGGAGCATACCATCGTTAATTTTTTCTTTGCTTTTTTGCCCAACGAAACCCGAAATATAGGCATCCTTTTTAATGGTGCCAACGTTCCAGCCGTCATCGCCTAAAAAGTCGTAAATATCATCGCTAAGTTTTAGTGAATAATACCAGGCCGGCAAACCAAAACCAAGGGGGTGACTGTTATCGAGATTTATCTTATAAATAGCACCGGGAACACTGGACCGCAAGGCGTCGCGGTCACGCTCATCGTATAATTTTATAGGAGCAGTTACTTTAGTTTTATCGTCGGTTTTGTCATCCTTTTTTTCCTCTTTCTTTTTTATCCCAAAGCCTTTTTTATCCACCAGCTGCGACACCGCATTTTCCAGGGCAATAAGTTTCCCACCGTCGCGCACCCAGTTTTGCAACTTATCCGAAGGGAAATCTTCGTAAGTGCCGTCGGGAAATATGGCCACATCAAAATCACTCAGTCGTGTTTTTTCAATGTCCTTATACCTTACAATGGTTATAGGATAATTTATCTGCTGCTCAAAGAAATGCCAAACCTCGCCCATGGCCTCAGCCGAAACACCTTCGCCGTTCACCAGCAAAACCCTTGGCTCGCGGATGTATTTGATCACATCCGACCCAAAGTCGGCGCCTTTGTCAACAAAACCTGTAGTAAGAGGCGTAATTTCATGGTTAAAGCTTGCAGCAGCTTGAACAATCTCCTGGTCGAAACCCGGCATATCATTACCTGCCCTGGTGATCAGCAATGACCCCGCGCTGAATTTTTTACCGGCTGCTTCAAAGGGTTTTTCCGAATATCTTACTTTTATGCCCTTTTTTATTAACGCCGCCAAAAATTTAACATCGTTGACTGATCGCCAGGCCGAAACATAAGCATAAGCATGCATATTGCTCAGCACAGCAGGGTTGCTGCCGGTCATAACTGCATTCTCAGGTTTAAACGACTCCTTCACACCATATGCTTTTAACCCATATGCGTAAGGCAATGACCATGCGGTTATATCATAAGTATTGGAATCGGCCACAAAGGTTTTAGGCTCAAACAGCACGTTCAACAACACCGATTTTGGCTGATAGGCATTAATAACCAAATCATTGGCACTAACAGCATACGATTCGGTTTTACCCGTTACGTAATTATAGCCCGTAACGCTGTTTTTTAACCCGAAACCGTATTGGATGCCGTTGCGGGTCAGCATTGTGGTAAGGGCGTTTATTTTATCATTGTTGTCGTTTTGTATAACATAGGTTTTGTATTCGCCGGGTGGGTTGGCCCTGCTGTTATCATAAAACTTTTTAAACTCATCAACAAGCTTTTGCGCGTAAGCCGAAGCTGTTTCAATGGTGCTTAAACTGGTGGTATGGTGGTGAGCGATCCTGTCGGCAAGAGTTAAGGTATCCCCGCTTCGGGTTAACACAGCCAGGCCCGCACTTATTCCGCCCTGCTCATAGGTCATGCCAATGGAGCCGTTATAAATGGGATAGGTATCGCCATAAGATGGGTAAAGCAGGTCGAATTCCTGTTTGGTAAAATACAGCCAGCCATTCTGGTCGAAATGTTTCGCGTTGTTTTTACCGATGATGGTTTGAAACTCGCGCTGCCAGGGAGTGATAACCTTATGAAAAGGCTCGGCTGCCGGTGCGAAATAATAGGGAGCATTAAAGCCTTGTTCGTGGTAGTCCACATGTATTTGCGGCAGCCATTGGTTATACAGTGCCAACCGTGCCTGTGTTTCCTTTTGCGTTTGCCAGGCCCAGTCGCGGTTAAGGTCAAAGTAGTAATGGTTTATCCTTCCTCCCGGCCAGGGTTCAGCATGCTCGCGGGAAGCAGGGTTAGCATCCGGCGTTACCCCCCTTACCGAATTATAAAAGTTTACATAGCGTTCGCGCCCGTCGGGGTTTAAACAAGGGTCTATCACTACAACCGTATTTTTTAGCCAGGCATGCGCCACAGTGTTCGAGGGATCAACCATATCGAACAAAGTCTGCATTGCGGCCTCGCTTGATGCCGGCTCGTTGCCATGCACGTTATAACTTAACCAGCAGATAACGGGTGTATTGGTGGTAGAGGAAGAAGTGGTTGTAGTTTTTGTATTGCTGCCGTTTAGACCAGCTAATGCCAAATTATTCTGCCGGATTTGTTCAAGCTTTCCGATGTTTTCATAAGAGGCAATAAAAACCGCAATCAGCGGCCGGCCCTCGTTGGTTGTGCCGTATTGCACCAGTTTTACATTTTTTGAAGCATCAGCAATATACCTGAAATAGGCCACTATTTTGTAGTGGGGGGTAAACTGTTCCCCTAACTTATAACCCAAATATCTTTCGGGTGAGCGGAGTTCCTGTGCAAAGGCGTTGCAAACGGAGCTCAGAAATATCAAAAACAGGAAGGCTTTTTTTAGCATGATTCAGATTGTGTAACTGCTAATTTAAATAAAAAAAGTGATTTCACAGATTACTTTACGATTTCACCGATTACTGATTGATTTCACCGATTTGAGAATTTGCTGCCTTTGAAAATTATGTTTGTTCCTGCTATCACGAAATTTCAAACATTTGCGCATCCGCACATTTACCATCTGCACATTAATTTGCACATTTGCACATCATAAATCTGCACATCAACATATGGAACCTGTACAGGCACTGCAAAAATATTTCGGATATAGCGCGTTCAGGCATGAGCAGGAAGCCATCATCAACCATATTTTAAACAAAAAAGATGTACTGGCGCTGATGCCTACCGGTGGGGGTAAGTCATTGTGTTACCAGTTACCGGCGGTTTTATTGGAAGGACTTACCATCGTAATTTCCCCGCTTATCGCGCTGATGAAGGACCAGGTGGATAGCCTGAATGTTAACGGCATACCCGCTGCTTTTTATAATTCGAGCCAGAGTAACGAGGAACAGATCCAGCTGACTACCAAACTCCGTAACAACCAGATCAGGCTGCTGTACCTTGCCCCGGAGCGTTTGTTCGGGAATGAAAGCAAACTGATCGGCTTTTTAAAAACATTGCCTGTATCGCTTATCGCGATTGATGAGGCGCATTGTATCTCTCATTGGGGGCACGATTTCCGTCCTGAATACCTGATGCTGGCGGGCTTAAAGCTGGAGTTCCCCAATATCCCGGTTATTGCACTTACGGCTACTGCCGATAAACTGACCAAAAAAGATATCCTCGAAAAGTTAAACCTGAAGGACCCGGCCATATTTGTTTCCTCTTTTAACCGGGCCAATATTACCTATCGTGTTATCCCAAAAAGAAAGAGTTTTGACCAGCTGCTTACTTTTTTGGATGAGCGGAAAGATGATTCAGGGATCATTTACTGTCTTTCGCGGAAATCAACCGAGGCCCTGGCAGCCGACTTGAAGGAAGAGGGCTTTGCCGCGGCCGCCTACCATGCTGGTTTGGATAACGCTTTAAAAGCACGCACTCAGGAAGCTTTTTTGCGGGACGAAATAAAGATCATTGTGGCAACCATCGCTTTTGGGATGGGGATCAATAAATCAAACGTGCGTTATGTGGTACACGTTGATATGCCGAAAAACATTGAAGGCTATTACCAGGAAACCGGTCGTGCCGGGCGGGATGGCCTGCCATCAGATGCCTTGCTCCTTTATTCGCCGGGCGATGCCAGTAAACTGAAGCAGTTTGCCATGATAGAGGATAACCCTGAGCAAAGCCGCATAATGCTGAAAAAGCTTGACGACATGGTACACTATTGCCAGTTGCATGCCTGTCGCCGGCAGTATCTGTTAAAATATTTTGATGAGGATTTCCCTCCGAACTGCGGTTCCTGTGATTTTTGTTTAACCGAATTTACGAAGTTTGATGGTACCCTGATCGCTCAAAAAGCGCTGTCGGCGGTGGCCAGGTTAAAGGAACGTTTTGGAGGTGCTTATGTAGTTGACTTTCTACGGGGATCTAAAAATGAGAAGATCAGGGAAGAACATAAACAGCTGAAAACATACGGCATCGGCGCCGACATCAGCAAAACGGATTGGCTCCGGTATTTCCGCGAATTAACGGCACTGGGCTACCTGCAAGTAACAGATGATGCCTATCCGGTTATACAATTGACCAATAAAAGCGAAGCTGTATTAAAAGGACTGGAAAAAGTTGAACTCATTGCATCGCAAACCACAGAGGAGCATCAGCCGGCAGCGGCATTGCCTTTTGAGGCAGATCTGTTAGCCGAATTGAAAAACATCCGCAGGGATATTGCGCTGCACGAAAACGTACCGCCGTACATTATACTTTCGGATGCCACCCTGCTTGAAATGGCGACCTACCTGCCGCAAAGTATGGATGAGTTGCGGCTTATATCAGGCTTTGGCGATGTTAAATTAGCACGTTATGGCCGGGAGTTTTTGTTGCCGGTTAAAGCCTGGTGTGCAAAAAATGGTTTATCATCCAAAATAAAACAAAAAGTACCCAAAAGAGAGCGCAAGGCTAAAACCGAACGCTCCGGGAATGCAAGTAAATCTTCGGATACGGCATTAGAAAGCTTTACTCAATTTAAATCCGGCAAAACTGTTGCTGAAATCGCGGAAGCGCGCAACCTTGCTGTAGCCACTATTGAAGGTCATTTAAGTTTTTATATTTACAACGGCACGATAGACATACTTTCGATAGTAAACGAACAAAAGATCCCGTTAATAAAGGATGCTATTGAAAGTTACGGAACAGAAAAACTATCGCCGCTGAAAGAAGTTTTAGGAGAAGATACAAGCTACGGCGAAATTAAGGCCGTAATTGCCTGGATGCGAAAAAAAGGGGAACTTTAGCAATAATTTGTCATTGCGAGCAAAGCGTGGCAATCGCGAACTGTGCAACCACCACTATGCAAAGTTCGCGATTGCTTCGTCCCTCGCAATGACAAGGGATAAAATTGGTTTATTTAATAACAATGACAAGCACAGAACACCTTTACAAACTTTTTCTTCAGTACCCGCTTATCGTTACCGATACCAGGAAGATAGTGCCGGGTAGTTTGTTTTTTGCTTTGAAGGGCGAAAAATTTGACGCCAATACCTTCGCTGCAAATGCCATTGAATTGGGTACAGCCTATGCCATTATCGATAACCCCGTTTATCAGCTCAATGAAAAATATATTGTAGTTGAAGATGTGCTGTCCGCTCTGCAGGATTTGGCGCGCCATCATCGCAGTCAATTAAATATTCCTGTTATCGGCCTTACCGGCACCAACGGAAAAACTACCACCAAGGAGCTGATCAACTCTGTTTTATCGCAGCATTATAAAACACAGGCAACGCAAGGCAATCTCAATAACCATATCGGTGTACCACTAACGCTGCTGACTATTGACAGATCGCATGAGCTTGCCGTGATTGAAATGGGGGCCAATCACCAAAAAGAAATTGAACTGCTTTGCAATATTGCCCATCCTACCCATGGCCTCATCACCAATGTAGGCAAGGCCCATTTAGAAGGCTTTGGCGGGATTGAAGGGGTAAAAAAGGGTAAAGGGGAATTGTATGATTATTTGAAGAAGACCGAAAGTCCGGAAGACCGAAAGTCCGGAAGCCATGAGGATAGGGGCGTTGCCTTTGTGAATAGCGACAGTGCTGTGTTGGTGCAGATGGAGCAGGAACGTGGGCTAAAAAACACGGTATTTTACGGAACCGGGAATGCGGACAACCTGGTTACGGGGCAATCGATTGAAAATTCCCCGCTTTTAACACTCGAATGGGAAAACAACCGTTCCGGGGAAATTCACACTGTAAAAACACAGCTCACAGGGGCTTATAACCTCGATAATATATTGGCGGCAATAGCAATCGGCGTTTATTTTGGCTTGGATGATGATGAAATAAATAAAGGTATTGAAAGCTATCAGCCAAAAAATAACCGCTCGCAAATTGTGCAAACGGCAAGCAATACCCTCATTTGCGATTATTATAATGCCAACCCGAGCAGCATGCTTGTTGCAATAGAAAACATGGGGGGAATAAATGCAACACGTAAGGTTTTGATTTTGGGCGATATGTTTGAATTGGGCGATGAATCCCCTGCCGAACACGCTGCCGTAATTAAAAAAGCAATGGAAACGCCGGTTGATGAACGGATCTTTATTGGGAAGGATTTTTTTGAAGGGAGTCCGGAAGTCCGGAAGTCCGAAAGTCCGAAAGAAGAAGCAATTTCGCCTTTGTTGGAGTTGTCTCCAACAAAAGGGAAGGTCATTTTTTACAAAACCGCTGACGATGCAATTGCCGGTTTAAAAGCAAACCCTATTAAAAATTCAACTATACTTATTAAAGGATCAAGAGGTATGGCTTTGGAGCGGTTGGTGGAGTTATTTTAGATAAAAATTAAGGCATCTTACTTGCACTAAAACTAAAAAAATCCGCATTCCGGCTTCCTCGCGTAAGCGATCAAAGCCTAAGAATTATGTTTGGCTTTTATCTCTTTCATTACAGATTCATGCGAACTTACACGACCACTTTTTACGTCTGCCAAACCTTCCTGGATCGCTGCCTTCAGATCCAAATCATTTTGAAGTTCAAACAGCGCGTTTTGCAGTTTGCCACGCTCATTATTATCTAAATCCTGGAGCGATGCTATGATATCGTCAATATTTAATTTCATATTATTTTTAGTGGAGACTAACCTACGATTTTATTTTTTTATAAGAATGATTTCAAATAAGTTTTACATATCTGTGTCCGAATATTCACCAAAAACCTTCAGCTACCGGTATTTAAAGCGCCAGTTCTGCAACTTCTTCGCCAACCAGGCTGCCCATCGCCACACCCATGCCATTGCATCTTACGGCGCAAAAAATATCCGGCTCAACCTGTTTTACTATTGGTTTTAATTCTACTCCAAATCCCATAATGCCGCTCCACCAGTAGTCAATTTCAAAATCCTGGTCGGGTAATATCACTTCTTTAAGGTAAGCCACCAGTTTATTTTTAACGGTTTCGGTTTGGCCGAATTCCCAGGTTTCTTCTGCCTTAAAATCAAGGTTGCGCCCCCCGCCGAATAATACCCGTCCATCAATATTGCGGAAGTAATAATAACCTTCATCAAAATGGTAGGTGCCTTTTAATTTTAAGCCGGGGATAGGTTTTGTGACCAGCACCTGGCCGCGGCCCGGAATAACTTTCAGATCAGGGAATAACTGGCTCGCAAAAGCGTTGGTAGCCAATATTACTTTCCCTGTCTTAAAATTTCCCTGTGAGGTGGTCAGGTTGATAAAGTTGCCTTCATTTTCTATTTTCAGTGTCTCGCAACCATTTAAAACAAGTACGCCCAGGTTGTAAACCTTGTTTAATAAAGCCCGCATCATTTTACCTGTATGGATTTGCCCCTCAAAAGGGTTGTATATCATCCGGCTTACGCACTGAAACCCAAAATCTGCAATTTTGGCATTGGCTACTGAATAAATGTCGGATGCTCCGATGGCCTCTTTTAATAATTTATTCAGGTAAGTCAATTGATCAATACATTCATCAGCCCGCTCCGTTTCATCATTCATAAATAACTCATACCCGCCATGCTGCTGATAATCAATAGCAGCATCACCTAAATTCTCCCGCAAACGTTGCAGGCCGCGCCATTTATAATTTACCAGACCCGATACTTCATCTGCGGATGAATGCTTCAAACATGCAAATTGCTCTGATACAGTACCAAAGCAGGCAAAACCGGCATTTTTTGTACTTGCCCCGGTTGGTAAAAAGCCCCGCTCCAAAACAAGCACTTTCAGGCGGGGTTGCTGCTTTTTTAAATGCAAAGCGGCACTGAGGCCAACTATCCCGCTGCCTATTATAATTACGTCGGCATTATCAATAAATGCGGTCCGTTCCCAGTATGAAAATGTATTTGCTGCCAAATCGTTATTATAATTTACGGAACACTTTTTGTTTTATTGGTCATCGCATCATTGGTCATTAGTCATTGGTTAACATCGCAAAAAAGACCAATGACTAATGACTGGTGGCCAATGACTAAATACAGTACAAATATGAATCATTTATCAATAATTATAGGATATATTAGCATGGGATCAGCATGGATTTTGATGATTTTAATAGCCATTGTGAGTTTTATTGTTCAATGGCGCTTCAAAAGTAAATTTAAACAGTATTCAGAAACTCCGCTATTGTCGGGGCTTTCGGGTCAGGAGGTAGCTGAAAGGATGCTGCGCGACAACGGCATTTATGATGTGCAGGTAGTATCGGTTGAAGGACAACTAACCGACCATTATAATCCCGCAACCAAAACAGTTAACCTTAGTCCTGATGTATTTTACAGCCGGAGCGTAGCCTCTGCGGCAGTCGCCGCCCACGAATGCGGGCACGCCGTACAACATGCCAAAGCTTATGCCTGGTTGAGCCTGCGCTCGGCAATGGTGCCTGTTATTAATGTTGCCTCAACTTTAACCCAATGGACATTGTTTATTGGTGTAATGCTGTTGTTTTTTATGCATAACCCGGTGGTTTTGGCCGTTGGTGTGGCTGCACTGGCATTGGTTACTACATTCAGCTTTGTTACGCTGCCCGTCGAGTTTGATGCAAGCCGCCGCGCCCTTGCCTGGCTGAATAACAATTACACCATTATGCAAACCCGCGAAGAACATGAGCAGGCAAAAGACGCCCTTTGGTGGGCGGCTATGACTTACGTGGTTGCAGCTTTAAGTGCTTTGGCAACGTTGCTTTACTATGCATCTTTTCTGTTTAACCGCAGAAATTGAGCGTGCCTGCCTTTTCTAAAGTCTAATGTCATTAGGTTCAAGAATGGCCCAGTGAGGGGCAAATATTGGTAGTAGAAAAAGATCGAAAAAAATAGCACTATAGGTACGGAACAGCGCTAGGTTACGTAGCTATGGCACGCTGAACATTTTATCATCAATTTTCTACCAATATTTTGAACCGATGGCGCAATCAAAATAGTATAATGGCACTGCTCTATAGGGCATTGACTTTTTACAAATTACACCTGCTTACAAACCTTAGTCATTAATACCGGTTGATTAAATCAGTCGTTTTAACAATGTTGTCCCAAACATTTTTTGTTTCGGATTGTTTTTAAATGTACACCTGATAAATCTGCTATGAAAAAAATCGTCCTGATGATCGTGCTTTTCGCATTGGTGATTTTTGCTTCTTTCGCAAATCCTCAGCAGGCACATCCTGTTAAACAAAAAACAGATACAGTCCGCCATAAAAAAACTCACCATAAACACCGCATTGTTGACAAACGCAGCCAACAGCGGCAACTGCAGCTTAGACAAATTAAGCTTCATAAAAAAGAATTAAAAAAAGTGCATGAGGCAAGAAAAGAGTTAAACAGGGAACTAAACCGGCCAGATACCGATTAATAAGGGCAAGCGATAGCTAACTAATTTCTCCGGAACGCATAGCAGTGAACCTTTAATTGCCGGCTGTAGGCATTAGGCCGCCCGGTGAAAAGACGATATGCACATTTAAATAAAAACCTGTTAATTTGGGAGATGATTTTTTTGACACTTTTCCTCGGGCTGTTTGCAAATTTTATAGGATATATCCCCCCGGGAAACATTAACCTTACCTTAGTACGGATCACGATAAACCGGGGCTTTAAACAGGCGCTAAGGTTTATCATTGCATTTTCCTGCGCGGAGTTTATTTTTACATTCATTGTTATGCATGCGGCCAAATGGCTCGCCGAACAGGTAAGGCTGGATATGATAATTGACTGGGTAATGGTGTTGTTATTTGGCGTTTTAGGTACTGTAACCTGGTTGCACCGAAAAAAACCACCTCAAACACATTATTCGGAACATGAAAGTATAAAATACGGCATTTTGTTAGGTTTTATAAACCCTGTGCAGGTGCCTTTCTGGATGATAACCGGCACCTATTTTATTACCCATGGCTGGATCCTTGACGGAAAAGTTGAACTGGTGATATTTAGTCTGGGTTCGGCTGCAGGGGCTTTTCTGGCCTTGTTTTTATATGCCAAGTTCGCGCAATACATACAGAGTAAATTTGCCTTAAGCACCAGGCTGATCAATACGGGCATCGCCATATTGTTTTTCTCATTTTCGGCTTATCATTTGGTGAAGCAGGTTTATCTGGTGTTTTTTAAGCATTAGTTGAATCGGTTAATTTTATTGTATGGCAAAAAATTAACCCAACAATCGCCCCCATTTAATTCAATGAGCCGGCTTTCGCTCTGAAATTCCAGATTCTCTCCGCCTTCCTACCTATAAGCCAGAAAGACAAGCCCAAAATGGCGAAGAACAAGGTTTTGTTGGTATGGTCCCAAAAGTACTCGAAGTATTTGGTGTAGATAAAAATCAGCAGGAAAGTGATGCCAAACTCGCGCGCAATAACATCCTTTGTTTTCAAACCAAATAGCAGGAAGAGTGCCGCCACCACGCCTGAAATGATCCCCCAGTAAAATAAACTGATCTGCCTGATCTGCCACCATTTATCAAGATTTCCGTAATTTCCGAAGATACTTAATAACCAAAGGGACATAAAAAGGTAAAGCAGTCCTACCACATAGGTAAGCTCCCAAAAGCGATCAAACCATTTTTGTTTTTTAAGCAGATAGCAGCTGCCAACCAGCACTATACTGAACAGCACAAAACGAAAGGGATAATTTAAGCCTAAAAAATAATAGGCCCAATGGGTTTGATAGCCGGTTTCGGTGCCGAACCAACTACCCAACGATACGAGTGCAAACAGCCATATCAGCCTTGATTCCATCCGCCAGGCTAAAAAACCATAAACAAAAACCGATAGTAAAAACAATAAAGAGAAATGGCCGGAGCCGTTATCAAAGGCTTTGCCGAGATAAGCTATGCAGCAGGCGGTAAATAATACGCCGGTAAAAGTGGTAGCCTCGTTACTGAAGATCTTTTCTGGATATTTCTTTTCCCTTCGTCTCGCAAAATAAAAGAAAGCCGCAGCAATCAGGCCCGCAATAACGCTGATGACAATATCAGGGGTATAATACAGTTTTTTCAGCCAGGTGATAAAGGTGTCATTTATAATAAGCGACCCTACGGCAATTGCACCGCATACCAATGCGATCCAGAAAGAATATTTTGCCAGCCGCATCCAGTCGAAGCCTTTAACCTCGTAGGATTCACGAAGGTTTTGGGCAAGTTCTGCGTCAATCAGGTGTTCCTTTTCCCAATGCGTTACCGCTTTGTTTAAAAATTCGCTTTCCTGTTTATCGAGATTGAGTTTGCGCATTGTTTTTAGTCCATAGTCGATGGTCCATAGACCATGGTTTTGATTGCAGGTACAAGATAGCGTTTTTTAACATTGTATTGAAATCAGGATGTTGTCCATGGGCCATGGTTACTAAAAAGTAATCCTGGTGGGTATTTTCATAATTTCCCAAAAATCCACTATGGACTATGGACCATCGACCATGGTCTATTCCCCCTCCCCCAACAATCGCTCCACATCAACTTTATCTTTCGCTATCTGTGCTTTTAATTCATCCAGGGAGGAGAATTTCATATCATCACGAACAAAATTGTAAAATTCCATACGGATCTGCTGGTTATATATTTCCTCGTCGAAATCAAAAATATTCACTTCAATATTGCGGGTCAGGCCATTCACTGTAGGGCGGGAGCCAATATAAGCCATACCATTGTAAACAATAGCATCAATGATTACCTTAACAGCGAAGATGCCATCCGCGGGAATCAGTTTATATCTTTCTTCAATAACAATATTGGCTGTAGGATACCCTATTTTCCTGCCGATCTGGTCGCCACGCACCACCTTGCCCGTTATAAAAAACTGATAGCCCAAAAAAGTGTTGGCCAGTTCAATTTCACCATTTAACAAAGCGGTTCTTACCCTGGTTGAACTGATGGCCACTTCGTTGATATCCTGTTCGGGGATCTCAACAACATCGAAGCCGTAAACCGGACCCAGGCGCAATAGATCTTCCAAACCACCATGCCTGTCTTTACCAAACCGGTGATCATAGCCGATCACTATTTTTTTTGTGCCGATCTTGTTCACCAGCACATCAACAATATATTCTTCGGCAGTCTGGTTTGAGAAATCTCTTGAAAAAGGAGTGATGATCAAATGATCGATCCCGAGTTCTTCGAGCAGGCCTGCCTTTTCAGTTATGGTATTTATCAGCTTTATACTTTCATCTTCAGGGTGCAGGATCATCCGCGGATGCGGGAAAAAAGTAAGCAAAACGGTTTCACCGCCTGTGCTTTCAGCCAGCTCTTTTATACCGGATATTATTTTACGATGGCCAATATGCACACCATCAAAGGTGCCTATGGTGACCACCGCATTTTTTAACCGGGCAAATTCATCAATGTTATGATAGATCTTCATTTTTTATGATTACTCTGATTTTTATGGAGATTTCACCGATTATTGGGAAATCAACTTTCAATAACAGGCGGGACAGCCTTTAGTTCCCTTATTATTCCCACCAGTTCCATTACTTCGTGCGCATCTTCAATTTTATAATCTCCGCTGCGTGTGCGCCTTAATTTCGACAGGTAGGCCCCGTTGTTCAGTGCCTTTCCAAAATCGTTCACCAATGAACGGATATAGGTGCCTTTGCTGCATACCACCCGAAAATTAATTTCGGGCAGGGCTATGCCTGTAATTTCAAATTCCGAAATAGTCACACTTCGAAGGCGCAGCTCCACTTCTTCACCACGCCGGGCCTTTTCATACAAACGTTCGCCATCAATTTTTATAGCCGAATGCGCCGGCGGGTATTGTTGAATATCGCCGATAAATTGCTTGCATGCTTCTCGTACCTGATCCTCAGTAATATGGCTGATATCGAACTTTTGATCGGCATCGGTCTCCATATCATAAGATGGCGTGGTTTCACCTAATATCATAGTGCCCGTATATTCTTTTTCCTGGGCCTGAAAGGTATCGATCTGCTTTGTCATTTTACCGGTGCAGATGATGAGCAAGCCGGTAGCCAAAGGATCAAGCGTACCCGCATGACCAACCTTAAGTTTCAATGGTTTAAAGGCATTGCGCAGTTTGCCTACCACATCAAAACTGGTCCAGTTATAGGGTTTGTTAACCAATAATAGCTGGCCTTCTGTAAAATCGTTTATAGTCGTAAATGGGTTAGTCAAAATATTATATTAAGCCGCAAAGATAGTGGTCTGAACTAAGATTTGCAGGATTTGAGGATTAAAGGATTTTTTGAGGTTTAAACGTTAGTCCTAAAATCATTTAATCTTAAAAATCCTGGTTCAAACAGCCTCAGTTGTCAGAAAGATCTCTTCTTTAATTTCCGGGATAATATTCTTTTCTCTTGCGGTATCAAAAAGCAGCTTTATCGCTTTTTTTCCTTCAGTACCCAAATCAACAGAGTATTTATTTACATACAATTCAATATGCTTATACATTACCTCCTCGCTCATTTCCTGCGCATGGGAACGAATAAACTCCAGCCCCGATTTTGGGTTCGCAAAAGCAAATTCAACCGAACGGCGCAAAATACGGTTAATTTTGTACTGAACCTCCAACGTTAAATTACGGTTTGCAACAATTCCGCCCAGCGGAATGGCACAGCCGGTTTGTTTTTCCCAATAATCGCCAAGGTCAATGATCTTTTTTAGGCCTTTATCCTGGTAAGTAAAACGGTTTTCGTGAATGATCAAGCCTACGTCAACCCTTCCTTCTATAACAGCATCTTCAATATCCGAGAAAACCAGTTCAACCTTATTAGTTGCCTTCGGGAACGCCAGGCCTAACAAAAAGTTGGCAGTGGTATATTTGCCGGGAATGCCTATTAAAGGATTTACGATTTCAGATTTACGATTTACGATTTTTCCTTTTTGTAAATCCGAAATCGAAATTTCGACATCCGAAATTAGAAGAGGTCCAACACCAAAGCCTAAGGCACTTCCGGCATCAAGCAAAACATATTTATGGGCAACGTAAGCAAAAGCATGGTAGCTTAATTTCGTAATATCCAGCTCGCCGCGCAGGGCTTTTTGGTTCAGCGTTTCTACATCATCATAAAACACTTCAAAGTCCAGGCCTTCAGTATCAATTTTATGATGGATCAGCGCATCAAAAATAAAGGTATCATTTGGACAGGGCGAAAAACCCAGGGATAGTTTCATAGTTGAGTTTTTATAAGTATTGAGGGGCCATGCCTAAGTTTTGAAAAAAGTAGATATATATGCAAGTGAATAGCAAGAATAGAGAAATAGATATTATTTTTTTTAAGATGGATATTTCCTTGTTCGTGAAAATACTAACAACCAATATTATAAAGCATGGTAATAATGAAACCAACAATAACAAATTTACAACTCCCTGACCTTCCGAATCATGAATGCCTCCCCCATAAAGCTTAATTCCAATATCATTGAAAGAAAGTAAAAAAAATGTGAGAAAAGCTTGATAGAAAATATTAAACTTTTCTTGGCTTAGGTTAATTAAAATGGATACTATGATAATTATTATTGGACTAAGCAACAATCCAGTGGGCGCAAAAAAATGATCTATTAATACATTGCTTATAATTATGATAACAGCAATTATTAAACGTAAATATTTGTTTAACGTCAAATTTCCCATCATAGATTAATAAAATCGCTACGCGTAAAGCTTTAAAAATTCAAGGGCAAAGGTATTCAGATTTTTTATAGCAAGCCCTATCTCCCAGTTATCGCGGTTGCGCTTTTCAACATAATTTGACACTGCCCTGATTTGTATGCAGGGCACATTCATTTGGTTGCAGGCGTAAAAAAATGCCGCGCCTTCCATGCTTTCCAATTGCGGATTTAAACGTTCTGTTACTTTTTTAATGGATGCTTCATTACCATGTACGGTGTTTACGGTAATAGCTTTCGCCGTTTTAAGGTTAAAAGTATTGAACAGGTTATACAGGTTTGAAAGTTTTGTGGATGGTAAATAAGTACCTTGGCCAAAGCCCATTTTTTCGATAGATAAAAACGTATTATCATCTTCCGCGCCCAATTCAGCAAAAGTATCTTCGGTTATTTCTATTACATCACCCAATGCAATAGTCCTGTCGAAACTGCCGGCAATGCCCAAGTTAACAACCAGATCATATTGATTTGAAACCAAATGCCTGCCCAGCGCGAATGCAGTAGCCACCATGCCTACACCAGTTATTAAAAGTTCAAAGTCTAAAGTTTTAAGTCCTGAGGGTTGAATAACTCCCACCCTGTCTTGATTCTGACTTAAGACTTCAGACTTAAGACTTAAGACTTCTTCCTCAGTAGCAGCGACAACCAATATCTTCATATTGCTTTTTTTATGACGCTAAGATAGAACATAAGGCCTGTTTTTGTTTTGTATATTTGCCGCAATATTTGTTATGATGATATTTATTACACGCAAAGAACATTTTAACGCGGCACACCGCATGTACCGTGAGGAATGGAGCGAAGAAAAAAATGCTGAAGTGTTTGGCAAATGTGCCAATCCAAACTGGCATGGCCATAATTACAACCTGTTTGTAACTGTAAAAGGTGAAGTTACCCATGCAACGGGCTACCTTATAGATTTGAAAGAGCTAAAGGAGATCATAAACGATTACGTGATTGAAAAGCTCGACCATAAGAACATCAATAAAGATGTTAGTTTTATGACCGGAAAAATGGCCTCCACAGAGTTACTTTGCATCGAAATTTTTAACCAGTTGAAGGCGCCTATTGAAGCATATCAGGGTGTTTTTTTACATTCGGTGAAATTATACGAAACAGAAAATAATTGCGCTGAATATTTTGGCGGCTAAACTTAAGAGATGATTAACGAAAACCATGCTCCCGACAGGGACGATGACGATATTGAGGGTTATATTAAAATTGACCGCTATAATCCGGAACTGATCACAAATCTTTCTTTCCATTACAGCGAGGTTTTAAAGCATATCGGTGAAGAACCGGAACGGGAGGGCCTGTTAAAAACGCCTGAACGTGTGGCAAAGGCTTTACTTTACCTTACCCAGGGCTATGATCTTAATGCGAAAGAGATTCTTAGTTCAGCCATGTTTAATGAAGAATACAGCCAGATGGTTATAGTAAAGGATATTGAAGTATATTCAATGTGCGAACACCACATGCTTCCCTTTTTTGGGAAAGCGCATGTAGCCTATATTCCAAACGGACATGTGGTTGGATTAAGCAAAATACCAAGGGTGGTTGATGTTTTCGCCCGCCGCCTGCAGGTTCAGGAACGCCTGACTAACCAGATCCGCGACTGCATCCAGGAAACTTTACAGCCATTGGGTGTTGGGGTTGTTATTGAATGCCGCCACCTTTGTATGAGCATGCGCGGTGTGCAGAAACAAAATTCAGTGACCACCACTTCAGCATTTACCGGGGAGTTTTTAAAAGAAAAAACCCGCACTGAATTTTTGAACCTGATTTCGGCAAAATTAGGTTAGTTCATTGGTTCAATGGTCTATTAGTTCATTAGTAAAAAATTGGCTGCGTTATTTTAAATTTATTTAATTTGCACAGGCGCTTTAATATACCATACAGCATAATGGACATTGCACCAATGAACTAATGAACCAGTGAACTAATAAACCACTATGAAAGCATACATATTCCCGGGCCAGGGAGCCCAGTTTGTTGGTATGGGTAAAGACCTGTACGAAAACTCTGAAGAAGCACGTAAACTATTTGAACAAGCCAACGAAATACTTGGCTTTCGGATTACGGATATTATGTTTGAGGGAACTATTGAAGACCTTAAACAAACAAACGTTACACAGCCCGCCATTTTTTTTACATTCGGTAATTTTAGCGAATGTATTGGGTGAAGAATTTAAGCCTGATATGGCGGCCGGCCACTCTTTGGGCGAGTTTTCGGCCCTGGTTGCCTGTAAAGCTTTATCGTTTGAAGATGGCTTGCGTTTGGTGGCCGCCCGTGCTAATGCCATGCAAAAAGCCTGTGAAATTCAGCCCTCAACTATGGCTGCTATTATCGGGCTGGATGATTTTACGGTTGAAGATATCTGTCACCGCATCAGTGATATTGTAGTACCGGCTAATTATAACTGCCCTGGGCAGCTGGTTATTTCGGGCACTATTGCCGGGGTTGACAAAGCCTGCGAAGAATTAACTGCAGCGGGCGCCAAAAGGGCGCTTAAACTTAATGTTGGCGGTGCTTTCCACTCACCCTTAATGGAGGCGGCAAGGGTTGAGTTGGAGCATGCAATTGTACATACCGAAATAAATGCGCCGCTTTGCCCGATCTATCAAAATATTGATGCAAAGCCTTATACCGACCCTGCGCTGATAAAACATAATTTAATTGCGCAGTTGACCGGGCCGGTTCGCTGGACGCAAACTGTAAAGCACATGCTTGAAGATGGCGCAACATCATTTACAGAAGTTGGACCTGGCAACGTATTGCAGGGACTGGTAAAAAAAGTTGATCGCCAGATACCGACCGAAAGCGCGGAGTTTAAGTCTTAAGTCGGAAGTCGAAAGTCAGCGTTAGGAAACGAGAAGATGCGACTTAAGACTACGGACTCAGAACTTCGGACTTCAAAAGATGGCGCTATTTTTGCTCTGAATGGACATTAGTTAAATAATCAGTTGGGTACATCCGGAAAAATACGTGTAATGCTGGCACTATTAAGTGCCAGCTTGCTTTTTACAGCAATTATTGTCCAAAAATCATATGCGCCCGAAAACAATCTTGATCAATCGGCGCAAACCCTTGAGCATAACCTGAACAAAAAAGAAAGGTATGTGACTGATATTCTATACCAAAAAAAAGCCTTTGACCATTTAAAAAAGCTTTCAAATGATCCTTCAGAGGCATTAAAGTTTATTCAAAATTTTACAACCGACAAAAGCATCTGGTTTATTACTACTTTAAATGGCCGTTTAAGTTTTTGGAGCGGTGTCAAAATTATACCTGACCACCCTGGTATTATAAAAGAGGGGTATTCTTTTATAAAGCAAGCCAATGGCTATTATGAGGCAATAAAGAAGACCGAAGGAAATTTCTCGGCGATTTTTTTTATCCCTGTAAAATTAGATTATGCTTTTGTAAACCAATACCTTCAAAATACATTCGCAGTTGATCTCCTCAAAGACAATAACATCGAAATAGCCGACTTTACGGATAAAAATATACGTGAGATCCATAGCAGTAATAACACCTATTTGTTTTCTGTTAAAGTAAAGGCAGGAGAAATAAACCTTACTTTTTTTTACTATGAACTGGCAATATGGATCTTGACGTTAATTAGCCTTTGTGTGCTTATGCATAATGTTTGCAATTATGTTTCTGAAAAAGGGTATCCAATTGTCTCGTTAATTTTTTTAGCAGCTTTTATAGTTTTTGTCAGGTTCATTAATCTGCATTATGGCTGGCCCGATTTTACCTATAAACTCAAAGTCTTTGATCCTGTTTTCTATACATCCAGCCTTGCGTACCATTCCCTGGGCGATCTGTGTATTAATATTTTATTTATTTGCTGGTTCACCGTGTTTCTGTACACCCGGCGCAGCAGGTTTTTCAAGAAATTGCCAGGTAAAGTTGGCGGCTATTGCATTTTTATTGGGGGTATTACAGCCCTTATCGTCATTTCAACTTCCCTTGTAAATATTTTCTATGGGCTCGTGCTTAATTCAAAAATAAATTTTGATGTAAGCAATGTGCTTAATCTTTCTTTTTTTAGCTTAATTGGGGTAGTTATGCTGTGTTTCAGCTTCCTGATATTTTACCTCCTGACTGAGGTATTTTTATCAGTAGCCATTAGGCTCGACATCTCTGACACCCAAAAGACTATCATATTTATTGTATGCATTTTTTTTGCTACAGCAATTTCCGCTTACTACCAGGGCTTTACATTGCTTTATATACTTTGGGGCTTTCTCGTCTTCGTAAGGGCTTATGCATACCGGTACAAAAATGGGCTGTTCGATTCCGGTTCTTTAGCCATTCTAATTTTGGTTTGTGCACTTATTTCATCCCTAAAGCTCAACTACTTTGAATCGTTTAAAGAGGCAGATACCCGAAAGACTTTTATTCAGAAATTGGAAGTCCCGGATGACGCAAACGCCGATATCATTTTTGACAAAATAGAACACCAAATAATTGCTGATACAGCCATCGTTCATTATTTTAAGGATAGCCTTTATGATAACAACTACGTAAAAACCCGACTGCAAAAACTTTATTTTAATGGTTACTTATCAAAATATGAATTTAAAGTTCATGAATTTGACAGTCACGAGCAGCCGCTTTCGGCTGATAAAAGTTATGACCTCAATGTATTTAAGGACCTTGTACTTTACAGCTCTTACAAGGTTTCGGCCTATTTTTATAGGGAAAACGAGTCATTTGGCTTCCTCAATTATTTTGCCATTCTACCTGTAATTCAAGATAATGTAAAATTAGGAACGATTGTTATAGAGTTAAAATCAAAACCACTGCAGGCAACTGCTTCTTTCCCGGGTTCGCTGATAGAAGCCCAGGAAGGTCTTGAAGATGAATTTAAAGGCTATTCATACGCTTTTTATATCGACAACAAACTATTGAGCCAAAACGGCAATTATGTTTATAACCTGGTTAACACCGATTTAAAAGGGCAGCTAAAAGAGTACATTCTCAAAACCACTAAAAACAACAGTAACGAATGGTATTCGTGGTTCACCTCATATAGTCATTTAATTTATAAACCCAGCGAGCGTAATCTTATTGTAGTTAGTAAGGAAGATAATGCCCTGCTTTTCGGGGTAACATCCATGACTTTCTTTTTTGTCGTGTTCCTGCTGTTTAGTGTTGCTGTTGTCGTTTTACAATGGCTTTGGCAGAGGTTAAAAATATTGACCATTAAAAACAATACGATAAAGTGGAGTTTTAAAATAAACTTCGATCTGATATTATATCGGACAAGGATTCAATTTTCCATGGTATTTGCAGTGGTTGCCACATTACTATTGGTAGGTTTTATTACCTTTTTTTCAATAAGTAAGCAATATCAAATACAACAGGACAAGACCATCAGGGATAAAATAACAAAAATTGCCGCTGCATTTGAAATCGGGCCATACAACAAATATTTAACCAGCATAAATGAAAAAACTCAGGTAGATTTTGATGATTTTGCAAATACCTATTCCGCCGACCTTACCCTGTTTGATCTTAATGGCAATGTATTGGCCAGTACTCAGCCAAAGATCTACGAATATGGTTTACAGGCAAGGCGGATGAATGCAAGGGCTTTTATTAACCTTGATAAACTGCAAAAATCAGAGTTTGTTAATGATGAGGTTATAGGCAGGTTGGGTTATAAAGCTGCCTATATGCCATTGCGCAATTCAAGAAATGAAACAATTGCATACTTGCAGCTCCCATATTTTTCTAATGAGACCGATTATAAAGAGCGCATCGGGTCGCTGCTCAATATCATGATCAACGTTTATGCTGTAGTTTTTATAGCTATCGGATTGTTTGCTGTATTTATTGCGAGACAAATAACATCGCCACTAAACTTTATCCAGTACAGTTTGAGTAAAACCATATACGGTAAGAAAAATGAGCCCATCAATTGGAGCCGTGACGATGAAATTGGTGCACTTGTAAAAGAATATAATAAGATGATTTCTGCACTTGAGGTTAGCGCCCAAAAGTTAGCCCAGTCAGAAAGGGAAAGTGCCTGGCGCGAAATGGCAAAACAGGTTGCCCATGAAATAAAAAACCCACTAACGCCTTTAAAACTTGGCTTGCAGTTGCTGGATAAATCGTGGAAAGATAAAGACCCTAAATTTGATCAGAAATTTGAAAAATTCAGTAAATCTTTTGTCGAGCAAATTGAAAGCCTGTCGTCCATTGCATCTGAATTTTCGGCCTTTGCAAAAATGCCTGAAACAAGGCTTGAGCGGATAAATATTTTTGATGTATTAAGCCAGGCGGTTACCATTTTTAAAGAAATGGATAACATAAAAATTCTATACCAGGCACCCGAAACACCATTTTTTATTAACGCTGACCGCAATCAGCTGCTAAGATGTTTTAATAATTTATTAAAAAATGCCATCGAGGCAACGGCATCACAAAAGCCGGGCATAATTGAAATAAATTACATGGTTACACGTAAAAATATTATGCTCACAATAAAAGACAACGGCGAGGGCATACCGGAGAACTTGCGTGAAAAGATATTTGAGCCTAATTTTACCACTAAAAGTTCGGGTACCGGGCTTGGATTGGCTTTTGTAAAAAACGCTGTTGCAAATGCCGGAGGTAAGGTTTGGTTTGAAACTGTTGTAGGCGCCGGCACGACCTTCTACTTTAGTTTGCCTGCCGCTGACCAGGATTAGTCTGTTCCCTGCTGCAAGGCGCTTAATATTAATAGCAGCAAAAAACGCTGGGTACTCTTCGCTTACAAAGCCACTAACGGCCCCCGCCGTACTTATGTATCTGTATTACCTACTTTTGTATAAATCGTTCTGTGCCGCCAGGGATACCTTTGTCTTATTAAAATTTAACAATAAAAAAATGGCAAAGACAATTTTTATAACAGGCGCTTCCCGCGGATTCGGTAAGCTTTGGGCTGAAGCTTTTTTAAAGCGCGGCGATAACGTGGTGGCTACAGCCAGGAACACTGACGCTTTAACCGGCCTGGTTAGTGCTTATGGCAAACAAATTCTTCCGCTGCAGCTGGATGTTAACAACAGGGCCGACTGCTTTACTGCAATTGAAAAGGCAACCCAACATTTTGGCACTATTGACGTTTTGATCAACAACGCAGGTTACGGCCTTTTTGGCGCCATTGAAGAAACCAGCGAGCAGGAGGCCAGGGACCAGATAGAAACCAATTTCTTTGGGTTACTGTGGGTAACACAGGCAGTTTTGCCGGTAATGCGCAGGCAGGGATATGGTCATATTATTCAATTATCAAGCGTATTGGGTATAACTACACTGCCTGTTTTAGGACTTTACAATGCGTCGAAATTTGCGGTTGAGGGATTAAGTGAAACACTGGCAGCCGAAGTAAAAGGTTTTGGGATAAATGTAACGATGGTGGAGCCGAATGGTTTTGCAACAGATTGGGCAGGTCCTTCGGCGGCGAATGCCACCCCAATGGAAGCATACGAACCGGTACGGGCGGCCTTCGTGGCCGGGATGAGTGATAGCGACAACTTCGGAAATCCGGAAGCAACATCTGCGGCAATACTAAAACTGGTGGATAGTGAGCAACCGCCTTTACGTTTGTTTTTGGGCAAGATGGGGCTTCCATGGGCTACCCAGGTGTACGAAGACCGGTTGGCTACCTGGAACGGATGGGCTGATGTGTCCACAGCGGCGCACGGCAAATAATCTGAATATTTCGTCAATTTAATATTGAATTCACCTGACAAAATCCGTCTGCTAAAGCAGATGGATTTTGTTAACATTGTATTGAAATGAAGCACTTTAAAAGCCTGGCCGAATTGCACCGGGCAAATAATTTTCCGGCGCCCGAAAATCCTTTATTGAGTCTGTTCAGGTGTAAAAATGTCTGCTCTATCAGCGAAACAGAATATACCGGCGATTTTTATATGATCGGGTTTAAAAAACTTATCTCGGGCATGTTTTTGTATGGCCGTACAAAATACGATCATGAGAACGGGTCGATGTCGTTTGTAAAACCAAGGCAGGTTGTTAAGCTAGAAAACCTTGAGTTTGAAGAGGACGGCTTCGTGATTTATTTCCACGAGGACTTTTTAAACGGGCACCGCCTTCATTCAGAAATTAAGAAGTATAATTATTTTGAATACGAAGCAAATGAGGCACTGCACCTGTCTCCTTCCGAGGAGAAGGTAATATGGGAGCTATACAGCAAAATAGAAACAGAATACTATAATAATCAGGATGAATACAGCAGGGATATTATACTGGGGCATATAGATTCTATATTAAAATACTCCCAGCGTTTTTACAAAAGGCAGTTTATAAACCGTACCGATCTGTCGGGAAAAGTAGTTTCAAAGTTTAATAAATCACTCTCGGCGTATTTTGACGATGGCCTTTTACAGGAAAAAGGTCTGCCTTCTGTAGCCATGATGGCTTCGCAACTCAATTTATCGTCGCGGTACCTGAGCGATATCTTAAAACAGGAAACCGGCAAAACAGCCATCGAGCTGATCCATATATTTTTAATAGCGGAAGCAAAAAACCTGCTCACCGGGTCCGATCATAATATAGCCGAAACCGCCTATACACTTGGGTTTGACAATCTCCCCTATTTCTCGAGGTTATTTAAAAAAGAAGTCGGTATAAGCCCTAATCAATATAAAAAGATGATTTTGAATTAACCCAGCTGGGATAAATGTTACACAAGTTTTCTAAAACTCCACATGGGCCCGCAGGCCAAACACGCTAACCGGGCCACGGTCTTTGTTATAGGCTGGGTTTATGATAAACTGGTAATCGGGTGAGATAAACAGTTTCTTTTGGTAGGCATTTATCTTATAATAGATCTCAGCAATCATTTCGGATTGGTAATTTAATTTACCGTCGCCAATGATAAAGCCATAACCACCATCTGCAAGGTACTGACGGTGTGGCCCTGACAAGCCATTGGCAATAAAAGCCATGGCCACTTCATCATCCGGCCGACCCCAGTTTGAACCTTTTAACTCTCCTCCAAAGGTAAATGAGCGGTCAATTTCTGTAAAAAACCAGGTTTGGGTATGCCCGTCATTCCAGCTGGCTTTGGCAAATACGCCAAAATCTTTGGTCAGGTACTGGTCCACATTAATACCAAAACCATATTTGTGCCTTCCATAGGCTTGTGTAGTATCCACATTCGGCGCTTTAGGATTTTGGGCTATGGCCAGGTCATAGTTTCCAAACTTTCCATTGTTTAAATATCCTAAAAGTCGCAGCGTTCCCTTTTTGCCGTTTAGCGCATATCGTTTTTCATATTCAATAGTTTGTGTATTGGCTTTAGCGACTTTGGCATCCCAGGTAGATTCATTTGCTTGTGTAACTACCATAGTAAGCGCAAACCGGAGCGTCCAGGTGGGTTGCCCCAGTTCGGTATAAAGACCGATGGTATAGCCCCGGGTATTTGCCGGGTAATCCCAGGCGGCATTGTCCATAAGGGCCCAGTTCATAAACTGATTGCGTGGATCGTGGCTGAAATTGTTATTATCAAAAAAATCTGCCATACCGAACTTTCCGGCCAATACAGAAAGGTAACGTTTGCTTTTTAGCCCCCCTAATACGTCAGCATCTCCTTCAATGGTGTCCTTATCTTTTCCCCATTCAAAATTTTGTTTAAGATACATCCGGGCGATATAAATTTTATTTTGAACGCCGCCTACCCTGAAGGTTTCTCCGTTTGGAAAACCCGCAACACCCAGCGTTGAACTCAAACCCGCGCCGCCTGAAAGTTCAGGGTCGAAATGAGCTTCGGCGCCTTTCCACAGACGGGCTGCCCCATAAAATGTGGTAGTTAGCGATGTGGCATTTTGGGCCGTTGGCAACAAACTGTTTCTACCGGTATAAGCGGCATTAAATGGCGGATTATATTGAGTAATAATGGTTTCCTGGAAATGAAAATTATACCGCTCCTGTTTAACTGTGTCCTGGGCGAATACAGATTGTATTGCGGCTAACAATAATATTAGAGGTAGTAAGTGTTTTTTCATATCAAAATTCCCGTAAAGGTAGAGTTACAATGTGACTGTTATATTTAATTTATATAAACTCAATAATTCGCAATATTAAGTTTTATGCAAAACTAATTAAATTTTTAGACTTATCTAAATAATTATTTCATGCCGGCTAAAATACTAAATCAATAGTGATTGGTGCGTCAATTATTTTATTCCGGACAACCGATCCCTTTGCGTTTTCTAAACTGACAAGCTTTCTGACGCAAGCAGTCGATAATTTATTGAAAAACTAATAATCCTTCCGGGGATAAAACCGATTTGCCCTGTTTGCTTAAATCGCGATGTTTTTGGGGGTTTATGGGACATTGCGTTCCTTTTTTCTCTTTTATGCATTATAATGATAATTTGCCCCGGGGTACCAGGACGGCATAAAAGTTGCGGTCCGGCTTTAACGGGATGGGTGTAACCTTTTGTATGTTCTACTCGGACCTGTATCCATTTTTTAATTATTTTTATTTGACGGCAAAACTAAGAGATAAACCAATGCAATGGAATTGCATTATTTAGCACATTGATCACAAACCCCTTTAACAACAAGGTTCATTTCTAATGAACTAAAACGAAGGGGTAGTGTAATAGGAGGTATTTTTGAATCGGGAAGGCAAAAAGTTTCCTTGCAAGCGATACAATAGAAATGAACATGCATATCATGGTGCTCGTTCGCGCCGCAATCATCTAAACATAGGGCATATTTCGGCGTGCCCGTGCCGTCATCAATAGTATGGGCAAGCCCTTTTTCCTCAAATGTTTTTAGCGTACGGTATATGGTAATCCGATCGGCCGGGGACATGCCTTTTTCAATATCGCTTAAACTAATGGCCGAGGTTTGTTTTAAAAGGAAATCCAGCACCAGCCCCCGCATAGCGGTTGGATTAATATTTTTACTAATCAGCTTTTGCTCTGTTCTCGGATCCATGCTTGTATTAATTCGCAGGCAAAAATAGATGTTAATTTTAACACTCCGAATAAAATTGCGCCAGGTAAGCCAGCATAAAATCATGCCGCTGCCCTGCTAATCTTTTCCCTGTGGCTGTGTTCATTTTATCTTTAAGCAACAGCAGCTTTTCGTAAAAGTGATTGATGGAAGGCGCTGTTGAGTTTTTATATTCCTCTTTGGTCATATCCAGCTTCGGCTTAATTTCAGGGTTATAAATCTCCCTTCCTTTAAAGCCGCCATAACTAAAGGTCCTGGCTATTCCAATTGCACCCATTGCGTCGAGGCGGTCCGCATCCTGTACAATATCCATTTCAATTGAATTAAAGCCAGCGTCTCCAAAACCGGATTTGAAGGACATGTGCCTTATAATTTGCTGAATATGATCAATGGTTGCACCATGCACATTAATACTTTTCAAAAATTCGCCGGCGGTAACCGGGCCTATTTTATCATCTCCGTTGTGGAATTTACTGTCGGCAATATCATGCAATAAAGCTGCAAGCTCAACAGTTACTAAGTCAGCTTGTTCTGTTTTGGCAATCAGCTTCGCATTGTTCCATACCCGGTAAATGTGCCACCAATCATGTCCGCCCTCGGCATTTTTGAGAGTTTCTTTTACAAACGTTGCGGTTTTATCAATTATTGAAGAATAGTCAGTCGTCATGAAATGGGTTTTAACTTACAGATTATTCCGCTATAAACTCTACCTCGGCAACCGGACTGAATAAATAGATCCGTTTTGAGTTCACCTCGATACACTTATAGCGTTTGCGCAGTTTTTCTTCTTTACGAAACACCCTGCCGTCTTTTAATTTGAACAGTGCTTTTACAGGAAGTTTTTCAACCGTATGAACCGATTCTTTTGGTGCATCATATTTACGTAATGACCGGTAAAGGGTAAGATCAGAACAGCTTGAGGCGGCCGGATTATCCAGGTAATTGGTTATGGCGTGCTTAATATCCGGCGGAAAAATATCCTTTTCGAAAAATGGCTGTATCATTTTTTTAAAGTTTTTTTTCCACTCGTCGCCATGTGGCTTTGCCTTGTGTTTATGCTCGTTCCAGGTATGCAGATGCGCGAATTCATGAAC
>Ga0364887_10078_pt1 | contig 66929 bp, 78 predicted proteins | sample ExccelJu500001D4_4_FD_206924 | JGI IMG/M metagenome (GOLD analysis project Ga0364887, IMG submission 206924) | Enriched cells from Trout Bog Lake Hypolimnion, Wisconsin, USA - BchlTB.July23.5000.01.D4 | ecosystem: Environmental > Aquatic > Freshwater > Lake > Hypolimnion/Profundal zone | place...
AATAGACCTCCAATCGACTCTCGCTGAAAACTTATCACTTACTCTGACCTACACGGATATTAAAGTCCAGATTGCGCAAGTTGAGATTCGATCAGAAATTAGTTTTGACGAAGCAGTAGAATCGCTCAGACTGCGAGCCAATCAGCACAATCTAAAATTTGTTGGTGTCAACCAACTCAATAAAGAAATTGAGGCTTTGACTGGAAAACCATCAAAACATATTGAAATATATAATTTTTGCGATGGTGTCACTGCACAAAAGTTGATCGCAGCGAATTCCTTGATGATTGCTTTTATGCCTTGCCGAATCGCCATTCTGGAAGATACGCAGGGTAAGAGATGGATCATCACAATGTTGATCCATCCTGACTTGATTCGCGAGATGCCCGATGACACTCGAAAGAATGCCGAGAGGATAATGAGCGCTATGAAAGACGTAATGATTGCCGCAAGTAATGGCGATCTTTGACCTAATGATAGGTATAGGCTCTTGGTGTCATGTGCCAATTCTTGTACTCAACTGACTGTTGGACATCGCTCTTTAATGAATTATTTTGTAGTAATACAACCCATAAAAAAGAGCAGCCATTGCTACGTTAACGAGTAAGCCCATCGACAGCATCCAGAGAATTGTACGTAACCAACTAGCCTTTTTTATTTTTGCTGTTCCGGCATTTCCTGTCTGCGTCGAATGCAATTCATAATCTACTGGTTGCATCTGTTCTATAGTCACATTATTTTTCATGTCTTTAATTTTCAATAACATGCCATTTTGATTTTTTCTATTGGTCCCATTTGTCGAACCATTCGTAAATTACGCCAGTGCGTTCAAGTACAAAAAATAATCCTATACCCAACAATATCCCCATCATAAAACTCATCTGCAAAGTCATGGCTCAGCTCCTTTTTATTTGCAGCGGACTGGCGCTGCCCCATTTTCTTCTAACTATAAAGTCTGGTCTTAATTATTTTGATTCTGATTTTCAGATGCCAGTAAGCTACAAAATTAGCTTTTTATCTAATAATTACCTCGACAAAAACCAATCTAAAAAATTCGAAAAACTAAATTTTTACCTGATGCAAGATACTTGTCTGATCTTTAGATATATGCAATTTGACTCTTATGCACAAGATGTATCAAAGAACGAACGCTTCTCTACTCAAAGATACTTAGAACAAGAATTTCAATTCTTGAATATAGCAACCAATATGCCATCCATAAAAAATTTTAATTAACATATTATTTATATTATTATTATTATTATTAAATATATGCTAGTTTGAAAATGCTTCTCGAGATTATTTTTACTGACAAATTTGACGGTTAAAATATTTTATGAATGATAAAATATGCCAAATTTGACATTCTTAGAAAGCATTGAAATTCAAATCATAGTAGGTGGGTTTAATTCAGACGGGAAATCTATTGCTTCAAGATAACGAACATTCTGTTTCTAGGCAATCTTGCCGAGTTTTCTAAATAAAGTGCGTTCACTGATTCCCAAAAGCTTGGCAAGGTCCTTTTTGCCTAAACCTGAATGTCGTACCTGCCATTCAAGGTAATTGAGCTCCATTTCATCAAGCGTCATTATTTTCCTGAAAGTTCGTTCGTTGCTCAGAGCCTTGAGACTTGTATCACACAAATCTGGAAAATGTTCTGGCAATAAAACATCACCATCAGCTAGCAGGCTTGCTCGTTCGAGCATATTACGCAATTCTCTAATATTTCCAGGAAAGTTATACTGCGATAAGTACATCAATACAGTTGGGTGTATAGAAAGTGAATGATTCGAACAGATGCGTTTAATTAATACTTCTATTAATAATGGCAGATCTTCCATGCGTCCTCTAAGAGAAGGCAATAAAATTGGAAATGTGTTGATCCTGTAAAATAAATCTTGGCGGAATCTACCTTCTGCTACCATCAACTTAAGGTCACGATGGGTTGCTGAGATTAGCCGGAAGTTGGAACGCAATGGTTCTATTCCACCAACCCGGCGGTATGTTCCAGTCTCAAGTAGGCGAAGTAGCTTGACTTGCATACTGAGCGGAATGTCGCCTACTTCATCTAAAAATAATGTTCCTCCTTTGGCAGCTTCGACCAGCCCATGTTTACGCTGGTGTGCACCACTGAATGCTCCTTTTTCATATCCGAAAAGTTCGCTTTCGAAAAGATTTTCGGGGAGGCTTGAGCAGTCAACAGTAACGAATGGTTCCGAAGCTCGATTGCTTTCATTGTGAACTGCATGTGCAACTAGTTCTTTCCCTGTGCCTGACTCACCTAACAAAAGTACGTCAGCGCTTGACGGCGCTGCGCGTATTGCCTGCTCCAACATCCTTTTAAAAGAAGCTGAGCGTCCTACTAATTCACCCTCGGATTGGGCGCTGGCTTCACGCACAGTATTTATCATCTCGATGAAAAATTGAAATTCACCGTCGCTGTTCCGTATCGGTGTCAGTTCAACATCAACATGCTCGTCTCCACGCGGTGTATGGTGAATGTGCAATACACGTTGAGTCTTACCTGTTTTCAGACTGATCTTCAGTGGGCAGGATTCACCTGCTTCATCACAGGGGCGAGTAAAACCATGGGATACCTCATAACATTTTCGCCCTGTCACAGGTTGATCACCAACATGGTAATGATCTAGATAGGCACTGTTAGCCCCTAAGATGGAGTAATCCTTGTCCAATATGATACGAGGTTCAGGCAGCGTATCAAGAAAGCGAATTAAATGTTGTATTGATGTGCCGAGCATTAAATTATTCTCTGACAAAAATGACAGTCTAACTTAAAGTTACGTTAAACTCTAATGACATTTCTGACATTATTAGAGATAGGGGAATTTTAATTCAGAAAAAATAATAAATAATACTATTAATAAACAATATGTTGCTAAATATTTATATAAGTGGCGCGAAAACTGCTAATAAATAAACGTAAGCACTAACTCTTGGAATGTAGATGAAATCAATTTTCGAACATCCGCTAGCTAGAAAAATTGCCCTTGTGACTGTAATCAAACTAATAGGTTTGACGGTTATCTGGTGGCTGTTTTTTAGCGAAGCCAATGAGAGTAATAAACTGACACCGGAGCAGGTTGGTAGCGCGATTTTGCATCCGTTAAATCATAACGTCACATCGCACTGAGGAGAATGCATGATTAGCACTGAACTAGTCGACCTTTCAAGGTTGCAATTTGCGGTAACCGCGCTGTATCACTTCCTATTCGTTCCATTAACCTTGGGAATGACTTTTCTGCTTGTCATAATGGAAGGTTCATATTTGATAACCGGTCAGCAGGTTTACAAAGATATGACCCGCTTCTGGGGGAAGTTGTTTGGGATTAACTTTGCTCTAGGTGTTACTACTGGCCTGACTATGGAATTTCAGTTCGGAACCAACTGGGCTTATTACTCACACTATGTTGGTGATATTTTTGGAGCGCCTCTGGCAATTGAAGGACTAATGGCATTCTTCCTTGAATCGACCTTTGTTGGCCTTTTTTTCCTGGGCTGGGATCGCTTGAGTAAAGGTCAGCATTTTATGGTTACCGTTCTTACAGCCATCGGTTCCAATCTTTCAGCACTGTGGATATTGATAGCCAACGGCTGGATGCAGGACCCGGTCGGTTCAGAATTCTCCTATGCAACTATGCGGATGGAAATGACCGATTTTTGGCAAGTGATTTTCAATCCAACTGCACAAGCCAAATTTGTGCACACTGTTTCTGCCGGTTATGTTACGGCTTCCATTTTTATGCTGGGTATTTCTTCCTGGTACCTCCTAAAGGGGCGTGATATTGAGTTTGCCAGACGCTCGTTCCGTGTGGCTGCCGCGTTTGGTTTTGCGTCTTCGTTGTCAGTTATCGTTCTTGGTGATGAGTCTGGCTATACCCTCTCCGAGTCACAACAAACCAAGTTGGCGGCCATTGAGGCTATGTGGCATACCGAGCCCGCACCGGCTTCTTTAACGGTATTCGCCCTTCCCAACGAACAGGAAAAGCGCAATGACTTTGAGGTGCAAGTTCCTTATGTGATGGGTTTGATCGGCACGCGATCCTTGACTAAAGAAATCCCGGGTATCTTTGAAATCAAGGAAAAAAACCGTATCCGTATTCAATCAGGCATATTGGCGGTCAAGGCGATGGAGGCACTGCGTAAGCAAAAGAACGATGCCGCAGCCAAAGAAGTATTCGAAGCACATAGAAAAGATTTGGGATTTGGTTTGCTGCTGAAAAAATATATTGAAGATGTATCCCAAGCTACACCGGAAATGATTCAGCAAGCAGTCGATAGTACGGTGCCGCGAGTTGCCCCTATGTTCTGGTCGTTTCGGGTGATGGCTGGACTGGGATTCTCCTTCGCTTTACTTCTTGGCCTCTCGCTCTACCACACGGTGCGTGGCACTTTCCTCAAGCAGCGTTGGCTAATGCGCTGGGCGGTACTGTTTATTCCAATGCCATGGGTTGCTGCCGAATTGGGCTGGTTCGTTGCGGAATATGGTCGGCAACCCTGGACAATTTACGGTGTGCTTCCCACCCATCTTTCAGTGTCAAGTCTTTCAGTAGGAAGTTTGTACGGATCGCTAACAGGCTTCGTCTTGTTCTATACAGGATTACTGATCATTGAAATGTACCTGATGATCAAATTCGCACGTAAAGGGCCTAGTAGTTTGGGTACCGGACGTTACCACACCGAACAACTAGCCACTATCTAAACGAGGAGATTTACATGCTGGATTATGAAACGCTGAAATTTATCTGGTGGATACTAGTAGGTGCGTTGCTACTGGGTTTTGCCATCATGGATGGTCATGATATGGGAGTAGGGACATTGCTGCCCTTTGTCGGTAAGAACGATGTGGAGAGACGCATCATCATAAACACAGTTGGACCGCACTGGGATGGCAATCAAGTTTGGTTTATTACTGCTGGGGGTGCAATATTTGCTGCTTGGCCAATTGTTTATGCTGCTGCGTTCTCCGGATTTTACTGGGCGATGTTGGCAGTATTGTGGGCGATGTTTTTTCGTCCGGTTGGTTTTGATTACCGCAGCAAGATCGATGATCCGACATGGCGCAATACTTGGGACTGGGGTTTATTCATTGGAGGTATGGTACCGCCGCTAATTTTTGGCGTTGCATTCGGTAACTTATTGCAAGGCGTACCCTTTCATTTAGACGATAGCTTGCGTTTATTCTATACCGGTACCTTCTGGCAATTGCTCAATCCCTTTGCTTTGCTTGCCGGGGTAGTGAGTTCTGCGATGATCACTTTTCATGGAGCAAACTATTTAATGATACGTACTGAAGGCGGTATATTCCGCCGTGCGCGCACCGCATCGTTATTATTCGGTGTGATCACACTTGCCGCTTTTGCCGTAGCGGGGCTATGGATAGCCAGCAGCATACAAGGGTTTATTATCACCAGTGTGATTGACCCCAATGCATTGCCAGATCCTCTGGACAAGACCGTGGCCATTCAAGCAGGCGCATGGCTGAAAAACTACAGCCTTTACCCGGCAACTGAACTGGTCCCAGCTGCCGGTTTCCTTGGTGGATTGCTGGCTCTGGTAGCATCATGGTTCAGAAAGCCGTTGCTGGCATTTATCAGTTCTTCAGTTTGCATGCTGGGCATTATCGGTACAGCAGGAGTTTCACTGTTCCCATTTATTATGCCATCGAGCTCAGACCCACGTTCCAGTCTGACTGTTTGGGATAGTGTTTCTTCTAAAATGACACTTGAATTGATGCTCGGTGCAACAGTCATTTTCTTGCCGCTCATAATTATCTACACAAGTTGGGCTTACAAGAAAATGTCCGGTAAGGTAACGGCTGCATTCATTAACATTAACGACAAATCAGCTTATTAAGGAAGGGAAATATTATGTGGTATTTTGCTTGGACACTTGGCGTCAGCATGGCTGTCTTGCTGGCAATCGTCAACACCATGATGTGCGACGCACAAGCTTGCGTTGTCAAGGAAGATTCGTGCGAGAAGCTCTGACGATTACTCAACATAGCGGTGCATACGCATTTATGCCCCGCATGTTTTCCTTGTTATTGGCGATGAGCATGGCAGGAGTAATTTTTACCTACCCCAAAGCGTTGGAACATATCAACCATGGAATACTTTCACTTATTATGCTGGGCATTTGTGCGGGATTTGTACATGGAGTGGGGTTTATTCAAAAGGATAAACTATGGCGTGTTCTTTTTGGTCCTTGGATGGCTTGGGGATTGATGATTATGGGCTTATGGATTTTGTTGAAAAACTAACCTAAATTTATTTGACAAGAAGGACGAATAAATGACACCGCAGCAAATGGTAGCAGAGTGCAAGGTACTTATAAGAGAAGTGAGTTCCAGTGAAGCAGCATGGTTACTCAAGGAAGGTGCACTGTGCCTTGACGTACGCGAAGCTGATGAATTTAATGCAGAGCATCTACCTGATGCAATCAATATTCCGCGTGGAATATTAGAATTCAGAGTTGGAGATGTTCCATCGTTGGCTGACAAGGATGTTACTGTGTTGGTTTACTGTAAATCTGGAGGTCGGTCTGCTTTGGCAGCGCACAGTATGCAACGCTTGGGCTACAGCAGCATATTGTCTATCGCAGGCGGAATTGATGATTGGAAAAAGTATGGATTGCCGCTTCACAATCAATTATCCAGTTATGTAGTTTGAAAGATATGTTAAATCTGAAATTCAACAATTCTAAAAGTATTTACTTTTAGTTTTTGCAGAAAAGTTCTTATTAGTGGGTTACTTTCCGCAGGGTTTGCAGAATTGATCCTGTAATGTTGTGATAACGGCAATGGACTCAGGGCTGGCCAAGCTATAAAAGATGTGCTTCCCTTCACGACGGGTCGTTACTAAACCTTCCTCGCGTAGCACGCCCAGTTGCTGGGATAACGTAGGTTGGCAAATATCCAGCGACTCTTCAAGTTCACTGACGCAACTTTCACCTTCAGTCAGACGACATAAAAGCAGAAGTCGGTCTGGATTAGCTAATACTTTAAGTAACCCACATGCGCGATCAATCGAGGTGCTGAGGCTCTTAAAATCTATGGTCGTATTTTTAGGTCCCATTCCAGAACTCCAAAGTGTTCAATTTATGCTTGACATTATATCACATAACATTCTATTATGATATATATTATCAATAATGTAATTATGGATAATGCCTTAACGCAGAAGTTATGAGTAATTTACTCAAATAGGTTTCGGGTCAAGTGCAAGTTTTAAATGGGTATTAATAAAATGGAGATAAATAGGATGAGATTTGCAGACATCATAGGCGTGAGTACACTGGTTTCGGTAATTTTATTAGCCTCCAGTTCTGATGTTCTTGCGCAATCTGTTCCGAAATCGCCATTTCAGGCGATTCCATCTTCAGAGATGAGCAGCTTCGACGGGCGAGTGGAAGCTGAGCGGCAAACAGTGATTGCCGCGCAAGTGTCTGGTGCTATCGTAGAAATTGCCGTCAAAGCCGGAGATGTTGTTAAGGCAGGTCAGTTATTGATCAGGATTGATGCTCATGCAGCAACACAATCTGCCACAGCGGGTAAATCTCAGGTGATTGCAGCGCAAGCTTCTTTAGAATTGGCACGCAAAGAGCTAGATAGACAGAAACAGCTATTCACTCAGGGTTACCTCAGTCAAGCCGCACTGGATCGGGCAGAAGCCCGCTTTAAGGTCGCAGATGCTGAGGCTCATGCACAAATCGCTCAGGCGGGGTCAGTAGAAACGCAAGCAGGATTTTATACGATTCGTGCTCCTTATTCAGGGGTGATCGCGGAGCTTCCAGTGTCGCTGGGTAGCATGGCCTTGCCTGGACAGCCCTTAATGACTCTATATGATCCTTCTGCAATGCGTGTGACCGCGATGGTTCCGCAATCGGTAGCCAGTCATGAAATGTCGCTCTCTCAAGTCAAACTGGAGATTCCCGGACAGGCAGAGACTCAGCTACTGGCTCCCACGCGGGTCAAGCTCATGCCCAGTGTCGATGCGGGGTCACATACTGTGGAGATTCGCTTGGGATTAACAGCCAAACTTGTGAACGTGGTTCCTGGGATGTTCGCCCGAGTATGGTTGCCAGCTCAAGATCAAGCCAACAAGTTTATCGAAATTCCTACTTCGGCTTTGATACGCAGGTCAGATATGACCGGAGTCTATGTGCTTGATGGTAAGAATCAGCCCTTGCTGCGGCAGATTCGCATCGGACGAATATCCGGTGGAAAGGTGGAAGTGCTGAGCGGAGTTAGTCCGGATGAGCATGTAGTTCAAGATGCCGAATCTGCCCTTACAAATCAAGCGCACTGAGGCAGACCATGAATAAATCAATGGGTATTGCCGGCAGGCTGGCAGCTTTCTTTCAAGGTGCGCAGATTACTCCACTGCTGGCACTGGTAGCTGTTTTGCTCGGGGTATTCGCGGTGTTGGTCACCCCTCGAGAGGAAGAGCCACAGATCAACGTCACCATGGCCAATGTGCTGATTCCCTTCCCGGGAGCCTCAGCAAGGGACGTCGAACAAATGGTGGCCGGCCCCGCCGAACAGGTGCTGTCGCAGATTCAGGGTATCGAACATGTCATGTCGGTGTCACGCCCCGGCATGGCGATTATTACCGTGCAATACAAAGTAGGGGTTCCCCGTATTGAAGCACTGGTTCGCCTTTATGACGTGGTTAATTCCCATGCGGATTGGCTACCTGCTGGATTAGGTGTGCTGCCTCCCATTATCAAACCCAAAGGGATAGACGACGTTCCTATCGTTACCCTGACGCTCTACAGCAAAGAAAACGAAACTGGTTCTTACGATTTGGAACGCGTGGCGCACAGCATCGAATCGGATTTGAAGCGAGTCCATGGCACACGAGAAGTGGCGACTGTTGGTGGCCCGGGGCGCGCGGTGTTGGTGGAAATTGATCCGGCCCGCATGAACAATGTGGGCATGACTGTGAGTGATTTGCGTACAGCTTTGCAATCAGCTAATCGTGGATTGCCGGTCGGCGATCTGCTTTCGGCCAATCACACGATCGCACTCGAAGTCGGAGACTTTTTCAAAGACGCCCAGGATATTGCCAATCTGGTCGTAGGCGTTCGTAATGGCCACCCCATTTACTTGCAGGAAGTTGCCAAAGTGCATAACGGACCGTTGCTGCCCAGTCGTTACGTCTGGTACGGCGAAGCGAGTCAGACAGGAGTAAAGGAATATCCAGCGGTGACTTTGTCGATCACCAAGAAGCCGGGTGAAAACGCTATTGATGTGGCTAATGCCGTGATGCAGCGTGTTCAAACGCTCAAAAATACGGTCATACCGGCTAATGTGCAAGTCGCAGAAACACGCAATTACGGTGAAACGGCGAATGACAAAGCGACCAAGCTGATTGAGAAACTATTGTTTGCCACCTCGTCGGTCGTGGCGTTAGTGTTCCTGGCGCTGGGACGCAGAGAGGCAGCCATTGTGGGTACGGCGGTCATCCTGACTTTGACGGTGACTTTGTTTGCCTCATGGGTATGGGGATTTACACTGAACCGGGTATCCCTGTTTGCCCTGATTTTCTCGATCGGCATCCTGGTGGATGATGCCATCGTGGTAGTTGAAAATATACATCGTCATCAGAAGTTATTCCCCGGAAGATCGCTTAGAGAAATTATCCCCGGAGCAGTTGATGAAGTGGGAAGCCCGACCATCCTTGCCACGATGACCGTGATCGCGGCGCTGTTGCCAATGGCTTTTGTTTCCGGATTGATGGGGCCTTACATGAGTCCGATTCCCATCAATGCAAGCATGGGAATGTTACTCTCGCTCGCGATCGCTTTTATCGTCACCCCGTGGCTTGCCCGAATCTGGATGAAAATGCCGACTGTAGGTGCCGAGCATTCGCATGGCAAAGGCATGGCTGCACGGATCACGCCCCTGTTCGAACGCATTTTTAAACCTTTGCTGGATGATCAAACTGGGGGACGTAATCGAAGTCTGCTTGGTGTGGGCATTGCTGTGTTGATTGCAATCTCTCTGGTGCTCCCTGCCACCGGGCTGGTGCTGCTCAAAATGTTGCCGTTCGACAATAAATCGGAATTTCAGGTGATTGTTGACATGCCGGCCGGCACACCTGTGGAAAAGACGGCGGCGGTGTTGCACGAAATGGGCGCTTATCTGGCTACTGTCCCTGCAGTCGTCAATTATCAGGCTTATGCGGGAACGGCGGCTCCTATTAATTTCAACGGATTGGTTCGCCAGTATTACCTCCGTTCCGGTGGGGAAGTCGGTGATCTTCAGGTGAATCTGGTGGACAAACATCACCGCAGTGAACAGAGCCATGCCATTGCCACCCGCTTGCGCCCGCAGTTACAACTGATAGGCCGGCGTTTTGGCGCAAATGTAAAAATCGTGGAAGTACCACCCGGTCCTCCCGTTCAATCCCCTATCGTGGCAGAAGTGTATGGACCGAATGCAGCAGGGCGTCAAAAGGTGGCCGGTGCTGTACGCGCGGTATTTGAAAAAACCGCTAACGTGGTCGATGTGGATGACAGCAGTATCGTATCCGCTCCCAAAAAACTGCTGCTGGTCGATCGGCGCAAGGCTGCGTTGCTCGGTATTTCACAACAGGCCATTGCCTCGACTCTGCGAACCGCATGGTCGGGGGAAGCCGTGACATGGCTGCATGACGAAACCAAATATCCGGCCTCCGCCTGGATACAGCTTCCCGGTGATCTTCAGGGGGATCTAAACAGCCTATTGCAATTGGGCGTGCGCGCTGATAATGGCCGACTGGTTCCCTTGCGTGAATTGGTCACTATTTCCGATACAGTCAGAGAACAGCCCATTTACCACAAAGATTTGTTGGCGGTTAATTATGTGGTTGGGAACATGGCCGGCAAATTGGACAGCCCGCTGTATGGCATGTTTGGAATGCGCAACGAGATATTGGCAATCAAGACACCGGACGGTGGCAAGCTCACCGATTATTTTATTTCCCAACCGGAAGATCCCTATCGCGGCTATGCCCTTAAATGGGATGGCGAGTGGCAAATCACTTACGAAACCTTCCGTGACATGGGGGCAGCTTATGCTGTCGGATTGGTCCTGATTTATCTGCTGGTGGTGGCGCAGTTTGGCTCTTATCTGACTCCACTGATTATTATGGCACCGATCCCGCTGACCATCATTGGGGTCATGCCGGGTCATGCGTTGCTGGGGTCGCAATACACCGCCACCAGTATGATCGGCATGATTGCACTGGCCGGAATTATTGTTCGTAATTCTATCTTGCTGGTGGATTTCATCAATCTCCAGGTCAAAGAAGGTCTGCCTTTCAAACAAGCCATTGTGAGCTCGGCCATTACCCGAGCCCAACCGATTCTGCTGACCGGGCTGGCGGCGATGATCGGTGCATTCTTTATTCTCGATGATCCTATTTTTAATGGCCTCGCCATCTCACTGATCTTCGGGATATTTGTGTCCACCATGCTGACATTGGTGGTCATACCCACGCTGTATTACGCAGTGTATCGTAAGCAATACTCTGAGGGACATCAATCGGGAGAGCAACCATGACATCTTGGCAATGGGTACGCGTGATAGCAGGCACTTTCATTCTACTTTCACTTGGTTTTGGCATACCGGGTAGCCCACTATTTTTAAGTACATGGTGGTTGGGCTTTACTGCTTTCGTGGGGATCAATCTTTTGCAAAGTGGATTCACCCGCTGGTGTTTGATGGAAAGCCTGCTGAGAAAATTCGGTGTACGCGGGGAGGCTAGGAGATAATGAAGGTAATTTGTCCAACCATTTTAAATCGGCCTAACCCCACAGCCATCCTAAGGTTGTTGATTGCCTTGCTCGCGTTGGTGATTGCTGTCCCTTATTCCAATGCGACCGACTTGATGGAAGTATGGCGTGCAGCTCAACTGCATGATCTGGATTACAACGCAGCAATATCCGAACACAAGGCAGGACTGACGAAACAGGAAGAGGCCGGATCGCTCTGGCGTCCCAGTGTTCAGCTAACCGGAACGGCTGGCAAGATGACCAGCAATACTGAAACCCAAGGTGCACAGTTCTCAGCACCTCCTAACTTCCCCACTACAAACGGTGTTGCTTTCAATACCTCAGTCAGTAATGGCAATCTTGAACGTTGGGCAGTATCAGCCAAACAGCCGCTTATCAACCGTGATCGACTGGCTCAAAGTCACCAATTAAATCTGAATGTTCAAGCTTCTAATCTTGAGTGGCAGGCTGCACGCCAGTCATTGATTTTACGTACCGCAGAACGCTATTTTGACGTTGTGATGGCGCAGGAATCCTTGCAGGTTTTACGGCGTCAGGCAGACTCAATCAAGCAGTCACTTGGAGAAATCAAAGCACGCTTTCAACTGGGTGATGTCCCTATTACTGACTCGCACGAGGCCCAAGCGCGGATGGAGACTGTTGAAGCCGGATTGATTTCAGCCGAGTCGGACCTGCAATTGAAATTGGCCGCACTCGCTGATGCAACTGGCATTCCAGCGGGAAAATTGACGGTTATGAAACCGATTGGGGAATTTCCTCCAACGGAAAAAAACTTGGACGAGTGGCTTGGCGAAGTCTCACAAAATAACCCGGAATTGCGCATGAGTCAGACACGCGTGGAAATCGCCCGGGAAGAATCTACGCGTTACGGTGCGCTTACTTCACCCACACTGGATCTGGTAGGTGAAATATCACACGATCATCTGTCCGGATCGGGAGATTTTGGTGCAGCCAGCAACACCGGCCGAAATGCCCTGTTGGGTGTTCAACTCACGATCCCGCTTTACACTGGGGGATATCGTAACGCTCGTCAGAATGAGTCGCTTGCGCTTGTTGAAAAGAGCGTGAATGAATTTGACCGGGCAAGGCAGCAGGTGGCACTTCAAACTCGCTCGGTCTGGTTGGGGCTGACCTCAGGTAACAGTCGAATTAGTGCGTTAGCGGCTTCACTCAAGTCGAGCGAAGCGCGGCTTGCAGCCACCCGTTTGGGCAACAAGGTGGGAGATCGAACCACGCTGGATGTCCTCAATGCCGAGAACGACGCCACTAATGCACGTCTATCCTGGATGCAGGCACGTATTGTTCAGGCAATGGATCGACTTCGTTTGGCTGCACTTGCAGGCAAACTGGATGAGGATCAATTGCACATGATCAATGGCACATTGCAGTCGGTTGGCTCAGAAAGTGGTTTGGGCAAACCACTCTCGCCAGCAGGCTTAAGTAATCAAAGCAACAGTAACTGAGGTGCATTAATCCGTACATTATTGTCGGATATTATTGCGTGAGCGTGTCAATTTTGTAGTTGATTGAAGTTTAATTCTTAGAGGGGGAGCTATGTCAAAAATAGTAATATTGGGCGCAGGAATCTCAGGGCACACAGTTGCCAGATACCTGAATAAATGGGTCGGCAAGCAACATGAGATCGTTGTAGTTTCTCCGCTTCCCAAATGGAACTGGATTCCATCTAACATCTGGGTAGGAGTGGGGCAGATGACAGAGGAAGAAGTGACCTTTGATCTTGCTTCAGTTTACAGCAAGACTAACGTTCGCTTTATTCAGGCAAAGGCTTTGTCTATCAATCCGGAAGGACTTGCTGATAGTAAGAGACCCTTCGTAACGGTCGAACACACTTTGGCTGCTAAAGCAGGCGAGCAGGAAAATATCGCGTACGACTATCTGGTCAATGCTACGGGGCCAAAACTGAACTTTGGTGCAACTCCGGGTTTGGGGCCTGAGCATGGCCATACCGTATCGGTATGCACGGCTTCTCATGCGCTGGAAGCTAACCACAAACTTCAAGAACTCATTGATACCATGCGTTCTGGAAAAAATTGTACGGTCGTTATAGGTACGGGCCATGGCATGTGCACTTGTCAGGGGGCTGCATTTGAATATATTTATAACGTGGATCATGTGCTACGCGACGCTGGTGTTCGTGATAAAGCCCGGATCATTTGGCTGAGCAATGAATACGAGTTAGGTGATTTTGGAATGGGTGGTGTGCATATCGAACGAGGAGGCTATATTACCAATGGTAAGACCTTCGCCGAATCGCTGATGGTTGAGCGTGGGATTGAATGGATTACCCGTGCCCATGTTAAACAAGTCGAAGCAGGCAAAATTCATTATGAGATATTGGACGGAAGTTTCCACGAATTGGAATTCGATTTCTCGATGCTGATTCCGCCGTTTGCGGGGGTTGGGCTTAAAGCTTTCGACAACGCAGGAACTGACATCACAAGCCAGATCTTTGCACCTAATGGTTTCATGAAGGTGGATGCCGATTACACCGCACGGCCTTATCTGGAATGGAGTGCAAAAGACTGGCCACAAACTTACCAAACACCTTCCTATCGTAATATCTTTGCAGTTGGTATTGCGTTCGCCCCGCCGCATTTGATCAGCAAACCAATGCAAAGCGCAAATGGTACACCGATTAATCCCGCCCCCCCCCCGTACTGGTATGCCATCTGCTGCTATGGCTAAAGCGGTTGCGATGAGTATTCGCGACATGCTTAAAGGGGCTGAAAAGCCAACTCATACAGCCTCGATGGCTGAAATGGGGGCGGCTTGTGTGGCTTCAACCGGAGCGGGATTTTTTAGCGGTACTGCGGTGACAATGACGGTGTATCCGGTGGTTCCGGATTTCGAAAAATATCCGGCATATGGACGGGACACTGAGCTGACATTTGGCGAGATCGGGCTATCCGGGCACTGGATGAAATATCTGTTGCACCATGCCTTTATTTATCAGGCAAAGATGAAACCGGGTTGGTCCATTATGCCGGATTAATGATTAATAAACAGAATATTATATTTAGGAGCACACTATGTCAGGAAAAATTACCAACAGGGAGCCGTACCAGCAGGCTTATTACCCACCATTGCCGACTCGAATGACATTATTCATGCGGACTTCGTTTATTTGGCAAGTTATCCGCTTTTTTGTGATCAATCTAAAAATTCTTAAGTTGATGTCTAAATCGCATCATTAAGTTTATTTTCTACGGACTGTTCATTTCCCATCGCCGGAACTGTGATGTTAGGGAATGTTGGACTTGAGTGCTATTGGATATCTGATATGCAATAGCACGTTCGTATTTTTATTGGTTATTACATGAGTTGGTTAAGGGACCATTTTAAAACGCGGGTTCTTGAGCCGAAGAAATAGAGGAATGTGATTATGTACCGACTTACCCTTGATGATAGCAATCAAATTCATGTGCAATACAAAAACCATCGCATCTCCTATGGTCTGGACGGAAGTTTACCCAATCCGCTGGAGGCGACTTATGCTGCTCTCGCAGGGTGTGCAGGCGTTTATTCACGCAAAGCATGCAAGTCACTTGGTATTGCTTTTGAAGGAATAGAGATTAGTTGCAAGCCCGTTGTTAAAACTGGCGGAAATGTACTGATCCCTTCACGTTTTGTCACGGAGGTAAAGTTTCCAGAGCGAGTTACACCTACTCAACGCCAAACTATTCTGGAAGAAATATCTCGTTGCGCTGTCAAACTGCTTATTCATGAGGGCCCGAGCATTGAATTTGTAGTCAAAGAAACTGTTTCCATAGAATAAAGTTTAGATCCTAATAACACAGGTTAGCAATATGCTTGGGATCATTTTTATTTGCGACTTAATCAGACGAACAGTATAAGAAAATATTAAGTTCTAATATAGGACAATGTTGTTAAATGCACCTTTAGAAAGACTACATTTGAGACATAAATATGGCACCATGAACCCCGGTTGTGCCATAACCTAAGTCAAAGATCGGAACTTCAAGGTAACTTAATTGCTCTACCGTAAACAATATATTAATGCCAAAATTGAAAACCAATAAAATTGCTACGATTGCATTGATATTATGGTTAATGACCATTGCAATATTTGCATGGTTCTTTATCCGTGGAAATACTACTCCCGGAACAGATAGTAGGATTGCTGTTGTTTTGAAAACAAGCGAACGTGAATTTATTTTGGCAGAAATGCGTGGATTACTCTGTGCAATACAAGGAATTATGGATGCAGCCAATCAAGGCGACTTACAGCGCATCATTAAGATTTCTAAAAGTGTCGATATGGGATCGGTGGCTGATGTAAATCCTGCATTGATGGCAAAACTACCGATTGAGTTTAAGATGCTTGGCATGATTGTTCATCACGATATGGATCAAATTGCAGAAGCGGCCGAAAAAGGCACCCAAGCTCCAGAAATTCAAAAAATGCTGTCGATCACGTTATCAAAATGCGTGGCTTGTCACACAGCTTGGCAGCTTAAATCTGACAATTAAGCCAATATCGAAGTTAATCGATTTGACTCGGTGTAGATCAATCTATCTTTTTAAATGAAAGCCCCCTCAACCTTATTCATTCCATGCCATATTTGCTTGCATTTTCAAGATTATTTACTTATACGTTTGAAGATCTGTGTAGTGGAATATCACAGGTTTCCCGTCAGAGAAAATAACTAACCACGCACCAACATTTATTTGTCGACAAAAACAAATGGAAGATTTGCGTTGAAAAATACTATTGCCTTAATCCATAATATCTACAACAATTATGCCGTTGTACAAATTTTAATTTCTAAACTATCAAGGGGAGCCCTACACATGAACCGCAAAGAACTCGCAGCAGCATTGGCTAAAAAAACTGATACGAGCAACGCAGCCGCTGATCGTACTATTGCAGCTTTTATAGAAACAATCTCTGACACACTCAAGAAGGGCGACAAAGTTGCATTGATTGGGTTTGGCACATTTGAAGTTCGCAAACGTGTAGCGCGAATTGGGCGAAACCCAAAAACCGGGGCAGCTCTGAAGATCAAAGCTTCAAGAGTACCTGCATTTAAGGCTGGTGCTACGCTGAAAGCAACTATAAATGGAGCGAAAAAATAGGGATTACAAATATTTGAGCATAAAAGTCTAGTTGAATTAAACTTCTCTTTTATGCTTTGGAAGAAGTATCAATATCATGCAACTTTCAGCGGATAATAAAAATAGATTTCTCGACTAGATAGAAAAGCAATCAATGCCTAAACAGAAGCCCTTAAATGGCATCATCTCAATAAAGTCCGTAAATGCTTATCAAAAATATCTATTCCAATAATTTGCCCCAAGTGCCGATGTTATAAACATTGTTGTAGCCATTCTTCTTTAGTAAAAGTTTTGCCATTCCACTTCTTGTTCCGCTTGCACAACAGAGAACAACTGGGGATGACTTTGGTATCTCACCGAGCCGGCTTCCCAACTCCTGAAGTGGGATATTGATTGTTCCAGGAGCATTTCCATTTGAAAACTCGCCAGGTGATCTGACGTCGACAAATGTAGCACCTTTTTTCTTAAGTTCAGGCAGCATAGCTTTTACTCTTTTTGAATTCCACCACTTGTACGCAAACCAAAATAATAACGCCAAAAAAAGCCAATATTTTTCAAAAAACTCAGGAAAATTCATATAAACCCTTGTTAGATTTAACAGATGAAGTATCGATAGATATCAATATCTCGGACTCTTTAAGAAAATCTTTAAAACTTTTCCAAACATGGATGTTACTTTATGATTGGTACTGACCTGCCAGAACATCTTAACTATCGCGAATTTGACCAAAAGCATTCTACAATGATTGAACAATACATTATCAGTTTAGTAGATATTTATCCTGTTTGTAACTTTTAAGGTTTCAGCGAGCTATAAAATAGGGATGATAAAATTATCTTAGAAGTTTAGCTGCCTGAGATGTTAGTTAAATCTAATTCACCCACATAAGTGAACTTTCCAATTCAGTCAAAGCCTGCGATTCGAGTTTACGGCGCGTTACTTCGCCCAAAACACAGCCTCGCCATGGAATCAGGCCAGGGACAATCTTGCAGTAATTAGCATATGATTCAGGGTGAAAATGCATGATACGTTTCTCCTCAATGCGGCTTCCAAATACCAAGTACGTTGTCATACACAAGGCCGAAACTAGCCATGTTTCGGTCATGTTCTGAGTCCAAATTAGTATCAGCAGGAGGAAATACCAAGGGTGTCTGACCCAGCGATGCCACTGGCTGAAGTTCAGAGGCAAAGTTTCCACCTTCAAGCCTAGAAAACCGGGCAATGAGTAAATCTTCAGAGTGAAAATAAAGGCCAGCATTGCTGACACGCTGACTCCATGCCGAATCCAAACAAGCCAGTTAGGTTCTTCCCACAAAAGGTTAACTGGCAACCTCGCCATGATAGAGAAAGGCAGGGCTGTCATTACTACAGCAACGCAATTGAATACAAGTCGGCCGTATCGTCCGAATACACGATTCAGTTTAGGACCAGCAAGCAGACTGTGAGAGATACCAAAAATTAGCCAACTGGATGCCAATATCAACAAATTGGAAAGTTCATTGTGAGGCATGTTGGAATTTAACTAATAGAGACAAATTCATTGTTGGCCAAGTAAATTGATAAGACCCGATTTAATAATTATTAGGAAAATAACTGGTAATTATTTAGATCAAGCGCCAAAACTATCTGGCATCTGAACTGCAACCACCTCACCTCGAGCGGTTGCGATTCCGCCAACGAACACAGTGGACTCAATGATTACTTTACGTCCCTTTATTTCCTTTACTTTGCCGCGTATTTCTATAGCATCGGAAAGTGGCGTTGGTTTTAGGTAGTCCACTTGCAACGAGCCAGTGACAAAGCGGAAACCGGGTAACGTATCCATGGTGCGATTTTCTAAACGGTACATTGCGGCTGCGGCCGTGCCGGTGCTGTGGCAGTCAATCAACGAGGCTATCAGGCCTCCATAGACGAAACCTGGGATGGCGGTGTGAAAAGGCTCAGGCTTGTAGCGTGTGATCGATTCATCTCCATCCCAATATGTTTTGATTTGATGTCCGTGTGCGTTATTTGCTCCGCAGCCGAAGCAATGAGCAACGCTGTCAGGATAATAGTCCTGAAATGCTTTCATTAATTCTCCAGTAGTTCGAATTAGTCTAGATAATACTGTTCAAAGTTTGTGTAAGCAAGCATTGGATGGAAATTGGTCGGCTTAGTATTTTTGCAAAAGCCAAATCGGATAAACTAGCAAATAACTCAACAATCTGAAGATCAACTTGCGACCTTAAGACTCTAATACGCGCAGGTTCACACCATTACTTCAGACAACGGCCGCGAGTTCTCTGGACACGAAGAGATTGCTAAAAAACTGAAAGCAGATTTCTATTTCGCACACACCTACTTGTCATGGGAGCGAGCTACTAACGAGAATACGAATGGATTGATACGACAGTATTTTCCAAAAATCGGGACTTCATCACCATTACACAACAGGTGATTGATACGACATGAACAGGTTAAAACAACCGCCCCAGAAAAAGGCTTGAATACAAAACCCCGAGTCGGTATTCTTCAAGTCAGGCATTTCACTTCAAATTTGAACTCGCGTAATCTTATTAAAAAATTCTTTACGGTAGCTTTTGGCTAGTTATTACGATATCGGTGCTAATAAGGTTAAAAATTAAATAAAACAACAAATAGATCGATATTTCACCTAGTAATTAAGCGCTAATCTCTCATGAGATTTGATTATCCTTCAGAAACACGAAATCAGGTAATCTTAGTTGGTTCATCATTAAAATCAGCGTTCTGAACTTGAACGAAAGGTAACTTCAATATGTTAAGCAATATAACAATCAAGGCAAGGTTAGTATCATTGGTCAGTGTAATGATTGTTCTATGGTTGATTGTAGGTGGGGCGATTTACTTTGGCTTTGAAAACCTTCAGAAGGTAACTCAAGATATTGCCGAGAGACGCATTCATCAAATTCGAATTGTGAATAGACTCATGTACGTAATGGCTGATAATCGGGCGCAGTTCATGCGAGCCATACAACATGATCCTGCCAATCCAGCTTCCAAACTTCATGATCACCCAGTTACAAAACATCTAGATGCAATTACCGAAAACAGGACTAAGATTGATGAGTATCTAACTGAGATGACTCAGGATACAAAAACCGAAGAAGGTAAAAAATTACTTAATGAAGTAATTAAAGCACGTATTTCTTTTGAAAATGAGGGACTTCTTCCTGGGGTGCAGGCAATCAACACCGGTAAATTCGATGAGGCGCAAATATTGCTTGCAAAACAAATCAATCCTCAAATGGATGTTTTTATTGGAAAGGGTCGAGCGTTCGCTGACAGAGTCGATAAAAAAGCAAAGGAATCTTATGAGGCTGGAATGGCCGGTGCAAAGCAAGATGAACTCATTTTAGTATTGGGTATGATTTTCGCCACCTTGGTCGCTTCAGTTTTAGGATACTCTATTATTTCAGGTATTTCCCGTTCAACGGCAGACATGCGTGATGCAATGGCTCGCACCGAGAAAGATGGTGACTTGTCAAGACTTGTTCCGGTGCATGGTAGTGATGAAATTGCGCAGGCCGCATTTTCATATAATTCTTTGCTGACCAGTTTTAAGCAAGTAATTAGTCAGGTTCTGGAAAGCGCTGAAAGTGTAATACAAACGGCCACGCAGCTTTCAGCTTCATCACAGCAAATCACACGGGGCTCGCAAGCCCAAAGCGAAGCTGCCGCATCTACAGCAGCCTCGGTGGAAGAAATGGCTGTCAGTATTACTTCAGTATCCGAAAACACCAACGAAGTAAAAATGCTTTCCGAGCAAAGTTTACAGAAAACACGTGCTGGTAACATGAGCACCTCAGAAATGATCAATGATGTTGGGCAGGTAGAAAATACTGTCACGCAGATTGCCAGTTCGGTAAGTGAATTCATTACCAGCGCACGTACAATTGCCGGTATGACTCAGCAGGTTAAAGATATCGCCGAACAGACAAACCTACTGGCACTCAATGCAGCGATAGAAGCTGCGCGAGCAGGGGAACAAGGCAGAGGATTTGCAGTTGTTGCTGATGAAGTTCGCAAACTTGCAGAAAAGTCGGCCCAATCAGCCAACGAAATTGATCTCATCACAAAATCGCTTGAGCAACAGTCAAGTCTGGTAGAACAAGCTGTACAGGAAGGACTAGTGAAACTCCAAGCAACTCAAAAACATGTTGGAGAAGTGTCCGCTATTTTGGAAGAGGCGGGTAATGCTGTTGAGAAATCCAGTATTGGTGTGAATGACATCGCATCTTCTGTATCCGAACAAACTCAAGCCAGCAACGACATTGCGCGACACATCGAAAATATTGCACAAATGGCAGAAGAAAACCATGCAGCTATATCAGAATCTGACAAAGGAATCGAGCACCTTGGGGAACTAGCTCAGCAACTGCAACAGTCCGTGAAAAAATTCAAAGTCTAAAAAACTCAGGCGAATTGGCTATGTAATTAATTGTAGTCTTAAATTTAGTAGTCATTGACTCATACAACACGATCTATTCTGACACTGTTTCATGAACTAGCTTAGATCAAAAAGATAGAATCTTTCTAGTTATATATTTTACTCCTTAACACGGCTGAAAACTTAAATTAGAAGCTACAAATTTTTGCATTGTTTTGTCTTCGGCTGAAAAGGGATAATTTTGGCCCGATGAGCGGGCTGTAATAGTTTTATCGCGTCTGATGGATTTCTATAGACGAAGATATTCAGCATCATTTGGCACTCCAGAAAAGAGTCCCACATCATTGAAGAAATTCTCAGACAAGCCTTCATTGCGGTTCTCGCACGTAATCTTTCCATGTCAATTCGGTTTTGTAGGCCACGCATTCTGCGTATATCCTTGCTATTGGATATTAAATGCTCGACATGTTCGTACCTTCGCTGCTCGAATACATCAGGAGCGGATTTGGCAAGGGTTGACCATTCATCAAAGTCAAAGGTGTCTATAATCCATCGCCTCCTAGCATAGATAATTCAGCTTATTAATCACATAACGACCTTGGATCCTGCTCACCATTTGCTGCCATGCGCTCCAGTCCTGCAAGAACTGACAAACTTTCAGATTCCATGGTTGATACTTGTTCCAGCATCAGCTTAAGGTTATTGTCTGCATGGGCACGCAAGGCACTAAGAGCTGAATCATGAACACGCTTATGCGGAGTTTCAAGTTCCCGATAACCCTGCAATTGGGAGAAACAGGCTTTACCCTCGCCCTCGTAGTACCATTTACCGAGGCGGCAGGAAGTATGGGAAGGAAACTGGCTTTCGTTTTCATCTGACAATCCAAACAGGACTTTGTAAATACGGAATTTGTAAATCAGGTGGTCAACCTTGGCTAGTTCGCAAAATCCACGAAGAGCAGAACCCGCAATCGCCTCCTCCATGCTGGAAGATAAAGATAGTAACTGCCGCATGGTTTCAGCAGCGGTCTGACCATCTTGGCTAAATGAAGCAGATTGTTGAGCCAGGGTATTCATCTGTTCACGGCTATTGGTACTATCTACCCTGATTTGTGATACCAACGTGGTAATTTCATTTGTGGCTTTGGCTGTTCGTTCTGCAAGTTTACGTACTTCATCTGCAACAACAGCAAAACCGCGTCCCTGTTCTCCTGCTCTAGCTGCTTCGATAGCTGCATTAAGTGCCAATAAATTGGTTTGGTCAGCAACCTCTCTAATTAGGTTCACGATGCTACTGATTTCCTGAGCACGGGCATCTAGTTCACCAATTTTTACTGCGGCTTGCTGAGAGCTACTTGCCAAATCACTCAAGTTTATTGCAATACGTTCTATCGCCTCCCGACTTATTTTCGATACACCTTGAGCTTCCACAGCACTGTCTTTTTCAACGTGCATTGTTGTTGCCAATGTCGTCAGTGAGGTTTGGACATCCCCCAGAGATTGCCCAAAGACTTGCAGGTTACTAACAAGACCTGACAGTTCCTCAGCTTTTTTATGGCATTGGGCAGCTTCTCTTTCTGCATCATCTGCACGGCTAGTTGCTGCTGCCAATTCGTTCTCTCGGCGTTGAACTGTTAATTTCAACTCGGCTATTTCTGCCTCATACTTCAACTCTGTTCTTTTTCTGTGGCCAAATAACATTAGGTATTCCTTTATCTTCTTTGTTGTTGGTCAAATTAGATTATGACGAAATCCTCCTCATTTCCATAAAGGTAACGGCATACCTGTTAAAAACTTTAGGGAGTGAAATTTTAAAAATTATTTTGACTGCGACAGGTTATCAATACTAAATTTAAGACTACTAAATTTAAGATTTTAATGACATTCTCCTTCAGAACATTCTGGGTAAATCTAGCCACTACTATGTCCATGTGTAGATAGCCTGATAAAATATCTATTAGTTGACTAGATATATCAACTAATTTTTGTAAATTTGGCGGGGCGATTCTATGGACGATAAAAATGATCTCATCATCTGTGGGTAATCCATGCTAAATAGGATCACCGTTTTCGTCGAGGTAAAACTCGTTTAATGCACGTTCGACCTCAGCCATATGAGTTAGGACTGGGCCTCCACCCATCATGATTGCAATGCCACAGACTTCTAATATTTCTTCAACAGTTACTCCTGCATGTTTACAAGCACGGATGTGCATGCCAATGCAATAATGACATTGTTGAGTCATCGCCATGCCAAATGCAATGCGCTCCTTTTCCTTTTTATCCAAGGCGCCCGGATGCATAGCCTCTGCCATGAACGCATTAACTTTTCCCATCAATTTTGGTTTGTATTCAGTGAGTAATTGTAGGCCTCTGTGTGCGTGTTCCAATAATTTACGTTCACTATCCGAACCTTTTGTTTTTTTATGAGTTGTCATAATTATTTCCTTGGCTTGTTATGTTGTGTGCCAATATAGAAAAGTTATGTATTATTGTCTGCAATAAAAGTCACACAGAAAAACTATACTTTGCCTTACAATCCAGAATTGTCGCAAACCTTGAATAGATAGATACTTAATTTCAATGTAAGTTAAAATTAAATGGAAAATTACGATGATATTGTTTCCGAAGCACTTACTCGAGTTAAAGAAGTTATGCCCTGGGATCTAAGCGCTTCATTGCTAGAGGGAAACAAACCTATTATGCTTGATGTTCGTGAGCCAGCTGAATTTATGATGTTGCATATACCTGATTCAATTAACATACCACGTGGAATTTTAGAGCAATCCTGTGAATGGGGTTATGAGGAAACCGTGCCTGAAATGGCTTGTGGAAGAACTCAAGAAATAGTTGTTATATGTCGTTCCGGCAAGCGCTCTGCGTTAGCGGCAGATATGTTGTTGCGCATGGGATTTTCTAATGTGGCGTCCTTGAGTTCGGGAATAAGGGGATGGAATGATTTCGAGCAACAGTTGGTTAACTCAATCGGTGAAACGATTGATGCGGATACTGGAGATTTGTTGCTCGCATCTAAGCTCCGGCCAGATCAACGAAAGCAGTCAAAGTTATATTCCAAGTGAAATATTCATTTGGCTGACTGATGATGTTCGATTAGTTTATTGATAAGATGACGCAAGAAACTATCAGATTGCGCACCGTGAAATCGCACCGTTTCTTGCCCACGACTAAAAGCAATAACAGTCGGGAAACCTCGAACTTTGTGGCGACCAGCTATTCGCATATTTTCATCAGCATCGACTTTTGCTAATAAAAATTTCCCATCGTATTCTAAAGCAAGTTTTTCTAATCTTGGCGTAAGTACTTTGCAAGGACCACACCAATCAGTGCCAATGTCAAGTAGGACAGGCAAGGTATCAGATTGAGTGATAACCAATTTATCAAAGTTTAATTCATCTACGTTAATGGAAAATGTATTTTTCATGATAGGCAATATCAAAAAGTTCAGTTAGAGTAGGAATTCTCTACCAATACGCTTAGCGAGCTAATCTATAAAACCTGTCACTTCAAGGCCAAAACCTGTCATATTGGGCATTTTTCGGGGGGCCGCCATCAGTTTCATCTTGCGGACGCCGAGATCAAGAAGAATCTGTGACCCAATGCCGTAATCGCGCAATTCGTGCTTTAGTAGAATTGGCTTGTCAGCATTCAAGATACGTTCAACTAACTGCTCACCACTTTCGCTACGGCGCAACATAATGATCACTCCGGATCCTGCCTGTGCGATCATTTCCATGGCTCGCGGAATACTCCATGAGTGAGCCTTACTGTCGCAATCAAGAAAGTCAAACACTGAAAGAGGTTCATGAACTCGCACAAGAATTTCTTTATCTGGAAATATTTCGCCATTTATCATGGCTAAGTGAGTTTCATTGGCTGTATTATCTGTGTATGCAACTAGTTTCATAGTGCCGTAGGGAGTGGCCACCATCCGTTCAGCAGTCCTCTCTACAAGCCATTCGTTTTGGCTGCGATAATTAATTAGATCTGCAATTGTTCCTATTTTTAAGCCGTACTGGTTTGCAAAATTGAGCAAGTCAGGCAAGCGCGCCATACTGCCATCATCCTTTAGAATTTCGCAAATTACAGCGGCCGGCTCAAGTCCTGCAAGTGCAGCAAGATCGCAACCGGCTTCAGTATGGCCGGCTCGCGACAACACTCCACCATTCTTTGCTCTTAGCGGGAATATGTGGCCGGGACTAACAATATCAGATGGTTGAGCATCTTCTGCAACAGCAGCTAAAATCGTTTTTGTGCGCTCAGATGCTGAAATACCATTTGTAATGCCTTGTGAAGCATCAATTGATAGGGTGAAATTAGTTCCCATGCTGGTCCCGTTTTTATCAGCCATCAACGGTAAGTTTAATTGTTTACATTGTTCCTCAGTTAAGGTTAGGCAGATTAACCCACGACCGTGACGAGCCATAAAGTTAATTGCTTCAGGTCGGGCAAATTGCGCTGCAAAAACTAAATCCCCTTCATTCTCTCGATCTTCCTCGTCCATCAAGACGACCATGCGACCATGACGAATTTCTTCAATTATTTCGGTTATTGGAGAAATGCCACTAAATGATGAAGGATTATTGTCAAAACTATCAGCGGATTTATTCATCGCATACCTTCTAATTTTGCAAATGCAGAGTGGTTATGTATAGATTCAAGATTTTCGCATTCCACTGTAAAGGATTTAATTCGGATGTCAGACTTCAGCTGCGCTGCTACATCACGGACCATGTCTTCAACAAACTTCGGATTGTCATATGCTCGTTCAGTGATGAATTTCTCATCCTGTCTTTTAAGTAGAGAGAAGAGCTCGCTTGACGCCTGCATTTCTACTATTCGTATCAGGTCTTCTACCCAGATCAAACTATTGATAAGAACAGTAACAGTTACAATCGATCGTTGGTTATGGGCACCATAACTGGAGATTTTCTTGGAGCAGGGGCACAAGCTAGTTACCGGAACTGCTACTTTTATAGTAATAATACTTCTTTCATCCCTGATATCACCAATATAGGTTACCTCATAATCAAGCAGACTTTTGACACCCGATACTGGGGCAGTCTTGTTGATAAAATAGGGGAAGTGCATCTCAATATGGCCAGACTGTGCTTCCAGTCGGCTCACCATCTCGTGCAACATGGATTCAAAGTTATCAATTGATATCTCCCAATCGATCACGTTAAGAATTTCTAAGAATCTAGACATGTGCGTTCCCTTGACATTGTGGGGAAGGTGAACATACATGTTGAACATCGCTACCGTATTTTGTGCGCTGCCAGATATTTCTTTGATTTTGACAGGATGGCGTATATTTTTGATGCCTACTTGGTTGATGTCCAAATTTCGCAGATCTAGAGCACTTTGAATATCCTCTATCTCGATTGGTTGTTGCTTTGCTTTGGTCATGATTTTTTTGGCAGGAATACTTTTCCGACAGATAATTCAATATCTGTAAGTGGGTGGTCTAATCGTCGCCTAATTCCGGTAAAGGCTCACGAATCTGAGAAAGTAAATCCTCAGCCCCCAATTCATGCTCAGCAAAAATGATTTTTACCTCACATTTTTCAGCCAACAGATTTTCGCGACGCAGTAACTTTGCCCGTCCGGATGCAGTGCGATACTCATCGTGTTGTTCTAATTTTTCTAGTCGCAGAATAGGTCGTCTGAAAATCTTGTATAGGTAATAGGGCATGTTTAAGGTGTTTCAGATTAAACACAACCGGTAGGCTTTGGCATGCCTCCATATTTGGTTATCGGCTTCATTGGTCCGGTCAGCCACAATTCAAAAATATCTTTTTGGTCCTCGCCAACAAACTTGGCAAATTTCCTTATCGGCGGCACTGTCCCGTTTTCTTCGTAATATTCACGCGCCTTCATGATGTGTTGCCACTTTTTCTCATTAAGTTGATACTGATCCGCGTCGGCCATTGATTGGCCAATTTCATGTGTCCAATCATTCATGTCGATTAGATAGCCATCACCATCTCGTTTTGGCATTTTCATGTGTTTTCCTTAGGAGGGTTGAGGCAGATAATTTCTTGGCTCAATCTAGTCAGCGATTTCCTGTAATTTTTTAGGTTGAATAATGTGTCCATCTAGGCCTGCCTGTTTTCCATCGCCTCCATAAGCTACAGTCATCAGCTGTGAATAATAAACAACTGGCATAGCAAAATTGGTACCCTGTTTCTTGTTAATTTCAGACTGATAAATTTCAACATTGGCTTGGCATAATTGGCATGGAGTGACAATCATTTCTGCACCATGATCATAAGCAGACTCTACGATGTCGCGAATCTGCTTTTGAGATTTTTCAGGTTCAGAGAAGGCAAGAGCTCCACCACAACAGGTCACTTTCTGATCGAAGTCAGACACAGCTTCCGCGCCGACGGTTTCGATGATTTTGTCGAGATACTGGGGATTCTCAAATGATTCACCCGCTATACCGAAAGGCCTATTAGTTTGGCAGCCAACATAGCCCGCGATTTTCATTCCATCAAGAGGTTTAACAACTTCCTGTTTCATCTTGTTGAAGCCGACATCTTCAATCAGCACCTCCACAATGTGGCGTGGTTTGACTGTTCCTTTCAGATTGAGTCCTGCCTCCTTAAGAGCCAGATTGGCTTCTGCCATTAGCTCGCCATACTGATTTAGTCTTTCGGCTGTTTCTCGCGATGCAAGCCAGCAAGCTGGACAACCGGAAATCATGTCCTGCCCAGGCAAGTGTTTTTCTGCCAAAGCTAGATTTCTTGCACTTAGAACCAATCGAGGGAGTTCTCCTCCTTCTCCATACCCAATGGATGCTCCACAACAATTCCAATCTGGAATCTCGTTGAGTTGTATGTCCAGTTTGTCACACATCATTTCAATTGAGGTAACAAAGTTGGATGCTGATGCTCCCTTTTGGGAAGAACACCCCGGATAAAATGCATATTGCTTTTTTGCCATTACTCTTTCTCCATCAACGAGAAAATGAAAATACCAATCATGCGATGTGTGCTTTCTTATTTTTTTCTATTTCTTGCGCCTTGGCAATCATTTTTTGAATAGCATTTTTATCTTTGCATTTGTGGCCGCCAAAGATTTCCATCGGGTTGAGCCGCTTAGCTTTCATTAGTCCCAAGCCCACTTTTTGCATTCCAAGCGCGTTTTTTATGCCCTGTATGAAGCCATCCTTGAAATACATCGCCAAGGAAAATTTCAATTCATTAACGCGCCCTGTTTTTACAAGATTGGCCCAAAAAAGTTTTGCAATATCACGGGTTGGCTGGCCTTTAGGGGCCAAGCCAATGCGATGGGCATAATGGGCCAATCCATGCATGATGTGGGTAATTGGTAACTTGCGCGGGCAGCGGGCAATGCAGTTGTAACAAGAAGTACACATCCACATCGAATCTGACTTCAGGACTTCTTCACGTTTTCCAGCTCGTATCATCATGAAAATTTTCTGTGGGGTGTGTTCCCATGCATTGCCGAGTGGACAGGATCCGGCGCATACACCACATTGCATACACATTTTGACCCATGCACCATCCTCAACATTCTGCTCAACTTCTATCAGGAAGTTGTTATGGTAAGGGGCATGAGATTGTTGGCTTGGATTACTCATTGTCTACACCTTAATTAAATCCCTTCATGGGTGACATACCGATTTCGTTGATTTTTGCAGCGTATTCGTTGATCAGCATTGCAACACGTGAATTGTCGGTAATTGCCACTTCGTAGGTTGCCACACGTTCAGTTTCCAATCCCAATTGCTTGAGCGTGTCATCAATCTTGCTCATACGATAGTTAGCAAGTTCAGACCCTTTGACGAAGTGACATTGATAATTATCGCCGTGTTTACAACCCATCATCATCACACCATCATAGCCAGAATTAAGTGCGTCGGTAATCCAGATAGTGTTCACCGAGCCTAAGCATCGTACTGGAATCGCACGGACGAAAGCGGAGTAAACATGATGTTGCAATCCCGCCATATCAAGTGCAGGGTAGGCGTCATTCTCGCAAGCTAAAATCAAAATACGAGGTTTCTCAGAAAACTCGTCCGGCATATCGACAGCCTTGATCTGATTGCCTACGGTATCCACCGAATAGTTTTCAAATGATATGACTCGTACAGGGCAGGCACCCATGCAAGTACCGCACCGACGGCAACGACTTTCATTGAATACGGGGAATCGTTTTTCATCTTCGTCAATTGCACCAAACGGGCATTCCACAGTGCAGCGCTTGCATTGTGTGCAGCCTTCCAGTCTGGCGGAAGGAAATGACAGATCACCAGCGCGAGGATGAGCTGCGCGACCCATACTGGCATTTTCAACAGCCTGAATAGCTTTCAGTGCGGCACCTGTTGCATCTTCAGTTGCCTGTAGCATATCCATCGGACGCCGAACCGGACCTGCTGCGTAAATACCGGTACGGCGGGTTTCATATGGGAAGCAGATAAAGTGTGAATCACTGAATCCGTGCTTCAGTTGTGGGATATCAGGCCCTTGACGATAGTTGAGGTTGAGCACGGAAATTTTCTGCATCTCCACTTTTTTTTGCTTTCCCTCTTCGGATCCACCTTCCGCCGATGTGACAATCGGATTCCAAGCTTCGAGATCGACACCTGCATTGGGTATTTGTCCAGTGGCAAGTACGACAAGATCGGCATTAATGAACGCATCCTCATCAAGTATCAGATCGCGGAAAATTACCTTGCATACATCACTATTTAAATTTACAGCACTCGCTTTCCCCTTGGTGAAAGTCACCCCTTTGCTTTGCGCGCTCCGATAAAAATCCTCACCCATGCCGGGCATACGCAGGTCTGTGTACAACACTACGGTATCCACATCCGGGTTGGCATTTTTAAAATACATCGCCTGCTTGACACTGGTGGCGCAGCAATGCCCTGAACAATAGGGCAGGTGTTCAGGGTTGGTTTCGTTGCGTTGTCCGGCACATTGTATGAAAACTACACTTTTAATTTCTTTGCCATCGGCACGTTTGATCCGAGTGCCATCAGTCTTGCGTGCTAAAGCTTCCAATCCAGCCTGATCAACTACATTTTCCGATTTGCCCCCGCCAAGTTCAGGAAGTTTGTTGATGTCGTAAGTGGAAAATCCAGAAGCTTGAACAATGGCACCGACTTCTTCGGTGTTGACGGAGCCTGATTCCTGCGCCACTTTTATCTGGAAGCGTCCGGGTGCACCGGAAGTTTCAGCCAGTGTGGAATTGATATACACGGTGATACGAGGATGTGATGAAACTTTTGCCGCCAATTCAGCAACGCCTGTTTCCTGCGGTTCGGCATAAGGCTGTTTGAAAGGCACGCGTTTCCACATTTTTGCCGCCCAGCCACCGAGCTGGTTATTCTTCTCGACCAGCACGACTTCGTAGCCGGTTTCTGCCGCTTCTAGAGCCGCAGTCAACCCGGACATCCCCCCGCCAACTACCAAAATGCGCTTATTGATCGCGTGGTTTCGATTTCCTTCCGGCAGTTTCATTTTCTTAATTTCGGCACACCCCATGCGCACATAATCGTCAGCCATTTCCTGGCGAACTTCATCATGCTCATTACCTTCTGCTATTACCCATATTACGCCTTCACGCAAATTAGCGCGGCTCATTGCAACTTCTGGAAAATTGAAAGCTTCAGTCTTGGCTCGACGCGAACAGGCGGCAATACAGATATGAGTAACAGCTTCTTTCTCAATGTCGTCTCGTATCATCTGAACGCCTTCCGGATTGCAAAGGAAAGCATGTTCTCGTACGACGGCCATCTTGCCCTCTTTTTGCGCAATCTTTGACAGCTGAGCTATATTAAGTTGATCGCCGAGGCCGCAACCCGAACAAATGTAAGCAGCGGTTTTCATTTCAGCCATTATCTTGCCCCCTCAATTGCGGAAGTCTTGTAAACCACTTGTATAGCGCGCAATGCTGCGGCTGTGGCACTTTGTGTTGCTCGATTCACGTCAAGCGGACTGCTTGCTGCACCCGCGCCAAACTGACCACCGTCACCCGAGCCCTCAATAAAACCGGAAGAGTCAGTGATAAGATCGGCTGGCAGTTTGATACCATTGCTTTCGGGCTCCATGCCGACTGCAAGCACAACAAGGTCATGTTGCGCTGCGTAGCGGTGGTAACCTTCTGTATCAACACCATGCAGTATGAGATCGCCACTTTTTTCATCCAGTTTGATATTTGCCACCTTGGATTTGACGAAATTTACAGTGGAGTCTTGCTTTACTTTCAGATAAAAATCCTCCAAGCGATCGATCGAACGTATATCGATGTAATACACCGTAGAATTGCCTTCTTCTCCATAGGCTTCTCTCACATATTGAGTTTGCTTTAACGAAGCCATGCAGCAGATACGCGAGCAGTGGTGTAAATGGTTTTCATCGCGCGAACCCGCGCATTGAATAAAGGCTATGTTCTTTGCTTCTTTGCCGTCTGAGGGGCGAAGCAATTTTCCTCCGGTCGGTCCATGTGGGTCGGCGAAACGTTCAAACTCCAAGCTAGTGATTACATTGTCAAAACGGTCATAGCCGTAGGGTTGAATTTTCGCAGCATCGTAAGGCTTCCAACCGGTTGCCCAGACTACTGCTCCAACTTGTAGTTCTATGATTTCTTCCTGCATATCAAGTTCGATGGCGTTATATTTGCATGCAGCTTTCGCTTTATCTGCATCAGGCGTGCCTATGATGGAAGGGTCGAGGACATAGTGTTGCGGGTAGGCCATAGCGTGGGGCAGGTAAGCGGCGCGCGTCATTGAAAGGTGGTATTCGTAAGGGTTCGGTATTTCCTTTTCAACGGCTTTGGAACATTCGCCGCAGGCAGTGCAATTGCTGTTGACATAACGCGGAGAGAGTTTTAGTGATACTGTATAACTTCCGCGATGACCGGAAACTGCGATGACTTCTGTCTGGGTTAAGATGCGCAAGTTTCGGTTTGACTTGAGTCTTCGCAGGTTGATCTCTAAACCGCAGGTAGGATGACACATTTTAGGAAAGTAGCGATATAGCAGGGCAGTACGTCCCCCAAGGCTGCTATTACGTTCGACAAGGATGACCTGCTTTCCGCACTCCGCAGCTTCCAAAGCTGCGGTCATGCCGCTGATGCCGCCGCCAACTACGAGTATGGTCTGATTTGTTGCAATTATGGCAGTCACTCAATCCTCCAATGATGTTTTCTGCAAGGTGCGTATTTCGAATTTCATTTGCGCTAGGTCGCCTAATATCCATGTTGGGACGGCATTAACCCCTGGCGCATCTATCCCTGCAACGGAGCCAGGGTTTATTAACCAGGTTAAACCTCCTTTGACATTAGTCTGCTCATTGATATGCGCGGTATGGCTATGACCATGACAGACCAGATCGTAGTCCCCAGTGCAAGCAAAAGCTTTTCCATGATGTGGCATGTGCGTTGCAAATATTTTGCGTCCTCCAAGTTCCAGAATGGCTTCCTCACCATAATAAGTGAACAAACCACTTGTTTTTTCCATCATTCGGTATAGTGCCGCAACATCTCCAAGATTGTTGCCGTGGACTGCGTGGATTGGTATGTTGAGCTTAAGAGAGGCTCGAAGAGTGTTAACACCAATCAAATCTCCACAGTGAATAACTGCTTGCGCTCCATTTTCTTTTGCCTCGGTGATAGCTGCAAGCAAAGGGTCAGAACGATCATGGCTATCGGATACTATGCATATTTTCATATTGTTATTAGGATAAACTGCCTATGCTGATAGTCATAAAACTGCCTAAAATATAAATTCAAATTTACAGCATTAGACGCAAAAAGAGCATTTCATGTATATAGCCATATAGGGGGGCGCTCATATAGCCCATGTGGGGTATGTTTGTTATACTTTAATAGAAATATTCTAGATACCTGATGATCAGTCACATTGCATTAGCACCATAATTTACTGCTAGTAGTGAAGCAATCCGCAAATTGGACAGTACCGTATGTTTAGGTAAGCTGCGGGTAGTCTTGTTGCAAATTCGATGCTACATTGATACGGTAGGGTTACCGCCATCATAATTGTACATCACATGTTTAGATCAACTTGCGGTGAGAATATTGAGTAATTCAAGGCCTCAAAATAGTACCGAAATCAACCGAATTCTGAGTATTGAAACGGTTAATGAGAACGGCACAAAATCTGGCGAAGAAAGCCTAGATGCCCCAGTGTCTAAATCTGGGGAATTATGGACGCTGATAGAGGGCTTACTGGCCACAGTCATCAGCTCAGTTGGGGCGGGAGGAGGAATTGTCCGAGTATTATCACCTGACAGCCAAATGCTCCATATCGCCGGTGCTATAGGTCTTCCGTCAGAAGTATGCGAGGATGAAAGTATTGTTGATATTAATTGCGGTGTGTGTGGTAAAGCTGCATGTGACAAGAATATACATTTATCTGAAACTTCGGTTTGTGCTCAGCGTCAGAGCCGACATTTCACAAATGCCGGTTGCAAATTTGTTGTAGCATCTCCAGTAGAGTATAAGGATAAATTGATTGGTGTTTTTACACTTTTTTTTGCATCTTCTGAACAAGTCCCCAAAGATATTCTACATAGCCTTCGACCATTTTCAAGACTAATTGGCACTGCACTCGAAAGTGCAAGAATGAGAATGGGAAGCCATCGGACTGAACTGATGGCAGAACGGCAAGCTATGGCAAATGAGATTCATGACTCCTTGGCTCATACATTATATTATGCAAGAATGAGAATGAGTTTACTTCAAGAAGCGATGAGAACAAACAATGAACAACTGGCTCTCAAATGCGTCGAAGATGTAGATGAAGCATTAAAAAATAGTCAGAAATCCGCACGTGAAATTATCACCCATTTCCGTTGCCAAATGGATCCAATGGGTTTGGAATATGCGTTGCAGGCATTAGTTGAAAGATTTAGAAAATATACTGGGATTACAGTTGCTTATGCTAATTTTATACCCGGTCTTGCATTGTCAATTGAGCATGAATTACAGGTTTATTACATAGTGCGAGAGTCGATGGCTAACGTAGCAGCACATTCTTCTGCGACCCAAGTCAACTTGACTATTGAAATTGTAGATGGAAATTATCATTTTATCGTAGTTGATAATGGTGCTGGATTTGATGGTATTCCGGGTGAAGGACATTATGGATTGATGATCATGCGTGAGCGTGCTTTACGAATTGGAGGCGAAGTCAATATTCAAAGCTCTAAGGGAAAAGGTACCCGTGTTGAGTTAAAGTTTTCTGCGTCAGGGATTAGAACGGGGGGATTGTGATAAACGAAAAAATTCAAGTTGTCATTGTTGATGACCACAGTTTATGCCGCCGTGGACTAACTGAATTATTGACCCATCGCTATAACATAAATGTTGTCGGTTCCACCGATAACGGGGATGAGCTTTGCGCTCTATTACGAGAGCATAGGCTAGATTTGATCATAATGGATTTGCGTATGGAACCAGTAAACGGCTTAGGCCTGCTAGGTCGAATTAGAAAAGAAGGATTCCTGACCCCCGTTTTAATTCTGACCATGAGCGATGCTGAATCAGATTTGGCTAATGCCCTACGCGCAGGAGTTCGCGGCTATTTACTCAAGGATATGTCTCCCGACGATGTAGTTGATGCAATCAAAAGGGTGGCAGCTGGAGAATTGGTTGTGGCACCAGCTATGACTGCAAAAATGATTGGAATCTTACAAAATGGTTCACAAGATCAAGCCAGTAAGAATATATTGAAATCTTTGACTGAACGTGAGCGTGAAATATTAAAGCTCTTGGCGCACGGTGAAAGCAACAAGGCTATTGCTCTAAAGTTGGGGATTAGTAATGATACGGTTAAACAGCATGTCAGACATATACTTACTAAGCTCAATCTTACTTCAAGAGTTGAAGCCGCAGTGTTATTTGCGGTAGATCAAAAAGGTTCTGAGGGAGGGGTTTAAGATTGAGCTATCCATCGAACTCTTTGAAATAGTTGAAAGTAAAACGGCTCGTTTAAACGAGCCGTTTTACTAGACTTTTATTTTTTACCGTGGTTTTGCACAGTTTTCCTGCATTTGTTCTCCTACATTTAACAGGAACTGAAGCGAACGTACGGTTTTTTCATCGGTCATAATACGCCACAAACTTCCTACTCCTCCAGAAACTGGTTGAGCTCGACTCTTTGTAGCGGCTGCTTCCAGACAACTAAATAATCCTGCCACCATTTCCAAGCGATCAAGTAATTTCGGCAGAGTACTAGCTATGCGCTCTAATGCTCCTGTAGACTCGAGCTTTTCCAACATTTCTACCAGCCGTCCTGCTCCGCCACGATTGAGTCGATCAAGCAAGGATAACCCCTCACCCATAGTTTCTGCTAAACGGCCAACCATTTCATCGGTTAGAGCATCTTGAGCCGAGCTATATAACCTAGCTAACTGTGAAAGTCTTTCCAGATCTCCATCAACAGCCATTCGTGAAATAATAGGTAATGCTTTTTCCAAATCCGAGCGATTCACCTGATCAAGCAGACTCAGTCCACCTCCGACAGCTTCTGTGAGTCTTGAAACCATTTCATCTGTCAGTGCATCTTGCGTGGCGTGAAAAACTCGAGCTAGTTGTGAAAGTCTCTCAAGGTCGCCGTTGTTTACCATTTCAGCTAACACAGGGATAGCATTGCCCAAACCCGAACGCCCAGCTTTGTCTACCAGATCAAGCGCCTCGGCGGCAGAACCCGCGAGACGTCCGACCATTTCATCAGTCATGGAGTCACGTGCTGCGGATATCACACGTTCTAACTCATGATGCACTATGGCTCCATCTTCCTTGGTCTCTGTATTCATGACATCCTCCGGTTAAAGGAGTCCGCGTGCGGATACCCAATAGAGCTTGTTGTAAGCCATCTTGAACCAATGAACAGCTTTGGTAGGGGCTTTGGGGTCAGGGGGGTTCAAATAGTTGAACATCGCATAGGTCGCACGATCTTTACCAGCCTCAATAAAGCAAAAAACTTTGCCATCATATTCTCGCACGGGGATTCCCATCTTGACGATAGCTGCTATGTTTTCGCCAAGCGTGTCTGCTTCAAAGTGCGCTGTGGAACCTGCCTTGCTGATCGGTATGTTTGTGGTGTCACCGCAAACAAATACGTTAGAACGTCCTTCCATATTAAGTTTTGTACGATTAGTTGGAATCCATCCATTTGCACCGAGACCATTTTTTTCGAGTACTTCCATTCCTTTGTGAACGGGAATGTTGATAAGCAAGTCATACTTGACCTCGACACCTTCTTCACTGCGAAGTACCTTATTTTCTACATCAACTTCCTTAGTGTTGAAGAAAGTTTCATAAGTGATACCGAGTTTGTCCATTTCGGGGGCTGCCCACTTGGCAACATTTTCTAAACTATGCACTCGCCCTATCGGGTACGTGTAATGCAACTGTACCTTATCTGCCATCCCTCGATCTTTGAAGTAATCATGAAGCATAAAAGTAATTTCAAGAGGTGCCATTGGACATTTGTGGGGAACACCAACGCTAATAACTACCTTGCCGCCCTCGAACGATTGCAGTCTCTTGAGCATTTTCACAGCAGTTTCTTCTGTGTAGAAAGTTTCTGCACCTTCTGCCATGCCAGGGATACCTTCTGGGAACATACGGGAGCCAGTAGCAATAACCAGTATATCGTAATCAAAAATCTTGCCGCTTTTGGTTTTTACTTGATTGTTGTCGAGCATAAAATCAGTAACCGGATCAACATGGAAATTGATACCAGGTTCAAGTAAACTGGCTTGGTCGCGATACAATTCATCGGGTGTGATCCGCCCCACCGCTAAATAGAGTAAACCAGGCTGATACATATGCTTGTCGGAGGCTGACAACATCGTTATTCTGGCCTTCCCACTCTTCATTTCATTAGTAAGGCGGCGCGCCAGATTATTAGCTAAAATTGTGCCGCCCATACCCCCGCCTATTATCAGAATTTTCATCGTTTTTCTCCCCCTTTAAGTATTAGTTAAACCTTTCTCCCTTACTTCGACTTGCGCAACGCTATATGCCATACACCTTCTGATTCAGAGGTTGATAAGTATTCGTGCCCAACCTTGTTGAGCCATTCTGGAATGTCATTTGCAGACCCCTTGTCTGTTGACAACACCTCCAGTTCATCACCAATTTGTGAGCTTTTCAAAGCAACAATCAATTCCATTAGGGGACCGGGACAAAAACTTCCACGCCCATCAACAATTTTTCTCTCTGCCATAATTTCCCCCCACTTCTCTAAATAACCTAATTATTAAAAAGTCCAAATCTGTCCATCACTTGAGTCATGAAGGAATTTTGTTAGGCCGGTAGCCTTTTCTAGGTATTTCTCAAGTGCATCTTGTTCAACACCCAAAATGTCCATAGCCATAGAACAAGGATATATTTTGGCATCGCCTAGTTCTACTGCCTGCTCGAACAAGGTTTTAAATTCCGGCACCTTATGACTTGCTATTAATGCCCCCATTTCACCTTCATGGGGGGCTTTAACTGTATTTCCCTTGACGAAATGCGAGAGCGCATTCATTGAAAGGAAAACCATAACATCCTGCCCACTTACTGCGGCTACAGATGCAACCATCGCTGCCATTTGCAAACGTTCAAGAGTACCTGATACCACTACGACGCAAATCTTGTTAGTAGCCATAATTTAGACTCCACATTGACTAAGGTACATTAAAAGAATTTTCCTGCTTTGGTTTTAACTATGAACAACATTACTGGTATTTTAATGATGCTACTCTGAGCATCTGGGAACAGAAATAACCCTTATTGGTATCAGGATTAGTAACCCTAATTAGCTATAGGCATCTCTACACAATTGTGATACCAACAAAATTATTGATTACAATCTTGTCTGTTTCTGAGCTATTGATTACTTCAAAGATAGAAGTGTCTTTGGGAAACTGATAAGTAAAATCAATTCTTATGTTTATAAAATGGTTCGCCTTACAAAGTGAATAATTCTTAGGTATCCATAAATGACAAATGATCAGCTGTACAGTGAGCAACTTGTTTTGGCTCGGCGAGGGAAAGGAATATATCGATTACGAGTAGAACAAGTGGAGTCTCAATGTAGACTCACTGAAGTTTCGAATAATGAATATTTAATTGTGAGCCATATAAAACCCTGGCGAAACTGCTCGAACGAAGAAAAGTTAGATGGCAATAACGGACTTCTGATGTGCCCCCACATGGGTTATCTTTTTAATAAAGGATTAATAAGTTTTGCTGACAATGGGGAAGTAAAAATTTCGAAATATTTAGCTCCCGAAATTCTTGGTGCATGGAATCTATGCAAGAGAAACGTAGGTGTTTTTAATCCTGAACAAATTAAATATCTTTCTTATCATAGAAAATCAGTTTTTAGGGAATGACTTTCTAGTTTAGTTCTCCTTGAAAGGGGGCTAGTTCTGTTATTCACGTCTCAATGTTTAAGGGTAGTGTTTTTAATATCAATTATTGTGCCTTTATGTGAATTTGTAATATCTTGAATACAATAAATTATATTCACGGCTCAAAGAATGGGCATGGCGTAGATACTGTATATACGTTCAACACTTAGCATTGTTGTTGCAGGGTTGTTCACAATATTATCCACAGAATATGTGGATAATTAGAAATAGGCCTATAAGTCAATATGGTTAGCGGAATTTTTGAAGATTAATTATGGGAACACTGTCTAACTTGATTGTTAATGAAGTGCACTTTTGTCAACAGACTTTTCAATTATTTAGCTGCTATAAAACGCCAAGTAGTCAACAACAAAAAATAACTAGTCCTTTAAGACTTCAACAATGGCTTTTAAGGTGAGGGGCACACCATTCCGAAGAGAATTGACGCCAATAACTGAGCGGACGTGAACACCAGCAGGACCGAAGACCTCCACCAGTAGATCTGAGGCTCCATCCAGAACCTTCGCATGTTCTTCGAATTCCGAAGTGGCGTTTATAGAACCATTGAGTTCAATGAACCGAGCAATCTTATCTAGAGAACCAAGCTGATGTTTCAAGGCAGCGAGCAAATCAATGCACGCAGAACGCGCAAGGTCGTAGCCGTCATTGGTTGAATATTCGCGACCCAGTTTCCCCTTTGCTACCCTCCCATCGATTGGAAGGGGGGGCTTGCCAGAGGTATAAAGGAGGTTTCCAGACTGAACGGCAGATACATAATTGCCCGCAGGAGCACTGCCAAGTGGAAGATCAATACCTAATTCAATAATCCGTTGTTCTGCGCTCATAATAGAAGATTAACCTTCACCCACCAGAAAATCTCGATATCTGAATTTTTTAGATCATGGTCGTCAGCTTAATTAGCCATTCCGGAGACATATCAATTAAACCAGTTTCAATCAATTTATCCATTCCGGTTAGCATCATTACACCAAGAGCTAGCATAAGTATTCCTAACAGTTGCTTTCCCATTCCACCTAGCAACTGCAATTTCCCCCTAAAACTTTGCATACCTTGACGCGAAAGCATGCCTAGACCAATGATCGGTAAAGCTGCACCCAGACCAAATAGCAACATGACTAGAGCGACTTGGAAAAGCTGCTTCCCTTGGCTGGCTAATCCGATTGCTACTCCCAGAGTTGGACCGACACATGGACTCCATGCAACACCCAACAACATGCCAAGCATGAACTGGCCGTTCAATCCCTCCGGATTAAGTCTTGCCGCCCAGTTGCTGCCCGCGCTACCGACTCCCGTGGTTGCTGATGCAAAACGCTGCTGCATTCTTTTGGATAACAGTATTAGTCCAAATATAACAAGTAAAGTAGCAGAGAAAAAATGCAAATTATCAGGATCAAAATCAAACAACCGTGTCAGACTCGCCAGTGCAATTCCGGTAATCGCATACGATATAGCTATTCCAGAGCCCAATGCTAAAGGGGCCAATCTGCTGGTTGCTAAAACGCTGCCCAGTAAAATAGGGATCAACGGCAGCACACAGGGGGAAAGCGTAGATAAGCTCCCAGCAGCAAAAGATAGTCCATATGAGGCCAGTCCCAGTTCTGATGAGGACATTACAATGCCTTGCGTAACATTAGAGCGACATTATCCTTGTCGGTATCGGCAGTCGAACGTTCAATTTCCTTGCCATTTTTAAATACGATAAGAGTGCTACGTTCTTGTACCTTGAAAGCGTGCATGATTTCTTTTTGCTTATCAAAATCAACACGCAGCACCTGAAGTTTGTTGTATGGCGGGGTCTTCAGCAGGTCTTTAAGTAGTATTTCTTGGGCACGGCAAGTGGTACACCAATCGGCATGTATGACAACCAAAACGGGTTTACCTTCGTTGAGCATTTGGTCGAATCTGGCTTGATTGAATGTATCTCCTATTGCGAATGCAGATGAGATTGTCAAAACAAAGAGAATAATAATATTACGTATGAATGTGGACATAATCTAGTTTCCTTTTAGATCAAAATTGTTAAGTAACAGTTCCATCACAAAATGCTGCGGTGCTTGAATGGCTAGCAATAGAACTATCTATAGAAGCAAAAAAGTTTTAAGACTTAAGCCGTAAAATTGCTTCGCATCTGTCATAAGTTTGCTACCGAGAAAACTCTCCTATTCGATTGTAAGTACAGGAAGCCAGTTGGAACCGGGTGGAGGGTCGTAAAAATCCTCTTCGTGTAGAGGTCTGGCAGGGTGTGGTATCGTCAGCGGTGCAACAAATGGGGTCATGTCAACTTCGCGTAATTTTCCGCTAATGCCGTGCTCAGTTAACTGCAACTTGTAGTACAGCCCATCAAATGGATTGATATTCAGGGCGTGAGGTTTTGTGTGAAAAAACATCAGCGCCTGCTCAAGTGGAACCAGATCGTCCGGAGTGATTTGTGAAGGTTCGTTATACACAGGAAACCAGCACAATTGTTGCTTCTCTCCAGTCAGGCAGCGAAACGGTCGCATAGCAAGAAAGTATTCCTGAAGGTTTTCCCCTATTTCTATCTGAAAGGTGGTCTTGCTGTTGCCGACATCATGGAAGGTTATTTTACCTATGTTATGGCGCTCGCCAGTCGGGCTTGAGAGAACAAGGCTTTTCACACCTTCTAATGAATCTGCAATTACTGTAGGGCAGAATCCAAATAAACCCGAAATAACCAGTAAGATGCTTGCAAACATTGATTTCATTATTTTCCTCCAATATAAAAACGCAGCATTTCAAAGGTGGTTTTGTATTGTAATCAAAATAGCTTCTAGCACACTGTTAATTATATTATTTATGAAATTTATTTATCTATTAATTATAACTAGGTGATCAAACCAATCTGTAATACGTTAGCACCATTAAAACTAGGCAAAACCTTTTTTTTATTAATCTCATTTAACTGATTTGGAAAATTCTTAGGAATGATTACTACTTGTAATAGTATTAACGAATTTGTTTTTTTAGCATGTGATGCAGACAAATATTTTTCAAATGCAATAAGATGTATAGGTATTACATGTTCAATATTGTTGAAGTATAATAATTATGAAAGTTAATTAATCCAAAATTAATAAAAGGAGATAAAAATGAAATCTATTATCGTAAGCTTTACTGCAACAGCTAGCCTAATTACTGCGGCCTCTACTTTGGCTACTGAGATGCCTGCTGCGGGTAAATCAAGGTGTGGAGCTTGCCACACAATTGATAAAAAATTAGTTGGCCCCGCCTGGATGGATGTGTCAAAAAAATACAAGGGCGATAAAGATGCAGCAAGCAAGATTGCTTTAAATATTACAAAGGGAGGTGCATTTGGTTGGAAACTTGGCAATATGCCTCCCAAAGGGATGGGAGCAAACGAAGCTGAAATTAAGTCATTGTCAGAGTTTATTGCTAACTTGGCGAAATAGTCATTTGGCAACCACAATTTGGGGATGAAATAGAAGAAAAGGTCTAACCACATAATAATTGCTCTGTATATTTTTGAGGTGATATCCCAACACCGCTCAAAGCTAAATCAGGATGAACATTAAAGAATTTATCGCTTTTTTCAAACCAAGTTTTGATCCGGTTTCTGTCTCAGAAAAATTCCGGAGTTCGATTGCAGCTATGCTTGGAATGCTGTTTCTAGGGGAGGCTTTAAGCTTTCTTCCTGATGGGGGGCACCCGTTTATTCTTTTTGCATCCATGGCGGCGGCAACAGTGTTGTTGTATGCAGTACCGCACAGCCCGATGGCTCAGCCTTGGCCGCTTTTGGTTGGAAACCTGCTTTCAGGCGCAGTAGGCTTGCTGTGTGGGGCGATCATTCCTGACCCAATAATAGCCGCTGCTTGTGCTGTAGGCATTTCGATATTTGTTATGCACCTGACGCATTCTTTGCATCCCCCCGGAGCGGCCACCTCGATGATTTTAGCGATGAATGCAACACAGATAGAACATTACGGTTGGCTGTGGACAGGTAGTGCCGTATTAGCCAATACTGTGTTTTCTTTATTGTTGGCTCTCGTTATCAATAATGTTATTCATGTTGGGCGTTATCCAGCGCGACATCACATTCTGCCGACACATCGTGATGGAGTACCATTTGGCGTTCTTGCGGGAGAAGACATCGAATGGGCGCTTGAAAAGATGGATGGGATCATCGACGCTGACGAGGAAGACTTACTGGAGATTTTTAGACTGGCAACCGAACATGCCCTGAAAAAATAAATATTCTATTTTTTCACAATACTTCTGAAAAAAATGATTAAAAATCGATGCCGTTATCGGGGAAAAAACTTCGATAGATACCGCTAAAGGCATAGTCAAATAACGTTAAATCAACACATCCACCATGAAATCGCGCGCTCTAATTCTACCCGGTATAGATAACTCAGATTCAGGACACTGGCAAAGTATATGGCAGTCAGCTGATCCAGATTTTGTACGCGTAGAACAACGGGATTGGGAATATCCTGTTTGTGCTGAATGGGTTGGTTCCTTAGAGCAAGCCTTGATCAATGAGAGTGAAAGCGTGGTGCTAGTTGCACACAGTCTGGGCTGTCTGCTGGTCGCACATTGGGCAGCACAATCAACTCGAAAAATAAGAGGCGCACTACTTGTTGCGCCACCCAGTCCGGAAACTGCACCCGCAGCAGCTATCTTTGAAAAAGTAGCTACTGGGTTTTTACCAGTACCCATAATTCCTTTCAATTTCCCGAGTATAGTTGTCGCTAGTTCTAATGATACTTATAGCGATTTATATTCTACAAAATTATATGCTGAGGCATGGGGAAGTGGTTTCATCAATATGGGTCCAATTGGGCATATAAATACTAGCAGCAGGTTGGGTGCATGGAAAGAGGGATATTCTTTGTACAGGCAACTCTCTTGTTAAATCCCAATGCAGCTTGTAATTTCTTATAGAAATTCTTTGCCTATGTGTCCGATAGCAATCAAGAGCTATGGATGAGGATGCTATCCCTTTAATATGCAACTGCACGACCTGCTTACGCCGCTCGTGCAGTTGCTCCAATGTTTGAAATCTCGCGTCTTCTTTTTCCATCCTACTCTGACTGTATTACCTAACTAAAGTCAATCTTCTTTGTGCCGTGTCAATAATCTGTGAAATCCAAGTGTCGGCTGATCTGGTGAAATATTGCTAACTCTACGTTTGCAAAACCGGTCGCTGGATATATTTTCATCTTTTCAATGGCGTTACACGATAATATTGCTTTGTCAGAGATGGGCTATCAATGAGGCATACTTCAATTAAAGTATTTTCTATAGGTCAAATCGATTAGGTTTGCTCAAATAAAGCAAGCTGTAATTTACTCAACATAAGGAAATCTACTGAGTATTTTATCCGGCACTACGCGATTAGAAGCTAAACCGATAGCACTAGCTCCCATCACTGCTGTCACCATAACTGCAATTAGGCTTGGCATCAAAGCTATGCGCGTAAGCGCAGTCCACATGATATGTTTCATATTTTCATCATGCGAATTCTGACTGATCAGCCAAGCTAAAAAAATGAATAGTGCTGATAAAGCATAACTTATTATTAACCATTTTGAATGATAAAACGCCAAACGCCAATGAGCATCAACAAACCATCTAGTGGTTTTTCTACTTCGAAAGTAGATGTATCCGGAGAGTGCGCAAGAACTGATTAATGGGATCATCAAACCTAACATCCCCAGCTTAAGCACAATAATTGTTGGTGTCATCAACAAATCCAGTAGAAATAAACCAGATACAAATAAATTATGTGGCACCTTTGCTTGCTTGATTTCTGTTTCACTGACATCGAATTGCATTTTTTATCCTCGCATTCCCGCGTTGCCTCAAGTTAAAAGGTTACCGTAGGGTGTTGGAATCGTTTCTTCAATTGGAAGGTTACCGAAGCCGCTTGAAGATGCCCCTTAGTTTACCCTGAATGCGTTGTTGCAGATCAAATGGATTAAGTGATTTCATGAGGCAAAGAACGGGCACTTCGCACTCGCACGGCAGATGCAACGAACGAAGAAAGAGCTGAAGCGATTGAGAACTTATCTTGGCCGAGTAATCCGTGACATCAAGTGCAAACTGCCCGAAGAGCATAAGACTGCGATGACTCCAAAGTTGGAACTAACCAAGCGCATTCTGACCCGGCAACGGCGAGATCACGGCAAGGTGTACAGTATACATGCGCCCGAGGTTGAATACATCACCAAGGGCAAAGCGCATAAGAATTAAGAGATTGGAATCAAAGTGGGAATCGTTAACACCATCAAAGAGAGCTTTGTGGTGGGCATGAAATCGTTACTGGGCAATCCGTATGATGGTCATAAACTCAATGAATGTCTTGAGCAAACTGAACGCCTGACTGGTACATTACCCAAAGAAGCGTACGTGGATCGTGATTACAGAAACTTGGAGTGACCAACACGGCTGTTTTGATTGCTTGAGCCTAGCGTGTCGTTACAACCGCTATCAAGAAAAAACTCAAACGCCGCAATGCTGTTGAGCCTGTGATTGGCCATATGAAGAACGATGGCAGATTGGGCAGAAACTTCCTTAAAGGAACAGCGGGCGATGCAATCAACGCGATACTTTGTAGGGCGGGAGTGCGCGGAACTAAATGATGTACTTTCCGCAGTAGCAATGAATTTAATATAAACAATTACATATGAACTATCAAGTAAATATTTCTAAAAAAAGTACGACTTTTATTTCCGAATAATGGAACTAAATCACATACTTTGCAGCCGATCACACTCTATTCGCAGCTCTTCACAGGAGCTAATAAATGGCTGTGTTGTTTTATTCTGCATTTACGCGACCCTTATGCCGGAACTTGGCAGCTGGCCCCATGATCAATCCGTTAAATCCTTGTGGATTGCTTACCCCAACAAAGCTTTTCACGTTCGCAATGCCGCCCCCGCTGTTTTGCCAGGAGAAAGGATTAAAAACCATGTTGAGCGCATACGCCAGCAATCAAGTGCTGGATTGGAGCTGGACAGGTGCATTCTCCGGCTTAAATCGGCGGAATCTGCTATTCCGGGTAAAAGATGATTCTGACGTAGGTCAGGTGATGCATTCCTGCACCACGCTTCAACTATAAGCATAGGCTCCGGGAGAATTGGGACTAAATGTCGTACGTTGCGTGCAGAACCAGATGTACGTCTTTTAGTTCCTGAAATGTACCAGATTTAGTTCTGCGCACTATGGACGCCTTTTTTTCTGGAAAGGGCGTATGATTTCACTTACGCTATTCCTGATTATGTATATAATCGTGAATAGCGATTTTTTATATTTTTTGCTAAGCCAAAAATGAAGCCTTCCAAAAACCATAAAATTCATGTGGTTATCAGAGGAATGGAAAAGGGCAACCCATAAACCACATGGACTACCCTCCCCTGCCTAATCCTCGAATACGATAACCAGCATCTGCAGCATGGCTGCCGTAACCTGCCAGGCCGTGCATCCGTTCATGCATGCCGCCACGGACAATGCGGCAACCGTCATTTTCACAATTTTCATTTCAACCCCCATTTCTGCCGGTCAAATCCTGCTGAATGGGGATGAATTACAGGTCTTTATAATTTTTCTTCAAAAAATTAACTATAAAGAGTATTTACATGCACATATTAAGAATCTTAAGTATATAATGTGCATTATGTTGCTCACTAATAAGACAGAAAAACATCTAATCACGAATACAGATCGGCTGGCCGATGAGCTGCGCAGGATTCGCCGTGAGCGGAAAATCAGCCAGCAGGAAATTGCTGCCCGCGCAGATATTGCACGGCGCACGGTTATCAATGCTGAGGGTGGCGAAAATGTAGGACTGAAAGAGATTTCCAAGATCGCCAATGCGTTGGGCTACGAACTGGTATTGCGCCCAAAAAATGCCGTTGTATTTGAAGAGTTGTCAGATGTTTTCAAGGATGAATGATGACCAACACTCCAACAAATAACGCGCACCATTTGTCCTTGTTTAACAAGGTCCATGAACTGGAAGTCCATACGCCCCAAGGATTAAGCGGATCCCTGATCAAAGAAAGCCAGTACGTATTCAATTACGACAAGGTTAGCGATAGCCTGGCTATATCATTGACCATGCCCATCCGGGCAAAAAGCTATTCCAGTGGCGACCTGCTATTCGTTTTTGCGATGAACCGTCCAGAAGGCTATCTCAGATACATCATTGAGGAAAAACTGAAGCGTCTGGGTGCGCCAAGCGATATGTTTTTGCTGTATTTGGCCGGAAGCAATCAAATTGGCCGGCTTACTTATGCCCTCCCCGGCGAACCTGCCCCACAAACCGAAGGGGAACGTCTGGAAGAATTACTGTCGTCTCCGTCAGGAGTCCTGTTCGAACGCTTGATTAACCAGTATGCAATGGGCTCCGGCATATCCGGCATGCAACCCAAAACGCTGGTGCCTATCGCTGGCGATACCTCCATCCCGGAACATACGGCGTTACCCCTCAAAACGGTGATCGTAAAAGCTGAGGGAATTGATTATCACGGGATTGCGCGTAATGAGTTTTTTTGCATGTCCGTGGCCAAGGAAGCAAAACTTGATGTACCAGGCTTTTGGTTATCGAATGACGGCAAGTTATTTATTATGGATCGCTTCGACAGAACGCCGGATGGGACAGCTCTTGGCTTTGAAGATTTTGCAGTCCTGACAGGCCGGACAGTCGAGAAAAAATATGAGGGCAGTTATGAAATGATCGCCACGGCGGTCGGCACTTACGCTGGCACAGATAGTGTCGCTCAGCTCAAGAAACTATTTGAGCGCGTAGCGATTTCATGCCTTTTGCGCGATGGCGATGCGCACCTGAAGAATTTCGGCATGATCTACGAGCACCCTGCTGCTCCGCGAAAGTTGGCCCCGATTTACGATGTCGTTTGCACTGACATTTATCCGGAGCTGGACGGGTATCTCGCATTAAAGATGAATGGACAAAAAACGTTTCCATCCACTGATGATTTGATCCGATTTGCTCGCCGTGTAGGAATCAAGGAAGGGGAAGCCGATCAAATTATCCGGCGTATTAATGACGCTTACCACAAGACACTCCTGGAATTCGAACACGATCCCCGATATCAGGAAGATGATCTATTGAGCAGAATAAAAGATGCGATAGAGCGCATTTCGCCGCGCAATTCTGACGGGGTAAAGATATGAACGACAAAAACGATTTCAAAGCGTTCGACCGCCCTTCCCGCAAGATTGGCCGGGATCATCTCGCCTTCTTTCTGGGCTACCTTGAAGGGGTTCCGGTCGAAACCCTTTCCAGGACGTATCTCGACAGCGAATACAGTGGCATCAAGATCAAGAACCTCATCCGCTGGCTGCAGGACGAATTCGCGCGCGCGGCCAAGCAGCATCGTCCGTCTTTTGCCCGGCTGATGCGGATATCCCCCGACGCCCTGCGCGTCAAAGATGCCGATACACTGGAAGAGTACCGTGCACGAGTGGATCCATCGGGAGATTTTTACTCCGAAAAGGAGTTGCTGGAGAAATATCAGGAAGAAGTTGGCGTTGATCGCAAGGATAGACGCAACACCAGCCTGCGTCAGCGGATCATCAAAGCCGTACGCGAGCTTGCACCGCACCTGTGCGCTGAGCCCACCCGCCTCGATTTGCTCAGATACTGGCTTGATGAAGAGATCGTGGAGCGCTTCGCCAACGCCAGAACGCCTGTCATCACCTTCTGGGATCTGCTGGAGCTCATGGATCTCCGGGGCAAGACGTGGTGGCGCTCAATACCCAAGATCGGGCCGGTGAACGCCGAACGAATTGAAAACTGGATGCGGCGGAACAACATTATTCTTGAGCCGGAATCCGAGGTTCAATCAGCACAACTGAATGAACTCGTGCTGGTGTCTGGCACCGCCCAGTACCCTGCCCTGCTTGACACCTCCTCTGCCCTGCTTCCCCTGGAACGCTTTATACCGCCACCTGCGCTTTCTGGTGCCGCCGGAAACAATCGCGCCTATACCGGCACCCTGACTGCCACGAACGACATGGAGGCGATCGATGCGTGGCTAAAAAGCCTGGTCGGCAAACATACCTTGCGCAGCTACAGAACCCATGCGGAACGGTTCATGCTGTGGATGATCGTCGAAAAACAAAAAGCGATGTCTTCTGCAACGATTGATGATTGCACGGATTACAGAAACTTTCTGGCAACCCTGCGCGATTGCAGGAGCCATGATCAATTTCTTGATATGCAGGCTAACCTGTATGAAGGTGACGGCGAGAATCGAAAAAAATGGGAATGGCCTTGGGAAATACCCTTGGATAAATGGGTTGGCCCCGGCAATACACCCCGCCGGAGCAAGACTTGGAGACCGTTTAACGGGCGGCTTTCCGCATCAAGCCAGAAATTATCCTTCGTGGTGCTCAAGAGTATGTGCGAATGGATGGCGAAACAGAAATATCTCGAAACCAATCCGTTCGGAGGTGTTTCTGCGCCGGTTGCCGAAACCAAAATCAAAACCAATCATGCGCTGACACCGGAACAGATGGAGTTTGCGATATCCGCGTGCGAGAAGCTGCCGAAGGAAGAGACTTACTATCGGCTGCGTGCAGCGTTGATACTCGCTTATGGCACGGGGTTACGCCTGTCCGAACTGGTTAGTGCGCGGGTTGCAGCGACCAGGGAAACACCCGGTGAACATAATTACGGCTTAAAACCTTCGCAGGATGGTGGTGGTTGGGATTTGGATGTGATGGGCAAGGGTGGGAAGTCGCGTCTTGTTCCTGTCTCGGATCGGGTTATGGATGCATTGGCTGATTACATGGAAGAACGCGGCTGGGGTCGTGACCCCGGTGATTGGCCAGAAAAGGGACCGCTGCTGGCAACTGTGATGACCAAATTCAAAAAGCGCGTTTACGCGGGAATGTTCCTGTCCCACTCCTCTCTGTCAAAAATGATTACCGAGCATTTTGAATTTGCGGCAACGTTGGCAACCTCGGATCGTGACAGGGGCAGATTACTCAGCGCGAGCACTCACTGGGCCAGGCACACCTTTGCAACTCATACTCTTAACCGTGGCGCTGATCTGGATGCAGTGCAGGAACTGATGGGCCATTCGAGTCCGGCCACCACTGCATTGTACAGAAACGCTGATCGCAAACGGAAATTGGCGGCAGTTGAGTTATTGAAGATTAATAATGGGTAGATGCGCAGACATATAGCGAAGTTGTGCAAAGTGTTGGTTTCCTAGCCCGTAGCCCCGCGTGACCGGTGTTTACAAGTATAGTGCTCGGAATTTCGACTGGCCGTTGCACCCTCAGGAAGAGACATTGTTACTTGGGGAAAATTGCGGAGGCAATCTGTCCGGAAATAACCCTTATGTGAAGCTTCAGTGCGACCTGAAAAGTCGCTTTTATTTCTGTTTCACAGGAGGAACCATGAACTGATGAAACCGGTTGTTCCATCAACCGTTCCCTACCCAGACATGCGGAGCCGGTAACAGCTCGGTGTGAAGCTCTGGGAACAACGTAACCTCCGACTATCTCGGTATGCCAACCCGCGAGGGAAAGCGAATTCTACAAGCACAAAGGTGGATAGGGGCTAGGGACGAGTGGGTACGATCAACATACGTGAACCTTCATTAAACGTCGTAACACATGACAAGCCAAATGTGCTGATAGGCTTGAACCAAAATGGTAAGCGGTCAGGTATGGCTCCTTGGATCTGGGTCATCGTGGACAGTGCGCCGCCGGCGAAGAGAAGGGATCCGCCCCGCTCAGAAATAAATGCGGAACAGGGTAAGCCCGTAGTGTCGCCGGAAACGGCAGGTGAACCGCAAGGGATACCGTTGATGCTGCGGGTAAAGGAACAAGGAAAAAGCGAAGGCCATTCTGTAATGGGATGGATAGGGGTTGCAATATCACCTCACGAGAAATCGGGCAGACTTCCTTATGGTCTCTCTTCACAAGAGAGCTTTTAGAACCATCTAAACGAAGGGAGAGCAAATGGATGCTGCAACACTGGCGTGTGCGCCCTTCGACATGACGTGGAACGGTATCAGTTGGATTGATGTTCAACGTCAGGTAAGACGGCTGCAAGCGCGTATTGTGAAGGCAACACAGATCGGCAGACACAACAAGGCGAAAGCCTTGCAATGGCTGCTGACCCATTCGTTCAGCGGCAAAGCATTAGCCGTCAAACGGGTGGCTGAAAATAAAGGCAAGAACACCCCCGGTGTGGACAAGATTACATGGAAAACACCGGAGGCAAAGATCAACGCGATAAAGTCGTTGAAGAGGCGGGATTATTCGCCGCTTCCGCTTCGGAGAGTATTAATTCCGAAGAAGAATGGCAAGACAAGGCCGCTCGGCATCCCCGTAATGAAGTGCCGCGCCATGCAAGCGCTGCATCTGCTGGCGTTGGAACCCATTGCGGAAACCACAGCCGACCTGAATTCTTATGGGTTCAGGCCAGAACGATCAACCGCCGATGCGGGGAAGCAATGTTTCAATTCCCTAGCGCAGAAAGCAAGTGCGGAGTGGGTGCAGGAGGCCGACATCAAAGGTTGTTTCGACAATATCAGTCACGACTGGATGATTGCCAATATCCCTACGGACAAGGCGATACTAAAGAAGTGGCTCAAGGCGGGATACGTTTATCAAAACGAACTCTTCCCCACTGACGCCGGTACCCCGCAAGGGGGCATTATTTCGCCGGTGGCGGCAAACATGACGTTGGATGGTCTAGAAGCGAGGCTCGCGGAGAAGTTTCCAAAAGCAAAGCAGGCAGGTCGAAAAATGAACATGGTGCGTTACGCGGATGATTTTATTGTTACCGGCAACTCGAAAGAGTGGCTGGAGCATGAGGTCAAACCCGCAGTGGTTGAATTTCTGGCAGAACGAGGTTTAGTTCTATCGCCGGAGAAAACCAAAATAACGCACATCAGGGATGGGTTTGATTTCCTCGGATGGAACATTCGCAAGTATAACGGCACGTTGTTGATGAAACCGTCGAAAGCGAACGTCAAAGCGCATCTTGATAAAATCCGCGAAGTCATCAATGGCAACAAGACGGCTAAACAGGCAAATCTGATAAGGCTGCTTAATCCTGTTCTACGGGGATGGGCGAATTACCACAGCCATGTAGTCGCCAAGGAAACCTTTGATAAAGTTGATACCTATGTCTGGTCAATGCTATGGCAATGGGCGGTAAGACGGCATCCAAATAAAGGAGACCGATGGGTTAAGAAAAAATACTTTCCATCCAGAGGCACCCGAACTTGGGTATTTGCTGCAACAGAAAAGAAAGAAGATGGCACACCAAAGAATATCATCTTGCTGAAGGAGAAAGATACGCCAATAGTACGGCATATCAAGATCAAAGCCGACGCCAACCCGCACGACCCGCAATGGGAACCGTATTTCGAGTCCCGATGGGGTAAGAAAATGCTGAACTCGGCAAGAGGCCGTGCGAAGCTTTACCGTGTATGGCTAAGGCAAGATGGCATGTGTCCCACTTGTCAGGAACTCATCACAAAAGACATCCCATGGATTGTTCGTTATATTGTGAAAAGAACTGACGGAGGAACGGATGCGGCAAGCAATCTTAAAATGCACCATCTCAATTGCTGTAGAAATCATTAAAATTTGCCGGAAAATTCAGTTGTGAAACTGAGTGTCGCAAGATGCTTTTGAGAGGCTTGAGCCGTATGCGTCGGGAGGCGCACGTACGGTTCTTAGGGGGCGGCAGCGCAGCAATGCGCTGCCGCTACCCGACCATAAAGGTTATTATGCACAGTCCTCGATTATGTGAAGTGAAGGTTGAAATCAGCAGCAATCGCTGATTGCCAGTGACTTGTGCAAATTCCTACCTTCACATAATTACAGCCTCTTCAGGAAGTCGATCAAAGAGTCAGGTGCCCTGTAGCGCTGGATCTTGGCCTCCGGTTCGTGAAGCGAGGACAAGGCACGCTCCTTCATGGTCATATCTGCCTCGACGTAGTGATGCGTTGTAACGGGACTTTCATGTCCGAGCCAAAGTGCGATGACGCTGATATCGATACCGGCCTGCAATAGATGCATCGCAGTGGTGTGTCTGATCGAATGTGGAGAGATTCTTCGCTTCGCCAAGTCGGGATTGCTCTCCGTTGCCGCCGCCACCGCCAATGCGAGTCTTTGGGTAACATTGTTTCGTGTCATCGCATGGCCGTTACGGCTCGGCAGCAATGGTGATGCGGCATCGAACTGCGGATTCAACCTCAACCAAGCCCGGACTGACTTGACGGTCGAGTGCCACAGAGGAACACTGCGCTGCTTGCGACCTTTGCCATGCAGATGAATACAGGCAGACCTCTCATCAAGCACCACCTCACCGACCTTGACTGCCGTAATCTCCGACACGCGAGCTCCCGTGTTGTACATCAGGAGAATCAGAACGTGATCACGCTGACTTGTCCAAGATTGATCCGGGTTACCGATCACCGCCAACATTTCCTCGCGTGACAGATAGCCGAACATCGGGCGCTCGAAACGTTTTACCGGAACTCCCAATGCGCGTTCGATCACTTGTAGCGATTCCACGTCGCGGTGTGCGGCGAACTTCAGGAATGACCTTAGCGCCGCCAGCCGTGCGTTGCGGCTACGGACGGAATTATGTCGCTGACGTTCCAAGTGATCGAGGAAGGCAATGATCATATCTGGCGTAATGTCAGCCATGGTTATTGCGTCTGGTGACTTGCCCAGACGAGATTCGGCAAACCCGAGGAATAGCACGAAGCCATCGCGATAGGTAGCGATAGTCTGTGCGCTGAGTGCTCGCTGTTGAGTCAGATACTCGGCAAAGTACGCTTGAACGAGGGTGGAAAATGATGGGGATGGCTTTGTTTGCTTATTCATCGTTACCTCCTTCGATGTTGGCGAAGCGCTCGAATTTCCCTCCGGCAAAGGCCATCAATTCCGGGACTGCTGTGAGATACCAGTAGGTGTAGACGATCTTGGTGTGCCCCATGTAGGTTGATAGCGCCAGCATCATTCGATCGATGTCGGCGCCATCCGCATACCAGAGCAACATGCGCCTGACGGCAAAGGTGTGGCGCAGATCATGAAGCCGTGGTGCTTCATGGGCACCGCGATTCTCCCAACTCAAGCTATCACGCAGTGCGTTGAATACGCGATGAGCCTGACGTCCTCCGAGTGGTTGCCCAAGGTGCCGTCCACGACTACTAATAAGAAACGGGCTGTCAGGTGTACCGGTAACGTACTTTTCACGCTGTCGGCGGTAATGCTTCAACGCAGTAACGGTGCTCGGGTGCAAAGGCAACTGGCGAGACTTGGCGAACTTGGTTTGCCGGATGGTCAGCATGCCATGCTTGAGATCGACATCATCATCACGCAAGCCAATCGCCTCGGAGACACGCATTCCAGTTGATGCCATTAGACCGAACAAAGTCTCGAATGTTTTCGGACGCAAACTACCGTGCGGTCCAAGCTGGCGAGCCGCCGCCAGCAATTCGACGATCTCCTCTTCATGGTAAATATGCGGCGCCACGCGACCAGGTACCGGCCCAAAGATAGCCTCGTCTGGCATCTCGGTATCCGGCTCGAACTGTTTCAGGTAGCGGATAAATGATCGCAACTTCCTTAGACGGCGAGCCCAAGTTTCTGACGTACCTTGCCCATCTTTGCCTTGACGTATCCAGTCAGCCATGAGTTCAACCGTCAGTGGTCCACGATGATGGCGTCTGGCTACAAAGCTTGCAAATCCCGTCAGAAATGTGTCCCATGAATGCAACACGAAACCAAGACGACGGCGTTCCGCAAGATAGTCGCTGATCCTTCTCTGCAAACCGATGTGCGCACTCATGATTTGCTCCCCGGCCACGGTAGTGCGACAGTCAACAGCTTCGGTGTGTCGAGTTTGGCATAGATCAGGGTGGTGGTCAGTGACCGGTGACGCAGCAGATCAGCAACTTCCTTGAGCGAACTACCGCTCTCAACAAGGCGACACGCTAAGGTATGTCGAAGTGAATGTGCGCTGGAATGTGGTAAACCTACACGGCGGCAGGCACGCTTGATCACCTTTTGTATCGCCGTGGAGGTGATGGGGTAGTCTCGCCCTTCCTTCTGCCGGACAAAGATAGCGGGGTTCTGGGTGGCAGGTCGCTCATGTTGCAGATAATCGGCAAGTGCTTGCCCTGTTTCAATCGGCAATGGCATGATGTCCTGCCGCAACGATTTCGTCCCGCGCAGCATTACCGTGCCAGCACGCCAGTCAATATCACTGATCATGAGATGAGCGATTTCTCCGGCTCTCAATCCCATGTCCAATGCACAACGCACAATTGCGTAACTACGTTTCGGCAAACGCAAGTTGGCGGCAGTGAAGGAATTCAGCAGGCGCTCGGCTTCTTCAGGCTTGAGGGCACGCGGCAATGATGCCAGTTTCCAATGGGCCGGGCTCGATACGGCGGCGGTAAGCATACCGACCCGATCACCACAGGTAGCGCGATAACGGAAGTAGCTACGCAATGCCGACGCCAATTGTAATGCGTTGGAAGGGGTTCGGCGGGCATCCAACTGGTTGGCAAGGAAGCGTCGAACATCTTCTGATCTTATTTCGACAATGTCGATCGGTCGGTCGGAGAATTTCTTATGAAGCAAACGTCCTACGATGCGAGCCAGTTGTCGGTAGTGACCTTCTGCCAACCCTCGCACATCGCGCAGGTGCTCTTCGTAGCGGTGTAGTTCCTCAGTAATGTAATCTGAATATGCTGCTGGTTCCCGTGCATCTGACGCGGCACGATGCGTAGTAGTCTGGTTCATAATAGTCTCCTTAAGTGGGACTACTACTTCAGACTACCGCAGAAATTATGTCCAGCTTACATTTGCATCAAACTCGGCTTTGACTCTTGCAGCCTGACTCTCAGCGCAGTCAGCTCCCAAACTTCACATAATCGAGGACTGTGCATAATAACCCACACCGGTCATATCCCTATGCGAATTCGTGTCTATAAAGCAGCCATTCACTATTGGATAAAATCAAGTTTAACTGTGCCTTCAAAAAATGTATGTTGACCCACAATCTGCCGCATTACGCGAACTTTGCATATTGGCGTATTGTGATTTTTTCAGGATTGAAATCACCTGAATCAAGGTCTTCAAACAACTGCAAATTTTCAATTAATTCGCACATATTAACTATTACCTGATTCATGCCTTGCATGATTTCACTTTGGTTGCTGGACGGTTCAGTAGACTGAAGAGCATCTATAAACTTGTTAGTTGCCGCTATAGATTTTTGAAATCGTGAATCTACGCCGATAGATAATTTGCTTTCGCTTTGTTCTTCTGATTTCCAATATTTCCCAGATGGGTAAATCTAAAACCATCAGCATATTTAAGCCCATAACCCAACGCTCTATCAAAACCAATATGTGCAATCCAAATCAGCCCTACACAATATAATGCAGGAATTGACACCAAGCCTACTCCCAATAAGATCATTGGTCCGATGTACGAGTGCACTAGGTTGTAACTTATTGCTCCAATCTTCGATCCAGCAAGGTATCCAATAAGCGAAATATCAGGGACAAGAAAATACAAAGCAAACGTTCCCCAGCCAAAACCGAGTTTTGAATACGCGATTAATGCGGCAGTTAGAACGCACAGACCTTCCAACCGAAGAACAAAACGCACACCGCCTTTAGTTGTTCCTGACATTTCTATTCCCTTTCAATAATAAAGAGTTAAATGAGCGTCTTGTAGAAAAAATGTGCGATTTTTCTAAAACCTGAATCCTAAATGCACCGTTGGAAAAATCAGAAAACTTTGGGGTTGAAATGTTTGCCCTCCCACATTAACGGCATTTGTTCCTGATATATTCTTGAGGATAGCAATCCACGGGTCGACGTAGAAATTACCTCTGGCAAAACGATAGCCTATTCGTGGCCCAACATCTTGGACGACATTTGTGGCCGATTGATTATTGATAGTCGATGTATAGGACCAATTCGATGAATCGTATTGGATGCCGACATGCCACCCCTTACCTGACTCACCGATGTAATCAACTTTTGCGCCATACGAAACGAATTTTGCTAAGAAGTTAGCTTGGTTCAAGAAAGTTTTAGTCTGATCACTCGTAAAGTCCTCCGAGGCGGTGTTAACATCAAACTTCCAGCTTCCAATTCTGGGGCCAACATGGGCTGAATATCCTTTCAGTGCAAATGCAATGGGGTCAACTTCAACCTCCCACCCACTGACTTCGCTAGCGAACGCTTTTATTGAAATCATTGATACAAATATTGAAAGAAAGATAACTGTTCGGGTAATACTCTTCATTTATATCTCCTTTGCTGCTGTCGTGTAAGTGGTAGTTGATGGTATCAATGTCAATTCTTGATGTAGACATTATCTACATAATAAGTAGTTGCTGTCTACATATTTTTGTGGGAATATACGTTTATGGTCAAAAAAGTTCGGAAAATAGTCGAAAAAACAGCGGGTTCATATAGGCATGGCAACCTCCGCGAGGCGATCTTAATTGCCAGCTTAGAGGCGATTGAAATAAATGGCGTTGACTCACTTTCAATTCGAGAAGTAGCCAAAACGGCAGGAGTCACACATCAGGCACCCTATCGACATTTCAAAGATAAAGAAGCATTACTCGCTGCACTTGCTCAAGATGGCTTTGAAAAGCTATATCAAGAAATGTCAAAGTCAGTTAAAGACATCAATGCACCAATTGAAAAAATAACTGCTCTTGGAGTTAATTATTTGACATGGGCAGCTGAACATCCAGCTCATTTTCGATTGATGTTTAGCCAAAATATTCCTGAGTTTGAAACATATGAAGGATTACTGATAGCGGCTAACTCAATACTCAATTTAGTATTGCTAGTCACCAAAGAAAATCAGGATGGAAAAGTAATCCGTAATGATGATACGCGTTCACTTGCCCGTCAGTTTTGGGCAACTGTTCATGGGGTGACCTTACTGTTTATTGATAGGCAATTTAAGCCGCTCAAGGGGGATTTAAAATCTGGACAAAAACTTATTCAAGAAATAATCTTAAATCTTATTAACGGGCTTAAACCAAAATAAGAAAAGTAGAAATATAGTTTGGAAATTCTAACAGTGCATTACATAAAGAAAAATGTTCTGTTTTTGGCACAGCAACGACTTTCGATAATGCTGAATTGACCTCCTGAATGCGGCCTTTAGCGAATGACTCAAAAGGCCGGCTGTTCATTCGGCATTCTATCTGTTCAACTGCTCTTGTCGAGCAGCTTGCAGCCATAGGATTTCATCTTCATGTTTCGGAAGCAGGTGACCCAAACCACCATTTGACCTACCCCCACAAAAATTGAGTTTGCTATTGTGGGGAATAGGAACAAATCGTAGCCTTGAAATTAAATATTAGACATCGATTTTAAAACCCAAATCCACATCACAACCCGCTTGTCCACCACGTATCCCCCAGTTCTCTTTAGATATTTCACGAATAAGAATTTTTACATGATCCTTTGGAATTCCAAATGGTTCAAGCCTGTTTACAATTTCTTTGTATAAATTTCGTTTAGCATCTAAAGAACGTCCCGAAAAAGCATCAATACTTATATGTGTATAAAAGTCAGGCTTTTCCCGTGCAGGTGGAAAAGCAAATCTATGTGGTTCATGGACAACTAACCGGACATTTTTATCTCCGGCTACTATCTTAAATGCTTCACGCAAAGCGGTATGAACCGCTTCAATTATGGCAACCTCTTGTTCTTGAGTATATTGTCGACGAACTTCAATTAAAACGCTTGGCATAACTTTCTCCTGATTGTTTATGACCGACAGTCACCATCAGGAGAGTTGCAAGTTGTAGAGTGAAAATTTGAAACCTTCACGCTTACCGTCCCTGTCAGCTCACCTGACGGGACAGCGCGCCCCGGTCAGACGAGCGACTGTTTCTTTGATTTACCAAAACTAAAGACGCAAGTACAACTAGGAGCGAAAAGCTCGTGCTGTACAGCAAATTCCTTGGAGATGGCAATCATAATATTATTAAAGAAAATTAATTCGGCTTGTTGATTATCTATTCAGGCATTGTTTTGTGTCAAATAATTATCATCAAAGTATGCCAACGAATGACTGAAATGGCCGATTGTGTTGGTTCAGTACCTTATACATACTAAGTCTCTTGTTGAAACTACACCGGTCGCTCATCATAACAATTTACTTATTACAGCAGGCAACCCACAATCTAATTTGATTGACCCGCGTTACAGCGATACCCCGTCAAAAACATCAAAGGGCAATGCTAGAGAGTCAACGCCATCTATGCATCCAATGTTTATTCGGAAATGGTCTATTCTTCGCGCCGTCTGATGAAAAGGATATATGCCGCATTTCTTACAAAAATGATGTTTCGCTACTCGGCTTCCGAACTGATAGGTTTCTAGGCAGTCGTCTTGCACACTAATTGTTATGTCTGATGGTGCAACGACAAAATCAGTCATGATTGCCCCTTTACGACGGCACAATGAGCAATTGCAGCGAAGTCCTCTCATTATCTCTGGCCCGGAAAATGAAAACTGAATACTTCCGCAGTGGCAGCTTCCTACATAATTCTTCATGACTTTAATCATTCCTCAAACAATTCGATGTTAATTAATAGCTTTTTTTCAACCAGCAGGTTGTAACCGATTGTGATAGTTCGGTATTTTACATATTAAAGTTCTGCTTTACTGACCATAGTTGTCATTAGCGACTGGCTCCTTCACGGCTGTCCCGCTCGAACGTTAGTTTAGGTTTCGAGTTCATAGACACATGCGCTCCAGTATTTGCTCTCTTGCCTCGTGGAGCTACCCCACCCCAAGGCCATAAGCTCTTTGGCGATGAGGCGATTCATGATGCCGTGCCCTACGAGCAAAACAGGGCCCTTCTCAGCAAGAGAAATAAGTTTCTGAGCTGCGGCCTTGGCGCGGGTTTTCGTCACTTGAATTGAGTCAGAACCCCGTGAGTAGCCGAAGAACCAAAGCAAGCGGAAGAACGCAACCCAGACAAAAGGTGGCAGGCGCGGAAAGCGCCAGAGAGCAAATGGAAGCTGTGCTTCGCAAAACGCAGCATCTGCAACAGATGCCGTATGGCCCAGAGCCTGCACTGATGACAAAGCCCGAGATGCAGTGCTTGCGACGATGCAGGCAGCAGAATTTGCCAGCTTCAAACTGGTGATGGGCATACCATCCGCTTCCACCTCGGAAAGGCTGTAGTGTTCAATCCATCGTTCCATTTCGACCGGAGCAATCCAGCCGGTTTGGGTTATGAGGGGCTTGCCGTGCCTCATGAGGATGATTTCCATCGTAGAGAAAACCTAACGTGGAGCTTAGGGGGCGCGCGCTTTTGCGCAGCCCCGCTTGAGTGTAGGGTTATAAGCCATTGCTGGAAATAACCGAAATTGTCAGAGTTTTATATGTCTCTAACTGCCGTTCCGTTAAGCAGGAAAAGAAATCGTCATCGGCTTTCTCGATAGCTACAACGGCTTTTTGAATCACCATTTTTCCTTTGACAGTGAACCTAACATTGATTGCTCTGCTATCTGTTGATGATTGCTCCCTTAATACAAGATCATCTTCTTCAAGTTTTCTAACCGCCTTTGAAAGAGTCATTTTGTCTATTTTCGAATGTTCCACAACGTGAGCCTGAGTTGTTGGTTCTCCCTGCTCCTCAAACCATCTTAATGAAGCCAATATCGCATACTGAGTTTGTGTGATTCCGAATTCGCCCAGCACTTCTGATAGTCGCCTCTGCCACAATGCAGTGATTTTCCAGAGTAGAAACCCTGCACTGTCATCTGCCTTGGAATGTTTGAATGGTGAAGAATCAGACACTTTTTGCTTTTTCAATCAGGTTTTCCGTTTGCTCCATCATTCCATTCGCAACACCTTCTGCGACGATTTTTCTCCACACAAAGGATAGAGGACCTTCGATACTCATGGTTGTCTTTATCTCCAATTCATCGCCGTGGATAACGAACTCATGGGAGCCATACATCCTAGCACCGGGGAAGCGCGTCAAGTCCGTAAACTGCTTATTTTGCTCTACTTTTATAATCTCAATATTGACTTTTGGCCCGCCCTTGGGCTTGAGTAAAAAGGTATTGCCGACCTTGAACTCGCCCTCTAATTTTGCGTATTCGATGTCACTTTGCCATGTATGCCATTGATTTAAATCTGTCCATACTTTCCATACTTGTTCTGCTTTCAATCCGTGTACTTTTTTGCTGTAAGTTTTGCTCCACATGTTGCTCTCCTGCTGTTGTTTGACAGAGGATAATGATAAACCGGTTTACTATATGCCGCAAGTGGATGATGGCTTATAACGCTGAGGTAAGTGGCGGGCGGCTTCTCGCCCGACTCTCTTGAACGTAAGGTTGAACGAAGCCGCTATCGCGGAGAAAAGCCTTCTATCAATTTGATGCAATGTCACAATTTATCCTCGGCCCGAAAGGGATTTTTTAACTCTACCACGAGGATAATGACAATGGAACACGACAACCGCGATCATTTTACAAAGCAATACAATACCCTGCTCAAGCGTTTGAAGCTGCGCGGCATGCAGCCCAAGACGATCGAATCATACAGCCACGGCGTGTGCCGGGCAGCCGCGCATTTCGACTATCGCATCGATGATTTGAACAAAGATCAGTTGACCGATTATTTCGCGCAGATTCTGGATGATCTGTCGTGGAGCACACTCAAGTGTGATTTGTATGGGCTGAAGTTTTATTACGCCTATGTGCTGGACAAACCTTGGCCCGGCGCCGAGTTGACCAAAGCGCCCAAGGTGTCGCGCCTGCCGGACATCGTGACGGTGGAGCAGATGCAGCACATCGTGGACGCAACGCGGGTGCTCAGCTACCGGGTGTTCTTTTTTGTCCTGTACAGCATGGGGTTACGTCTGGGTGAAGGGTTGCAATTGCGGGTGGGCGATATCGATGCAGACAGGATGCGTGTGCATGTCCGGGATGCCAAGGGTAACCGGGACCGTTTGGTGCCATTGCCCGCCCAGACGCTTGCGGTGCTGCGCGAGTTCTGGAAAGTGCACCGCAACCCGGTGCTGATGTTTCCCAACCGCCAGAAAGGACTCGGGGGCTCATCGGGTGCCACGACGCACATGGATCGTGGTGGCGTACAACAAGCGTTGCGCCAAGTCACGATGCAGATCGGTTTAAAAAAAGAATTACGCCGCATTGCCTGCGCCATTCCTATGCAACCCATCTGATCGAAGCGGGCGTCGACCTGCTCGAAGTACAAAAGATTCTCGGTCACCATTCGGTGATCACCACGAGCCGCTACACCCATCTCACCGAACAACGCAAAGAGTTTGCCGAAGAATACATCAACAATCTGATGAGCCGGATCAAGGTCGGCTGGAACAGGGTTGTATGATGCGCCTGGCCGATATTGTGACCCAGTACGCGCCCGCCCTGATCGAACAATACGGACACGAACTCTTGCCCAGCCAGCGCAAGGCGTTGAGCGCATTTCAGCTGTGCCGCAGCGCCACCGCGCCCAAGATGCTGCTGTCGTGCGACAGTTGCGACGAATCAAGCTGGCTGCCGCACTCCTGCGGCAACCGGCACTGCCCGCAGTGTCAGGCTCACGAGTCGCAGTGCTGGATCGACAAGCAGTTGCAGAAACGGGTGCCGGGCGAGTATTTCATGATCACGTTTACCCTGCCCGCACAATTCCGTCAGCTGTCCTTGTGGCACCAGCGTGTGCTGTACGAGCTCATCATCCGCAATGCTTGGGCCACGGTAAACACGTTCAGCCAGAACGATAAAAGACTGCGTGGCACGGCGGGCGCGGTGACGGTGTTGCACACGCACACCCGTCAGCTGGATTTCCATCCGCATGTTCATCTGGTAATGCCGTCGGTCGCGTTTGATGCCGGACAGCGGCTATGGCGTAACAAAGACAGTGGTTATCTGTTTAATGAAAAAGCGCTGGCAAAAGTCTTCCGCGCCAAGATGCTGGAGGGCATCAAACAGGCGGGATTAAAACTGCCCGATCATTACCCCGAAGAGTGGGTGGTGCATTGCAAGGCAGTGGGTTCCGGTCAGAAGGCTTTGGTGTATCTGGGGCGGTATTTGTATCGCGGGGTGTTGCCCGAGAAGAACATCGTGTCAAACCGGGATGGCAACGTCACGTTCCGCTACCAGAACAGCGAAACCCGCAAGATGGAAACCCGCACCCTGAGCGGAGTGGAGTTCCTGCGCAAAATCCTGCTGCACGTTCTCCCGAAGGGATTCAGGCGCGCGCGCAATTTCGGCTTTCTGCACCCCAACAGCAAGCTGGTCAAACTGGTGCAGATGATTAAGCAGGTGGCTATTCCACCGCCCAAACCGCGCCCGGCGGTGAGCTGCGCATGCTGCGGCAAGCCGATGCGGATTGTGCGCACGCGGGTGAAATGCGCGGGGGATGCATCGCGCAGCCTGGTACCGATCAGGGAGACAGCCATGTAAACCGGCGCACCCCGCAAACCTGCTGCAACCAGCAGGTGCGGCCAAACTCACCCTGAAAACGGCTGAAATCGGATACAACAGCCACTTTAAGCACAGAAAATGGCGGTGTCATTTTGCTGAAAGTGGCTTTTTAAAATATCCGGGGCGTCTCAGCCCTTCGTTGCGAGGCCGGATTTGGGAGATATTTGCATAACGTTTGTGAGACCCCACCGGGCTCGTCCAACAAACGGTTCAGATCGTGGCTCGCTTCGCGATCACGATCTAACCTTAATCGTTGGGCAGCACATCACCATGCTCTTTGCAGTGCCCATTGAGACATGCTCATCGTAACGATTAGCCCAAGAGCTATAAGCGCAAAAAATGAACCCAGCAGAAGATTCGCCTTAGAATTTCCAGCATTTGTCAAAAGTAGTGCTGCGGCACCTGAGTTTGAAGCGGTTCCCATAGCAATTACACCCCACGGGAATATCCCGTTTTCTGCCGATGGGATGCCGAAGCAGTAGCCAACAAGAAGTGCAACTATTGCAACCCCATAAAGCCGAAAAAACACTGGTTTGTTTCCACTCATTCCGGTCAACTTTTCAAGTGCCGACTTTGGAAGAAATAGGAACGGCACTGCAACCAGAATTGTAGTTACGACGATTTTGATGATTAGAAGAAGCGAAAGCCAAGTCATGATGTTTTCCTAAAGTGATGCCCAACGTTTCGAGTTAAGCACCTTGCACGCATTCGCGAACGTGGGTGCACCGGTGAACTGAGTGCGTGAAAGTGTGCTTGAACGAGGCGTTAGGCGACGATGGACATGCTCCTCTGCTCCAGACTCTCGATTCGTGATCCGCTCTCATTTATATTTTCACTTTAACGCAAAATCTAAATATTGTTGCGTAATCTCATTTAAATTGGCTTGAATACCATCCAATACAAATTCATAATTGGTAAAAGTGTCGCTATCGTACCAAGCACATTCCATAAGCGCCCCAACTCCCAATATCTGGCTGGAATTTCGCCTCCGTTTGCAAACTGCTTTGCAATATTTGCTTGGGCTATTTGTATAGGAACTAATGCAATAATCCAAATAATGCCAGATGCAATAAATAGCCATAACCCCCACGACATCCAGTACGTGTGGAGAAAATCCATGTCATGCAGAATCGCGTTACCCATTCCCCCAACTAGTACTATTGATCCGGCCAGTTGAAGTTTGAAGTTTCAAGCAGCATATTTCACGCGTGAATCTTGAAAGAACTTTTTGACTCGCTCAGGGGATTTCTCCAATGCTTGCATGTGCTCTGTTGTTGCCGCTTTTAGCTTAGTCTTTGTGCGAACCGGAACCTTGGTGTATATGGCATGCTTTAAGTCAGCATTCAACCGCTCTTCCGGGTTTAGCTCTGGACTGTAACTTGGTAGGTAGAACAATTCGATCTTGTCTTTATGTTCCTCTGTCCATTTTTTAACTGGTTTGCTGTGATGCACTCGCAGATTATCCAGAATCAGAAACACTTTCTTCTCGGCGTCTTTGATCAGTGCTGCCAAGAACTCAATTAGCTTGTCCGAGTTGAATGACTCATCAATAATCATCCAGCGTGTTTTACCTTGGTTGGTCACGGTAGCAATCATCGACAGTTTCTGGCGCGTACCGCCTACCGTAAAGGTCACTGGTGTTTTGCCAGCAGGTGCGTAGCTTCGACCTCGCACATCAGTATTCACCACCGCCGTTTCATCGCCCCAATGAATCTCGGCACCCTCAGCTTTGGCACGCTGTTCGATTGCCGGATATTCGTTATTAAGCCAACTCATCACTGCCTCAGGACGTTGCTCGTAAGCCTTCTTGATCGGCTTTTGCGGAGTGAACCCCCAACGTTTGAGATAATTTCCGACACCTCGCACCGAAAGCTTGATTCCGCATTCGCGCTCAATTAACTGCATGACCGCAGCTCTGTTCCACAGCGCAAATTCCATCTTTAGTTGCTCTGGCCGTTTATCGCAGATAATTTGTCGAACTCTAAACTCTTGCTCGACAGTCAGGCTTCGACCATCGCCATCTTGCCTACCGCGTGGTGTAGGCTTGATCGTTTCCGCTCCGTCCTGTCCATACCGGTCAATGACGCCACGCACCGTCGGGTAGGAAAGCCCACTCAACTCGACGATTTGCATCACGCCTATCCCTTTACGATGCAATCGCACGACCTGCTTACGCCGCTCGTGCAGTTGCTCCAATGTTTGAAATCTCGCGTCTTCTTTGTCCATCCTTCTCTGACTGTATTACCTGACAAAAGTTCAATCTTCTTTGTGCCGTGTCAATAGTAATGACCCGCCAAATGTAAAAAACCAATCAGTAAGAGAAACCTGACGCTGCGCAAAAGCAATAATCACTGGGTTTTTTGTTCGGTCTGCCATTGCCTTCCACCAACCAGCAATGATGATGTTGCCTAGAAACAAAATAACACCCAACAAATGTAATGACTTTAACCAAAGATATGAATTATTCACAAAATAATCCCCTCTTTTTAATTGATGACATATTCAATTGAAATGATAAACCAAGTTCATGGCCATCGAAACTTGTTTGAGACGAAATGCTAATTTCTGGCGCGAAAATACTTCTATCGTGTGCGAAACGCGTTTACGTTGAAATAATAAACCTAAGAGATGCTAGACATGCAAAAGTTAATATAGGCAGCTCTTGGCACGATCCTGAACTTCACGGTTAAATATCTGATTGCCGATTGAACTACGTGAGCCCTAGTAATAATCAGGCTTAAAGAATGGAGGAGGTCGGTGTGGGGAAAATGTTAAATTTCGACTTGGCATACGACAAAACCGCCTTCCGCAAAGCAGCCTTTGGCGAGAGCCTGTTCTTGGCCGGGAGTGCCCAGTCAACAACCGCAGTTTCCTATGGCGGCTTTGTGATTATAAAGAGACCGATGGATTCTGTGTCGATATTCGGTGCCAGAAAACCCGAAGCAGGCAAGGCGTTTTCCCAAAGTCGACCTTTAAGCCACTTTCCACCGCTATGAGATTGATTAGTGGATAGGCTCAATACACTTAGACAAAACGGCGAAAAACCGTCTATTCCGCCGCTCGTCAGTTTGCAATTAACAACTTAAATTTTAGGAATTATGAATTAATACCCCAAGCCTTCGCCAACGATATCGCGCACGACATTAAGAACGAACATTTCATTGAAGCCATGCCATTGACCATACTTCTCGCGCATCGGATAGTAAACAGCATCAAAGTATCTGCCCATCTGGTCGTCGCGAACGCCCATAGCTCCAGTGTTTTTGATGGCTTCACGCGCTAGATGTCGCCCTTCTTCCATCATGTTCCGCCAGTCCACGAGATCCTGTTTGACACCATAACCAAAGTGTGAAGGCACAAAGGTATCGAAATCAATTCCGATGATCCGGTCCATTGCTGCCAAGTAACCGGGTGCATATCGATCAGGTACACCATCTGGAGCCATGGTTTTCACAAGTCCCAAGTCTGCTGTAAATACCAGTCGTTCAGATGGAATATGGAATGCGAAAAGCGTATCGGTATGTGAAAGCCCGAGGTCAAGTGCTCTAATTTCCACCCCACCGATGTTCAGTACCGTATCACCAGAAATGTAGCGTGTCGGAGTTAGTACACCATCGTGATTGATTGCCTTCCAGTACACTTGGCATTTTTCATGCGCAATGACGTTCTCGGGCGC
>Ga0364887_10090_pt1 | contig 64189 bp, 58 predicted proteins | sample ExccelJu500001D4_4_FD_206924 | JGI IMG/M metagenome (GOLD analysis project Ga0364887, IMG submission 206924) | Enriched cells from Trout Bog Lake Hypolimnion, Wisconsin, USA - BchlTB.July23.5000.01.D4 | ecosystem: Environmental > Aquatic > Freshwater > Lake > Hypolimnion/Profundal zone | place...
AAGGGAGTGCCAGTTTTGAGCTGCTTTAGCCGTAACCAGTAATTCGCGAACCTGTTGTTTCATAAGATAAATTATGAGTCCGGTGAAAATATCTTTATGAAAATTAGGTAATTTTTACAACACGGGGAATAGCAAAAAAAACTATGTGGTTATTTTTGCCGGTTTTTTGCCAAATATTTTATTGTTGGATAAATAGAAATCTTTAGATGACAGCAGAATCCGGAGCTTGGATTTTGATGGTTAATAAAACTTTGTCAGGTAAGGATAGCGTTCTTCATATAGTTTTTTCACCTTACTCAATATTGTATTTCTAAGACCATCCAGGTTTTTTTTGCCTGTAGCTGATACAAATATTGCCGAGTTGCCGGTGAGCTGTTGCCAACGGGTTTCGAGTTGTGTCAGCATATCCCGCTTTACTTCTTCATCGAGCCATGGATCGAAAACAGATTCTTCGTAGAGGTCCATTTTATTAAAGATGGTAATTACCGGTTTATCGAAAGCGCCAATTTCCTGCAGGGTTTTATTTACTATGCCCATCTGGTCTTCATAGCCGGGATGCGAAATATCTACTACATGCAGCAGGCAATCGGCCTCCCGTACTTCATCCAATGTGCTTTTAAAACTTTCTACCAGGTGATGGGGCAATTTGCGGATAAACCCAACCGTATCGCTGAGGAGAAAGGGGGTTTGCTCGTATACCACCTTTCGGGTAGTAGTATCCAATGTTGCGAAGAGCTTATTTTCGGCAAAAACATCGGCCTTGCTCAGCACATTCATAAGGGTGCTTTTGCCCACATTGGTATACCCTACCAATGCCACACGGATATAAGTGCCGCGCTCTTTGCGCTGTGTCATGGCCTGCTTGTCTATTTCCTCCAGCCGCTTGCGCAGGAGGGCGATTTTGTCCTTTACTATACGGCGGTCAGTTTCTATTTCCGTTTCACCGGGGCCACGGCTACCTATACCCCCACCCTGCCTTTCCAGGTGCTTCCACATGCCCTTGAGGCGTGGAAGCAGGTATTGGTATTGTGCCAGTTCCACCTGCACTTTTGCTGAAGCTGTTTTAGCCCTGCTGGCAAAAATATCCAGTATCAGATCACTGCGGTCAATGGTTTTCACACCTACTTCATCTGAGATATTGCCTATCTGTGAGCCGGTAAGCTCGTCGTCAAATATAACCAGGCTCACCCCTTTGGCTGCCACATACTCCTTTATCTCCTGCAGTTTACCTTTACCCACAAAGGTCTTGCTATCGGGCCTGGGGAGTTTCTGCATGAAGGTCTTTACCGTTCTGGCACCAGCAGTCTCTGCCAGGAACTCCAGTTCGGTAAGGTATTCTTTCATCTGGGTCTCGGTCTGTTCCTTGGTTACAAGGCCAATGAGCACCGCTTTTTCTTCGTTTTGGATTTTATTTTTTTTATCTAGCACCAGGGTAAATTAAAAGTAAAAATGTGAATGTGGTATCTGTTTTGCATCAATTGATTTTTTAGAATTGGTACTATACTCGTTTAAATCCAGGATCCAGTTCTCTAGGCAGAAAATAACCTTTGATACAGTTCGGATTCCGGATACAGATCTGGATGTGGTTTTTTTCTTTAAACCCTGCATTGTGATATAATTCTTCACCTTCCCAAAATACGCCTCTAACTGAGTCGAAAGACAGCGGAAGTCTTTTTTTGTGTAAGCTTTCTATTACCAGACAATCTAAGTTCCTCAATAAAAAGTCAGTAGAATTATTTGCTTTCCTGTTATCCGGCAATTTCATACCAATCATTTGGTAAGAAAGCTCAGTACTATAAAAGCTATCTTTCACCAAATCCAAATACTCACTATCTATTAAATCCAGGCAATCACCCAAATCAATAACAGCCCCTAAAACCGCAGATTGGGAAATAACAGCTTTACCTTTTCTTGGATTATCTTTCAATTCATTGGCAAATTGCCATGCTCTTTTAAGGTTATTTTCCCAGAAATAAATGCCATTTCCCAACCAATCATATTCATTTTCACTCTGGTTCAGCTGAGATTTCCCATTAAGGACATTTTTGTAAACCTCCAGGTCGCAGCCATGAAATGCGATTATTAGTCCTGTTTTTGAAGTATACATTATTGAGCAGGTATAAATTCCTTTTTCATTATGCCGTCGGGTGTCATAACCCCTAGTTCAATCAGAAATTTTTTTGCGGCCTTCTTTGAGTTTTTTATCTCTTCCTGCTCTTGTTTTATTTGTTTCCTTAAATCGTCATATTCTTTTTTCTCCATAAAACAGATCATTAAAATTAATCAAATCCAGTACCAAAGTTAATCATATTCTAATACAATGAAATGATAAATCAATTACATCAGCCTTTCCTGCTCCCTGAGCCACCGCTCCGGTATTTCGTCGTTGCTGGCTATCAGGTAGTCGTTATAAGAGCAGGGCACGAATGTGCCATCGGGCAGTTTCATCCACCAGCGGCTTGTGCGCTTGCTTTTAAGGAAAACGGTATCATTGTCGGTAAAGATTACATTAAAAATATCAAATTCAGTGCGCTCTGAAAGATGTGCTTCTGTTCTCCTAACCAGCAGGCCATCTACAAAGTACCAGATCATCTGTGCAATAAGCCGGGCTGTCATGTTGTGGGTATCATCGGCAGGATTGTAACCGTATATGCCAAATGAAGTGAGTTTATCGCTCATACCCGCATAGCGCGTAAGGAGGCAGGATTCTTCACCGGTGAGGCCATTGGGCGACCCATTAATATTTGCAGGTGCATCGCTGTACCGAACTGCCGAAATATCGAAACTGAAAAAATCGCTTATCCTCAGCACTGGTTCCATATCTTCCACATGCTCCCGCACTTTGCCCAGCCTGTAAAAGTCGAAACGAAGCTTATCCAGTGTTTCCAGCATGCGTGGATGTGCATAGTAGCTCTGAAAACCGATATGGCTGTAGTGCGACATAAAGTTGGGTGTGCCGGTAAGCATTTCCATCAGGAAACTGCTGGCGGTAGTCTCTTCGCTATCATCGAGATTGATCAGCATATCGGCTACTGTGCCCACAGCCAGCTGTTCTGATTTTTTGAATACCTCGTATTGCTGCAAGGTAAGGTCGTGAGAACCACCCAGAATCAGCGCTATTTTTCCTGCATCATGAATTTCGCGCAATACTGTAAGTAATGCGGCACGCGTATCACCAATTGACGCGCCCATTCTGATATTACCGGCATCAGCTATTTTAAGACCGCCATGCCAGTAATACATTTTAAATAATTCCTCCCTGATAACATCAGGGCTGTTGCTGAATTTCATTTCCGTAGCCGCTCCGCGCCAGTCTCCGCAGCCTACCAGCACTATATCTGTATCGGTGAGATCAAAATCGGGGTCTGAAACACTTTTTATATTTGCGCCCCACTGTAAAGCTTCGTAATTTCTATGTTCTTTCCCTTCTGAAATGAGGGATACTTCCAAAAATGAACTTAAGTCCTGCATGATTATGGATATTGAGCGGATAAAAGTACACAAGCCGAGGATACAGGCAAAAAAGATCCTGAATAATCTTTGTGCAACTTTTAAAAAAATCCGGATTCTGCCACCCTATAAAAAAAAGGTATAACAAGTTTTGAAACCGGTGATGAATCCGGTAACCTACCGGCGTTGATTATTTAATAATCATAAATTTTGATTCCCAAATCCCGGCGGCAGTAACTGCCGAAACGAAATAAATACCCGCAGGCTTATCCAGATGAAATTGAATAGGTATTCCACAGGTTGCACTAAGAGTTGCGACCTTTTCGCCTATAATATTGCTGATAGTATACCTTACATCCCCCGGCTGGTCTGTTATAATGTTTATTTCGAAAAAGCCACTATTAGGGTTAGGCGATATAGTTATTTTCTGTCCAGGACGTCCGTGAATATTTTGAAATCCTGTTTTACAATCCGACTTGATAAATAACGAAAAATTGGCACTGGCAGTTCCACAAACATTGGTTACGGTGTAAATAATATCAGTAAATCCGGGAGTTAAGCTACCAACAAGGCCGGACCCTGAAATACCGGCAACTGAGGTATTACTGCTGCTCCATGCTCCCCCCGATACCGTATCTCTGAATGTGAGGGTATCGAACGGACATAAACTGTCTGCCCCGCTAATAATACCTGCATCAGGGCTTGGCAAAATATTAAAAACAATTGTAGTAGTATCAGAAAAAGTGCCGTCGTTAACCCGTAATTTGACAGAATCTGTTCCTGCATAACCCGGGGCAGGTATATAGATATAACCAGAAGGGAGCAGATTGGCGCCTGTGGAAAGCGTGGAATAGACCCCGCTAAGCGAACCATGGATTGGAGGTAAAATGATATTCCACGTTTCTGTTTGCCCGGTATCAATATCAAAGATCATCAATAATGAATCAAGATCAACTGATTCGACGGGACAGAATGATCGTGACTGATGGTGTCCATGCGTAAAATAAGGTCCATGGCTGCCAATATGGATCTCCCGAATCCTGTTATTGTCGTTGTCGGCTATATAGATTATTCCAGATGCATCTACAGCAACACCTGTAGACTGATTAATTTCGGCAAGAGAAGGCGGACCGCCATCACCTGAATAACCTGCAACACCTGTACCGGTAATCGTATTGATAACACCCGAAGTGTTTATCTCCCTTATCCTGTTATTATTCAGGTCGGCAACATAAACATTACCCGAATTGTCGAGGGTAATCCCCTGCGGGTAATATAACTTAGCCAATGTGGCCGGACCGCCATCTCCGGTAAAGCCAGCTGATCCGTTGCCTGCAATGGTAGAAATAATTCCGGCCATATTAATTTTCCGGATTCGGCAGTCGCCCTCATCGCAGATATACACATTACCAGGCCCATCTACCACGAGACCCATCGGGTATTGTATTCCGGCAGAAACAGCAGGCCCGCCGTCACCGCTGAAGAACGCTATACCTGTACCACCGATGGTGGAAATTATACCCGAAGTATTTACTTTACGAATACGGCAGTTCATCTGATCGGCAATATAAAGGTTACCTGCGGCATCTACGCCGACGCCCCAGGCAAAATTCAGTTGTGCAGCAGTTGCCTGTCCGCCATCGCCACTGAAACCAGGTAAGCCATTGCCTGCCACAGTGCTGATAATGCCTGCTGTAGTAATTTTACGGATTCGGTTGTTGGCATAATCTGAAAAGAATATATTGCCGGCATTATCAGAAGTTATTCCCCTTGGTGCATAAATTTTTGCATTAGTTGCCGGCCCGCCATCGCCTGTAAAACCCGAAAAGCCGGTTCCGGCAACGGTTGTGATTATACCTGCACTATTAATTTTCCTGATCCGGTTATTGGCATAGTCCGCAATAAAAACATTACCAGAAGGATCGACAGCAACACCGTATGGATTATTTAATATAGCAGTAGTGGCTGGGCCGCCATCGCCTCCATAAGCTGCAGCTCCTGTACCTGCAATAGTGCTAATAATCAACTGAGCCTGTAGCCTGGAAGAAAACACAGTGAGCATTATAGATAATATCAGTATCCCGGGTTTCGAACAGGCTTTATAAAGTAACATTTACAGGAAGATATTTTTCACTAAGTTACTTCTAAAAAATGAAATTTGAATTTTTTCTTTGAATTGAACCTGTCAGGTAGATGGAAAATCCGGGAGTACGTGTAGGGTATTAAATTAAAATAGCAATGTTTATGGAATTGAGCTTCAATAAACAAGTTTTTTATCAAAGTAAATACTTTTTTACTTTAATTATATATTTATTTTTTTCGCCTGTAAATTATTAGTATAAATTCTCTGATTAAATTCTTAACTTAGCCTGATTTTTTACAAGATAATACAATTGCGGGTCAGGGTATTAGATTTTTTGTACGAATACCAACCATTTTTGAAATTTTGTTGTCTAATAATAATAACAGAAGATTATTTTATGAAATACATTTTATTGTTTCTTATTTCAGTATTTGTTTCAGGATCTGCATTCAGCCAGGTTACCGTAGTAGATACACCTCATTGCCTGAACCATACGCTCTTTGCAGAAGTTACCGGAGGAATAATACCTACGGCATCTGGTATAACCGCAGATGATGGATGGTCGGGGGTTATACCGATCGGGTTTACTTATAATTTCTATGGCGTGCCTAATACACAATGTATCATAGGTTCAAATGGTTGTTTAGGGTTTAACCTGGCATATGCATCTGCTGCCCAGGAATGGTTAATTTCAGCTAATCTTGCCAGCACCACTTATTTAGATATGAGGAATGTTATCTGTGGTCCCTGGTGCGATATATATATACCGGCAGGCGGGACTATTGACTATTCTACACAGGGCGTTGCACCCAACAGGAACTTTGCTGTAACCTTTTGCGGAACAGCAATGTATTCGTGCACAACAGAATGGATTACAACACAGATAATAATTTATGAGTCCACAGGAATAGCCGAGGTACATATCGGGCATAGAACAATTTGCTTAACCGGCTGGAACAGTCAGGCAGCTATAGTGGGAGTTAAAAATGCAGCAGGTACTGTTTCCACTGTTGCTCCGGGCAGAGATTACCCGACTGTCTGGGCTGCTACAAATGAAGCATGGCGCTTTACCCCAGCAGGAACAACGTATACCGTTTCTTCAATACCTTATTCTCCGATACCTTATGCTGCATCTGCCATATACTGGTATGACAGCACTACAGGTGCTTATTTAGGTACCGGACCAACTGTTTCAGTAAGTCCAACTGTTACCACAACTTATGTTGCATGTGCACTCGGCTGTAATGATACCGTAAAATCTTACATACACGTTACACCATCCTGGTTAGTAGTAGGTGGTATAGGCGGTCTGCCATACATTAGTGGTATTACGTCTGCGAATCCAACTGTTTGCGGAGAATGTAACGGATCCATTACAATACATGGCGTAAGGCCTTTTACCCAGGATTCTGTAATTTATTCATTGAATGGAGTGCCGCAACCAGTGTTGCTTGATTCGGCAGGCGCAGACAGTACTATTACCATTTCCGGGCTTTGTGCCGGCACACTCGACTATATTTTCTATAAAATAATGGACTGTCCGTCCAATCAGGTGGGGCCGGTCACGCTAACCACCCCACCTTTGAGCTTAGCAATGAATTACTCCATAAAACTGGGCTGTAATGGTGATCTGGTAACCTTCAATGACCTGTCTGCACCCACCGGAACAGACTATATAACTACCTGGTCGTTTGGCGATGGTACTGCTGCCAGTAACGCAGTCAATGCAAGCCACGTTTTTGCCAATCCGGGATATACCGGCGTTTACACAGATACACTGACTTATTCAACCAGTTTCGGCTGCTCGATTGACACTGTGTTCACAGTAAATGTGCAACATCCTATATCTGCCAATTATACCAGCGATGCACAATCGGTATGTCTGAATACACCTAATAAGTTTTACGGTAGTACTATCAATCTCAATGAACCAAGTTATACCTGGAATTTCGGAGATGACAGGCCTGTAGTTAATGTACCCGCCAACGGCGCCAACAACGCCACAGATACTGTGGAATATGAATCGCCTGTAGCTGGCTTCTTTACAGCAACACTTACGGTTACTGATACCATAGGCTGCCAGGCCAAATTCAGCGATACCTTTAATGTCATCAGTATTGATATTAATACCTCTGTGCACGATACATCAGTATGTCTTGCCGACTCTATGACCTTAAGAGCATTACCTGCCGACCCGAGAAAAGTAGTTACCCCCTGGTATATACCGTTCAGTTACAGCTGGTCACCTACCAATAATATCGGGCAGACTACAACTTCAACCACTAATTTTATGGGTCTTGGAACCTATGTTTATACAGTTACGGTTACAACCACCCAACCACTTGTGCTGAATCCTTTTGGCTGCACTGCAAGCGACACGGAAGAGATAATATCTTACCCTCCTGTTTCACTAGTGAATCTTACTCAGGGACCAGTTACAATTCCATTCGGAGGAAGTGTTCAGCTGAATGTATCGGGCGCTGTTTATTATACCTGGACACCAACAAACGGAACACTGGATAACCCGAATATTAATGACCCTGTAGCCACTCCAACAGACCCCTATACTATCTATACTGTTTACGGCCGTAACCTTTATGGTTGCACCGACTCTGCCAACATACCGGTTTATGTTGATCTCAACACGAAGGATCTGATACCAACCGCGTTCACTCCGAACGGAGATGGTTTAAATGACCTTTTCAGGATTACCAACCTGAAATACCAGAAACTGGTTGATTTCAGTGTATTCAACAGGTGGGGCATACTGGTTTTCCATACCAATAATCCGGAAGTAGGATGGGATGGCACCTACCAGGGTGTAGCGCAGGATATGGGTGTATATAATTACCAGATTATTACAGCACATCCTGATGGCACCAATCAGACTTACAAAGGGAATGTTACTTTGATCAGATAAGTTGCCGATACCGATATTTCATTGACAGCCCCATTTATGGGGCTGTTTTATTTTTCGGGAAAACCGATTGCAATGCATCCGCAATTTTACCTTCAACGGATTTATTTAATTGTTCTTATTGTTTTACTTTCATGATAAAAAATCAGCTCAATGAAATTCTGCTTGTTTATTTTAGTTATACCATCTTTATTGCTTTCAGCTTGCCACGCTGATAAAGGGCTTGTTGCAATAACAAGCAATGGCGCGCCTAAAGCAATAGGTCCCTATTCTCAGGCAATTAAAACAGGCCACCTTATTTATACGTCCGGACAGATTGGGTTATCGCCGGTAACCAATACACTGGCGGGCGACGATATAGGCAGCCAAACGCATCAGGCGCTTGATAATCTCAAAGCTGTTCTGCTGGCTGCAGGTTCGGATATGGCTCATGTGGTTAAAGTAACCGTTTACCTTAAAGACCTGAACGATTACACTAAAGTAAATGACATCTATAAAGACTACTTTCCGGATCTGAAACCGGCCAGAGCCGCTGTGCAGGTAACCCGGCTGCCCAAAGATGCGCTTGTGGAGATAGAATGTGTGGCGGTTATGAAGGGTAAGAAATAATTGATAGTTAAAGGTCAAAGCAATGTATACATTTACTCATAAAATTTAAGGTTATGAAAAAAACGCTGCTGATACTCCTGCTCGTATTATTTACAGGCACAACAGCCAATAACATTTATGCTCAGAGCTGCTGCGCCAAACCTGCAGGTAAGGACATGAAGGCTCTGGCCCTGAACAAATCATTTAAAGCGGCACACGAGGCCCCAATACCTTTCAATTATACACCTGAGAAAGGCGGCACCATGATTTCGTATAAAATTGCCGGCGGAGCTGATGGCAATGCCTTTTATGTGCCTGCTGAGGAAGAGACCGATAAAATACTGATTGTAGTGCATGAGTGGTGGGGCCTGAACGACTACATAAAAAGGGAAGCTGAAAGATGGCAACAACTGCTGGGAGGCAGAGTGGCTGTATATGCCGTAGACCTGTATGATGGCAAGGTGGCCTCATCGCCCGATGAGGCAGGCAAACTGATGGGCGCGCTGGATGCTAAAAGGGGTGAAGCAATACTGAAAGGACTGATACAGAAAATCGGCGCAGGGAAATCCATAGCTACAATAGGCTGGTGCATGGGTGGCTCGTGGTCTTTTAATGCGACCCTTGCAGCCGGCAGCCAGGCGGCAGGATGTGTGATGTATTATGGCTTTCCGGAAAAGGATACAAAACGGATCAAAACACTCAGGACTGATTTGCTGTACAATTACGGATCGAAAGATAATTTTATAAAGGAGCCCGATGTAAAACAGTTTGGAAAGGAAGTGGAAGCAACCGGGCATAAATTCACATTCCACAGTTTTGATGCAGTACATGCTTTTGCAAATCCCAGCAATCCGAAATTTGATTCAAGAGCGGCAGATGAAGCACAGGGTTATGCGCTTAAATTCCTGAAGGAAAAACTTAAAGTTGAGTAAAAGAGGGACGAAGCCGTTTTGAAAGCAGGCACTACCGGTTTATGACATTGCAAAAGAAGCATGCAATTAAGACGGGAGATTAACTTTATTCAGCCGCTCTTTCAGGATGGCAATATATTCTTCTTTTTTGGGTTGCCTGAGCTGCCTGGCAGAGGATGTGAAATATTTGTGTTTCTCCAGGAAGCGGATCTGAAGCACATTCCATTCATCCCGGCTGCTTAGCAAACCATACATGGATAACTCGTAATAAAGACCAAGCCCTATGGTAAAGAAATCATCCCTGCCCAGATAATCGAGGTCTGAATCGCAGATTATTTCCTCCAGCAGGTCGTGAGGCGTCTGTGGCATTTTTGTGGCCATTATCATGCCGCAGATCCGCTCAATCTGCCCGGGGTTATAACCATACACCGGTAAATATTTTCTGGCTATTTCGCACGAAACCTTTTCGTGCTCATATGGCTGCCAGAGAAATCCGGAATCATGAAATAAAACTGCTGTCAGCAGTAATATAAGATCTTCACCTTTTACCTGCTCAATTTTGGCCAGCATCCTGGCAGCTTTAAACACATCTTTAATATGCCGTGTATTGTGGTAGGTAAGATTCTGAGGCAATTCTTTTTTAAGCTTGCCCAGAATAAATTTCTTTACCTTTTGAAATTCCATTGTATCGGGCATATGATTTGCATTTTATTCAATGAAGCTTACCGGCCAATTTAATTATCAACAAAATACTCATTTATCTTTATTTGCAAAAATAAATGGATGCTATCCTGAAAAAGAAAGCATTATTCTTTCTTGCTTTTCCTCCTGTTGAAATCCATGTTTTCGGGCAAATTCAGTAGCAATAGCCCGGCAATAATATAAAAACGGCTGACAGTTATTACCGCCAGCCGAGAAACCAAAAATCTGGTAAATAATCAATTCCTCCTGTTGCCAAAAAGCCTGAGCAACATGATGAAGAGGTTAATGAAATCGAGGTACAACCTTAACGCACCCATGATAGCCAGCTTTCCGGTATCATTTGCAGATGTTCCTTCATACTCAAGACCTGCACCAATATTTTTGAGACGCTGAACGTCGTAAGCTGTAAGACCGGTAAATACTGCCACACCTATAATACTGATCAGGTAATTAACAGCAGGGCTGCCGATAAACCTATTGATGAGGCTGGCTATAACTATACCTATCAGGCCCATAATCAGTATTCTGCCGAAAGAAGTAAGGTCCTGCTTTGTAGTATAGCCCATAAAGGCCATAACACCAAACATACCTGCGGCAGCACCGAAACAACTGATGACAGAGCCGGATGTATAAACCATAAGCACTGTGCTGAGGCTCATACCCATTGTTGCAGCGAACAGCAACAGGAATAAAGTAAGCAACGGTGCCGACAACCGGGAAAAGGCAAAAGACATTACCAAAACAAAAATGATGGGAGCAAAAGAAACAAATGCACCAAGGCCTGTTAAGCGGATACCCTGAGGAAACTGATCATAAAGCAAGCTGCTGAATGCAGGCTCGTAGGCGAATAAAATAGCCATAATGGTAGATATACCCAATGCAACAAACATCCACATAAATACATTGGCCATAAACCTGGCTGCGGCAGTACCCTCGCCTGTGGACGGCTGGCTGTCGATAACGGTATACCTTGAAAATTCCCTATTGTTTTCGCTCATATTTTCTGTAAATTGATTATGTAAAGTTACACCTTTCTCCGGGATTTAAAATTGTCGGAGATTACTGTTTTTCGTTTTTAACAAATCTTCAATATGGATTTTATGCTTCATTTCATGCCTGAATAACCAATTTTTCCAGTTCAGTAGTTAATAGAAATATTGAATTTCACCCGTTCTCTTTTCTGGCTGAAAATATGCCAGTTTCCATCGCAAGAGATGAAGGTGGGATAGAGTTTTTTACCGATCTGGCTGGTTCTTACTTTCATGTTTACATCAAAGTCATAAACGAGTGTATGATACGATAAGGAATAATCGCGCGCCACAATGGTGTAATCGCTGACCCTGAACCAGGTGGTCAGTTCATTGTATATTACCTTATGTTCATAGCCAGGTTTAGGCATGATCCTGAAAGCATAACAACTGAAGCCTCCAAAATTTTCCCTGTCAATTTTAAAGTTATATTTTTTTGCTTCTTCGGGGTCGAAAATTGATTCTCTTGAGCCCATAAAAGGCACACCCGATACCCTGGAACCCGGATTGAAAATAAGCTGCTTGAGCTGATATTCGCTTTTCGCCATCTGCCCTTCCCCTTTTACATCCAAAGAACCGGCAACAATATCACTCTCATTGCATTGGGGCTCTGCTGCAAAAAAGAGCCATGCAAATAACTTAGCCGTATAATAATTATAATCGTGATTGCGCTTGTAAAAATCTCCGGTCACCTGCTCCTGATCTGCAACTGTGGTGCGGCAACCATTAATTATCTGCTGCCGGGTATTGCTGGCCATTGATGCAGCCGTATCGCCATTCTTACCGAATACCAGTATTTTATTTTTCGCGGTATAGGGTATCAGCCGCATACTCTTGAATGCTTTGTAAAAAGTGGTATCGGCCCTGACCCTGGCAATAAAGGCATTTACATCGAACCCATTGCTGATGACAAAAGAATCGAGCTGAACCGGCTGGCTGAAGCGACTGAAAGAATCAACAACCTGGCACAGACAGCCATGAGAACTAGTAAAGAAGAATAGCAAAATTGCCAGCGTATTTCTTCTGACATCAGTGAACATAACACCTCAAATATAGGAGATAGAAACAGAAGGAATGAGTTGTTAACACAAAATCATTCAAATCCGGACATAGGATTAGCATCATTTATTAACAAGTAACCAGAAGCAATGACCAGACCAGTTTCAGCAACAATTTAAGTATAAGGGAAGGCGGGATACCTTAACCCCTTACCCTTAGCAAGGCCTCTGCAATAACCATATCTTCGGAATGGGTAACTTTTATATTTTCAGCCATTCCTTCGATAAGATGTACAGGTGTACCAAAGCTTTCCACAACTGTTGCTTCATCGGTAAAGGAAGCGTGGTACGGCTGCTCAAAAGCCGGTAAAAGGATATTGGTTCTGAATGTTTGCGGAGTCTGAATTATGCGGAGCATTTCGCGGTCTAATGGCCTTGAAATACCATCTTCAATTATGCGCACACTTTCGCGGGCAGGAATTGCGGGGATAGCGCTGCCCTTTTCAAAAGTCTGCTTGAAACAACGCAGAATAAGCTCTTCAGTGATAAGTGGTCTGGCTCCATCATGCACAAATACAATCCCGTCTTCGGTAATATGCCTGAGGCCATTTGAAACGCTTTGAAACCGGGTATCGCCACCAGCCACAGTAGTAACTTTTATTTTACCGATGTATGACCTGAGAACTGTTTGAGCGCTACCGAGTTGATCTTCGGGCAACACAATAATAATATGTATGCCCGGCAAAGCAGAAGCAAAAGTCTGCACTGCATGACACATAAGTGGTATACCCAGCAGCGGAAGAAATTGTTTAGGAATAGATGATCCCATCCTCATTCCCTTACCACCTGCAACAATAACGGCATATTTTTTTATGTTAACCACAAATATTTGGTTTTAGGTAAAATAGTAATGGTGATAATTTAAAGAACAAAAAAACAGTTTTATTCTGTCACTTCAAAACAGACCTGTAAAATATTAGCATTTATTTTAGTTATTATGTATACGCCTTATATTAAAAACCGCTTTACAAAACACTACTGATTTGACTAAATATCAAATTACAACAAATTAAAAACCCTTAGCCCGTTGTAACTGTAACTACAAACATTCTTTAAATATATAAATCAACATATATATTACAGTTTCAAAATTAATCAGGTGGAACGGCAATAGGAATGATGGTAATCAGAGCGGAATAAGATTATGGTTAGGATAAAAAATCAGAAGCAATTTTGAGAAGAAGGAGGATACAGAGCATTTCAAAAATTTGGGCTCATCGGTTAATCGTGTGATAACTAATATGATTTAATTAGTTTTGGCGGATGGAAGACATAAAACTGTTTTACAAAAGGCTATTGAATTTTGGTTCTGCATGGAGTGTAACGTCGGTGATTCTAGCATATGGATATAGAAACATCAATAATCTCAGAACTGCAATTTTATTCTTTAATGGCAATTTAGACCTGAATATAAAAATGACATATTAGTTATCACACGATTAACCGATGAGCCAAAATTTGTAAAGATTATTTAATTTTGTTTTCCGGTTTTTCGGGATGTAGCGCAGCCCGGTAGCGCACTACGTTCGGGACGTAGGGGTCGCTGGTTCGAATCCAGTCATCCCGACAAGTGAAGGTTACTTACTTGAGTGGGTAGCCTTTCTTATTTTCCTTAAGAGACTGATTAGTAAGCATTTCAGGCGTTTACAGGCTCATAATTACCCTGCTGATGTTCCACCTTAGGAAAGTAGATGCTTTGACCTTTTAAGTGTCCAACAAGGTGTCCACATTTTCCATCTACATTTTCTCACTTCGACATCTATAAAAATGAGCGCTACAACTCACAATATATATTTATATCTACGCAAGTCCCGACCTGATAAGGAAGGCAAGTTACCCATTTATGTACGCATCAGCTTAAATAATGACCGTATTGATTATGCATCAGGAGGCATCTATTCAGAATATTGGGACGATAAAAAACAGAAAGCTATCAAAACCAAGGAAGCAGGAGCAATAAATGGGGTACTTACTTCAGCAAAGGCTGATATAAACCAAGCTTTATCACAACTTCAAATAAGTAAAACTGAGGTAACACTGGAAAGTGTTAGATTATTAGTGAAGGCGAAGCAGTAATTGAGGAACGGACATTTCTCAAGGTGGCAAAAGAGCATAACCTGAACTTTGAAAAGCAAATAGGTAAAAAGTACAGCCAAGGGAGTTATAGGAATTATAAGACCACGCAGAAGTACCTTATTGAGTTTGTCCCCATTTGTTCCGGGAAGAAAGACTTGCCCTTGAAATCCGTTTATTTTAAGTTCGGTGAAGCCTGCTTTAATTACCTCAGAACAAAAAAGACCTGTCATGTAAATGGAGCAAACATACAGATACAGCGCACCTGGGTGTTGAATACTTCAGCGGCTACGGATTTTTTACCGGCAACCTCGCTAAAAACTATACCAACGCTGTGCCGGTAGGTGTAGCATTTGATATACAATACAAGATATTTTATGTAAGTTTGAAATCTTCGTTAAAGTGCCTGCAAACAATAATATTTAATCATAATGAAAAGTAAATCAGCAATCATATCAAGTCTTTGTAAAACGATCTTCTTTGCAATTATCTTTTTTATTCCCATGCTGGCAAAAGCGCAGGACAATAATATCAAAAACGAAATTTTAAGTTATAATGATTCAGTGACGGATATCATATCCAAAGGAAGGAAGCTGCTGACCGAAAAATTACTGGAAGGGGACACAGCTAAAGTGAGACAAATAAAAGACTACCTGCTTACTAAAACCTCCAATAAGGATTACCTCGTTTTTTACTCTGTGGAATATTATCTGATTCTTTACTGGACGCAGGAATACAAGGAATTGCTTACAGTTATTGTTAACCATGATTCAATCAATATTGCCCTTGGGAAAAAAATCAGGCCTTCCTCAGATCAGTGTTACACAAAGATCGCAGAGAAAACGATTGCTTCAAAAAAACAGGTACTACAGGATATAGCAGCAGCAGACCTAAGTGAAGTTGATAAGGATTTTCTCCAGCTGCATCTGGAATATACTTTTTCCCGGGTAAAGGGATATGTAACAACCAGGGACTCTTTAAATAAAATGGCTAACAATTTTCTTGCAAAACATCTGGATAGCAGGTATGAAAGCTATGTGCGGAAATATATACGTTTTGAGCTGGATCACAAATGGGGCCTGGGTGTTGAATACTTCAGCGGCTACGGATTTTTTACCGGCAACCTCGCTAAAAACTATACCAACTCTGTGCCGGTAGGTATAGCATTTGATATACAATACAAAAACTGGATCCTGTATCTAAGAGATTTCATTGGTTTCGGCCAAACAAAAACCGATATACCCTACAGCAACGGCATATGGACCAGAAATTCGCAGACACTGGTATACCTGCCCGAAGCTTCAATAGGTTATGTGGCACTGGATAACCGCCGCTTTAAGCTGGCGCCTTTTATAGGTATTGCTTCATCAGATATTGCACCTACCGGCAATGATTTGAATATACAGCCTTCCCTTAAGAATGCGGAAATGGAATTCTCCCGAACTTACACATTCGGGCTGAACGGTGATATCAAACTGGGAAGAACCAAAATGAAAAAACCAACTGCCCATATAATAAAAGGCCACTGGTTTGTAAGGGTGCGGTATGCATATAATATGCCTCAGTTTGGATTACGCTATCCGGGAGAAACCGGAAATTTCCATTACATCACTATTGGTATTGGTGCATTTGATAAGAGAAACAAGCGGAAGTACTGAGTGGGACGGCCAACCAGGGATATTAAAATAGCCATATCACTGGTTGCTTAATTATTGGGATAAAAGGATTATTTTCACCAGTATCTGAGGTGGAACAGGTATGCGGTAAAAGGTATGCATACCGGATAGGCAGATAATGGATATTTATTCCCAGTTTCGGTAATCGTACTTTTTAGTTAAGTGAATTTCTGTACTCATTGGGAGTATGCCCTACCCGCTGCTTGAATAACCGGGTAAAATGCTGCGGATATTTAAAGCCAAGTTCGTAGGCGATCTCGCTTACCGATTTGCTGCTGTCGAATATTCGTTCTTTGGCAACGTCAATAACCTTTGCCTGTATATACTCCAGGGCCGATTTACCGGTTTCCTTTTTTACCAGATCGCCAAAATAATTGGGTGTAAGATGAAACTCATCGGCACACCAGGCTACTGAGGGCAAACCCGAAGTTTCGGGTTTCGGTGACTGAAAATAATTATTGAGCAACGACTCAAACCGCTCAAGGATGCCTTTATGCACATGATCGCGGGTGATGAATTGCCGATCGTAGAACCGCGAGCAATAATTCAAAAAGAGTTCGATGTTCGACACGATCAGTTTTTTACTGTGGTTATCGAGGCCGTGCTGCAACTCCATATTAATCTTGTCGAAACAATCCAAAACAACCTGGCGTTCCTTTTCAGATATATGCAGCGCTTCATGTGCACTGTAACTGAAAAAGGTATAGTCGGCGATATGCCTTCCCAAAGATGTGCCATGAATGAGATCGGGATGAAAAACGAGGGCATAGCCCTTGGGCTGGTACAGCTCACCATTACTATCTACACCTATCACCTGCCCCGGAGCAAGGAAAACGAGGGTGCCTTCCTGATAATCATAGGTATGCTTTCCGTAGTAGAGATCGCCGCATTTTACCTCTTTTAAAAAAACGGTATAGAATCCGAAGTGAATTCTGCCACCAAGCCTGGGGCCTGCTTTTGAAAGGTCAACCACACTCACCAGCGGATGCAAGGTCTGGTTATTGTTAAAAGCATTGTACTGGCTTACAGAGTCGAATGTGAGTATACCTGCCATGGCATGTTTTTGTAACAAAATTACTGGTTCTTACATGATATCCGCAGCGCATGCGTTCAAATCAGTAATAATGGTAAGCAATACAGTAATCTGTGTAACAACTGGCATGAAAATAGTCGTGACCTTTGTGTCACCAAAATAACTGATTATGCAAACAGTAAAACTTAACAACGGAGTCGGGATGCCCGTTCTCGGGTTCGGGGTATTCCAGGTTACAGACCTGGCCGAATGCGAAAGAAGTGTAATTGATGCTATCGAAACCGGTTACCGGCTCATTGATACTGCAGAGTCTTATAAGAACGAAGAAGCAGTCGGGAATGCCATCAGAAAGAGCGGTGTGGCAAGAGCTGATCTCTTTATTACTACCAAACTATGGATACAATCTGATGGCTATAATGGTACAAAGAAAGCCTTTGAAGCATCCTTAAAGCGTCTGCAGATTGACTACCTCGATTTGTACCTGATTCATCAACCCTACGGAGATGTGTATGGCGAATGGCGGGCTATGCAGGAATTATATAAAGAAGGCAGGGTAAGAGCAATAGGCGTAAGTAATTTTCAGTCCGACCGGCTTATTGACCTGATTATTCACAACGAAATTGTTCCGGCAGTGAACCAGGTTGAAACGCACCCTTTTCACCAGCAAACCGAGGCACAGAAGTTCATGATAGACAATAATGTGCAGATAGAATCGTGGGGGCCATTTGCCGAAGGGAAAAACAATATTTTCCATAATGAGCTGCTGAACGCCATTGCCACCCGGCACAATAAATCTGTGGCGCAGGTTATTCTCCGGTGGCTTACACAGCGAGGCGTGATTGCAATACCCAAATCAGTGCGCAAAGAAAGAATGGCAGAGAACTTCAATATCTTTGATTTTGAGCTCAGCACAACGGATATGGAAGCCATCAAAACTCTGGAAACAGGAACCAGCAGCTTTTTCGACCACAGGGACCCTGCGATGGTAAAATGGCTGGGAGAAAGAAAACTTTGAGTGCATTAAACACAAATAGTATATTATGCAAATAATTCGTATTGGCACACAGCCATCCGGCAAAGGACCTGCTGAATATTTTACAGGAACAGTTAGGATTGATCCTTTGTTCGGCCCGCCAGACCCTGCACGAGTAGCAATGGCTCTGGTAACCTTTGAGCCGGGGGCACGCACCGCATGGCACACACATCCGCTGGGGCAAACGCTGATCATAACTGCAGGCTGCGGTTGGGTGCAACGCGAGGGAGGGCCGGTGGAAGAAATACACCAGGGCGATATAGTGTGGTTTGCACCGGAAGAAAAACACTGGCACGGAGCCACAGCCTTTACGGCCATGAGCCACATTGCCATACAGGAAAAGCTCAATGGCTCACCGGTTGACTGGATGGAACAGGTAACTCATGAACAGTATAATAATCGATAATTCGGGCAGGCTTACTAAAAAACAATGTTATGAGCAACAAACTGAAAAATATAATCGTTGTTATCGGGGCCGGATCAATAGGCCAGGCCATAGCAAGGCGCGTAAGTGCCGGAAAACATATACTGCTGGCCGATCTGAGACAAGAGAACTGTGATGCCGCTGCGAAGGTACTGAGGGAGGCGGGCTTTGAAGTGAGTACGGCAATTGTGGATGTATCATCCCGGCAATCGGTTCATTCGCTGGTTACTGCCGCAACGGGCATAGGCAGCGTGACAGGACTTATTCATGCCGCGGGGGTTTCGCCATCGCAGGCATCGCCGGCCACCATACTCAAAGTAGACCTGTATGGCACTGCGCTGGTACTTGAGGAGTTTGGGACCGTGATTGCAGATGGTGGCGCGGGCGTGGTGATCGCTTCCCAGTCGGGGCACCGGCTGCCTGCATTGACACCAGAGCAGGATAAAGCCCTTGCAACCACCCCGGCTGATGATCTGCTGGCTTTGCCCATGCTTCAGCCCGACCACGTGACAGACCCGCTTCATGCCTACCAGGTATCTAAGCGCGGCAACTCGCTGCGGGTAATGGCAGAAGCGGTACGGTGGGGCAAGCGGGGAGCAAGGATCAATACCATAAGCCCGGGAATAATAATCACGCCACTTGCCAAGGATGAACTAAGCGGCCCCAGGGGTGATGGATACAGGCATATGATAAACACCTGTGCAGCAAGGCGGGCAGGTACACCCGATGAAGTAGGTAATGTAGGTGCACTGCTTATGGGGCCCGATGGCGGGTTCATTACAGGCAGCGACTTCCTGATGGATGGCGGAGTAACTGCGGCTTACTGGTATGGCGACCTTGCTGCTCAATAAACCCTATAAGTATTTTCAGGGTATCACTAAAATGCCGGCAACATTCCTGCCCTAAAGGTATGGACTACTCCAGGTAGCCGGTATTACAGTGCAGCAGAGTATTATTAAGCTATCCAGGTTTAATAGATCGGATGTATTATGGTGCGTATTATTTTCTGGCACCTGAAACAATCCTGTGTAATGCAAATTGCATTACTGCATCCTTTCCGCAAACAATATCATTGAGTGTCGGGTTAACCACGTAATCAGGCATTATACCCCTGCCCCGTTTTAAACCACTTACTGCTACTGAATAGGTAGAAGCCGGACATTGAAAGATGAGTTTGGTATTGGGCAAGGTATTGGGGCTTCCGTTATCGTTGCAGGAATAGGAACTACAGGACTCTTCGCCAATCATTGTGCCGATCTTATAGTATTTCGCAAGTGCCAAAAAATGCCCGGTTGTAGACCTGCATGCTCCGTCGATAAGAAAGGTTATTTTACCTTTAAACCTGTTTGATGCAGGATGCAATGGTAGCTTATAATAATCATAACCATTGCCAGATTTGAAGTAAACAAAATCCTTTGACATAAGGTGTGTCAGCAGCTCAGCTGAGAATTCAGGAAAACCACCAATGTTGCCTCTCAGGTCAATAATCAGATTGGGTATATGGTTGGAATCAAGAACTGTAAATACGCTGTCGGTGAATTTTTCAAAATCATCCTGAAGAAGAAATGTGGTGATGGTAAGTACTGCAGTTTGGGCACTGTCATTGATATAAAACCCGTACTTCTTCTTTTCTTTATTGAATACAACAGGCGGATAGTCTTTATAAGCTATAGTTGCCAGCCTGCTGGTTTTTACAGTTCTGCTGCCTGGGTTGATGAAGGCTATCTGGTAAGTGTCTGTAACCGGGTAATCGCACAGGCCGGGGAACAGACCAAACAGACCATTGCTGAGCCATACGCCTGTATTTATGCGGTTATAAATAAATGTGGTATTGCGCCCTTCCTGCGGCATCTTGGCCAGGAAACTAATTCTAATACTACTTACAGGTATTTTATTTACAGATAATAACTCAGCGCCTGGATGCATAGAAGTATCAGAACTAAAGTTATGGGCTACATAAGCCTTCTTAACTGTAAAGTATACCTGGAATGGAGGCGCTTTGCAATAGTCGTTGATGTGATCGAGCAGGTATTGCGAAGACATCAGTTTGGTATGGGAGCAATGCACTTTGCCTATGACCGGCAGCAGAAAATAATGAAATTCCCGCTCGGTCATCGGATCTTTTATTGCAGTATATAAACTATCCAGGAAACAGTCGAATTGCCTTTTAGGTGTGTATTCATACAGCCTTGGATGCTTTGATTCCAACTTTTTTTTCAAAAATAAAAAATCTGATCTTAGCTGCTCAACTGTATACTTCTTATCCAAATCATAGGGCGCTTTTAAGCTATCGCCAGCTGGCTGCGCCTGAATGAGATATGGCAATAAAAGATAGAAAATCAGAAAACAGCAGCGCATATAATCATCCAAACAAGGAGGATGCAAACATACCTAATAATAATTATGAGCGGGCAGCATTATGGCGGCAGTACTTTCTTATGGTGCAATAAATAGTATTACTTTTATGAAAAACAACACTTTATGAAACCCCTGCTCTTTTTGCTCCTACTGTTTTGCTCTTCATGTATCAGTGCCAGTGCCCAGGGTTTATTCGATGAACAATTTGATGACTGCCCGATCATGAAGCCCTGTGTTTATTGCGGTGATACGGCGGCGCATTTTACGCGCGGGCTCAGTAAATACTTTGCCGATAAGATCACACATTCCATTTACAACTCAACCTACAACCTAAAAAATTTCAACGTGCTTTATGAAGTATTTATTGACTCTGCAGGGCGGCCTTGTGTTACCAGTGTTGAATCACTGGGATTCGGTTATTCCCTCCAGGTAAAGGATGATATAAGAAGATGGATTGCGGATATGGATGACTGGAAACCGGCAGTAAAACAGGGTAAACCTATCAATTCCACCGTAATACTGGAGTTCAAATTTACAGCTAACTTTCTTGGCGTTAATTATGTAAAAGCACCTAAGAAAAAGCATGAAAAATAACCGGGATTTGACCCTATCAGCAGTATCGCTTATTTTCCGGTAAGGGTTCGGAATACATCCTCCAGCGATTCGGTTTTGGCCTGGAGCGAACTGATACTGATGTCGTTGTTAAGCGCCCATTGCATCACTTCTTTTCTTAGTGCATCGGGGTCTCTGGTCATCAGTTTCCAGGTGTTGCCACCGCTATGTTCAGAACTTTGCAGGTTACGTAATTCCTTTATCAGCTTAGGGTTAATTTCCTTTTCAAAAGTAACCAGCAGAACACCCTGATTCGTATTGGCCTGCTTTAGTTTTTCGATTGAGTTGTCGGCAACCAGTTTACCGTTATTAATGATGATTACCCTGCTGCACATGGCCTGCACTTCCTGCATGATGTGGGTGGAAAGCAGCACTGTTTTTTCTCCTCCCAGATTTTTGATGAGGTTGCGGATTTCTATTATCTGGTTGGGGTCCAGGCCGCTGGTAGGCTCGTCGAGTATGAGCACTTCAGGGTCGTGCAGCATAGCCTGAGCCAGGCCTACACGCTGTTTGTACCCTTTTGATAAAGCGCCGATTTTCTTATGCGATTCTTTACCAAGGCCGGTCATGGCAATCATTTCTTCAATGCGCTTTTTACTGCCCTTTCCCAGCTGGTGTATACCCGCTGTGAATTCGAGATACTCCCTTACATACATCTCATAATAAAGCGGGTTGGACTCCGGCAGGTAACCCACCCTTCGGCGCACTTCCATAGGATGCTGCTGCACATCATAGCCACAAACAACTGCATCGCCCGATGTAGCCGGAAGATAGGTGGTAACAATTTTCATTGTTGTAGACTTACCCGCGCCATTGGGCCCGAGAAAACCAACAATCTCCCCTTTCCTTAATTCGAATGAAATATTATCAACCGCTTTCTGCGTATCATAAACCTTGGTAAGACCTGATACTTTTATAGACATAATGATCGAACCCGGTAACGGGTATTCTGTGAAAGGAATTAGCTTAATTAAACCTGGTACCTAAAAAATTACACTCTTCAATAATAGTATCTCCAACCACAGTCTGGTCGTGATTATATCTGTCGATAGACAATGTGGTATTATTCTGCAGGGTAATGGTCCAATATTCGAGGAAATTAACTGAGTTAACCTGAGGCACGATGATGGTATAGGTTGGCGTACTGTTGTCTACATAGCCATGCAATTCGTAAGAAGGCTGACTTTTTTGAGTGATGTATACAAAGTTGACGTTTTTGGCATCGCCAACAATCCAGGCTGAATCGAGAATCCTTGCTCCGGCATTGCAAATGGTAGTACCCACATAGCCACCGATAAACCGATTTACGGATAAATAGGAGCATTGCGGACCTTCCCAGCCGACAGGGCATTTACAAGTACCATTGTTGCAGGAACCGCCATTGAAGCAGGTAACATTATTGCATGGATTTTTTTCGCAGGAACTGATAATGAACACAGTTACTGTGGCAAAAAATAACAGGGCAGTAAGTAATTTAATACGCCAGATCTTCATATACTGATATTTGTGTCTAAAACTACTGAAAAAAACGCTAAATAACACAAAAAAAGTCTTTTTTTTCTTATCATTCAAATTCTTCTCCAGGATTTCACCATTTATTTTAATCAGAAATTATTTAAATCCCTGATACAGGTAACTGTAATCTGGTGGCTCAACCAAATGCATTCCAGCCCTGAGCCGTAAGTTTGTGTTTGGCTCCGCCTTTAGTGAGCAGATTGGTTCCTTCTCCTTTTTCGGTAACGTATCCTATTATGCTGATGTTATTGTTTTTTACAATCTTCTCATAATCTTCCTGGTTAATGGTAAAGAGCAATTCGTAATCTTCGCCACCGCTCAGGGCGCAGGCGGCAGTGCCTAGCTGAAACTCCAAAGCCATGGTGCGGGTATCGTCGTGCACGGGTATTTTATCTTCATAAACCAGGCAACCCACATCGCTGCTGTTGCAAATGTGCAGCAACTCTGAGCTGAGCCCGTCGCTCACATCAATCATAGATGTCGGTACTATTTTTGCTTCCTGCAGCCATTCCACAATATCGGCCCGGGGTTCGGGTTTCAGTATCCTACCAATGAGGTATTTCTGGCTTTGAAGGTCGGGCTGTATTTTGGGGTTCTCGAGGAAAATTTTCTTTTCCCGCTCCAGCAACTGCAGGCCCAGATATGCTGCGCCCAGATCTCCGGATACGCATATAAGGTCATTTACTTTGGCTCCGCTACGGGTAATATATTTATCGGGGGCGACCTCGCCTATAGCTGTAACACTTATGACAAAACCTATTTTGGAACTGGTGGTATCGCCACCAATCAGATCTACATTGAATTTTTCGCAGGCGGCATATACCCCCTCATAAAACTCTTCCAGCGCCTCAACCGAGAACTTATTGGATATGCCTATAGATAATGTGATATGGGTTGGTGTGGCCATCATGGCATATATATCGCTCAGATTTACCGCTACTGCCTTATAGCCCAGGTGCTTAAGCGGTGTATACATGAGATCGAAATGGATACCCTCTATGAGCAGATCGGTGGATATTACCGACTGGCGGCCAAACTGGTCAATAACGGCTGCATCATCGCCCACGCTGAGGAGGGTGCCTGCCTGTGTGGTTTCATTGTTCTTGGTGAGATGCTCGATGAGGCCAAACTCGCCCAGTGAAGCAATCTCGGTTCTGGTAATATCCTGCATAATTATTTATTGCGTGCAAAGATAGGGTATTAGGGTTGTTTGTACTTAGGCTCAGAACAAGCTCCGGCAATTACCCAACAATACCAGTGGAATACCTCAAAATGGAATTACCCATCTGCCGGAAAAAGAAAAAACCCCACTTTGCTATTGATTATCAACGAACAGGAGGTTAAAAATGTCAACTATTTTTCATTGATGGGTAATTTTATTTTCTGAAGCAGGGCCATTCACCGAAATTATTTCTGGTCTTTGAAAATTGTGTCTCTTCTGCAAAAACACTACCTTTTTACTGCGTCTTTTCTTCAAAAAGTTGCGTCTTTTCTTGCCTCCAGGTTTATCAGATGTACGGTAGGTTTTTATCGTTTTTCAACCCATTATTTACCAGATTATTTTTATCAAAAACCATAACAGCTAAACTCTTCCAACCACTGAAGAAGCGGAGCAAATTGCCGATAAATACTAAATCACCGGATTACCCTTACTGGCTTATGGATGCATTAAATGGGTTGCGCAGATTTTCGAAATCGAGGAGGTCTACTTTTATACTTCCCACGAGTATCGGGCTTTCTACCCTGAGGGGCAGGTGGTTGTCGTCGTCGGTGACCCAGACAGTCATTTTTTCGCCACCTTTGAAAATGGTGCCCTCAATAAGCAGCGGTACAATTTTTATGGCGTTGTAACTGCCCATTTTGGTATCTATTTTTTCCTTGCCCACATACTTGATATAGAGGTTGTATACTTTGTTGTCGAGAAACATAGAGAAGGCTATTTTATCGCCGGGGCTGTGTTTGTTGTAGTCTATGTTGCGGGCGAAGTAAATAGCCGAAAGCACATCCTGGGTGCACCTGGGTATAGGGTATACCTTGTTATCTGAGGTTGCTTCTCCGGCTGCGTGGTTCATGGTTACGTCCTGGTCTATGGTAAACCCGCCTTCTTTTACATGGCGAACAAACCTTAACGGCAACATGGTTTCTTTATCGATATAGGTATCGTATTTATCCTTCACTTTATAGACCCATTCGTAGGATTTGGCGGTACGGCCAGCGCCGGTTACATGATACACCTTATGGCCGTTCATCTGCTCAAGGTTGGTATTAAAATGCACATTACCGGCGTTTATCCATACAAAGCCCATATTATAGTAAACCCGGTAAGTTAATTTTTCCCCGTCTTTAAAACTGGTATTTTTTGCGGCGCAAAATTCACTCTGCGCTCTGACCAATGCAGGCAACAACAGCAACACTATTCCAAAAATCCCTTTTCTTAAAGCAACCATTTATATCCGGTTTAAAGTATAAAAATTGTAAATTATTATTGTAACCATCGCATTCTCAATATTAAAATTCCGCCAATCAATGACGGAACAATCAGGTTAAGCAACCATAATCCTCCGGTAGCCGCAAGGATACCCAGGGAATTGGCTGAAAAAGCCTGGAATAAAAAGAGGCTTACCTTTCCCCGTATACCCAGCTCGGTGAGTGCAATACCCGGAATAACTGCCATAATCCAGAAAAAAAGTGCTGCCAGGCAAAATCCTTCGAGAGGAGGTACGATAACATTCATCCATCTTAGAAGTGACAAATACTGTGCCGAAAATACTATAAAGCGCAGCAGAGAGACGCCAAGTATCATAAATTGGCTTTTTGTTGTAATCCGGTTTAACAATCTGCCATAAGTAGCAAAACGCCTGAGCCACTTTATTCTGGCCATAAGCGGTAACCAGATTTCAAATTTCCAATAGACAATACCGATAAAAATATTAACAATTAAACAGACTGCCAAACCAGACCTGGCAATGAGGGAAGGGAATGCAAGATTATAATAAACAAGACCAACTAGCCCAAAAAGGTAAACGCCCGACAGTTGAGCCATAATGCCCAATACAGAAACATTGATGTAGCGGAAGGTATTGCTGCGCCCAAGGTAAAGAATACGGCCGGGATACTCACCGATGCGGTTAGGTGTAATGATAGAGAACGAGATACCAGCCAGGTAACTGGCCAGTACCCTGGTGTAACCAACCTGCTCGACTGAATTAGTGAGCAGATACCATTTGAGGCTCTCCAGTGAGCTATTAATAAACATGAGCAGGACAGAAAGGTAGATCCACCATGGCGAACCTGTATGATTCCAGGTTTCGCTGCTGATCAGTTCTTTCCGGCCGCTCAACTGATTGTAAATACTCCAGAAGAGCAACAATGAAATTGCCGCTCCTGCAAGGTAATTCAACCATATTTTGGTATTTTTGGTCATTAAAAGAAACCGGATTTTTGAAAGACAGCCAGATCATACTTGGGATAGACCCCGGAACGTTAGTAATGGGTTACGGCCTTATCTCAGTAAACAAAAGTAAGGTATCACTGATTGAAATGGGTGTTTTGCAGTTATCAAAACATAAAGATCATGCCGAGCGGCTGCACCTAATATTCAAAAAAATGGAAAGCCTGATAAAAATCCATCAGCCATCAGCGGTAGCTATCGAGGCGCCATTTTTTGGCAAGAACGTGCAGAGTATGCTGAAGCTGGGGCGTGCTCAGGGTGTGGCCATTGCCGCTGCCATGATGACAGGCCTGCACGCTGAAGAATATTCGCCCAGAAAAGTAAAACAATCGATAACGGGCCGGGGAAATGCCACAAAGGAGCAGGTATTGCAGATGCTGGTACATATCCTTAATATTGTGGAGGACATCCGGTTTATGGATGCCACCGATGCTGTAGCGGTAGCGCTATGCCATCATTATCAGCAGAAGACGATTGAAATAAAAATGGATAATAAGCCAGCAATAAAAGCCAAGAAAAAAACAAACGACTGGGCATCATTTATTGCTGCAAACCCGGGGAGAATAAAATAATTATCATCTTTCGGTTTAATTAATATATTTTATGTTTAAACTTTGAGAAGAGAAGTAGTATATTAGCAGCAGAAACGATTAAATTTGTCTTAACTTTCTATGTCACAGCCAAAGATCAGAGTATTATTAGTAGAAGACGACCCTGTATTAGGGTATGTTGTAAAGGATTTTCTGCAGAAGCAGGAATTTGAAGTTACTCATTGCACAGATGGGGATGCAGCATGGCATCAGTTCATGAAAAATATTTTTGACGTCTGCCTGCTGGATATTTTGCTACCCGGCAAAAAGGACGGTATAGAACTGGCTAATAACATCCGCAAAAAGAATGAGAACATACCGATTATCATGTTGTCGTCAAAGACAATGGATATAGATAAGATAGCCGGTTTTGAAACGGGTGCGGATGACTATGTAACCAAGCCATATAACCTGCAGGAGTTGCTGCTGAGGATACAAGTGTTTCTGAAGAGAACGCGGAAGAAAGAGGATACAGGTCCTGTGATTTTCAAGATCGGGGATCTTAATTTTGATTATGGCAACCTTACCTTATCGAATGATAAAGTGGAGCACCAGCTCACGCAGCGCGAAGCAGACCTGGTAAGGTACCTGTGCCTTAATGCCAACCGTGTTCTTAAGCGCGATGAAATACTGATGAATGTATGGGGCAAAGATGATTACTTCCTGGGCAGGAGTATGGATGTATTTATTACCAAGATCAGAAAATATCTTAAATCGCAGACAGCTGCAAAACTGCAGACAATACACGGCATAGGCTTTAAGTTTAATTATAACCCAGAAGAACAGGCATAGTACAGAAGGATATTGTAAGCAGCCACATAGCAGATGATACTATGTGGCTGTTTGTATTTAGTATAGCGTTAACTAACGGAATAATTTTTCGATAGCCAGAATAAGCTCGGTATAATGTGATGGTGTGGGAGGGTTCTGCAACGCAAAATTACCATCTTCATCTATAAGATAATATGCAGGCAAAGACTGCACTCCGTAATCCTGAACTTCCTTTGCATTCCACCCTGCTGTAATATTGGTAAAGTCGCCTTCGAATTTGAATTTATCAATGATCTTATAGTCGCCAGCCTTTTCTGTATTGAGGGAGATGTAAACCAATTCGAGCGGCTTGTCTTTCATGAGATCAGTGACCTTCTTCATACTTGTCATTTCGCCCACACACTGTTTGCACCAGCCTGCCCAGAAAGTAAGGTAAACTACTTTACCTCTGAGATTGGAGAGATGAGTGGTTTTTCCATCGCGGGTTACTATTTCGAAATCGGGAGCTGGCTGGCCTGGAGCCAGCCGTTCCATAATGGCTACCTGCTTGCTGAGCACAGGAAGGAAGTCGCTTTTGGGCCAGCGGCTTTTGAATTCTTTAAACTGGCTTTCGGTTCTTTCGGGTTCCTGCGATCTAGCCCGACCATAAATGTTCTGAGCAGTAAAATATTCAAGGCTCTTTTCTGGCAGCAACCTGTTTGCCAGTTTATTTACACTGTCCTGAATTTCCATTAATTTAACCGGATCCTTCACCAGATAACCATAACCGGCAGCTTTAAGTTGAATTTCAAAAACGCCGGTCAGGTAGAGCATGTAAGAGGGCACCTGAAGCAATGAATCATTGAAAGCCTGAGGCATCTGTTTTAAAACTGCGAAATTCCCTTTTGGTATGGTGTCGGTATACTTTCTTAACCTTACGATCTCATGCACCTGGGGGTATTGCTGTATAAAAAAGTAATTGTAGTACTGATAAAATGCCGTCCAGTATTTCATAAAGGATTCAGGCAATCCGGCTTTGTTTTTATCCAGAAAGCTCAGCTCGCCGTTTTTCTCCTGCTCTATGTTTTTAAGGAACTCGGCAGGTTCTTTATTGATAGCTGTTTTTACCCTGATAGTATACTGGTTCATTTTACCCAATGCCAGTGTGTGTTTTGCAATGAAATTTTCAGTGGCGCTACCCCTGCCTGTAAAATGCAAAGTGCTGTCGAACCGGGCTGCATCTACAGATAAATAAAGGCTGTCGCCTGGCTGCACCAGCATCTCCGCCAGATTGCGGCCATGCACCAGCTCGGCCTGAACATACCTGCCATGTGGTACCGGGAAAGAGATGGAGAAATTACCTTTCTTATCAGGTACCAAATAATATTCTTTGGGGTAGTATGCTATGGGGTTATCATTATAGCTAATAAGAATGCTGTCGGATACGGGGTTTACTATTTTGCCAGACAACTTAACAGAATCCTGCGCGCATACGATATTGCACAGCAACACAGACAGGCACAGGAAAAGGTATTTCATAAGTATGGTTAGTTTGAAAGATATTGGCGAAATTACGTTTCCCGAATCAATTTTATACCTCAGGCATCTACCAATTCAGGTAACTTCCTTGGTTCAAATTGTTTCATAGCATTTGCAATGGTAGCAATATGATCGGGTGTAGTCCCGCAGCAACCGCCTACAAGATTAACCCAGCCTTCTTTTGCCCATTCCGATATGATAGATGCCGTATGTTCGGGGCTTTCATCATATTCGCCCATAGCATTGGGCAGGCCTGCATTGGGGTAGGCGCTCACATAGCAAGCTGCGATAGCCGCCAGTTCCTCCACATGCGGGCGCATCTGCTCAGCGCCAAGGGCGCAGTTAAGCCCGATACTTACGGGGTTGGCATGCATCACCGAAATATAAAATGCCTCCAGGGTCTGCCCGCTGAGGGTACGGCCTGAGGCATCGGTGATAGTACCGGAGATCATTACAGGCAGCTTTTCTTTTTTGGTATCTCTGAAGTATTTATTGATGGCGTAAATAGCAGCCTTGGCATTGAGCGTATCGAATATGGTCTCGACCAGAAGTAAATCAGCACCGCCATCTACCAGGCCGCTGATCTGCTCATAGTAGGCATCGGCCACTTCATCAAAAGTTACCGCCCGGTAGCCCGGATTATTGACATCGGGAGAGAGCGATAAAGTTTTATTCATCGGGCCGATTGCGCCTGCAACGAAAAAGTTTTCAATTGGCAGTTGGCAGTTGGCTACGTATTCGGTTATGGCCTCTTTGGCCAGTTTTGCCGCAGCCACATTGAGTTCATAAGCAAGGGGTTGCATATCGTAATCGGCCAGTGAAATCTTTTGCGAATTGAAAGTATTGGTCTCAAGGATATTGGCGCCAGCCTTAAGGTATTGGGTGTGTATTTCTTTTATGATATGGGGCTGGGTGAGGCATAGCATATCGTTATTGCCCTTAACATCGGTATGCCAGTTTTTAAACCGCTCACCGCGGTAATCGGCTTCCTGCAGCTTATAGCGCTGTATCATAGTGCCCATGGCGCCATCTATAATCAGGATACGGTCATCCAGCAGTTTCCTCAGTTGTGCTTCCTTATTCATAATGTAAAGGTAGGTAATACTTGTAAAATGAGGCATTAACTGAAACTGATAGGGTTATTGGCATTAACTTTTAACCCGCAGCTATATATCCAATCGATTTTATTAATATTAATAGCATTGAAATCGCCTTAATAATTTATTAATAGCAAAACCCGCAATCTCCTTAAATAATTTTGAATGGTTAAAAAGAAATAAAATTACCTTTGCAGACCTTTCGGGAATTGGTAGATTTTCCTGATTTTCAGAAAGGTTCAAACCTGATTTTAAATCTCTAAAAGATGAGTGGCAATGCTGGTACAGGATCTGAAGGAGAAAATTCTGGAGGGAGACCTCAGCGAACTGCTGCACCACAGCAAGGATGAGGATTATCCGGCTGAGGTATCCAAATTATTGGGTACACTACCTGAGGATTATGCCATCAATACTTTCCTGGCCCTTCCGGAAAATGTTCAGATAAAAATATTCTCATTTCTTGACCATGTGCTGCAGCAGGGTATTATAGAAGAATTACCACGACCCAAAGTATCCAATATCCTCAATAACCTGGCATCCAATGACCGGATTGCCTTTTTTGATACGCTGGACGGACTGGAGGTAACGCAATACCTGAACCTGCTCAATGACAAAAACAGGCTGGCTACCTACGACCTGCTGGGGTACCCGGAAAATAGTGTAGCGCGGCTGATCAATACCAACTTTACAACAGTGCGGAAGGAGTGGACCATAGGCCAGGCAGTAGAGCATCTGCGCCGGTTTTATACCGATACCCCTGCCGCTAATGTGATCTTTGTGGTGGACAATACCGGCAAACTGGTGGATGATATACCGATCCGAAGACTGGTGCTGAATGAATATACCAAGACTATAGAAGACATCATGGATGGCTTCTACGTGAAACTGGACATACAGGATAGTATAGAAGATGCCATTCAGAAGTTTAAAGAATATGACCGTGTGGCACTACCTGTAACGAACAGTAACAATGTGGTGATGGGGGTGGTAACCATTGATGATGTAATAGACGAGGCGGAAGAAAAAGATACCAAGGAAATGCAACAGTTCGGGGGTCTTGAATCGCTGGACCTGCCGTATGTGAAGACGGGGTTCTTCACCATGATACAGAAGCGTGCAGGCTGGCTCATTATCCTCTTCCTGAGTGAGATGCTTACGGCTACTGCCATGCAGCATTTCCAGAATGAACTGGACAAGGTGCTTGTGCTAACGATGTTTGTGCCGCTGATTATGAGTAGCGGCGGCAACAGCGGCTCTCAGGCGGCAACGCTCATTATACGCGCCATGGCACTCAAGGAACTTTCGGTGCGCGACTGGTGGTATGTGATGCGGCGGGAAATATTTTCCGGTCTTACACTTGGCCTTATACTGGGTTCCATTGGTTTTGTGCGTATCGCCTTATGGCAGCAAATAGGCATATGGAATTACAACATCCATTCCATAACACAGAGCGGGGGGCATATACCCATAGGGGGGGCACCCGGCAGCTGGATATTGGTAGGGTTGACGGTATCTATCTCTCTAATAGGTATAGTGATGTGGGGCACACTGAGCGGATCAATGATACCTATGGTACTGAAGCGGCTGAAACTGGACCCGGCAACATCTTCGGCCCCATTTGTAGCTACACTTGTGGATGTGACGGGACTTATCATTTACTTTACAGTGGCGGCTATGGTGCTGCATATATAATGGCAGCCTGAATGCATTGGGAAATGTAACAGTAATAGCTTTATTCGTTCCTTATCTGTTATGGAGACGCTCTGAAGAAACTTAATAACCGGGTTTTGACTTTAATTGCCAACTTTAACCACCTTGGCTGTTTTTACCTTTAATTGGGAATCTGAATCATAAATATTCAGCAGGTACTCACCAGGTGGCAATTTGCTAATTTCAATTTCCTTTGCACTCTTTTTGCTGATCAATACCCTTCCATCCAGAGAAGTCAGAATCAGGTTCACCTCAACCGGAGATTCAATATTTACAACAGCAGAAGCAGGGTCCGGGTATACTTTGATATCTGCAGCGGTTTGAGTAATATTTTGAACGGCTGTAAAATATATAAAGTTGCTGGTATTTGAGCAGCCGTTACCATCAGTCACAACTACATCGAAGAACGCGTTATTGAACCCAATTGTATAGGTGGCATTCGTGGCTCCGGAAAGTGCACCAGTGGCATAATACCATTGGTATGACGGGAAGGGTACGGTGGTACTCAAAACATTTCCAGTAAGGACTATAACCGGAACAGGTAGTGTGTCCACTTTTACTGTATCCAGGGCAATAATGCCATTAACTGAATAACTGATAACAGCAGTGCCTTTTGATATACCTGTAAGGTAGCCGGTTCCAGCTCCTACTGTTGCAATTGCTGAATTACTGCTGTTCCAGGTGCCACCCGGAAAGGTTTCGCTGAGCGATAATGAACTTCCGGCACAAATATGATTTGGTCCGGAGATTCCGTTTACCGGGTTGTTTCTGAGTATGCAGATCGTATTGGTATCTGTAGTTGTAACCACTATATCAGGCATCCCATCCACATTTACATCACCCAGAGCAACAGCATATGGGCCTCTGTCGGTTGGGAAATCGGCTTTAGGGGCAAATGAAACTGTGCCGGGAATACTGGTATTCCGGAATGCCGAAACGGTATTGGAACCATTATTGGTACAAACAATATCAGGTTTGCCATCGCCGTTAATATCTCCCAGGGCCAGATTAACCGGTGCTGTGCCAGAAGTAAGCGTAACAGGGGCTGCAAACGAAATAGCGCCTGGAGTACTTGTACCCTGCAGAACAGACAAATTATTACTGCCATTGTTACTAACCACCAGATCGGCCTTTCCATCACCATCCATATCTGCAATAGCTACTCTCAGGGGCGATGTGCCGACAGTAAGATCCATGCGGGTGGCAAACGAGCCTGTGGTTATGGCGCCTGTTACAGAAATGTTGGGGAAAACAGAAACTAGGCTTGTGCCTGTGCTGGTTACAACAATTTCCGGTTTACCATCACCGTCAATATCGCCTATAGTGATGCCGGATGGGGAAGCAGGGGCTACCAGGTTTATCCTGGGCCCAAAACTTAATGAGCCAGGAGTACTTGTATTGTGATAAACGGAAACAGTATCGGTACTGTTATAGATGACAGCAACATCGGGCAACCCATCCCCATCAATATCACCGACTGCAATACGCTGAGGAATATTATTCAATGAAAAGGTGTAACCGCCTGATAAGTTAATGGTACCCGGTGTGCTTGTATTGCGCATGATACCGGCAGTATAAAGGGCAGGATTGGTATAAATTACATCAAGCTTTCCATCACCGTCCATATCTGCCAGTGCAAGGCCACGCGGGTAGTAGGTGGAAAAATCATCGGGCAAAAAAGCAGCGAGCGAAATAAACCCTGTTGAAATATTATGGTATACCCTTATCCCTTCATTGGCAGTAACAATATCCGCATTGCCGTCTCCATCCAGATCGCCAATAGCCACTTCATATGCATCGAGCGATGCGGCAAGATGAAAACGCTGGCTGAAATTAATACCTGCAACCACATATCCGCTGTTGTTATAGGCGGGCAGGAAAGGCAGGTCAGAAAAACCGGTAAGGCCCGAAGTGAGATTATTGACGCTAACCAATGCAAAGGTTGCCTCAGATGGCACAGTTACATTCAATACCGTAGTTGTAGCAGCCACGACATTGGCCCTTGTGGCGCCAAAATAAACGATATTGCTATCGGGGGTAGTGTTGAAATTGCTGCCGGTAATAACAACCGCGATACCAGTATCACTGCTCATAGGGCTTATACCGGTTATTGAGGGCAACTGGGCATGGGCTGCAGTAAATCCAAAGAAAACAGATGCTGCAATCAACCGAAAACAGTGTTTAATATTCATCTTTAAATAATAGGTTTGGTAACAAGATGCAAAGTTACATAAGGGATGAATAGCTACAAAAAATATTTGAAATTCAACCATTCTATTGCTCCGTTATAATGTACAGTAATTTACTTCCATTCACACATTCCAGAAATGAGCGAATAGAATAATACCGGACTATAACATCCGTAAAACGCCCTGATAATCTGTACAGACCGGATGCCAATATCAGCGGCAGAATAAAAATATTCTGCCGGCAGAAATCAGCATATTTTAATGACGGTAATTGGTTTCTTTGAGCGTCTGTGCATGGTGTTTTGCATCATCATTCAGAAACTCACCGGCTATTACTGAATGGCCATGGGCAAGATGAGTGCTCTGATGCGCCTTATCGTGGTTACCCGCCTCATGATGCTTTGCGGCTTCCAGATGATGCCGCGCTGCTTCCTGGTGGTGACTGGCAGCCTGCTTGTGGTTTTCAATGTTTTTATTCATTTCGGTGGCATTTACCTGTTTAACTTCATCTTTGCCTTCTCCCGGATTCTCAGCGTTTGTCTGCATCGTAATTATGTTTAGCGTGAAGGAATTATCACCTTGCAAAGTTTGCAAAGTAATGATCAGAAATGTTACTGAATTCCGGGAAATGTTTGCAAAATTCCGGTGTATGTGGTTAACTACTTTGCGCTAGGCCTCCACTATCATCTTACCTGTATTTCCGCCTCTAAATAAACCAATAAATGCGGCAGGCAACTGATCAAAACCGTGAACAATGGTTTCATTGAACACTAATTTCTTTTCTTTTACCCACTGCGTTAAATGCTGGATACCCTCCGGAAACCTGCTTTGATAATTACCTACAATAAAGCCTTGCATCAAAGCGCTCCTTGTCAGCAACATTGGCTGCAGCCTGGGCCCCATGGGAATTACAGTGCTGTTGTATAAAGATATCTGTCCGCACAAAATAATACGCGCATGGAAATTGATATTGGCTACTACAGCATCGGATATCTCACCACCAACGTTATCAAAATAAACATCTACCCCTCCAGGACACATATCTGCAATTGCCTTTTTAATATCGGGAATAGTTTTATAATTGATTACCTCATCAAAACCTACTTCTTTTAATAATTGTGTCTTTTCATCAGACCCGGCAATGCCTATGACCCGACAGCCCTGCAGTTTAGCTATCTGGCCTGCTACAATGCCAACTGCACCCGCAGCGCCCGATACTACTACCACTTCATTTGGTTTGGGCTTGCCGATATCCATTAATCCGAAGTAAGCAGCAAGGCCTGTCATGCCTAATATTCCCAGGTAGTAACTCAATGGCGCAATGGCTGCATCAATTTTCTGCAAACCTTTTCCATCTGAAATAATCTGCTCCTGCCACGGAAGGAATCCGGTTACTATATCACCTTGTTTAAAATCTGCCGATTTGCTATCCAATACCTTGGCTACAACACTGCCCTGAATTGGTTTATCGAGCTGAAAAGGGGGCGAGTACGACTTAACATCATTCATCCTGCCCCGCATATAAGGATCGACTGAATAAAAAAGGCCGTGAAGTAATATCCTGCCCTCCTGCAAGCCGGGTAAATCAATATTTTCAAATCTGAAATCTGTCACGGCAGGCATGCCTTGTGGTCTTGAAGCGAGTACTATTTGCTTTGTTGTCATTGTTTTATTAAATAACTATTATCAACTTTCCGATATTCAATGTTAAAGATAAAACCTGAGTCTGCATAAATGGCCATGCATCTATTCTTCCTTATCTTCCTCCAGCTTTTTATCCAGTGCTTTAATTTCCATTTTGCATATGGATATATCTGTGCGAATAAGGCCGAATAAGCTCATATAGATGTTTGCTACCCATACCAGCGAAAATCCACTTATTATATAGCCTCTCCAATCTTCCATAACCAATCTGTACCCGGTTAAAAGAAGAACTATGATAGTAATGTAATGGCTGAAACAATATTCACAGGTAAACAGGTAGAAAAATTTTCTTTCCAATAGTGTCTTACCTTCCTTGCTTCTTTTGATACAATATTCCCTGGGTTCCCTGAATACTTCTTCGTGGGTAACAGTCCATGAAATACAGGCGATGGGTATAGCCAGTAAAAAGAGGTACAGCGTTTGTATGTATAAAGACATAAATGAGTGTTTATAAAACCTATTGTGCTAAGTAACCGCCCTAAACATTGAGGTCCGTACTTTACGATTATTAAAATTAGAACATCATTTCGATGATACTCTTTTAACTGTGGATCAGGATCAGCGCCAGGTGTGCGGTATATTTCAGAGGTATTTTCTATACCGCTTTATTTAAAATTAGTCAGGGCACAGTCATATTCAACAACCAGGCATTTACTACCCTTTCTGTGCCATTTGCATTCCAGGCTATATTGCCATCTTCATCTTTCTGAAACCATGAGCCAACAGAACCGTTCAACATTACCTATGTGCCTGAGACTACTCTGTCATTTTGCCCTACGGCATTATCATTAGCCTCAACATCGTTTTCTGCTGCATTTAATATTGGCTGCGATCCGATTTCATCCTGAATATCCTTCCGTATTTCTGCATTAGTCTTCATCTTGTTTTCAATTTTTTGTAATTGAATGATTACTATGCAAAGGTCAACATACCCTAAAAATAAAATGTTGCATTTAATTGGAAATCAGTTACACCTTTCACAGGTGCGGGGAGCGATGGTAAACAGCTACAGAAAACCCAGAGAATATTGAAAAAGTAAGCCTCTGCCAAAACTATTGGGGAAAACAATTTCAAGCACAGGCGCACTTTCCGGAATACAATTATTCTCCCCCCTTAGATGCCGAACCTTTGCCAGACTGAATCTGGCTGGATAGAAATAGCAGGCTAACAAACTCTTAATGAGCTACAACCACCTTACCAATATTGCTGCTGCCACTGCCGGTTTTAAACAATATTGAATAAATGCCAGGTGCAAATGATCTGCTGTTGATAGTCATATGTTCAGTGGTTACTTTGGTACTGTATACTGTTTGGCCCAGCACATTGATTACATCTACGGATGAGTTGCGGGTATCGGTATTGTCAAAGTCAATATTTATTTCCTGGCTGGCTGGATTAGGGTAAACCGATACAGATGACGGCGACTTCAGGTTATGAACTCCGGCAGAAACAGGGCCGGAAATATAAAAATATTGCGAGAAGCCACAACCGAAATCATCGTGCTCTCCTTCATTTTTAAGTCCGCCTGTTAAGGTAGTTAAAGTATAGGTGTAACCGTGCATCGGAATATTTGAGCCATTCATCTTTTTAACCAGCAAATAGCCCGGTGCATAGCCAGTTACATTAACGTCGTATATCCAATTATGAAGGCCGACACAATTAGCCGGCGTGCTAATGTATAAATTATAGTAGCCACCGTGAGGCAAAGCCACAGTATCGGAATAAAGGGTACTGCAGCTGGTATTGGCGCGGGAAACAACGGTATCGCCACTCATATCCGTTATATACCAACTGGCATCGGCAGGATTCACATTCAGGTCTATACTGTCTGCCGACAGATTGCTTGTCAGCATTTTTATTACAATGCTATCGGGCCAGTTGGGCGCTGCTATAAACTGCGATCTCATGGTATCGTTAGTCTGATCTACATCGGGCGTGCCATTAACTCCCGTAATATATATTATGAACGGAAAAGATCCAGAACGTGAATCAGCAGACAAAGAAGCAACGCTTGCTGAAGCAGGCAAAGAAATAACCGTATCGGCCAGGGGAGCCAATGTGCCTACCCAGGTGCTGCTCTGCATTGCAGAATCAACTACCCCGTACTGAAATGCTACACTGTCTATGGGGGTGCTGCCCGAATTATGAAGGTGAATAATGGGTAAACCTGAAGGATTTTCCCGGAAATGCTGCTGACTGGAAGTAGGTGCAATTATGTCATCAATAGATGCATCACGGCTCTTATTGATACCGCCATAATAAACCACTGAAGCGCTGGCATCATAATTGCCACTGTATGGACTTGCAACTGTATAGGTCTGAAAACCTACATTGATAGTATAGGTGGTGCCGGCAGTAATTCCGGGCAATGGAACATAGTAGGGAAGAACAGAAGAACCAGGGCACCAGTTCGACCGGTTAAACGTCCATGATCCACCTTGCGGAGACAACTCGCCCAATCCGCAATAACGGAATATGGATTGCTGCAAAATGGAGCTGCCATTCAGATAGAGGTTGTAGTAATGAGTATCGAATTCGCAGCAATTGTTTGCGTCTGAACCATGGCCGGTGACGATAAAACGGAAGTCAGCGCTAACTGTGCCTGCCGGAGCCGTTTCACTAAGCACAGGGAAATTATTGTCTATAGGATTTGCGGGGTTGCCATAAGTTCCACCATGAGCATATAGCCGCTTAATGCCAACGGTATTTCGGTCGGGGGTTCCCTCTATAAAAATAAATTTCGTATAGATACCATAACCCGGAGAGCCCACACCAAGGGCACTGTTGATAGTGATACTATCCTGCAATAATGGAGCAAAGTCGGTAACATCAAATATATAATCCTCAGACCAGACCGGGGGGGCAGGGAAACGGGACCAGCCCGAAGTAGCGAAAGGAGTAATAATGCGGGCCAGCTCCACTGTATCTCCGTGAGGAGATTTCAGGGTAACATTGCCAATATAATCCCATTGATGGCAATAGGTAGATCCGGAGGCACAAGCGTGGGAGTTAAGCGTATACACAAGGTAAATCTTCCGGTAAGTTTTGGCTGTTGGCAATACGATCAAAGTATCAAAACTGGTGCTGTTATCGGCATTCAGAACCGGGCTGGTTAATACAACAGTGGTATCGCCTGGATTGGCAAAAGAAGTTGCTGTGCAGCAAAAAAGAATTAAGAACAGCGATGCATTCAGTATGTATTTCATTTTCTGGCTATTTTTTTGGTACTTCTGACTACCGGAATAATTCAACCGGCCTTTTCTATATTGAACCGACAAAAATACATGAAAATTGTTATCCGGCAGTTGGCAATTTTTATCAGCAATTTCTATTGATTGTCCCAATAGATCTGATGATTTTTCGATAAATTGATACGATTTTGAAATATTATTCCCAATCCGCAGCATAAACTTTTACATTCTCTCCTAAGTTATTATTGGTTTTTAATTTGTTTATCATAAAGATTATTCAATTTTGCGGAATAGGATTGTGCAATTGCAAAAATAATTATGACAATAACGCTGAAAGATTACGCTGACGTGTTGCCAAAAGAGTTGATGGCTCTGGCAGATAAAAATAAGGTGCGCGAATGTGATGAAACAGCGAAAGGACATTTTGTAGCCTATGTGGATGATGGTAAAGACAGCTATGATGTGGTATTGAATTTCACGGGAAATGAACTCAGCACGCATACCTGCGACTGCAAAAACGGCCATACTTTTTGCAGGCACAAAGCTGCATTACTGATGCATATTGCCAGGGGTAAAAAAGTGAAAGCCCCCGTAAAAGCCAAAAAGAAGGAAAACAAAACAGAGATACTGCTGGACCAGGTTGAGGCAACAGACCTGAAAGATTGGGTACTTAACCTGCTGCGTAAAAACAAGGACCTGGAGCTATCGTTTATTCACTATTTCTCTACCATAAGGCAGCTATACACGCCTGAAGATGTAAAAAAACTGGTTGCCGAAGCAATAAAAGTTGTGTTGGGCAACCGGAAAACAGCAGAGGCCATTCAGCTTAAACGGCTTACTGAATTGTGGACCGAAATGCTCAGGACAGTGATGGAGCAATACCAGGCAAATGTGACGGATGAAGGCTCATTCCTGAATTTTCATACCATGCTGGAGGACATCATATCGCTTCAGTACAAAATTGAAACTACCAGCAATAAGCTCTCAAAATTTGTGGAGGGATTGCTGCAGAGGTCGGCAGAAGCAATCAATAACCTGCAGATAGAAGAAAGCTGGGATAAAGCAATCAGGTATTTTATCAGATACCTGATCAGAGACCAGGGTGGTTTCAGATCGCACTACCTGGTTCACCTGAATAATATTGCAGCCATCAGCGAATTTGCACGGAAGGAAAAAATAACAGACTTACTGGTAAAACAATATGGAAATGCCCTGCCAGAGAGCAGGGGTAATGCCCATACTTATACAAAAATGATCTTCCTGATAGTTGAAGCCAATGATCTTTTTAGCCGGTACTATAACCTGTTCAAACCAATACCCTATGATAATGACTACAACCTGAAGCTGATTCAGCTGCTGATAAAAAATCATCATTTCGAAATTGCTGAAAAGTATTGCCGTGCGCAGATCATGTCTAATTACAAGACTGATTATAATGTGATCTATTGGGAGCAGCTGAAAGAAATTTATACGCTTACCAATGACGAAGGAAAGCTGGCGGAAATACTAGTAGTACTCTTTCCTTTTACCTATGATTTTGATGATTACCTGATAATAGCCAGCCGTATGCCGGAGGAAGAACGGAAGAAATGGCGCACTAAAATGCTATCAAGAGCGAGCAATGCGTCAAACAGCCGGAATACAGCAGCAACAGTTTTTTGCTTCAGGTTGATGGACTATGAAAAGAACTATAAGAAGATGATTGAATACATTGACTCGCACGCGAGCTATAGTATTATAACTCCTTATTTCGAAAAGATGATTCTGACTGATAAAGCAAAACTGATTGAAACGATGTTAAGGAAACATGACGATACATTCTGGATTGACATTGAGAGAGACAAGAAAGATGACGCCTGTTTTCCTGAATTGTATGCCCTTGTTGAGAAAAACTATACCCCTCAATACTTAAAAATGATAATAGCAAAAGAAGAAAAAGACAGGAAGTATTACCGGCTCAACCGGTTTATGTCTTATGTAAAGGAGCAGCTGGAACAGGTAGTATAAGAAATGTGAATAGTGCACAAAAAAGTTGTTACAGTCGTAAATTGCCGTTTTTAAAGTAAATAAATTATGGAGTTAGGGATCAGTACATTCGGCGATATGGCCATAGAACATTTATCAGGCAATGCATTCAGTGCGCAAAGGCGGATAGAGGAGTTGATCGAGGAAGCAATAGTGGCCGATGAAGCCGGGCTGGACGTATTTGCACTGGGAGAGCACCACCGGCCCGATTTTGTGGTTTCGGCACCAGAGGTGGTTCTTGCTGCCATTGCAGCGGTTACCAAGCGCATCAGGCTATCCAGCGCGGTTACTGTACTCAGTTCAGCCGATCCGGTAAGGGTATTCCAGAACTTTGCAACACTTGATCTGATATCGAAAGGAAGGGCGGAGATAATGGCAGGCAGGGGGTCTTTCATTGAGTCTTTTCCATTGTTTGGTTATGACCTGGATGATTATGATGAATTGTTTATTGAACATCTGAACCTGCTCATGAACATCAACAATAATGAAATAGTAACATCAAAAGGGCAGCACAGGGCATCTATTCCCGGCCTGGGTGTGTATCCGAGGCCTTACCAGGAGAAGTTGCCCATATGGCTTGCTGTAGGTGGCACACCTGCATCGGTGGTAAGGGCAGGCACTTTAAACCTGCCACTTGCCATAGCCATACTGGGTGGCCAGCCATCGCAGTTTCTGTCACTGGTGGAAATGTACCGGCGATCGGCCACGAAGGCAGGGCACGATAGCAGCAAGCAGCAACTGGCCATCAACCAGCATATGTATATAGCCGACTCATCGGAGCAGGCAGCTGAAGAGTTCTGGCCGGTATACAGCACGCTGATGAACCGGGTAGGCAAGGAGCGGGGATGGTCGCCAATGACGAGGCCGCAGTTTGAATACCTGCGCTCGCCCGCAGGCCCGCTGCTGGTGGGCAATGTGCAGGAAGTAGCTGATAAAATAATTGTTGAACATAAACTTTTCGGCAACACGCGGTTTATATGCCAGACCATAAGCGGCGGAATGCCGCATGAAAAATTGCTGCACTCGGTGAGGTTATTTGGGGAGGAAGTGGCGCCGAGGGTGAGGGAGGCGGTGGGTTGAGGAAGCAAATGAATGTAATTTCATTGCAGCAATTATGGTTCTAAAGCAATCAATTCCCTGCGAAGTTTATGTATCGTCTCTTCAATATTTTTAAGCTGACAAGCTGGTTTTCTGTTACCACATGGGTAATGCCTTTTTTTCAATTATATCTGATATCGGGTCTTATCTTGGTATTCAGTACCGGACATTTTGCAAGAGCTTAATAATAGATTACTTTTGAGCAAAATACATTTATGAAAAATATCTTACTGACTTTTTCCTGCATTGCATTGCTGCTTTCAGGCTGCACAAAAACAACAAATAACACCACACAGATGGCACCGCCTAACCCGGCCTTTACTGTGAATGGCATCACCAATGTATCCATTGACCATACAGCTGGAGGAACAATATTAACTGTTCCTTTCGTGGTACAGTATGAGGATTCTGTTCAGCAAACCGTCACTGTTTCTGTTTCTGGTATACCTCCAACAAACGGAAGGACCCAAGATGGCCTGTTAGCGACAGGAATACCGACTTTTGATTGTACGATTACGTTCCTGTACGGGGGCTTAAACCAGATTCCGCTTGGCACATACCCCATTACCATAACGTGTGTAGGAACTGTAAGCGGAACTAAAACATACAAGTTTAATTTCGTGGTTTTTTAGATCCTGTATTGCGTTTATCCAAACAAATTCGGGTTACAAGATTTTGGAGAGCGGCTTGATGCCGCTCTTTTCTTTTTATTAATAATATTGCTTTGTACTAAATAACCTAGTCTGATAAAATCAAATCAATTACCCCGCCAATACCCTCACCATCGTCATAGCACATTCTAACATCCAGTTTATATTCATTTTCGTAAAAATCGCTTAAAGGAATAAGCCACACTTTATTGCCCTCAAATTGATAAGTGTCTGAGTGCCCTTTCTTACTTGCAAAGCGCATATGCCCGTAGGGGCCACAATTATTAATAAGCAACTCCTTATCCTTTTGCCTGCTCAGCGTTATTTTTTTGAGAATCTGAACATTTGATTTGCTGATGTGGCTTGCCGCGGTGTTCAGAAATAGGCTGTATTGTTTATTATCGGGGCCGGTTTTTATTATCAGCGTATCATGGTCATGTATTATATCTCCATACTGGTGATTAATTATTTTCAAATCAATGCGGTCCTTACTGGTTATGGTGAATGGGTATTTTATAGGATGGTACTCTTTGTCAAGTACTCTTATATTATTTGCACAGGAAACTGAATTAACTGTAAGATCTTTTTTGGCCTGAAGTAAAACCGAAAGGGTATCAAATGTCGTTTTAAGCAGGTCTATTTCTGATACCAGCAATGCATCTGATATTACCAGGTCATCATATGGGTAATAAGAAAACGCAAATTCATGATTTCTATAAAATTCCCTGCTGAATGCCCTGTTATTCAGGTAATGATCGTAATAATTACCCTTTATGCTATCCATAAAGTTATGGTTGTATTGAGTTGTATCGCCGTCCGAAAACAGTATCATGTTCCCGACTAATCCTAAATGATAATCAATAATCTGAGATAATTTGCCGGTGCTGTCACAAGCCTTAAACAGACCATCACGAACAGATATTGAATCACCAAAATACCCATAAATAATTATTGTTTCATCTGTTGTATCATCGCCATTGAACTGTCTTATTTCCAATCTCCTGTCGTGGTCAAAACTTACAGTATCATAATAGGTAAAAGGGATAATTTTATAAAAGCAATCAACGCCATCCTTGTTCCAGTGTCCACACTTCAGTCCATGATCATTCATTTTATTTTGGGCAAAACTGGTGCTGCAAGCCAGAAGTAATGCTATGATGTTTATAAAATTCAAAGGATACTTTTCATAAAGATATTACAATTATGGAATTACTTTCCAAGTCAGTTTTATAAAACTAAAATCCAAACCTATTAACCCTTTAACTATACTAATGAAGTTCTTTTACAGGATGAACACCCAAATATATTTTACCATTATTCTCTAATTTGTATTTCATCTTTTTACTGCAAATGAACCATATTCCTATGTAATACTCATCCTCATAGGCAGTATAGCCGCAATCATGACAACCCCATTTTGTCAACGGACTTTTTTTAGTAAAAACAGACCATGTAAAAAAATCTTTATTACAATTGAGGCTTATTTGAGTAGCCATATTTTATCCTTTACACTACTCCATCACAAACTTCCTTACCCCCGCAACATTCCCCCCAATTTCCACACTCAGCACATAATTACCAGCGCTCCAGTGCGGCAAATGCAGCATTACGGTATTATCGGTTTTATTCAATTCCTGCGAGAGGCGGAGGAGCTGTTTGCCATCCATATCATAAACAGTAAATACCGCTTCAGCAACCTGTACATTGGGTGCTTGGATATCTATCCTGCTCCACTCAGTTGCGGGGTTGGGGTATAGTTCTGATATATGCCACTGGTCCTGATTCTGCTGTTGTGGTACGCCTACATTTTTAGGGTTATTATTTACCACTACCAGCTGGCTGCTTAGATTGGTGATGTTGTTATTAGTTGTATAGGTAAGACTACTGTGATTGATGGCAAAACTGAAAGTGGAAGCGCTGTCGAGTTCTGAACCCCAGGTACTGCCAAAGGCGCCAAATGGCCTTTGATAAAGTTTAAAATTGCCGGGAGTATAGGTTGGGGCATCTATGCGCAGATTGCTCATTAGTATACTGTCGGGCATGGTAAAGGTGGTATCTGTCCCAAAGTTGTTGATCACAAAATATCCGGGAACAATGCGCTTGCCGCCTGGGGTAGTATCGGGGTTGCTGCGGAGATGAAAGGCCACGACTTCACCGTTGGGGTAAGTACTCCCACCATGGAGATACAAACCGAAATCAGCAGCAGGGAAGCTGTTTAAACCTGCGACGCTCACCGATGGATTGCTGAAAACAGTGCCGGAAGCCACCGGCGCCGTAGAGCGGGTAATATTTACAGCGGGTACATTCGTAGCGTATTCACCTGCTGCATCGTGCAGCAATCCGGAAGTAATATCATATTGGTTGAACTGGAAGTATTTAAGAAGGCCGGTCTCGCTCAATGGAGTGTTTTGTATCAGATGCATTTTGGTTCTCACCTCCTCCTGGCTCAGTGGATAGTTATAGAATTTCACTTCATCTATCTTGCCGTTGAACCTTGACCCCTGGCCTTCATTATCATCGAAGTTGAGGTAGAATGGTGAGGTAGAAAGATTGATTGCGGGCATAGGGCCGGGATTGACAACTGATGCGATTCCGTTAAGATACATAGTAACTCCTGCGGGTGAATAACTCAGCACAACAAAGTTCCATTTAGTACTGTCGCAGATAAGACCGCTGGAGTTGTAGTAGTTTACAATACTGTCGGTATAGCAAAGCTCCAGGTTTTGGGTATAGCCATCGAATGTGAAACCCATTCCAAATCCATATCCATTCGATCCGGGATAGACATCATGAGATACCAGCTGGGAGAAGCTGCTCTGGTTGCCCTTTGGCTGCACCCAGCAAGATATTGAAAAAGTATTGCTGTTGATAGCTACATTGCCCAGATTTATGGTGGTGTTATCGCCATTCATCTGCGCACACAACCCAGCCACAGTATCAGGTCCGCACAAATCATTCAGAAAGGTAATCATGCTATCGACCGTTCGGGTATTTGTCTGACCCAATGAATTGGTAACCTTAAGGGTTACATTATAACTGCCCTGGCTGGGGTAGGTAACCCTTGGCCTCAATGCGGTATCGCTGCTCACCCACGATGAGCCGGGGAAAGTCCACAGTCTTGTTGCGCCAGCATAGTTGTACATGGAGTAATCGAAGAAATTCACCGTATCGCTGCTGCAACCTATATACTGGCGGTTGGCCATTGGCTGTGCTACTGGTGCTCCTACGGTATAAAGAGGAGATTCCCAGATGCTGTTGTTACCGCAGAGACGCATTTTGTTATCTCTGTAGAATATCAGTCCGCCTTCACGTGCTTCGAGGCCCTGTGGCAGGCCGGTACTGAAGGGAGTCCAGTCGGCCATGGTATTGTCTTTGTAATAAACCGTAGATGGCCTGCTGTTGGTAACTGCGTATACTCCGCCATTCGTACCGCCATGAAACTGCAGAAATGCCACCGCCTTGTTATTGAGCACTGTACCGGTAATGTTGGTCCATGTGGCGCCGCCGTTGGTTGACGAATAAACTTTCTGGGCAGGGCTCCCCTGAGCCTGGCAGAAGTAAACATTGTTTTCATTGAGCGGGTCAATAACGATATCCGTATTATAATATTGGTAAGTACTGCCTGGTATGCTGATTGCAGTCCAGGTATTGCCGCCATCTGTCGTTTTGTAAATACTGTTTGTGAGGCAAGCGTATATTACTTTATAGTTACTGCGGGCTATATCAAAGCGCCACACTTTGCGGCCATTGCCGAAATTGTGCAGTGCTGAGTAAGAAGCACCGCTGTTGGTGGATTTCCACAAAATACTGTCTTCACCCAGGTAGAAAACATTGGAGTAGCGCGGATCAATCACCAGCTTGCTGGAGAACATGCCATAATAATCATCCTGAGGCCACATACTGTTGGGCACAAGCGGAGCGCCCCACTGGATGGGCGCTGCAAGTGATGATGGCAACACCAGCGTACCTATGTCCCTGAAACCAACAGTGCGGGAGAACCCCTGAAACACATGCCCTGTAGCATCTTCACCACCACCCAGGCGAAGGCCATTGCCAGTGCCATAATTTTCATAAAGCGCGCCATCGCCATTATGATATCTGCCGCCTACTACAATATCTTCATCCCATCCCTGCCCGAAACCCCAGAAATCGGAATTGCCAATGTTATTATTCCGAATAGTCCAATTGGTAAGACTTGTAAAAAAGTCGGAAGAATGATTTACGCCACCATCGGTCGAAAGGTAACAATCACTGCCATTGGCTACTGCCTGCTGCAGGTCGGGATGAATTCCGAAATTACCATTATAGCCACCTACAGGCCGGAAGTTGAAACCGCCGTCGACAGATTTATATGTGGATGTAGTGCCCACCAGCACATTATTTGCATTCAAGGGGTTTACCACGATATCCAGGTCATAATACCCCTGCCCGTTCGACATGCCCAGCAGTGTGGTATCGTTATTTCCTGTTAGGCTGGTTGAGTCATTGGATGTTACGGTAATATTCCACGTCTGCCCCCGGTCTGTACTCTTTATTATTCTTGGTGCAGATGTGCCGCCAATATTCACACAGTATACATAATTACTGTTGGCCACTGTTACACCCAACCTTGCGCCACCGGTGTTTATACCCGTCAGTCCGCCGGTAACATTTGTAAAATTTGTACCGCCATCAACAGATCGTAACAACATAAAATTTGGGCCTGCTGAATTACCCGCGGCATAAACAGTATCATGGTTAGCTGGGTCAACGGCAATATCATATATGCCACCAGTGCTTCCGGCAGCTAGTGTCCATGTAGCCCCGGTATCATCAGAGAAGTAAATGGCTGTGTTTCCGGTTATCAGTAATCTTCCGCTCACCGGCGCTACCACCATTCTGTTGCCGCCTGTATAGGTATAGCTGGTAAGTACATGCCACGTTGTGCCACCATCGGTGGTTTTGAGTATGGTATTACTTGTGGCATCATAGCAATACACAATATTGGCATTTGTAGGGTCAATAGCTATGGTACTTGCCTGGCAGCTTACCAGACCTGAAGTAACGGGTACCCAATGTAATCCCTTATCTGTGGATTTATACAGGGTCCCAGGTTCGGTGGCCGCATAGAGAACAGATGGATTGGATGGTGCAATTGCAATGCAATATACATTCGACTGATAATTAGCCAGCCCCGAGCCATTGTCGTTATATGATTGTATAGGCCCCAGTAAAGTCCAGTTGGCCGCAGTAGTTGTCTTTTCTGCCTTATTACCAGATGCGGCTTCATTGCTTGCCTCAATGGATTTCATAAGCTGCCGCCTTGCAAAATCAGGGTCATACCTGACAGTGCCGTCATTTTGTATAAAAGGGGCCATCTTATCTCTCCACCTGATGTATGCAGTTATATAAGGGTCTTCTCTGAAGCCGTTTTCCTCTTCAGATTCATTGCTTGCCCGTTTGCTTCCGTTGGCATGTTTATAAACGCTCATCAGCGAATCTATCTGATGAACATTGGGAGCATTCCAGTTGGTAGCCGATACCCATTCCGGAACCGGCAATCCAGCAGGCAGATTAAAAGGATTCTGGCTCTGGGAATAACCACTTAAATTAAAAAAAATACACAGCAATAATAACAGCAGGCTGCTTTTAAGCTGTCTGATAATCAGGAAGTTTGTCATAAATAACAATTAGTATAACGAAAGTACAATTTTATTCCGGCGGGGTAAAAAATATAGTTATTGCAATATCTGGACCAAATAAGCAAAAACCAGAAAGGCAAAATTTAAAGAACTCAAATTTTCCGGATATCCAGATACAAATAAATTGTTCCGGTACTAAACTTTTTTTACTTTAGAGCAGATTTAAACCAATTAAAATCAAACAAAATGGCAGACTTTACACAGGCCTTCCCACTGATAGCACAAAATGAAGGTGGATATGCAAATGTAGCAGGCGATACCGGCGGTGAAACCTATGCGGGTATTACCCGAAAGAATTTTCCTACCTGGGGCGGATGGAGCATTGTTGATGCCAATCAGCCATTGAAAAATAACCAGACAATTGCCGATCCCAGTTTGGAAAGCCTGGTGGAAGGTTTTTATAAAGCCAACTTCTGGGATACCATCAAACTGGACGAGGTGAACAGCCAGCGGGTAGCTAATTTTACCTTCGACTGGAATGTGAATTCAGGTGCATGGGCAGTGAAAGCTTTGCAGACAGCAGTGGGTGTTACTGCCGACGGTGGTGTAGGCCCGCTAACACTTGCTGCAGTAAATGCCGCTGACGAAAATACCCTTATGCCGCAACTGATAGCTGCCAGAATTCAGTTTTATCAGAATATTGTAGCGCATAACCCTTCTCAGCAGAAATTTTTGCAAGGATGGATCAACCGGGCTAATTCTTTTGCCTGATCAACTGATAGCCAATTCCTCCTTTATTGCATCTATCAACCTGTCAGCCTCCCTGATTCCTATGTTCAATGCCGGCAATAACCTGATCACATTGGGCTTTGCCTCACCTGTAAATATCCTGTGTTTAATCAGCAGGTTCTTTTTAAGGTCTTTATGCGATTCCGGCACATCAAACCCTATCATCAGTCCGCGGCCCCTTACATTTTCCAGTAGTCTGACAGCCTTCAGCTGATCCATCAGATAATTGCCCATTTTTTCGGCATTGGCCATAAGCCTTTCACCTTCTATTATTTCAAGCACAGCAAGCGCTGCGGCACATGCCAGGTGATTACCCCCGAAAGTAGTACCCAGCATAGAATACTTAGCTTTAATTTCAGGTGCAATTATGATACCCCCGATAGGGAAGCCATTGCCCATACCCTTGGCCATGGTATAGATATCGGCATTTACGCCTGCAAAGTCGTGCGAGAAAAACTTGCCGCTTCGACCATAGCCGCATTGCACACTATCGGCTATATACACTGCGCCATGCTCATTGCATACATTTCTTATGGCCTGAAGAAAACGCACATCAGCCACATTGATACCACCCACTCCCTGTATCCCTTCTATAATCACCGCCGCTACATCCCTGCCATGCTCCTGAAAATAATCCTCAAGTGCATCTTGGTCATTAAAAGGCAGGAAAACAACATTTTCCGTTTCATTTACAGGAGCGATAATTGAAGGATTATCGGTAGCCGCCACAGCCAGTGATGTGCGGCCATGAAACGATTTCTTAAAGGCAACAATCTTTTTTCTGCGGGTATGAAAAGAGGCCAGTTTCATAGCATTTTCATTAGCCTCAGCGCCGGAGTTGCACAGAAACAGCTGATAGTCTTCCTTACCCGATATATGCCCCAGCTTTTCTGCCAGTTCTACCTGCAGTGGAATATTTATTGAGTTGGAGTAAAAAGCAATTTTATTTAATTGAGCTGTTATCCGTTTCACATAATAGGGGTTGGTGTGGCCTACAGAGATAACCGCATGACCACCATAAAAATCAAGGTACTCATTGCCTGCATCATCCCATATATAGCTCCCAAGCCCCTTTACAATTGTAATATCATTTACCGGGTAAACATCAAATATTTGCATAGCTTCCGTTTTTTTAAAATGAATTTGCTTTTAACCGTAACCCCATATCTTCCGGCAACCCAAACATCAGGTTCATATTCTGCACCGCCTGCCCAGATGCGCCTTTAATCAGATTATCTATTGCTGAATGGATAACCAGTTTGCCATCCACCTTCTCCAGGCTGATCAGGCATTTGTTGGTATTTACAACCTGCTTCAGGTCTATCATTTCATCACTTACATGGGTAAATACAGCAGATGAATAAAATTTCCTAAATAGCTCATATGCCGATTCAATACTAAGATCACACGATGTATAAGAAGTAACATAAATTCCCCTTGTAAAATCGCCCCGCCATGGTATAAAATTCAAAGATTCATGCACCGGCTGCAAAGCGCTTATTGTTTGCATGATCTCATTCATATGCTGGTGTGCCAGCGATTTATACGCCTGCACATTGTTGGCCCTCCACGAGAAATGGGATGTAGCCGTGAGTTTCTGCCCTGCCCCTGTTGAACCGGTAATACCTGTAGTATGCACCTCTTTGAGCAAGCCGGCCTTAGCCAGCGGCAATAAACCCAATTGAATTGCAGTAGCAAAGCAACCCGGATTAGCAATATTTCCGGCATATTTTATATCATCCCGGTTAAATTCAGGCAATCCGTAAACAAACTGCCGGCCGCCTAACTCTGCATCTTTAACCAACCTGAAATCCTGCGACAAATCAATAATTTTGACAGAATCTTTTATGTTATTGTTCTGCAGAAATGCCCTTGCTTCGCCATGACCCACACACAAAAACAGTATATCAATATCATTATTCAATTCACTAACGAACCGCAGATCAGTCTCTCCCACCATATCTCCGTGAACCTTGCTCACTGCCTCACCGGCATTGCTGCGGCTATGCACAAAAACGATCTCCACTCCAGCATGATTAACCAGTATCCGCAGCATCTCCCCACCGGTATACCCTGCTCCGCCAATAATCCCTGCCCTTATTTTTTTATCTTCAATCATTCATAACTGTTTAAATTTTTCAACGATCAACTCTATGCTCCATAGATATTCAAAACTCAAAAACCATCACTTTCAGCTTAATGCATGGTTTCCTTCAGGGACAGGGTTAACCTTATGGTATATACCCACCTGATTGCCGAATATCTTTGCAAAGCCCTTAACATCATCACCGCTCCAGCCATTGTTCATTTCGCCATAACTGCCGAATTTGCTGCTCATCAGGTCGTGTGCACTTTCAATACCGGTTACGGTAAACCGCCTTGGCTCCAGCGTAACAAAAACCTTCCCCGTTACCGTTTTCTGGCTATCGAGCAGAAATGCCTCAATATTGCGCATAGTTGGGTCCAGCATCTGGCCCTCATGCAGCCAGTTGCCATACCAGGCACTCAGCTGATCTTTCCAGTATAGCTGCCACTTGGTGAGCGTATGTTTCTCGAGCAGATGATGCGCCTTGATGATGATAACCGGCGCAGCAGCCTCAAACCCTACTCTGCCCTTTATGCCTATTATAGTGTCACCCACATGTATGTCGCGCCCGATGCCATAAGGCTGGGCCATTGATTGCAGGTATTGTATAGCCTCCACCGGAGATTTGAATTCTTTATCCGAAACGCCCACCAACTCTCCTTTATCAAATACCAGCTCTATCTGTTTAGATTCTGTTTCAGTAATCTGTGTAGGCCATGCGCTTTCCGGCAAATAGTCCTTGCTGTTGAGTGTTTCTTTACCACCTACCGAAGTGCCCCACAGTCCTTTATTGATGCTGTATTGTGCCTTCTCGAAATTCATCTCCACCCCATGCTCTTTGAGAAAACTGATCTCAGCATCGCGGCTCAGTTTCATATCCCTGATGGGTGTAATTATACCCACCTCAGGTATCATACTCTGAAACACCATATCAAACCGCACCTGGTCATTACCTGCGCCTGTGCTGCCATGTGCTACATAATCAGCCCCCATTTCTTTGGCGGCCTGCGCCACCGCTATCGCCTGCACCATGCGCTCAGCGCTCACACTCAGCGGATAAACCGCATTCTTCAGTACATTACCGAAAACAAGGTACCTGATGCAATTTTCATAATAATCGCTGGTTACATCTACTACCCTGTAGGATGCCACGCCCAGCCCATAAGCCCTTGCCTCAATATTTTTGAGTTCATCCTCACTGAATCCTCCGGTTTGCACAGTTACCGCATGCACCTCCAGCCCGGCTACCTTATTCAGGTATATGGCGCAATAGGTAGTATCCAATCCCCCGCTATATGCTAAAACTACTTTTTTCATTATTGGTGTAAGAACTGATTATTTGAATGAGAAAAATTATTACGTCTATATTTCACTTTGCGATCTTCCTATTCTTAAAACGCTACTCAAAAACTGATAGTTGCTCTTTTGCGGATTTGCCTGAGACCCTAGTAAAACATGCAATTAAAGAAACAAGCTTGTAAAGAAGCCATTCATAGCCATTAAGAAATTGTTTCTTTTTAAGTTCTTCCTGTAAAGATTCTGCTTAACCCTCAGAAAACGTTCATAAATTTTCTCCTTCTTCACAAACTCCTTGGTTGTCTCTTCAGGCTCGTAATGGTCTTTAGGGTCATAGAGCATTGCTGTGCAGAGGCAGTTTTTCCGGTTCTTGCTGGTAAGAATATCAAAGTTGACACAGCTCTTGCAGCCCGACCAGAATGCCTCATCCTGAGTCAGTTCGCTGTAAGTTACCGGCTCATAGCCCAGCTCGCTGTTAATCTTCATTACTGCAAGCCCGGTTGTTAGTCCGAATACCTTAGCTTCAGGATACATTTTGCGGCTCAGTTCAAATATCTTGTGTTTTATCTGCTTGGCAAGCCCGCCCTTGCGGTATGCGGGAGCCACAATAAGGCCCGAATTGGCCACATATTCGCCATGGCCCCAGCACTCTATATAGCAAAAGCCCGCCCAGTTGCCATCTTTGGCAAATGCAATCACAGCTTTACCTTCTTCCATTTTCAGCCGCAAATAATCGGGCGAGCGCTTGGCAATACCTGTTCCCCGCGCTTTAGCCGATTCTTCCATCTCTTTGCAGATTTCCTCCGCCCAACCTACATAGGAGTAATCTGCGACAACCACTTTAAAATCCTGGTTCATTATATATCCAAAAAATTAAGAAAATTAAAAAATTATGCCAATGGCATAAAGTATGACTATTGAACACAACCCTTGTTTAGCCATTTAGTAAATTATAACAATTAGGTAACCAAGGAAAAAGCATCTGCCGAAGTCCCGATGCTTCGGGACGCGGGCAGATATCAACGTCTGACCTGGAAGGAAAAATACCTGTAAGAAAAACACCGTTCTTCAACGGCAAAAAAACCTGTACCGGAGCGGGTTGCCGCATCTGTATTTACCGGTATCAACATAAAGGTTTTTTTCATCTCTGATGAATTGGAAAAATTAAAAATAAGGGCGCAAATATAAGGGAATATTTTGGGGAATTGAGTGGGTGGGGAATGTTAAATTTTATTTACTTTCATCCCAACCCCTTTTCCTGTAACTCCCGGATTTCAAACCGCATCAGAAAGTCGGCCAGGTCAAGGCGCGAAGCTTTTTCCTGCTCAGTGGCTTTAAGCTTCAGCAGGTGGGCTACATTGAAGGTGGTCTTGCCTGGGCTCGTGACCCCGGGCACGCCATTTGTGGTAGTAGTTGAGATCGGGAAACAGGGTAACCTTCCTGCCCCGCATCACCATGCATTTTTCGAAAGAGAGATTGGCATGGCTGCCACATGCCAGCCAGGTAAACTGCAGCAGGTAAATACTTGCTATCACGGCTGTCTTTTCACGCTCCACAATAGCTACTTCTTTCGTCTTTGGCAGCCATGCCGGGCCTATATGCAGCAGGTGCTCCCCAAACAGGCATTGCATCAGTTTATAGTCCTTTAATTTCAATACACTCTGCGCCCAGTTAATGTGGCTGAAAGGTTGATTTACCCTCTTGCGGGTATCCCGGTTATAGAGCAATATTTTGCCGGTGCGCACATACCGGCTCGCGTCTGTCTGCCAGAAGACCGTTGCACCGCGCCAGTTCCTTGATGTGCCTATATGGCACCGCTTTACCGCCGCCATAGCAACCTTCAGTGCCAAACCTGCCGATAAGGAATTGCACAAATTTGTTCTGGTCATAGTTGCCAAAGCTTTTTATAGCCAGACAGGGAGGAATAAACGATGGCGCCCGGCGTGGCGCCAATGGCTTATAAGTATAAGTAACAGCCTGGGGTGAGCTATTATCTTAGAAGAACTGTGCAGGCTTGTAGTGGTTACCGCACTTCACCCCCCGGCTGCAGCGGCCCACATGCTCAGCCAGGAGATTGCCGGTCTCATAATCTGTATAGCAGGTAAAGGTTTTGCGGTGGTTGCAGGCAGGGCAGGTATAGCATGTTTTCATGCCCTTGTAGGGTTACAGGGTGTTGCAGTGCATAGTGAAGAATTTGAATTTTCTTTGGAGTATTGGGGTGGGAGACACATGAAAGAGTTTTTTGGAAATATATACGCAGCAGCTTTTCGCATTAGTGAATTTACAGGCGGATACACTGTTTATTTCAGAAGTACAATGTATGTTACCATAATCCAATCAATGCCCATAGCAATTTGTTATGGTATTTTGAATAAAACAGTGAATGTTAATTTAGGTATTAATGCCAGATATGCTTTTATACTCCTTGTGTTTATTATTCATGGCATCAACTATTTTTATTATTCATATAATGGTTTTGATGCTATCCTGGATGATTTTGATAAACTAACCAGAAAACAACAATTGCGTTGGAAAGCTATTGCAATTGGCAGCCCTTTAATACTAATGATGATTGCTTATTTTCTCTGCACATAGTAACAGTGGAGTAACACCCCAGAGGTGTTACTCCACTGTTACTAAATGTTACCAGATGTCAGAATCTATATCATTCCTATTGGGCTTCATAACATTCGATGCCTTCAGCATCGGTGAAACCTTCCTGATGTATTTCTATAAACATTTAATCCCTTCAGGATTCAACTATTCATTGTAATACATAGATCCTGAAGGCATCAGGTGTCTACAGCTAATCAATCACCAACTTTGCAATGATGATGAAGGCATCAGATGTCTAAAGCTAATCAATCACCAACTTTGCAATGGTGCTGATAGCTTCAGATGTCTGTAGCAAATCAATCCCCCCTTTGCAAAGATGCTGAAGGTATCATATGTAATAGTAGCAAACAGTAACAACAGTAACACTCCACAAGTGTACCAATGTTACTACCACCACAGCATACGCCTTCAGCCTGAATTGATTCAACTCAAAAAATATCTGACTGGCAAAAAAGCCAATAGGAATGTTGCAATCTATTCCAATAGTTATATAACACCCTCTGCTCCGGCAATCCGACCTTTGCCCTGTGAAAATTCATTCACAAATGAAACATACTAAAATGAAAATAACACGGATGGTTACCCTATTGGCGCTGATTGGTGGTGCGGCATTTACTTCCTGCAAAAAAAACTATACCTGTACCTGCACCACTGTAGTAAGTGTTACTTCAACTACTGAAACGCACAGCATAAACAATGCTACTTTAAACGCAGCCACAAACACCTGCAACAACTACCAGGACCAGGCCAATAAAACATTGCCTGGCGGCACTACCTGCCATCTGTAACCTGGCAATACCCGGTTAGCCCGAACTACACCAGAAAGGATCATACCATAGAATAACAGGCCGCGACCAAAAAGGCAGGTAATACGCTGATAGTGTTATCTGCCTTTTTGATTTATCTGATTATCCGAAAACGAGTTTAATGATCCCCGGAAATTCAGGACCAGCAAGTCTTTGATCCTGAATTCTGAGCAGCTAAAATAAATTGCAACATTTATGCAATATTTTAAAAGAAAAGCAGTTAATTTTATATTCTTAAATCTGCTACTTATGAAATATCCTCTCGTTATTATCTTCAGCTTCATTTTTTTAAGCGCATCTGCACAAAACGGTTTTTACCTTCAGCCTGAATTTGGTGCCGGTATGGCTAATGCCAAAGTGAAAATCCAGGATTTGAGCTGGCCGTTTATGTTGTACCCACCAGGGCCAGCAAAAAGTATTACAAATTATACAGGTCTGCTGGGCATCGGCTATCAATGGAAAAACTGGAGTATTTCATCAGGTATAGATTTTATAAAAACCGGTTATTCCTGGCAATATTTAACCGGTGATTTTATAACCTATTATAATACAGAGATAAAGTACGACTATCATTTTATAGTGCCCGTAATGGCTGCCTACAAGTTCAATATTGGAAAGCGTTTTTTTATCAGCCCATCAGCAGGTGGGGCTGTTTCGTGGAATTATGCCGAGCGTCAAACGATTTATGCATCCCCATATAAGGGTCAGAAAGGTAATGAAACTCAGAATAAATTGATAAAGGGCAGCGAATTTTATAATAATGATGTACCTGTTAATTTCTGGGTTGCGGCAAAGGCAATGGCAGGTTACAAAATCAATAACCGTCTTAGCATTATTGCAGGCCCTGAGGCAATGTTTATGCTTGGGTCTATGGTAAAGAACAGTTCTCTTAGCCAAAAAAACTACACCTATACTTTTAATACGGGTGTTACCTGTCAATTAGGAAAGTCAATGAAGTCAACAGATCAAAACGCCTCAATAAAATAAACAAGTATAACTATGAATAAGCTATTTATACTGATGCTTACCTGTGGCTGTATCACGGCCTCCGCACAAGACGGTTTTTACCTGCAGCCTGAATTTGGCCTTGGAAAATCTGTAGCCAATATTCAGCATCCGTATAGTATTTACTTCGCTGCTTGGGGCTCTGGCTGGACGGTACCGGTAAAAAGTGTTATTACTTTCAATCCCCGGGTTTCTGCCGGATACCGTTATCATAACTGGAACTTTACTTTCGGCTTGTCTTATACCAAATCAGGCTTCACAGAAGATTCGGCATGGACCTCACCCGGAGGCGCTATTGGGTTTACCTATAAGGAGACCATGTATTATTACCATATTATGGTTCCTGTAACTGCCGGGTATACTTTCCCGCTGGGCAGCCATTTCTTTTGCAACCCTGCAATAGGTGGTGAATTTGCCTATAATACTTCTGCCAGAATAATCAGGGGTAATTATTATCCAACTATTGAGACTGTAGAACCTGACCATACACTCACCAGCTCAGAATTTAATAATAATTACAAACGCACAGGCTTCTGGGGCCTTGCAAGGGTGCAATTCGGGTATAAAGCCAACGACAGGCTGAGTATTATTGCCGGCCCAGAAGTGCAGACCATGTTTACTTCAATTCTTAAAGACAACAATAACAGCCAGAAGAGTACAAATTATACCTTCAGCGCCGGCATTACCTGGATCTTGAAAAATCACAAAAAAGCAGAAGATAAGCCTGCTAAATAACGGTAATCAGCGTTTACGCCACAGGTGTTGTACAAAATAATTTCCTCATTATCAAAACCAGCCCAGGTGGCTGAAGGGTCCGTGCCTGTCTGTTTCGAAATGAATGGAAATATGCACCTGAATACCAAATAAATGACAGTAATTTTGCACGGTAATAAACTGTATGGCCAGCCCGATTCTTGACGTCCGTTCACTTACCAAATCCTTTAACCATTTCAAAGCGGTTGATGACCTCTCTTTCGCTATAAACAAAGGTGCGGTATATGGCTTTCTCGGCCAGAATGGCGCCGGCAAAAGCACTACCATGCGTATGCTCATGGGGCTGATCTTCCCCGACAATGGCAGCATATTGATCAACGGATCATCTTTCTCCAACAGCCAGAGACATCTGCTGCGCAATATAGGCGCCATTATTGAGCGGCCCGATATGTATGGCTATCTCTCAGGCTGGGAAAACTTAAAGATATTTGCTGCCCTCAGCGGTAAAAACATAAAAACCAACCGGCTGCACGAAGTTATAGAAATGGTGGGGCTGAAGGGCAGGGAAAAAGATAAAGTAAAAGCCTACTCGCAAGGCATGAAACAGCGGCTGGGCATAGCTATTGCCACTGTGCATGAACCAGACCTGCTGATACTCGATGAGCCTACCAATGGCCTAGACCCGCAGGGCATTGCTGAAATAAGAAACCTCATTCTTTCGCTCAGCAAAGACCATGGCAAAACCATACTGGTATCCTCCCATCTGCTGCACGAGATAGAGCAGGTGGCTACCGATATCATTATCATCCATAAAGGAAAAAAGATGATAGAAGCCCCCGTGGGAGAGCTGCTACATCCTGATGATACGCGCATTGAAATAACATTGCAACCTGCACCCGGTCTGCAGCAATCCATAAACCACTCCGGCTGGGCGCAGTATAGCCCTGAGATCAGTGATGGTGTGCTCACCATAAAGATGAACCCGGCACAAATACCCGCCCTTAATAAATGGCTGGTAGAGCAGGGCATAGAGGTATCGGGTATCACCACACAACATTCATTTGAAGCTTATTTCTTAAATATCACCCATGAAACAACTGCTGCAGATAGAACTGTTTAAAATATTCAGGCGGCCCCGCACCTATATCAGTTTCGGCATAGTTACAGCCATCACTTTTGTTATTCAGCTGGCAATGCTCACCGATGGCAAATCCTATATGTCATTCGCGCTGCAGGGGGTAAACGAGCAGTTCGATATTCATGGCAATATGATCAACGGGTACTTTATTACTTACATTATCCTGCAGACGTTGCTTATACAGATCCCTCTGCTGGTAGCCCTTGTAGCCGGCGATACGCTAGCAGGCGAAGCCACACTGGGCACACTGCGCCTGCTGCTCACAAAACCCATATCCAGAAACCAACTGATACTGGCCAAATTCATGAGCAGTTTCATATACACGGTTTTGCTGGTGATATGGCTTGCCGTAGTGGCACTGGGCTTATCGGTTTTGATTTTCGGCAGGGGCGATATGGTAAATATCAAGAGCGACACATTTATTCTTATCCTGCAGAACGATGTGCTCTGGCGCTATGCAGCGGCATTCTGCTTCGCCATGCTGGCTATGACCACAATAGCTTCGCTTTCTATCCTGCTGTCCGTATTCGCCGATAATTCCATCGGCCCTATTATTTCTACCATGGGTATTGTTGTTGTACTCACTATACTCTCCAACCTCGACCTGCCCCTCTTCAACCATATCAAACCCTATATTTTCACAACACATATGATAGGCTGGAAAGGGTTTTTTGATGACCCTGTACCCGTCAGGCAAATAGGTATATCGGCTATGGTGCTTATAGTATATACAGTTGCTTTTGCCGGAACAACAATGCTTGTATTTAATAAGAAAGATATAAAATCATGATCCGGAGATCCCTTAATACCATACTGATTCTATTGTGTTTATCAGTTCAGGCATCAGCTGCCGATGCAAATGAATTGTTCAATACCCTCAGGCGCAAAATATTCTCAGTTCAGGATTACACTGCCGATGTTAAAATGAAAATAAGCGTTAAGTATATGCGCATACCTCAGCTGGCGGGTACCTTATACTTCAAGAGCCCAGATAAGATGCGCCTGGAGCGCCATGGCGGCTTATCTATACTGCCGCGCAAAAACATTAACCTTACCATCCGCAACCTCATTCCTGCCGGCAGTGCAACCGTAATAGATGCCGGACAAGCGCAGATAGGCGGGAAAACTACACGCATTATCAAGGTTATTCCTGAAGATGACAAGAGTGACCTTGTGCTGGCTAAAATATGGGTAGATGAAACCAGTATGGTGGCTTTGCGCATCGAAACAGCAACCAGGAATGAAGGCACCCTGACTATGGACCTGGAATATGGCAGGTACATCAGCAATGGCCTGCCTGATAAATTGCTCCTTACCCTTGATGTAAAAGACTTCCGTATGCCCAAGGGCATGACCATGGACTATACCGAATCCAGACCCGATGAGGCATTGAAGGATACCAAGGGAAAGAAAGGCACCATACAGATCACCTACCTTAGCTATAAAATCAATACCGGACTGAGTGATAAGATTTTTACACCAGAGGCCTCAGAACCATGACGGGCAGTGTTTCTGAGCTGTTTCGTCTGCTGTTCTTCAAGCAGCGCCGGAACAATAGGTATTTCTGCGTCCAGAATACTTATCGCGACATTATGTCTGAAATGCATTACAAATAAAAACCAATGTATCTTACCAGTAAAATTGAGCACAATTTCAGCTGCCAATATTATATTCGCAATACAATTCCTCATTTTCCAATCCAATAGCAAAAACCTTGACAAAAAGAATCATTCTGTTTTTCACCTTTGTCTTGTTTGCCATATGGTGGGGAGGATTCACATTTTACGCCACCATAGTAGTACCGCAAGGCTTTAAAATATTGGGCGACCATATAAAAATGGGAATGATAACTCAGAGTGTTACCAATTATCTGAACGGCATCGGTTCAGTAGTTATTTTTATTTCGGCTATAGTCCTCATTTCAAACAACAATAAAGCAAAGAGCCCTGTGATGCAAATCGGATGGGAATGGTATTGCCTTGTTTTGCTGCAGGCTGCCCTTTTTTACGTACATCATTTACTATCACTGCGGATACAATTCATCAGCCCAGACACTATGCTGGAAAAGGGTTTTTATCAGGTACACCGGGTTTATCTGCTTATCTCATCCGCAGTATGGTTTATAATTCCATTTCATTTTTACAAGCTTAATAAGGCAATGAATAATTAATAGTTGTTTTGTAAAGTTGCTTTCACACATATTATCAATTCAGGTGTCAAAAAGCTAAACCATCCTTTATTACAGCACGAATAATATGTCCTGGCAATTACTGCTTTCCTTCATTTCCTCTTCGCTATTGAGCAGCAGATCAACGGGTATGTGTCCGGAATTGACAATAGCACGGTCCAACTGACCACTCAAGTAAATCTTTTCCATTGGTGTGAACGTGCACGGTGTTATAATCATCAGATCCTAATCACATAAAGGGTCATAATACCCCCTAGCACTCATACCTAACAGCAGAGCGGGCTCCGGGTAATACCCTCTGCACCTTGTTTTTAATCCTATCATTTATAGGCTGGCTGGCTACAGAACAAATGTACCAAATAATTATAACGAATCTTTTCATGGTTGAATATGTGTACCAGATTCTTCCTATACCTAAAAATGCCCGCACTCTTTATTACTTTGCACTCAAGGGTCAATTAACCGCTTTTTTATGAAGAAACCACTTTCCGCATTAGTATTTTCAGTCGCAATAAGCATATCTGCGCTTGCCCAGCACACTAACCCCGTTCAGCAATACGACCCCGGCATACCCATGCGCGACCATCCACTCGATTTTGTGCATATGCGCCTCGCTGTAGAGTTTGTGCCGGAGCAGGGCCTTGTAAAGGGCAATATCACCCACTTCTTCACTCCCCTGCGTGCCAGTGTGGATTCTTTCTTTCTTGATGGGCCCGGTATACAGATAAAAACTGCTTCTATCAATGGACTGCCGGTGCGCTACACTACCAACGATGATGGTATTACCTTCTTTCCCGACCACGCACTGCACTATGGCGAAACCGACAGTCTGAACATTGTGTATGAGGCCAATCCACGCCGGGGCATTTACTTCATAGGCTGGAACGACCCCAACAACCTCTCCCGCAAACAGATCTGGACACAGGGCGAAGGTACCGACAACCGCAACTGGTTTCCCTGCTACGATTCGCCAAACGATAAACTGACTACCGAACTGCTGGTAAAATTCCCCAAGGGGTATAAGGTGCTCTCCAATGGCGCTAAACTGGAAGAGAAAGACCTGGGCGATGGTAATGTGCTGTGGCACTACAAAATGGCTCACCCGCATACCACTTACCTTGTTATGCTGGGCATCGGTAAGTACGATGTCAGGGAAACCACTTCTGCCTCCGGCATCCCGCTGCACCAGTGGTATTATCCCGAGTGGAAAGACCGGTATGACTATACCTACAAATACAATGAAAAGGTGTTCAACTTCCTGGAGTCGGAGATAGGCGTACCTTATGGCTGGGAATCCTATTCGCAGATACCCGTGCAGGACTTTATGTTTGGCGCCATGGAAAATACTACGGCTACTATCTTCGGCGATTTCTTCGAGGTAGATTCCCGAAGCTACAACGACCGCAATTATGTATCGGTAAATGCGCATGAGCTGGCCCATCAGTGGTTTGGCGACCTGGTTACCGGAAGGTCGGGCAACTGTATGTGGCTGCAGGAAAGTTTTGCAACGCACTACAACATCACCGCTGAGCGCGAAGTTTTCGGCCAGGATCACTTCGACTGGGCGCGGCGGCAGGCTTGTCTTTCTGCCATCAATACCGCCGATAAAAAATCCATCTCCCACAGCCAAACGCCATCATCCAATATATACCAGAAAGGATCGATTGTGCTCGAAATGCTTAAAACAATTACCGGCCGCGAGGCATTCAACAGATCAGTGAAGCGCTACCTGGAAGCCCACAAATACGGCAATGTAGATGGCAACGAACTGCTGGACGCCTTCCAGGACGAAACAGGTATGTCGCTGCAGTGGTTCTGGGATGAATGGATCTACCGTGGCGGAGAACCCGATTACAAAGTTAGCTACAGTGATATTACATCCGGCACAGACCGTTACACACAATTTGTAGTATCCCAAACCCAGCCAATCAGTGAAGTGATGGGACTATTCCGGATGCCTTTCGATTTTGAGGTACACTATACCGATGGCACCATGGATAAAAAGACCGAGTGGATAGAAAAAGAATCCCATGTGGTAAAAGTGCCTAACAGCCGCAAATCCGAAATTGCCTACGTGTTGTTCGACCCCAACAGCCAGATACTCAAAACCGTAACATTCGATAAGCCTTTTGAGATGCTCAATGCACAGGCGCTTAAAGCCCCAAATATGCTGGACCGGTATGATGCGGTATTCGCCATGCGCAGTATTGCCCCCGATAAGAAAAAGGAAATCCTCAAGCAGGTTTATGCAGCTAATACTCATCATTTTATTAAGACAGAAATTGCTACACAGTTCTTAACCGATGAAGCCGGGGCCGATATGGTAAGGATGGGGCTGCATGATAAAGATGTATTAGTGAGAAAAGGAGTAATGGAAAAAACCAAAAAAATACCAGCATATCTCAGGGAAGATTACGAACCTTTATTAACAGACTCATCCTACTTTATCATTGTTACAGCACTGGAAAAACTTTG